>Ga0187780_10003352_pt1 | contig 12094 bp, 13 predicted proteins | sample 1015_Q2_SP10_20__FD_132429 | JGI IMG/M metagenome (GOLD analysis project Ga0187780, IMG submission 132429) | Tropical peat soil microbial communities from peatlands in Department of Meta, Colombia - 1015_Q2_SP10_20_MG | ecosystem: Environmental > Terrestrial > Soil > Wetlands > Peat | place...
GATCAGCTGCGACAGGTCCTTGTCGCGGGTGACCAGCACACAACCCTGTCCGGCCTCGCGCGCTTGGCAGCTGAGCGTGCCGATGATGTCGTCCGCCTCGTAATCGGCGCTGGCGAACTCGGCTAGCCCCAGGTGCCGGCAGAGCGCCCGGCAGCGGGCGAACTGGTCCACGAGTTCGACCGGCGCCGGCTCGCGGTTGGCCTTGTAGGCGGGATACAGACGGTTGCGGAACGAGCTCGCTAAGCTTTCATCGAATGCGACGCCAACGTACTCCGGGGCGGCCTGCTCCAGGAGATCGGACAGAAATCGCGCGAAACCGTACAGCGCGTTGACCGAGCGCCCGTCCCGGTCGGCGAGCTCGACCGGCATCGAGTAGTAGGCGCGGAAAATGTAGCAGCTGGCGTCGACCAGGTGCGTGCTTACTGCAGCCACTGGCGGACGCGGTCGTGCAGCGGGCTCGATCTCGGAAAGTGCGCGAGCAGGTATTCCATTTGGTCGGCGAGCACGCGCCGGCCCTTGAGAAAAATGTACTCCGCGTAGGTCGGTGTGAACGGCACGGCCAGCAGCTGCATGCCGGATTCCTCCGGCGTGCGCGAGGCCTTGGCGTTGTTGCAGCGGCGGCACGCGGCGACCACGTTGGTCCACACGTCGTGGCCGCCGCGGCAGAACGGCCGCACGTGATCGCGCGACAACTGCGCGGTCGGAAATCGCAGACCGCAGTACATGCACAGGTAACCGTCGCGCTTGAACAGCGTTTCGTTGTTGAGCGGCGGAACGTAGTCGGTGCGCAACGTGCCCGGGTTGTGCGAGTGTCCCGAGGTGGCGATGATGGAGTTAACCTCGACCACCGTACGGCGCCCGCTGCGCGCGTTGACGCCGCCGCGCAGTTCGTAGAGCAGCGAGCCGCACGCGTACGCGACCTGACCCAGGTGATAGAGCCGTGCCGCCTCGCGGTAATCGATCCACTCGAGTGGCATGCCGGCCGCATCGGTGCGCAACACTTGATGGTGCAGGCTGCGCACGGCGCTGGCCGGCAGCGGTCTGAGCACCGCATCCGGTTCGCGCACCGCGACCGCGGGACGGCGCACGATCGCCGCGCGCGATTCGCGCCGCGTCAGTCCGCGTCGTCTCGGTCCTTGCCCGCTCACAGCCGATCCCGCCTGCTCTTTGGGTAGGAAGCGATGTAATGTACCGAGCGCCTGTGCCATAATCAAACAGCGCAAGGCATTCAAAAGACAAGGTAATTTCCGAGCGGGCGCGCTGATGCAACGTCGCGCCGCGGCCGTCGCCTTGGCGTTTTTCCCCGCCCTCGATGGAGGTTGTGATGCCCATCACCCTTGGCGTACCGCGCGAGACTGTGCCTGGTGAGACCCGCGTCGCACTGGTGCCGGAGCTGGCGCAGAAGTTCGCGGCGCTCGGGGTGCGTGTGCTCATGGAACGCGACGCCGGATTGCAGGCGCAGTTTCCGGATAGCGCCTATCGCAACGTTGAGCTGGCGGACGCTGCCACCGTGTACCGCGAGGGGCAGCTGGTGCTCAAGGTCCAGCCGCCGACGATAGAAGAGGTCGGCCGCCTGCGGGAACGGTGCGTATATGCCGGCTTCCTTCAAGCGCACAACAATCTGGCGCAGGTCAAGGCGCTCAACGCCCGACAGGTCACCGCCTTCGCGATGGAGCTGATCCCGCGCATCTCGCGTGCGCAGTCGATGGACGCGCTGTCTTCGCAGGCAGCGGTCGCCGGCTACAAAGCGGTGCTGATCGCCGCCAATACGCTCGACCGCTTTCTGCCGATGCTGACCACCGCCGCCGGCACCATCCGTCCGGCTTTGGTGCTGGTCATCGGCGTCGGCGTGGCCGGATTGCAGGCCATCGCCACGGCGCGCCGGTTGGGGGCCATCGTCGAAGCCTACGACGTGCGCTCGGCGACTAAAGAGCAGGTCAAGTCGCTGGGCGCGAAGTTCATCGACACCGGCATCAGCGCCGAGGGCAGCGGAGGCTATGCCCGCGAACTGACGCCGGAAGAGCGTGCCAAGCAGCAGGCGGTGCTCGACGCGCGCATCGCCGCGGCCGATGCCGTGATCACCACGGCCGGCGTACCCGGGCGCCCGGCGCCGCGCATCGTTTCGCGCGCGGCGGTGGAGCGCATGAAGCCGGGCGCGGTCATCGTCGACATACTCGCGGAGAACGGCGGCAACTGTGAGCTGACCCGGGCTGGCACTACCGTCGAGCACAACGGCGTGCGCATCGTCGGCCCGGTCAATCTGCCGGCGCTCCTTGCCTATCACGCGAGCGAGATGTACTCGCGCAATCTGTACAACTTTTTGGCGCCGGCCCTCAAGGGCGGCGAGTTGGCGATCGACTGGAACGACGAGGTGTTCGCCGGCGCGGCGCTCACCCGCGACGGCACGGTACGCCACGCGCCGACGGCACAGCTGCTGGGGAACGGGGGAACGTCGTCATGATCACGGGCATCATCGCGGTCTACATCTTCATGCTGGCTGCCTTCACCGGCTACGAAGTCATTTCGCGCGTGCCGGTCATCCTGCACACGCCGCTGATGTCCGGCTCGAATTTCGTGCACGGCATCGTGCTGGTAGGCGCGATGGTGGCGCTGTTTAGGGCCGACTCGACGTTGGAACAGGTGATCGGTTTCCTGGGCGTACTGCTCGCCGCCGGCAATGCCGTGGGCGGTTACGTCGTGACCGAGCGCATGCTAGAGATGTTCAAGGCGAGCGGGAGGAAGCATTGATGCACGTTACTCCCGCGATCGCACGCTGGCTGGTCGACGTCGCCTACCTGCTGGTCGCGTTCCTGTTCATCATCGGGCTGAAGCGCATGAGCTCGCCGGTCACGGCGCGCACCGGCATCCTGTGGGCCGGCTTCGGCATGCTGATCGCGACTCTGATCACGTTCCTGGCGCCGCTTGCCGGCGGACCGCTGTCGCCACTGCTGACAACCAACATCGCCCTGGTGCTGCTCGCAATCGCGATCGGCGGCAGCGTCGCCTGGTACTCGGGGCGGCAGGTGGCGATGACCAACATGCCGCAGATGATTGCGCTGTACAACGGCATGGGTGGTGGCGCTGCGGCCGCGATCGCCGCGGTCGAGCTGTACCGCGGGGGCGCACACAGCCTGGCCATTGGCCTGCTCGCGGTTTTCGGCGGCCTGATTGGTGCGGTGTCATTCTCGGGATCTCTGATCGCCTTCGCCAAGCTGCAGGGGCTCATCAAGCGCAGTCTGCGGTTCCCGGGTCAGCAGGCACTGAACCTGCTGCTGCTGGCGTGCGCCGTGATCCCCGGAATCCTGATCGCCGACGGTATGCTGCAGGGCGCGCTTTGCGTCTCGGCATTCTTCGTAGCCGCGCTCGTGCTCGGCATCACCATGACGCTGCCGATCGGCGGCGCCGACATGCCGGTGGTCATCTCGCTGTACAACGCCCTGACCGGGCTGGCGGTTGCGTTTGAAGGATTCGTGCTCGGCAACGCCGCCATGATCATCGCCGGCACGGTGGTTGGCTCGGCCGGCACCTTGCTCACCCAGCTGATGGCCAAGGCCATGAACCGGTCACTTGGCAACGTGCTGTTTTCCGGGTTCGGCGAGACGGCGAGCGCTGCGGCCGGCTCGGTGCAAGGGTCGATGAAGGCCATCGAGGCCTCTGACGCCGGCGTGATGCTGGCTTTCGCGCAGAAGGTGATCGTGGTCCCGGGTTACGGGCTCGCAGTCGCCCAAGCTCAGCATAAGGTCTGGGAACTGGCGCAGCTTCTCATCGATCGCGGCGTGACCGTGCGCTTTGCGATCCACCCGGTCGCGGGGCGGATGCCGGGCCACATGAATGTGCTGTTGGCCGAGGCGGGCGTTCCATACGACCTGATCAGCGATCTCGAGGAGATCAACGCCGAGTTTGAAAATACCGACGTGGCGCTCGTGATCGGTGCCAACGACGTGGTCAATCCGGTGGCCCGCACCGACAAATCGAGCCCGATCTACGGCATGCCGATACTGAACGCCGACAAGGCGCGCAACGTCATCGTGATCAAGCGCGGCCAGGGACAGGGATTTTCGGGCATCGAGAATCACCTTTTCTATCTCGACAACACACGCATGCTCTATGGCGACGCCCAAGCCGCCGTCAATCAACTGATTCAGGCGGTCAAGGCCAGCGGCTGAACTGGCGCGGCAAACGTCGCATGCGGCCGGCGACACGATGGCCAAAGTCCGTGACAGCGGAATGCCACCAAGCGAACAGTCGGACGGTTACTTCAATCCCGCCGCGATTCTTGAGGCTCTCGACTGCAGGGACCTGAGCGGCGATATCGTCGAGTTCGGCTGCGGTTACGGCACATTCACGGTCTCGGCCGCCGCCCGCACACACGCACTGCTCTACGCCCTCGACATCGATCCGGCGATGGTCGCAGTTACGACCGAGCGCGTGGTTGCCGCACGCGTGCGCAACGTCGTGGTCGCCGAGCGCGACTTCGTTCGCGACGGCTGCGGGCGACCCGACAGCAGCGCTCACTACGCAATGCTCTTCAACATTCTGCACTTTGAGGATCCGACCACGCTGCTCGCGAAGGCGCGGCGCGTGCTCGTTCCCGGTGGCCGGGTGAACGTGATTCACTGGCGCGACGACGTCGCAACGCCGCGTGGTCCGCCGCTTGATATCCGGCCGCGTCCGGCACAGTGCCAGAGCTGGGCACGTACTTCCGGTCTGGTGCCATCTGCGCCGCTGAAGCTGGCCGGCGCGCCATGGCACTGGGGCATGGTGCTGCGCCGGCTTTGGGGTACTAGGACGGTCGATCCAAGGTAGGCCGCGGCTGACATGACGTTTGGGCGCACGCCGACCCGACCGGCGTGTCACTCGCGATAGCCTGCGTTGGCAGCGGCGGCGCGCTGTCGCGAGCGACGGGGCCAGCACAATGGAACTGTTCAGCTGGATGGTATTGGGCGCGATCTTCGGGATTGTGGCGAGCCGAATCGTCGAGCAGCCTGGGCAGGGCGTCGTGCTCTACATGCTGGTGTCAATGATCGGTGCATTGGTCGGTGGTTGGACGTACGCAGCGTTCGGAGTGGCGGGCGTATCCGGCTTCGCGACCAGCATGCTCGCCGCAACAACCGGGGCGGTCGCGGTCTGGTGCCTCTACCACGTGCTCGCGTAGCGTTAGCCGCCGCTACGCCCAGCCGCCGCAGCAACCGTCGCGACCAACTGCGACGGGTCGGCGGGCTTGGCGAGATGCGCGACATACCCCGCGCGCAGCGCATTTAGCCGATCCTTGGGCCGCGCATACGCCGTGAGTGCTATCGCAGGCACGGCCGCGCTGTTGCTTTTGAGACTACGGATCCGGCGCAATAACTCATAGCCGTCCATGCCCGGCATACCGATGTCGCTGACAATGACATTCGGAGGCTGTTGATCCATTACTGACAGTGCCACGGGGCCGCAATCGGCGGTCACGACTGTGGCGCCGGAATCGGCCAGAATGTGGGTTAGTACTTGCCTGGCATCTGACTCGTCATCGACCACCAAGACAGTAACACCGGCCAGCTCTTGTGCAGCCAGAGGCTGGGCGTCGTCGTTCGATTCCATGCCACCGTCTGTCGGAACGGCCGGGTGCAGCTCTTCGCGCGAGTGCGGCAATTCGATGGTGAAGGTGGCGCCGCGACCCTTGCCGGCGCTGTCCGCGGCGATCAATCCGCCGTGCAATTCGACAATCTGTTTGGCAATGGCGAGCCCCAGCCCTAGCCCTCCGTGCACGCGGCTTGGCGACGCATCGCCCTGGCTGAATCGTTCGAAGACATGCGGCAAGAACTCCGGAGCGATACCGGCCCCGTTATCAGTGATGGTCAGCCGCAATCCCGATTCAGCCGTGGCGAGCGAGATGCGGATCTCACCACGCGGCGCGGTGAACTTGACCGCATTGGACAGAACGTTCCAGATCACCTGCTGCAGCCGCGCGGAATCGCCGCGCATCGGCGCTGTGCTCACCTCGAGCGCCTGTTCGATGCGGATGTTCTTAGCCGCGGCGGCCGGGCGGACCGTGTCGAGTGCGCGTTTCAAGACGGTCACCAAATCCACCGGCGCCGGTTCCAGCCGCAGCCGGCCCGAGACTATCCGGCTGATGTCCAGCAAGTCTTCAATCACGCGCTGCTGGACGTCGCTGTTGCGCTCGATGACCTCGCCGGCTTGCCGGACCTCGGCGGCGCGCGCGCGGCCGACGGCCAGCAGGTGGCCCCAAGCCTTGATGGCGGTCAGTGGCGTACGCAGCTCGTGAGACAAGGTCGCCAGGAATTCGTCTTTGAGCAGGCTGGCGCGCTGTGCCTGTTCACGCGCGTAGCGCTCCGCCTCCAGCATCTGCTCGCGCGTGACATCGATCTGGCGCCGCTCTGTGATGTCGCGGGCGATGGTTGAGACCCCGACGATCGTGCCGTTGCGGTCGCGGATCGGAGAGACCGTTAGCGACACATCGATGCGACGGCCGCCCTTTGTCAGACGCTGCGTTTCGAAGTGTTCGATCCGCTCGCCGCGCCACAGCCGGCTCAGGATGTTGGCTTCCTCACTCTGCCGCTCCGCGGGAACAACCAGCAGGATCGAGCGTCCGATCGCCTCCGTGGCCGAATACCCGTACAACCGCTCGGCGCCGTGGTTCCACGCCGTAACGATGCCATCGAGCGTCTTGCCGACGATAGCGTCGTCGCAGCTCTCGACAATCGCAGCCAAGCGCGCCTTCGCATGCGCGTCAGCGTCCTCGGCGGGATTGCCGTTCAGGCCGCCGCGCTCCTCCGCGTCATGGCGTGCGATTCGCAGCCGTAGTTGGCGGAGCGCGTACTCCGTCTGATCGCGGCACAGCGCCAGCATCTGGCGCGAGCCGTCGGCCGCCTGCGCCGGCGCCACGTGCATCTCGACCCAGCGATGTGTGTCCCGCAGGCTCAGCAGTTCGAAGCGCCACCGCAGGCGCTCACCATCCGCGACGCGGCGGCGAATGTTGGCCCATTCGTCTCGATACTCGGTAGCGAGGACGGCCGTGAGTGGAATGCCAGCGAGTAGCGCTGGATCATCGACCTCCAGCATGCGGCAGGCCGCCGGGTTGGCGTGCAGGATTGAACCAGCAGGCGACAGGACCAGGACAGCATCGGGCGCATCCTGGTAGACACGTCTGAGCGTGTCGGATGAGGGAGATTCGGTGCCTGGCTCGTGCTCCAACTGGGAGTTTCCCTCTCGGGCAAGCGGTCCGGACGCATCGCAACGTTGGGCGCCTGAGGCGCGGCGCACGCGCGCGATTCCGCATCTTGAAAGCTTAGCTCATTCCCCACCCACGGCGCCTTTAGGATGATGTCGGCGTAGTCCTATGGGCTGCCCGCACGGCCAGTCTGCGCGAGTGCGGGCCATCAAGCGAACTACGCGTTGCGTATCGCGGCAACTAGCGCCGTGAAGTCACCACCTTTGAGCACGCAGCCACGGGCCCCCAGCTGCCGTGCCCGGGTCGCGAGATTCGGTGCCGCGTAGCCTGTGTAGATGATCACCTTGACGCGGGGAGCGCGCAGGCGCACGCGTTCGAGCACGGTAAAGCCACTGCAGTCGGGCAGATTGAGATCGAGCACCATGACGTCGGGCGGATGTTCCTCGACGGTGCGCAGCGCCTCGGCGCCGGTCTGAGCGCAGCCCACGAATTCCATGTCGTCCTCGAGCCTGAACAGCGCCCCGACCGCACCGGCCAGGTCCGCGCTGTTGTCTACGATCAGCACGCGCTGGCGCGCAGGTATTGCTTCATTGCTCTGCACGTCGCTGATCCTCCCGCCGATCGCGCTCGGCCTGAGTCACCGCGCATCAGCGCATTATGCTAGACCTTTGCTGGCCACAGCTTGCGCTACATCGGCTGCCGCAGGAAGTGCGGTAAGAAATCGGTTGGGGCGCGATGGGATTTACTGTTAAGCAGGCTTAAGCTCCGATACGGACTGTGTTTCAAACACGGGGCAGCAAACTCCAAGGGCGGTAGACGTCGCTATGCGCCAGTTCGGTCCCCTGCCCTTCGACGATATGTTGGATACGCGGCGCGGAATGTGCCCGAGTCCGGTCGCAAGTAGGCTGCCTTGAGCGTGGCGTCGCGCGCCTGCGCACTGGGATTTTCGCTCGCGGTCGCCCTCGGCACGCTGGCGCTGCTATGGGGACTGACGCTAACTGCGGGCGCACGCTGGACGCTCGGTGTCGTGTCCGCGGCCGCGTGGGTTGCCTGCGCCAGCCTCTTTTTGGCCCTTCGGAGTCACCAGCGCCAGCCGCCTGGTGATGCGCTCGTTGCACACCTGCACGACAGTTTCGACCAGGAGCGGGAGCGGATCGCTTCCGAGCTCCACGACGACCTGGGCAGCACACTGATCGCTGCCAAGATGACCGTCGAACTCGCGGGGCGGGAATTGCCGCCGCAGGCGCCCGGGCTCGCGGCCCGTTTCACGAGTATTCAGGACGCACTGCGCAGCGCACTTGCACTGGAGCGGCGGCTCGCGGATCAGCTCTACCCGAGCCTGCTGCGGCACATCGGTCTGTTCGCCGCATTGCGCGGGCACCTGACGTGCGCGGGCGAAAATCCTGTAACGGTGACGGCGCCGGAACGCGAGCGCGGGCTCAGCCGCCAGTTCGCGCTGAGCGTGTATCGCATCGCCGAAGCCTCGGTGCGTGGCCTGCAGAGCGCGACCCGCTGCGGCCCGATCGATGTGCAGGTCACGGAGTCGAGCCAGTGGCTCGAACTTCGGTTCGCGGCCAGCGCCCCGGCGGTCAATTTCGAATCGGCGGTCGCTGCGGAACCCGAGTTGGCCGTGGCCGCAGCGCGGGTGCATCGTATGGGTGGCGATTGGACACGTTCGAACGGCGCCACCGGCGTTGAAATATGGATACGCCTGCCGCTTACCGCCTCCGAATAGCCGTCCGGTCCTCACCAAGCGTCACACGATGCTGCCGTTTCGCGACAGGCGCGTCGACTTTTGGTGAAGCAGCTATGAATTTAATGGCCGTGTCAGACACCGCCGACTAACAGCGGCCGGCGAGCGCGTTACGGTGGATTCCGTGCCGGCCACGCCCGCGGCGGTCGTCAGGAAGGAGCCCGCGCCATGACCAAAGGGATGTCTCGAGTGCTGGTCGCCGATGATCACGCCGTCGTGCGTGCGGGTATGCGACAGTTTCTGGAAGCGGACGACGCGATCGATGCCGTGGGCGAGGCCGGTTCCGGTTCCGAGACGCTGACACGGCTGCGTGAGCAACGCTGGGACCTGTTGGTGCTTGACCTGAACATGCCGGATCGCAGCGGGCTGGACATTCTGCAGCACGTGCGCGCCACGCATCCGTCCGTGCCGATACTGGTGGTCAGCGCGTTTCCGGAAAAGCAGTACGCCGTCAACGTGCTGCGCGCCGGGGCCAGCGGCTACCTCGCTAAGGATCAGCCCGCCGAGGATTTCCTGCGTGCCGTGCACACGGTATTGAACGGCCGTCGCTTCATCAGCAACAGCGTCGCGGAAATTCTGGTCGGCGATCTCGACAAGCCCGGTGGCCGGCCGCTGCACAGCGACCTGTCACAGCGGGAATTCCAGATCATGTGCAAGCTGGCGGTGGGTCGTACCGTATCGGACATTGCCGACGAGCTGTGCATCAGCGTCAAGACGGTGAGTACCTACCGCTCACGGCTGCTCGAGAAGATGGGCATGAACAACAACGCCGACATCACCGCGTACGCGCTGCGAAACAGTCTGATTCAATGACGGCGGCGGCCGCCTGGCGCGCGTAGCACGCGTCCTACACGCGGAAACCCGCGCCGCCGACGCTCGCGCCGCCCGCGAAAGGTGACACTGCGAGCCACGGCGTGCCGCAATCCGCGGCGATCGCGGCGACACGCACCCACACGGAAAGGAGTCCATCATGGAATCAACGGCCGAACACGCCGAGACGACTGAGCCGACACTGGCCCGATTACGTGCGACGAAGGATTCGCTGGCAGACGTCGATCGCGAGGTCGAAGCACTAATCGCGGATGCCGAGGCGCTGGCGGATCGCCTGCTGATTGCGGCCGATCCGGCCGTCACGCGGCTCGGTCGCCGGGTGGGCCAGGCGGTGGCTGATACCAAGCGCGCGCTCGCCCGCGGCAGCGACACGCTGCAGCGGCAGGCGCGTTCCGCCGTCGGGGCAGCGGACCACTACGCGCACCAGAGCCCGTGGCAGATCGTTGGCGCGGTGGCGATCCTGGCAGCTGCGGTCGGTTTTGCGGCGGCGCGCCGTTAGCGCGCGAGCGCACGTCAGGCCAACTCGGCGAGCGGCGCCAGATAGCTCTGCAACTGATCGCAGGTCCCGGACCATCCCTGCTCCATGCTGCTCTGGCCGGCGGCAAATGCCGCGCGCTCCGCCGGTGTCGGCTGCAGTGGCTGCCATTCCACCTCGACTACGCTGCCGCCGCCAATCCCGGCATGCTTGGCAAAGGTCACGGTCGACAGCATTTCCAGAGGCCAGTTCGCGTTGCCCGGATGCCGCGTCACGGCGCGTGCCGCGTCAGAGAATGACGATATGAACACCAGCCGCTCCCGGGCTACGATTTCCCGAAACACCCATTTGCCCCACATCAGTGCACCCTCGGGTGTGCGCAATCCGTAGTGAAAAGTGCCACCTGCTCGCAGGTCCATGGCGCACTCCGCCATCGTGAAGCCTTTAGGGCCGAACCAGCGGCGCAGATGCTCGGGCTCGGTCCATGCCCTCCACAGCAGCTCCAGTGGAGCCTGCAGTACGCGTCGGTAACGAAATCGGCGGTCGGCGGCGGCGGGCGACCCTGACGTGAGGTGTTCCGCGAGGCGCTCAAATGTCTGGCGACCGCCCTCGAGCGCACCGTAGTGTTGCACGGCCTGCGCGCGGGCCTCGGGTGTGGGGAAAGTTAAGCGCAGTGTGACCAAAGTACTCTGAGCGTCACGCCCGGTGGACTCGAAAGTCGCCAGCATTTCGTGGCCGACCGGTTCGGTGTCCTCACCGCCATCGTGCTGAAAGCGCAGCCGCCCGGGCGGCGTGACTTCGATATACGTGACCTGGTTGCGGTACTGGCGTCCATCAGGACCGTGCATGACGTACCGCCATCGGCCGCCGGCCCGCACTTCCATGTGCTGCGTGCGCGTGGTGAATCCGCGCGGGCCCCACCAATTTTCGAGCTGATCCGCGTCGGTCCACGCACGCCACACCAGCTCGCGCGGTGCGCGGAACACGCGGGTGATGAGGATCTCGCGATCGCCGGCGAGTACAGCGCTATTTTCTGTGGCCATGTGACTTGCTCCGTGTGGCGCGCGGCCGCGTCTGCAGCGACCGCAGATAGTCGTCGAGGCGATCGAAGCTCTCTTCCCAGAAGCGCCGGTAGTCCACCAGCCACGCCGCTGCCTCGCGCAGTGGCCGCGCGTCGAGACGGCACGGCCGCCACTGCGCGTCGCGGCCGCGCGTAATCAGGCCTGCGCGCTCCAGAACCTTGAGGTGCTTGGTGATCGCCGGGCCACTGATGCGAAACGGGCGTGCCAGGTCCTTAACGGAACTCTCGCCGTCCGCCAGCCGGCTCAGGATCGTGCGCCGAGTCGGGTCGGCGAGCGCCGCGAAGGTGACATCGAGCTGATCGCTGTTCATGAATATAACCGTACGGTTAATTAACTATATGGTGTATTACGACCCGTCGCTTGTCAAGTCCGCGCTCAGCGCCCGGCGTGCCATGCTTGGCCGATGATTCCGGCCCTCGACCATCTGTACCGAGCGACCACCTATCGAGTGCTGGCGCCCGAAGCCGCTGTCGATCTACATGTCGACCGCCGGTCGCGCCGGCTGGATGCTGTGCTGGCGGCCCGTGGCGTTCGCACCTGGGCGTTTCTGAGCGCCTGCAACCCGCGCTCCATTACCGCGCCGCTACCGGTGAATCAGCGACGTGCGGCGCTCTTGAAGCGCCTGCTTGCCGCCCGCGGCTGGCCTTGGTTGGAAGCCGCTGGTATTCCGCGCGACCGCAGGCGCCAGCCTGAGCCGAGCGTATGGGTCGGCGGCATCAGCGTGCGCGACGCACGGCGACTGGCGGAACGATTTGGCCAAAACGCATTTCTGGCCGGCC
>Ga0187780_10003353_pt1 | contig 12093 bp, 7 predicted proteins | sample 1015_Q2_SP10_20__FD_132429 | JGI IMG/M metagenome (GOLD analysis project Ga0187780, IMG submission 132429) | Tropical peat soil microbial communities from peatlands in Department of Meta, Colombia - 1015_Q2_SP10_20_MG | ecosystem: Environmental > Terrestrial > Soil > Wetlands > Peat | place...
GGCGCGGTGTACGGCGCCCGTGCCGGCCAAGGCGTCATTCTCATAACCACCAAGAAGGGCCACGCCGGCGCGACGCAATACTCGCTGCGGACCTCGATGGAGGTGAACAACGTCACCAAGCTGCCGGCGCTGCAGCGCTCCTACGGTCAAGGGGACGGAGGAGTGGCGGACCCCTGCGCCGTCCCCGCCACCAGCACGCCAGACTGCTACGCCAGCGAGAACAGCTGGGGCCCGCTCCTGGCGCCGGGAACCAAGACCTACGACCATGCTGGGGAGCTGTACCAGACGGGAGTGGGCACAGACAACACTCTGACCATTTCCGGCGGCAACGACCGCACCACCTTCTATCTCTCCGGATCGATCCTCAACCAGAACGGAGAGCTGCCGGGACCGAACAATTCGTTCAACCGCAAGTCAATTCGGCTCAAGGGTGATCATCAGGTTTCGAACACCCTCAAGATCGGCGGGAACATTTTCTACGCCAACAGCCAGCAGTACGCGGTCCAGAAAGGGTTCAATTTCAGCGGCATCACCTGGGGCGCGTGGCGGACTCCGCCGGAGTTCAACAACATCCAGGACGTTACCACCACGCCGGACGCGGTGCAGCGGTCCTTCCGCTTCCCCGATCCCTCCTTCGGGAACGAGGATTCAACCCGCGGTTACGACAACCCACTCTGGTCCGCCGAAAACGCCCTGAGCTCGAGCATCGTCGGCCGGACCGTGGGAAACGTCAGCTTCGACTACACGCCGCTCGGCTGGCTCAAGGTGAACGAGACCCTGGGCCTCGACGATGCCCAGGACAGTCGGGTGCAGGGGCAGCCGCCCTCAAGCTCCAACACTCCCGATCCCCGCGGCCAGGTGATCAAGCAGACGCTGGTCAACACTCAGATCGACCACAACCTGGTGGCCACCGCCAGCTACACCGTCAATCCGGATATTGCGGGCACGTTCACGCTAGGCAACAACGTCAACACCCGGAGCTTCCGTCAGCAGGGCCAGGTCGGCAATGGGCTCATCGCCGACCAGCCGTTCAATCTCAGCAACGCCTCGACCTTCTACGCCCCGCAGGACTTCGAGACGAAGATTCGCACGGTGGGCTTCTTCGGCCAGGCAACGGTCGACCTCTGGAAGCAGCTCTACCTGAAGGGGGGGCTGCGATACGACGGCGCCTCGACCTATGACCCGAATCACTTGTGGGCCTGGTTCCCGAGCGCCAGCGCCGCCTGGCAGTTCACCGAGAAGCTGGGCGACTTGGGCGGCAAGATCTCCTACGGCAAGCTCCGGCTCGCGTATGGTGAGGTCGGCACTCAGCCGCAGCCCTATCTGGGGGCTCATGTGTATCAGGCCGGACTGTTCCAGGACTTCGACGCCTTCGGGATGTTCTCCGGCCAAGGCGGCGTTGGCGGTCTGTTCACCCCGGGGACCAAGCCGTCCACCAATCTCCACCCCGAGCGGACCAAGGAACTCGAGATGGGGATCGACCTGGGGATGTTCGGGGATCTCTCCGACCTGAGCTTCACATGGTATCGCCGGCTTTCGAGCGACGTCATCCTTCCGGTGGCCATCCCCGGCTCCAGCGGCTACACCCTCGAAGGGGCCAACGGTGCCACGATCCGCAATGCCGGCACCGAGTGGGCGTTCAATCTGCGGCCCATTACCAAGAAGAATTTCGCCTGGGACATCGGCGTGGTCTTTGGCACCAACCGGAACCGGGTGTTCTCGGTGCTCGGCGCGGACTTTGTTCCCTTCGGTGGTCTGGGAGGAGCGATCCAGGGCGGGCCCACCGCGGTCGCGCAGCCGGGCTATGCCCTGGGCGTGTTCCGTGATTACGACTACGTCCGTTGCGGGCGCGGGGTGCTGCTGGACGGTGGCGCCTACAACGTCGATGCCAATTGCACCGCCGCCCAGAACCGCGATCATGCGCTGTTCCTGGATGACGGGACCCATGTAAACGCCAACGGCGTGGGCAGCGCCGGGCCCGGGACGCCCCTGCTCGATCCCACGCAGCGGGTGGTCGGAGACCCCAACCCCAAATGGACCGGCTCCATCCGCACCGGCGTTCGCTGGGGTCACTTCTCCTTCTCCGGACTGGTGGACATCCGGCATGGGGGCGTGGTGTGGAACGGCACGCGGGCCGCGCTCAACGGCGTGGGTACCTCGGCCGAGACGGCGCTCCGCGGCAAGCAGGTCACCTTCGGCAAGGACTACTTCCCTGGTCCGGTCGCCGGTCCCGGTGCCGGCCAGCAGTACACGCTGGACCAGAACTGGTTCCAGAACTATGACAGCTGGTCCTTCAGCAGCACCATCGGGACGCCCTTCTACGAAGACGGGAGTTTCGTGAAGCTGCGGGAGATCTCCGTCGCCTACACCGTGACGAGCGGATTCCTGACCAGCGGCCTGGGGCTTTCGAGTGTGGAATTCCGCGTCGCGGGCCGGAACCTCGTGACCTGGACGAACTACACCGGTGTCGATCCGGAAACCAACCTGGCGGGCTCGGAAACCGCCGCCCGGGGGATCGATTTCTTCAACAACCCGCAGAGCCGGTCGTTCGTCTTCTCCGTCGCTCTCAACCGCTGATGCGCACCCACGACCTCTTCCGGACTCCGACCATGCGATACCACTTCCGCACAGCGGCGCTCGGTCTCCTGCTCGCGTTCGGCGCGAGCGGCTGCAACAACTATCTGACCGGCCCCAAGTTGAGCGACGATCCGAACAATCCGACCACCGCCTCGAACGGCGCGCTCTTCGTCGCCGTTGAGGTCAACCTGACCGCGCAGCTCGAGAGTCGGCTGGCGCGAACGCTGTGCATCTGGATGCAGCAGTGCGCGGGGCAATCGCAGTACCTGTCGCTCGGCACCTACTCCGTCGGCGCCAACGACTACGAGATCAACTGGGCGGCGTTCTACGGTGGCGGCGGCCTCAAGGACCTGCGGACCATTCAGGCCCGGACGCTGGCCGCCGGTGATTCCGTCTATTGGGGCGCCGCGACGGTTCTCGAAGCGCTGACCGTCGGTACGCTGGCCGATCTGTGGGGAGATGTCCCGTACCGGGAAGCATCCAATCCCGACATCTTCCCGCGGCCCCATGTCGATTCGCAGCAGACCGTGTATGCGACCATCCAGGCCAGGCTCGATACCGCCATCACCTTCCTCGCCGCGACCGGTCCGCGCAACATCGGACCGACGGACCACGATCTCGTCTACGGCGGCGATCCGGTGAAGTGGACGGCGTTGGCGCATACCCTCAAGGCCCGCTACTACATGCACGTCGCGCCGCGCGACCCCACCGCCTACGGCAAGGCGGCGACCGAGGCGGCGCTCGGCATCTCCTCCTCGGCGAACGACTTCGCCGTCGGGCTCAGCGGCCAGGGAGCAACTTCGTCGAACTTCTGGAGCGTCTTCCAGAGCATCTTCCCCGGCTTTCTCGTGGCGGGTGACTTCCTGGTCAGCACGATGGTCGCCGACAATGACCCTCGGCTGCCGGCCTATTTCGCCCTCAACGGCAACGGGGTTTATCAGGGCGGCATTCCCGGCGTCGCGGACGCACCGACCAATCTCTCCACCCTGAGTGCGACCCGTCTCGACGGCGCGTTCCCGCAGCCGTTCGTCACCTGGGCCGAGACCCAGCTCATCCTGGCGGAAGCGAGCTATCAGGGTGGGGACGGCAATACGGCGCGCAATACGCTTATCACCGTGTGGGGGGCGTCCGGGATCACGCTGGTCCCGCCGGCTCCGGGGACCGCGGTGCCCACCGATTCGCTCTTCAAGCTGATCATGACCGAGAAGTACATCAGCTTGTTCCAGAACCTGGAAGTCTGGAGCGACTGGAGGCGCACCGGCCTCCCGAACATCCAGCCGCCCTCCGGGTTCTCGATTCCGCGACGGCTGACGTATCCGCTGAATGAACAGGTGACCGACCCCAACATTCCGGGGCCGGGACCGGCGCGGAATTGGAACGATCCATGATCGAGTAGTGAACCAGCGCTCTTCCGACGGGGCCTTGGCATCGTATCAGAATGCCGAGGCCCCGATCGTTTGCCCTTACCGGGATACCGCCGCCATCACTTCGGAGACCGCACGGTCGGCCTGATCGATCGCCGAGTTGACGTACGCATACGCCCCCGCGTCCGAGTTCGCGATCGCGATCCGGCCGAGCGGCCGACGACCGACCTCGCAGGGGGCCTCCCCTTCCGGCCATAGCGGGTCCCACAGCGAGTTGTACTCATAGGCGTATCCGTGCGGCCAGCGATTGACCGTGATGCCGGCGATATCGCGGCCCGGATCGAATCCCCCGCCTCCGAGGATCCGCCCGAGCTGGTCGCGGATGTGGCGCTCGAAGGTCTCGAACGGCGTGCTGAGCAACTCGACATGGCCATGCCGGTGCTGCTCCCGCGCGGGAAGTCCCGGATGGCATGGAGTTCGGAGCAGGTGGAGGACGATGGGTTGCGCGGGGCTGGTGGGGAACTGATACGCTCCGAGACTCACCGGAAAGTCGAGCGACCCGTTAGAGAAGTAGCTGCCCGGAGCGTAGAAGCTCCTGATCCGGAGCCGGTCGAACGCCTGCCAGTTTCTCAGGGCGACATTGGTATAGACCAGCGGCACCTTCACCCCGTAGCGGAGCGCCTCCCGCTGCGGTGCGGGAAGCTCCGAGCAGAGATATGCCGTCACGCCGTTCCAGCACGCGAGGACGCAACCATCGGCCCGGACGGTATGCGCCTTCCCCGCGTGGACGTAGGTGATCTCGACCTCCGACGCCGTCTCGGCATCCCCAAGATGCCGAACCCTGACCGCGGTGCTGTTGAGTCGGATGCGACACGGGGTGCCAGGCAGGTCCAGGCGACCGTAGTCGGCTCGCGCGGTGACGATGTCTTCCATCGAATGGCCGGGGATGGCCGCGGGCACCAGCTGGCGGACAAGCAGTCGCGCGATCGAGCCGTTCCCGTCGGGGAAGTGGAAGATGTACGGCTCTTCCTCGTGCGGAACGGCCGTCAACCCAATGCCGGGATAGGGGCCCGGTCCAAGATCGACGCCCTGAAAGCCGGGAAAGCCGAGCCCCCAGCAATCGAGCGCCGGAACGGCCTCTATGCCAACGGCATAGAGATCGTGAGTCATGGGCTGCAGCACCTGCAGCGCCTCAGGCGGGAGCTGGAACCGCTCTACCAGATAGTCCCGGTAGCTGGTGTGTGCCAGTTTGGACTTTCGATCTTCGATACTCAGACTAGAGAGAGGATCTCCACCTCCCGCGAACAGGCGGCGGAGCCCATCTCGCGCCGCCTCTGAAAGCGGCGCGTGCTCCAGGGCCGCAACGGCGGCGAGATCAGGCCATTCCTGGCGTCCGAGCCCGGGGACGAGCCGATCCTCCCCGAAGGTTTCACGGTCGAAGAAGAGTGCCGATTGGAGGCCGCGCGAGGAGTAGAAGGACCGGTCGAAGGCCTTGTAGAACATCGAGGTGTCCACGCCCAGATCGACCAGCAGCTGCCTGGCGCTGGGGCTATAGCGCGCGGGGCCATCGATCGATTGGCTGCCGCCGTAGCCGATGAGCATTCGGCCGCCCACCCGGAACTCGTTGCGGCGGGCATGCCCACCGAAATCATCGTGGTTGTCGAGGACCAGGATCCGGGCGGCGCCTCCCGACCGGCTCTGGAAGAAGTGCGCGGCAGCCAGCCCGCTGATTCCGCCGCCGACGACGACCAGATCGTAGTGCTCTCCGGTGTCACGAGCCGACTCGAGCAGCGACGTCAGTCCGCCACTGGTGAGTCGATGAAAGGTCTCGAAGGAGCCAGGGTGACTGCCGCGGAGTCCGGTGAGCGCAGGCGGGTACGGCGCCGCGTCCATCCCATGCAGGACATCGAGCACGCCCCGCGCGCGGGGCGGAAGCAGGCCCGCTCCGACCGCCAGGGCGACGCCATTCAGAAAGTCGCGGCGGGGAATGTTGCGATTCATCCCGAGGGCACGATCCCGGTCGGTCATGCCGGACCTACCAGCGCCGCGACGCTTTGCCGAAAGACTTCGGTGTGGCGGTCGATATCCGATTCCGTCGTGTCCGGCGCGATGAGTGCCATGTTGTGAAAAGGAGTCAGCAGGATTCCGCGATTGAGCGCGAACAGGTGCATGAACCGGTCGAGTTCGGGGTCGACCGCCGCCGCTGCCTCGGCGCCATTTCGAGGCGGCTCCGGACGGAACCAGTATTCGGCGCGACACCCCAGCCGCTTGACGATCCACGGCAGGCCGAACTCGGCGATCACCTCTTCCACACCGGCCTGGAACCGTTCCGCGAGCGGGATAGTGCGCGCGAAGGCCTCGGCCGTGAGCACCTCGGCGAGGGTCGCCCGCATTGCCGCCAGCCCAAGCGCGTTCCCCGCCAGCGTCCCCCCGATCCCACCGGTATCACAGTCGGCGAGCCCGATGCGCCCGGCAAGCCGCTCCGCCACCTCGCGCGAAAATCCATACGCAGCCCCGGGTACTCCGCCGCCAATCGGCTTGCCAATCGTGAGCAAGTCGGGCGTCAGTCCGTGCGCCGCAGTGTAGCCGCCGGGCCCCACGCAGATGGTGTGCGTCTCGTCGATGATGAGTAGCGTGCCGTACCGCCGTGTCAACTCGCGGAGCGCGGCATGGTAGCCCGGCTCCGGATGAATGATGCCGATATTCGTCATAACCGGTTCGGCCAGTACACAGGCGACGTCGCCATGTGCGAGCGCGGCCTCGAGCCCCGGCAGATCGTTGAACTCCACCACCCGGGTGGTGAGCGCCGGGTCGATTGGCGGACCGAGATTGCCGGCACGGGGACGGACCGATCCGTGGACCAGCGTGGCAAAGGTCTCGTCCACCGTCCCGTGATAGCACCAGTTGTACACCAGGATCTTCGGACGCCCCGTGAGCAGCCTCGCCAAACGAATCGCGAAGCGATTGGCGTCGGTGGCGGTCATCGCGAACTGCCAGACCGGAAGCCCGAACCGACGCGCCAACTCCTCGGCCACCCAAAGGTGGTCCTCCGACGGAAGCATGAAGGTGAATCCACGAGCTGCCTGCCGAGCCACGGCAGCCACCGCCGCGGTCGGGGCATGGCCGGTCATCGCGCCGGTATCGCCGAGGCAGAGATCGAGATAGCGATGGCCGTCCGCATCGGTGAAATGCGCCCCTTGCCCCTCCACGACGAAAATGGGGAACCCTCCAGCCCACTTGGCCATCCAGTGCATGGGTACGCCTTCCAGCAGGTTGCGTTGAGCACGCTGGAAGAGCGCGTGTGATCGGGGATGGCTGGCGGCGAAGCGTTCGAGTTCGTGGGAGTACCGTGAGGCGAGACGGACTCGATCGATCGTCGGCATGCGCATCAACGTACCGGCTGCCTGACCGACTGTCGAGGTGAAAGGAGGGGTGAACGCTCTGCTGCCTGCCAGGCCATAGACCACACGCGCCGAACGCAACGGGACCCGGCGACATGCCGGGTCCCGAGGGTGGTTCGGAGCCGCCGAAGGCCTCAGAACATGAGCCAGACGAACGCGTACAGGGTGTTGTTGCCCGATGCCGAGCGTCCCGACCCGTCGTAGTTGGAGCCGCCGCCATTGAAGTTCGAATAGGCGGTGTACTGGAGTCCCACTCGGGCATTCTCCCATGGATTCAGGTCGAGCTCGCCGATGAACCCGTTGCTCTTGGGCTCGCCGTTGGCGCTGCCGCTCACCGGGGCGGGGGCGTACAGCTTGGCGTCGGCCGAACCGGTGATATCGAAATAGCCCGCCGTCACGCCCAGCCACTGCTTGGGATAGTAGCTCGCGTTGAGGTTCGCGGACTTGAGCGTGTTGCTCGCATTGGTCGAGCCGCCGGCGGCGAACGTGGCGTCGAGGGTCTGTTGTTCATGGACCCAACTCCCGCGCGCCACCAGGTGCCCAGTCCCGACCTTGGTCTCGAATTGAGCGTCGATGCCCACGTCGGTGTAGCGGTCGGTGGGCCCGGACACCGCGGCGGGGAAGAGACTCGTGTGCATGCCGTAGGTGCCGAGCATCACCGATTGGTTGTCGAAATCCTTCTGCAGGGCAATCCGCCAGTAGGGAGCCACCCCGTTGATCGCTCCGCTCGCCGGCGTCGGGGCGCCGACCCCCTGCAGCGCCGACCGATACACCGAGAACTCGGCATACACCAGATCCCCCACCAGAGTGTAGCCGCCCAGGCCAAGCACGTTCTGTGCAAAGCTGCCGGCGATCTTCGGCGCGGCTGCGGGACTTGGGGCCACTTCAGGGGCGATGAACGGGAAGCCCCAGGCGGGGGTTGAGTTCCACAGGTCCTGCACGGTGGGGTTGTTGTTGAGTGTGATTCCGTAGTCTGCTTCGGTGCTCCCCCCCACCATCATCTTGTTCGCATAGCGGATGTCGATGTTATCAATGCCGAACGACCCATCCGCGCCGGAGTACGTGAACTGCGAGAAAATTCCGAGATTCGGGGCGATACGCCCGGCCAGAAAGCCGCTCAACTGTTGCGGCAGTTCGGTCACATCGTTCTGCGTGCCGGGAACCCCATCCTTGGTATGGGTCAGTGAGGTCATCACCATCGCCGACAGCATCGAGAAGGGAGACAAGCCGAGCTTTCCGCCGCTGCTCGAGTCTTTTTCGGTAATCGATGCCTGGTTGGTCATGGTGTAGCCGTTCAACTTGAACTTGCGTCCGAAGGGCGTCAGCGCCAGGAACTGATAGTGGCACGCGCTGCAGGCAAGGCCGGTCTGCCGGGCGAAGCTCGGCACCACGCTGCCACCGGATGCATGGGCGGCGACGTAGGCCCGGGCCAGTTCATGAAGGCCGTCGTCAGCGTACGCCGGACCGGCGATACCAACCAGCAGGACAGGGACCAACAAGCGAATCAGACGCATTCGGCCGCTCCGCGGAGGGGGTAGAGGCGCAATTCCGCAGAACTCCGATTAAGGAAATGTGAAAGCGCCTTGAGGGGTCCGGAAAAGTCGCAAGCGAACCGGGTGAGATTCTTCGAAGACATTTGACATTGTGCGCGTGGGGTTCACCCCATACTATGGCCGGCGAGCGTAGGTCGCGCATTGGTGCTCCCGCGCAGCTCCTGGGCTCCGGTCCACGGCGGGCGACAGGCCTGCAACCTTCTCAACAGAGGCATTCCGGCCATGCGGTTCACGTCATCCCGTCCCCCCCTCCCGGTACTGATCGTCAGCGCGTTGCTGCTCGCCCCGCGGGTCGCTACGGCCCAGGCCGAGGCGGCTCCGGCCGCCAAAGACACCGCAGTGGTCAACGACGAGGTCACCGACGCCGGGCGAAAGATTTTTCATGGTCCGGGGACGTGCTACGCGTGCCATGGAGCCAAGCTCACCGGCGGGCCCGTCGCACCGCCATTGCTCGGACCGAAATGGCGGAACGGCGACGGGTCCTTCGACATGATCCTCCATGTGGTGCGTGGCGGGGTGCCGGGCACCGTGATGGTGTCCCATCCCGGTGGGATCAGCGACGCCCAGGTTATTCAGGTCGCGACCTATGTATTCGCCGTCAGTCACGGGCTGGCGAAACCCTGAAGCCTCACTAAGCGCGCGAAGCACTTTCACTGGCGCTTCAGTCATCCTTCATCGCCCTTGGCTGATGTATGGTGCCGTTCCAGCAGCGAGGGCTCCCATGTTGGTTCCTGCGCATTCTCTGCCACGGGTGATCGCCGTGACAGTTTGCGCGTTGGTTGGAATGGCCTGCCACCAGTCGCCACCCCCCGCCTCCCCGGGCCCCACCCCGGCCCCATCAGCTCGATCCTTCACCGCGAGCTATCCGGATACGGTGTCTGAGCAGGACGTCGTGAACGAAGGACGCAAGATCTTCCACGGTCAGGGACTCTGCTATGCGTGCCACGGCGGGCGCCTGCAGGGTGGGCCGGTGGCTCCTCCCCTGGCCGGGCCGGGACGAAGCATCGCGGACACCAGCTTTGCGCACGTTCTGCAGGTCGTGCGTGCCGGCTCGCCACACACCCCGATGGTTGCGAATCAGGGTGGGATCGACGCCGGACAAATGGTCCAGGTGGCCAACTACGTCTGGGCGGTGAGCAACGGGAGGTCGGTCCCCTGAGGCGCAACGAATCCAGATGCTGGCCCCGGGGCGCCTGCCGGCGTCTCGGGGCGCTCTGTTCCCGATCGAGATGCCCGGATGGAAAACGAAACGCCGGGCGAGCACCCGGCGTCCGAGGTTACGTCATCGATATGCTTCAGGCAAACTTGGCGGCTGTCGCGCGCTGAGCCCCGATCCACCGTAGACCCAGCCAAGCACGCTGCCGTAGACCAGGTGTCCGAGCAGGCCACCGGCCAGCATCGAGGGATCTCCACGGGAGAAGAATCCGGCGCCCACCATGGGTAGCAGCGCGACCTGGGCCAGCACAAACACCAGCGCACCATAGAGCAGTCCGCGAACCACCGCCGAACCCGGCAGCCTGTTGATGACGAAGCCCGCGTACACGAGGGCCCAGAGGACCCCGACTCCGAAGTGGATCAGCCACCCCACCGCGGGACCCACCGAGTAGAACGCCGTGGTCAGCGAGAGAGAGGTACTGAGAAGCTGGCCGATGGCGATTTCGGGAAGTCCGATCGCCGGCTCGATGAGGAGCAGCGCCGTCATGGAGGCCGTGGCGATGATGCCTGTGGCAACTGCGCGGGTCACGTTCATGAATCCTCCTCGGCGCTTCGTGGCGTCAACGACCGCCCCAAACTGCCGGCCCGCTGTCCGCCGCGCCACCCCCGATGTCTTCATTTCCGGGTGCGCCTATCGCACTTCGTGAAGGACTACCCGGAAACCTCCCGCAATGACCGCTCCATCACGCCAAGGCCTTCTTCGAGGACGGCATCCTCGACGGTAAGTGGTACCAGCACGCGGATCACATTCCCCAATGTGCCGGCCGACAGCAGGATGACCCCGCGCTTGAGTGCCTCGGCCTGCAGTCTCCCAGTAAGCTCCTTCGCCGGCTCCCGGGTCGAGCGGTCCTTCACCAGCTCCAGCGCCATCATTGCCCCGAGGCCTCGCACGTCACCGATCACCGGATAGCGCTGTTGCCACTCGAGGAACCGGGCGCGGATCCGCGCCCCAACCCGTTCTCCCTTCTCGACCAGCCCTTCCTGCTCTATCGCGTCGAGCACCGCCAGGGCAGCAGCACAGGCCAAGGGATTCCCTCCGTACGTGCCGCCGAGGCCGCCCGGCTGGGCGGCGTCGAGAACATCAGCCCTGCCCGTCACTGCGGCGAGTGGAAGTCCCCCGGCAAGCGACTTGGCCGTCGTGATCAGGTCCGGCACCAGTCCGTAGTGTTCGCAGGCGAAGAGCTTCCCGGTGCGTCCGAAGCCGGTCTGGATCTCGTCGGCGATGAGCATGATGCCGTGGTCGCGACAGAACTGCGCGAGCACCTTCACGTACTCGGGAGGCGCCGGAATGAACCCGCCCTCGCCGATCTCCAGTTCGATGATAACGGCCGCGACGCTCCCCGGATCGACGTGCGCCGCGAACAGGTGCTCCAGATGAGCGCGGTCCGCCATGCAACAGGCGCCGCGCCCCCGTGATGGGGAATCACACCGATAGCAGTACGGAAACGGGATCCGGTACACCTCCGGCACGAACGGGCCAAACCCCAACTTGTACGGATTGACCTTGGAGGTCAGCGTCAGACCAAGATAGGTGCGCCCGTGGAAGGCATGCTCGAAACAGACGATGCCCTGCCGGCCGGTGAACCGCCGGGCCGCCTTGATGGCGTTCTCGACCGCCTCGGCGCCGCTGTTGACAAAGAAGGTTCGCTTCTCGTGGGTCCCCGGCGTGAGGCGGTTGAGCCGCTCCGCCAGCGTGATGTACGGCTCGTACATCGAGACCGGGAAACAGACGTGGGTGAAGTGTTCAAGCTGCTCGCGGACCGCTTCCACAATTCTCGGATGACGATGGCCGGCGTTGACCACGCCGATTCCGCCGCCGAAGTCGATGAGCCGGTTGCCGTCCGCGTCGATCACTACCGCATTGTCGGCCTGGACGATCGCGATGGGCGTGGTCGCGGGCACTCCGCGCGGTACGGCCTGGGCCCGGCGAGCGCCCAGCGCCTGGCTGCGGGGCCCGGGAATGGACGTCTTGAGATCGATCAC
>Ga0187780_10003354_pt1 | contig 12084 bp, 11 predicted proteins | sample 1015_Q2_SP10_20__FD_132429 | JGI IMG/M metagenome (GOLD analysis project Ga0187780, IMG submission 132429) | Tropical peat soil microbial communities from peatlands in Department of Meta, Colombia - 1015_Q2_SP10_20_MG | ecosystem: Environmental > Terrestrial > Soil > Wetlands > Peat | place...
CACCCAGATGCCGGCCAAGGGGAACACCGAGTACAACGTGGTCGGCCAGCCGTTCTTCCCGTACTTCATCGCCAAGGGCACCGCGTGGTTCTTCTTCATCTTCGCGGCGCTGGCGCTGCTCGCCACCTTCGCCCAGATCAACCCGATCTGGCTGTACGGGCCGTATACCCCGGTGGCCATCTCGTCCGCCTCACAGCCCGACTTCTACATGGGCATCCTGGAGGGCTCGCTGCGCATCATGCCCGCCTGGGAGATCAACTTCCTCGGGCATACGCTGTCGCTGAGCGTGCTGATCCCGTTCGCGGTGCCGCTGACCGTGATCCTGGGCGGCGCGGCGTTCTGGCCGTTCTTCGAGCGATGGGCGACCGGGGACAAGTCTTACCACAACGTCCTCGACCGGCCCAGGAACGCGCCCATCCGGACCGCTACGGGCATCGCGGCCGTGGCCTTCTACGGCGTGCTGTGGGCCGAGGGCGCCAACGACGTCATCGCGGACAAGCTGCAGATCCCGCTGTACACGATCACCTGGATCGCGCGGGTGGCGATATTCGTGGGACCCGCGGTGGCGTTTATCGTCACTAGACGTATCTGCCTGGGTCTGCAGCGTAAGGACAGGGACCTGCTCGAGCACGGCCTCGAGACCGGCATCATCCGGCAGCTGCCCCAGGGCGAGTTCATCGAGGTGCACCGGCCGCTGACCGAGGAGGAACGCGCGCCGCTCGAGGCCAAGAAGGTGCCCGCGCTGATGCCCGCGCCCGGGTCTGAGGACGAGAACGGCGTGCCCACGCCGCAAGCGCGCGGGCTCATCGGCCAGACCAGAGCGGTGTCCAACCGCGCCTTCGCGGAGACGATCCTGGTCGAGGCTGATGGTCACGGGAACGGGCACGGGAACGGGCACGGCCCCGAGGCCGGAGACGAGGAACATGCCACGATCGGCCCCGGCGAGCTCCCCGAGAGCTCGGTCCCCCACACCGACCCGCTCGTCTGGCATCCGCACGAGGACCCCCCGGAGGAGACCTAGGCGGGCTCGCCCTTGCACCCCGCCGCCCGCCACCGCAAGGCAGTGCCGGGGCTAGTTACACCGTTACGCGGGCACCCCTAGCTCCGGCATGATCTGGTACCGCGGCCAGGCCGTTCGGTATATGAGATCGTTTTTCTGCCGATCGGACGGTGGTTTGACTACCCCGGCGACGAGCACGCGGATCACGGGACGGACATGCCGCACCGATCTACGGATCTGAAGGTCCGGTCTCAGCGGCCGCCACGAGCGCGATACTCGGTCGCGTCGTAGACCGGTCTGAGGCTCTGAATCTTGCCGCTCTCAACGTGGAAGAACTCGGCGAAGCGTACGGCGCCGCCGGCGTCCTGTCGCAGGGGCCCTTTCGGGTGGCCAGCGAGTGACCAAGGTCCCTCGACGTCACGCGGAATACTGGGCCACCCTGGACTATGCCCGGCACTAGAAGCTGACAAGGAAGGCCAAGACAATGGCTAGCACCTCGGGCCAGGAAGAGTTCCTGGCCGTCATCCATAAGAGCCAGGAGGCCGTGATCGCCGTGGTCAGGCACCTGGCCGAAGCCGTCAGGACAGCCAGTCCGAAGCTGCCGTCGGTCAGTGTGCCCTTCGCGGACAAGCTGCCCGGGCCAGAGGGCGCCGTGGCCAGCGCCCAGGATTTTGCCGAGCACCTGCTGGCCAGCCAGCGGAAGTTCACCGAGGACCTGCTGAAGGCAAAGCCAGAGGGCGCCGTGGCCAGCACCTACGACTTCGCCGAGCAGCTGCTGGCCAGCCAGCGGAGGTTCACCGAGGACCTGCTGACGGCGGCGGCGCCGCTGATGCCAGGCCGCGCGACGAGCACGGCGGCGACCGAGACCTACAAGCCCGGCCAGGTCGTTCCCCGTGACGGGACCGTCGAATGCGCGCGGCACCACGATGTCCAAGACCACGTCAAGGCCGGTACCCGATTCGCGCCGTGCAGTCACCACCGCGAGCATAGCGAGGGCTGTACCTGGCAATACGTCTAGGAGTGGCCTGAAAAGGTAGCCAGGTAAAGGCGTGTTTGCCGGCTCAGCGTTCGATTACCTGGGACAATGTCCTCATGTAGGGTTTCGAGCGCACAGACCAGCAGCTCCCGGACGCGGCGGCGCTGGCCAGCTTCGTGGCTGCTAGGCGGGCTCGCCCTTGAGGGTGAAGGCCGACAGCAGGTTGACGGCCAAGACCAGCGCGGCCACCGTGACGATGGCGCCCATGACGACCGACGTCGCCACGGTCAGGCCCGCGTTGAGCGCGGGGTCGTGCGCGATCCCGTTGGCGATGCCGAGCGCGTAGTGGCTGACGGACAGCAGCCGGGCGCCGCTGACGAAGTTCGACAGCACCGCCTCCCAGATCAGCACGTAGAGCAGGCCGACCGCGATCGCGCGGGTCGTCGCCACCGAGACCATGACGAAGATCGCGTTGTAGATCACCGCGCCCACCACTGCCCCGACGAACAGGCCGAGCGCGAAATCACCGCTGTTGACGGCGCCGCCCGGGATGAAAGTGGGTGCGCTCCCCGGCTGGACGGTGACGACGGCCTCGGTGTAGCCGCCGCCGGCGATCAGGGCCGCGATGAGCTCGGGAACCGCGGCGAAGATGATGGTCAGCACGGTCGCCACGGTGAACTTGGTCAGGACCACCGATGACCGGCGCACCGGCGTGGCCAGCAGGTGAATGATGCTGCCGTCATCGATCTCGGCGCCCAGCACGCTGCAGCCGATGATCAGCGCGGTCAGCGGCAGCAGCACGGAGAACCCGAACGTGCCGAGCACGTGCGAAGGCCACGGCCGCGACGGCGGGCGGGTGGCCTTGAGCGCGAGCGTGAGCACGATCAGGATCAGCGCCGGGATCGCGAACAGCAGCGCCCGCTTGCGGCTCAGGGTGGCGCGGGTCGTGATCCAGGCGACCGTCGGGTCGAACAAGCCGGACATGCTGCTCCTTAGTCGGCCACGAGGTAAGCGAAGACGCTTTCCAGGGATTCGTCAGTGGGCTGCACTTCGCGCAGCCGGATGCCGTTATCGCGGGCGAGCACGGCGATGTCCCGGCAGAACGCGCCGTAGTCCGAGGTCCGTACCTGCAGGCCGCCTCGGGTCAGTTCCACCGCGGTCACCGCGGGCCGGCCGATGAGCGTGCCGCCGAGCAGGCGGTCATCGGAGGAACGCACGGTGAACACGTGCGGCCGGCTGGTCATCAGCCGGCGGATCGCCCGGAAGTCCCCGGAAGCGGCCAGGCGCCCGGCGACCACCACCTGGATGGTGCCGGACAGCCGTTCCACCTCTTCCAGGATGTGCGAGCTGAACAGGATCGTCCGGCCCTCGCTGCCGAGCTTGTCGAGCAGGTCCATCATGTGCAGCCGCTGGCGCGGGTCCATCCCGTTGAACGGCTCGTCGAGCAGCAGGATCTCCGGGTCATGTACCAGGGCGGCGGCGACCTTGATCCGCTGCCGCATGCCCTTGGAGTAGGTGGATATCCGCCGGCTCGCCGCGTCGGCCATGTCGAGCATGTCGATGGCCCTGGCGGCCGCCGCCTCCGGATCGGTGAGCTCTTGCAGCTTCGCGGTCGCGGTGACGAACGCCTCGCCGGTCAGGAACGCGTACACCGAGTCCCGCTCAGGGACCAGGCCGATGGTGCGGTAGATGGCAGGGTTGTGCCAGCTGGGCCCGCCCCGCACGGTGAGCTCGCCGCGGGACGGCGGGAGGAAGCCGGCGATCATGTGCATGATGGTCGACTTCCCCGCGCCGTTCGGCCCGAGCAGGCCGGTCACCCCGGGCCCGATCGACATCGTGATGTCGTTGACCGCCACCACGTTGCCGTACCAGCGGGATACGTTGCGCAGTTCGATGGTCATGAACGGCTCACCTTCCGGTACCTCGCGGCCAGGCCCCCGAGGCTGGCCGCGAGCAAGAGGACTGCGACGATCCCGTAGAGCGGGCCGAAGTGGCCCGGGTTGGCCACTTCTCCCTGCGACGTGCCGCCGAGCCAGATCCGCACCCCGTCCAGGATGGTGAACGGGCTGAACAGCCCGGCGATCCGCGCCCCCGTCGACGTGGCCGTCAGGCCCCCCTCGGCCTGGACCAGCAGCAGGGACAGGGTCCAGGTGAGGAAGCAGGAGATCGCGACGATCCCGGTCGCGTAGGCACGGCGGCCGGTGAGAGACGCCAGGAACAGGCCGAACGCCGCGATCAGCACGGCCCACATCAAGCCGACGCCGAGACCCGGTATGAACGCCTTGGTCTCGGTCCAGACCCCATGCCTGCTCTTGGCGGACGCGATCGTACCCAGGTACAGGATGAGCAGCGGCACCTCGATCAGCAGCAGGCACGCGGCGGTGAGCGCAATGTACTTGGCCAGCGGGTAGTCCCCCCGGCGCAGCGGCCGCGAGAAGTACAGCGGCAGCACGTGGCTGCGCAGGTCCCGGGAGACGAGCTCCGGCGCCTGGGCGGAGATGAAGATGATCAGCACGACGACCCGCAGCTGCGGCACGTAGACGTCGTAGCCGAACAGCCGCGGGTTGCCCCGGGCCACCGCGAACGCGTTGGCGAACGCGGGCAGGCATATCACGACGAACGCGAGCGCGGGGACGATCTTGGCCTTTATGCCGCGGCCGATGCCGAACGCGGAGCGGAAGCTGTGCCAGGTCAGCGCCCTGACGATCTGGGCCCGGCCCAGCCTGGGGCCGTCGTAGCGCCGGTAGCCGAGGTCGTGGATGACGCCGGCGGCCCCCTGGGCTTCAGGCATGCGGCACCGCCTCCTCCTCGTCGCGGAACAGCTCTTCGACCTGGTGCCGCCGCTGCTCCAGTCGGCACAGCGGCAGGGCCAGGTCGGCCACGCAGTCGCGCACCACGTCGTAGGTATCATCACCGCCCAGCGGGACCAGCAGGACCCGCTGGGCGGCGGTGGCGGTCAGGCCGCGGGCTTGCAGTTCGGCTTGCAGCTGGGCGAGGCCCTCCTCGACCTCGATCGCGAGGACCTGGCTGGCCTTGGTGAAGCTGGTGATCGTATCGGCGCGCAGCAGCCGCCCGGCCTCGATCGCGACCAGGTGATCGCAGATCCGCTCGATCTCGCCGAGCAGGTGCGAGGCGACCATGATCGAGATGCCGAACTCAGTGCCGATCCTGGCGATCAGCTCGAGCATGGCGGTGCGCCCGACCGGGTCGAGACCGTTCGTCGGCTCGTCGAGCAGCAGCAGCCGGGGGTCGCCGACCAGCGCCTGGGCCAGCTTGACCCGCTGCTTCATGCCGGTCGAATAGGTGCCGATCAGGCGGTACCGCTCCTCGTGCAGCCCGACGTGGCGCAGCGACTCGGCCGCTCGTTCCTTCGCCACCGTGGGCGGCAGCCCCGACATCCGGCCGAGGTGAGTCACGAATTCGGTGGCGGTCACGTCGGGCGGCAGGCAATCGTGTTCCGGCATGTAGCCGAGCAGGGTCCTGATCGTCTCGCCGCTGGATTCGCAGTCGTAGCCGAGCACCTGGGCCTGGCCCCTGGTCGGCGGGATGAGCCCGAGCAGGATCTTGATCAGGGTGGACTTGCCCGCGCCGTTGGCGCCGACCAGCCCCGTGATCCCGGGCGTGACAACGACCGTGAGCCCGTCGAGCGCGGTCACGTTCCCCGGGTACACCTTGGTCAGCGCCCTCGTCTCGATGACGGCAGGAGCTGGCCCCTCGGGGGCTTGGGTAGATGGCATGGTGCTAACGGTGTCAGTGCGCGGGGGGATGCGTCATCATCCAGGAGAGTGAACTTGCGGCCAGCCCCGCGGCGCGGACGCCGAGACCGCCTCACCGCCGTGGCCTACGCCTGCAGGATGACGCCGCGAGCGGCCGCGACGGTTACGGTAGGTATGTGCGCAAAGTGCTGGCCCGGGGGGACGACCCCCCGGGATCCCCCCGCTCCGGGGGGGATCCATCCCCCCAGACCTCCCTTGGGGGGGCTCCCCGCTCCGGGGGGGCTCCCCGCTTCCCATATCCCGCGGCCCCGATGGGGGAGGGCTCCCCGCCTCCCCATACCTCCCCGGGGCCGCCGCTGGCCAAGCGGCTGAGACCCAGGCACTGGGCCGCGCTGGATTACGTAGCCGGCGCGCTCATCACGCTGGTCATCTTCGCGACCATCAGGTCCAGCTTCAGGCAGGCGGTCCCGGCCCCGATCGAGCCGCATTACTTCCCGTGGCCGCTGACCGCTCCGCTTGCCTTGCTGCTGGCGGCGGTGGCGGGCGTCGCGGTGGCGCTGCGCCGCCGCCGCCCGGTGGCCATGCTCGGCGTGCTCCTGGTCGGCTCGCTCGTGTTGACCGCGCTGACCGGTCCGGACGCCAAATCGCTGACCTACTTCGTGCCCGTCGCCTACGTGCTCTACCTGGTGGCGGCCACGTACGAGGAGAGGCGCAACGCGGTCCACGTCCTGACGGCGGTGTTCGTCACCCTCCTGGCGGACGTCGCGCTGCTGACGCTCGGCTGGGGGCGCTTGTCCGACAGGGGCGGCCCGATCTCGGTCGCGCTCTGCGTGATCATCGTCTGGACGACGGGCTACATCGTGCGGCAGCGCCGCAGGTACGCGGTGAGGCTGCAGCAGGAAGCGGCCAGCCAGGCGGTGACGCAGGAACGCCTGCGCATCGCCAGGGAACTGCACGACGTGGTCGCGCACAGCATGAGCGTCATCGCGGTCCAGGCGGGCTACGGCCAGTACGTCATGGATGCCCAGCCGGGTGACGCCCGCGCCGCCCTCGGCGCCATCCAGGCCACCAGCCGGGAGGCGCTGGACGAGATGCGCCGGATGCTCGGTGCCCTCCGGCACGCCGACCAGGGGGACACCGACGGCGTCGGGCCCGCGGCGAGGATCGAGACGGCCTCCGCGAGTGGCGCCGGGTCCGGGACGGGCGTCCGATCCGCGACGGGTCCCGCCGGGACATCCGCCTCCGACGGGCCGGCCGCGCCGCTGTTTCCCGCGCCCGGTCTGGCCGACCTGGACCGGCTGGTGTCACGCACCGCGGGGGCGGGCGTGCGGGTCGATGTGACGCGCGTAGGACAGCCCCATGACCTGCCCGCGAGCATCGACCTGTCGGCCTACCGGATCGTGCAGGAGGCGCTGACCAACGTGGTCAAGCACGCCCAGACGAGCTCGTGCCGGGTCGTAATCGGCTACTGGGACGACGAGCTCACCATCGAGGTCACTGACGACGGCGCCGGCGTGCCGGCCGCGGAGATGGCGGGCGCCGGGGCATCCCCGCACGGGACCGCCTCGCATAACGGCAACGCCCGGACGTCGCTCAACGGGAGCGTCGCGTACGGCGCGAGAGTACTGGACAGACCGGACACCCGCCATGACGGCAGTCCCGCCCGGAGCGCCTTCGGCAGGGACGCCACCGGCCTGGCGAGCTGCATCCCGGGCGGGGGGCACGGCATTATCGGCATGCGCGAGCGGGCTACCTTGCTCGGCGGCGAATTCAGCGCCGGACCGCTGCCCGGCTACGGGTTCCGGGTGAGCGCGCGCATCCCGCTGCCTTTGGGCGGCAGATGACCGCCGCGGACGCGCTGCGGGTCGTGGTCGCCGACGACCAGGCCCTGGTCCGGGTGGGGTTTTGCGGCATCATCGCGGCCACGCCGGGCTTCGCCGTGGTCGGCGAGGCAGGCAACGGCGCGGAAGCCGTCGAGGCCGCCCGGCGGACCAGGCCCGATGTCATCCTGATGGACGTGCGCATGCCCGTCATGGACGGCATCGAGGCGACCAGGCGGATCACGCAGAGCACCGACGTACGCGCCCTCATCCTGACCACCTTTGACCTGGACGAGTACGTCTTCGCCGCGCTGCGGGCGGGCGCCAGCGGTTTCTTGCTCAAGGACACCCTCCCGGCCGACCTGCTCACCGCCATCAGGGTGGTGGCCGCGGGCGATGCGCTACTCGCGCCGAGCGTCACCCGCCGGCTCATCGGCGAGTTCGCGCGCACCGGGCCGGCCGGCGAGCGGCCCCGGGACGGCGCGGCCGGACCGGGCGCCGCCGGGGATGATGCTGGCGCAGGCGGACCGGCCCGAGGCGGCGCGGTCCCGGGCGCCGTGGCGGGGATCGGGAACGGCCGTCTCGGGACGATCTGCACCGCCGAGCAGCTCGCGCGGGTGCTCACCGACCGCGAGCTAGAGGTCCTCACGATGGTCGCCCGCGGCCTGTCCAACGCGGAGATCGCCGAGCAGCTGACGATCAGCCCGGCTACCGCCAAGACCCACGTGGCTCACCTGCTGACCAAGCTCGACGCCCGTGACCGCATCCAGCTCGTCATCATCGCCTTCCAGTCCGGGCTGGTCAGCTCGGCTTAGATTTCATTCGCCACTACGTGGCACTGCCGCGGGAACACGATAACTAGGTCGCGCGCTCAGTGGGAACCCGAGTTGTCGTGTCAGCCGCGGGGACCCAGCGCCCGGGGAGTGGCTAGTGCGAGAAGTGGCCGCGGTAGTACTCGTAGACCATGCCGACCGTGGCGAGCACGGTGGCAAGCAGCCCGATCAGGAACAGCCACCAGCCGATCGCCGCGCCGAGTGCCGCCGTGGCGCAGGCGAGCCCGGTGAACAGCGGCCACCAGCTGTGCGGGCTGAAGAACCCGACCTCACCGGTGCCCTGCTCGATCTCGCCGGCATTGTCATCTTCCGGGCGCTTGGGCAGGCGCCGGCCGGTGAACAGCAGGTAGAAGCCGGTGAGCAGGGCGAGCCCGACGGAGAGCGCGAGCGCGGTGGTCCCGGTCGGATCGTGCGAGGTGTACCAGTACACGATGTCCACGGCGGCGAAAAAGATCCCGCAGCCGAGGAACAGCCAGCCTTCGACCTTCATGCTAGGAACCTACTCATTTCTGCGCGCTTTCGACGGCCGGGATCTTCTGCTCCAGGCCGTGCGAGGCACGGCCCCACTTGATGTGCGGGTAGTGCGCCTCGAACGCCGGCCGCTCGGACCTGATCCGCGGGATCCGGTAGAAGTTGTGCCGAGGCGGCGGGCAGGATGTCGCCCACTCGAGCGAGCTGCAGTAACCCCACGGGTCCTCTTCAGTCACCTTCACGCCGTGCCGCCAGGTCACGTACATGTTCCAGAAGAACATGAGCACAGACAGGGCCAGAAGCCACGACCCGACGGAGGAGATGATGTTGAGTGTCGTGATGTTCCCTGGCAGGAGGGGATAGTTGGCGACGCGCCGGGGCATGCCCTCGACGCCCATCCAGTGCTGGACGAGGAATGTCATGTTGAACCCGATGAACATGACCCAGAACTGCCACTTGCCGATCCTGCTGTTCAGCATCTTGCCGGTCATCTTCGGCCACCAGAAGTAGAACCCGGCGAACATCTCGAACAGCACCGTGCCGGCCAGGACGTAGTGGAAGTGCGCGACCACGAAATAAGAGTCGGACACCGCGAAGTCGATCGGCGGCGAGGCCAGCATGATGCCGGTGACGCCGCCGAACAAGAACACGATGAGGAACCCGACCGTGAACAGCATCGGCGGCTCGAAGGTGAGCTGGCCTTTCCACATCGTGCCGATCCAGTTGAAGAACTTCACCCCGGTCGGCACCGCGATCAGGAACGTCATGAACGAGAAGAACGGCAGCAGCACGGCGCCGGTGGTGAACATGTGGTGCGCCCACACGGTCATGGACAGGCCGGCGATCGCGATCGTCGCGGCGATCAGCGTCTTGTAGCCGAACAGCGGCTTGCGGCTGAACACGGGGATGATCTCGGTCGCGATGCCGAAGAAGGGCAATGCGAGGATGTAGACCTCGGGATGGCCGAAGAACCAGAACAGGTTCTGCCACAAGATCGCCCCGCCGCTGGCGGCGTCGAAGACGTGCGCGCCGAGCCGACGGTCGATCTCGAGCACCAGCAGCGCGGCGGCCAGCGGCGGGAACGCCAGCAGGATCAGCATCGAGGTGAGCAGCGCGTTCCAGGTGAACATCGGCATCCGGAACATGGTCATGCCGGGCGCGCGCATGCAGAAGATCGTGGTGATGAAGTTGACGCCCGACAGGATGGTGCCCAGGCCGGACAGCACCAGGCCCATGATCCACATGTCGGCGCCGACGCCGGGCGAGTAGATCGCGCTGCTCAGCGGGGAGTACGCGTACCAGCCGAAAGACGCCGAGCCGCCGGGGGTGAGGAAGCTGGACAGCAGGATCAGCCCGCCGAACAAGAAGAACCAGTAGCTCAGTATGTTCAGCCGCGGGAACGCCACGTCGGGCGCGCCGATCTGCAGCGGCAGCACCTCGTTCGCGAACCCGACGAACAACGGGGTGGCGAACAGCAGCAGCATGAGAATGCCGTGCATGGTGAACAGCTCGTTGTACTGCTGGTCGGACACGAAATGCTGATCCGGGCCGAGCAACTGGATCCGCATCAGCAGCGCCATGACCCCGGCGCAGAGGAAGAAGAAGACCGAGGTGATCAGGTACAAGTGCCCGATAATCTTGTGGTCGGTCGTCGACAGCCAGGCCGCGAGGATTTTCCCCTTGCTCGTGGGGATCTCCTGAGGCGCCGCAATGACGGGCTGTTCGATCGTACTCACTGTGCTTCCTCCAGATGCTCCCGCCATCCGGTTAGCCCGTGCCGGGCCGCCGGCCGCTCGCACGGGCTCAAAAGGCCCGTGCTCGCTAGCCGGTATCGGATAGCGCTCACTGGGTGCTCCCGGATGCCTGCGCCGCCTGCTCGGCGGCTATGTACGCCTGGAATTGCTGCGGGGTCACTACCTTTAGCGTAAACAGCATCCGGCTGTGGTAAAGGCCGCAGAGCTCACTGCAGTGCCCGGTGAAGGTCCCCGTCTGCGTGAGCGTGACCTCGAAGTGGTTCGGGTGGCCGGGGATGACGTCGCGCTTGAACAAGAACTCGGGCACCCAGAACGCGTGGACGACGTCGTCTGAGGTGAGGTTGAACCGGACGGTCTCCCCCGTCGGGACCTCCAGGACCGGCAGCGGGCCCTCGCCCCACATATTGCCCGTATTCGTCACGTGGTACTGCGGGTAGTTGAACTCCCAGCTCCACTGGAACCCGAGCACGTTCACGACCACCTGGGGATTGTTCGACAGCTTGTCGATGTAGTTCTCGTCCTTCGCGGTGAAGTAGAACAGCACCGCGATCAGCACGAACGGCACCGCCGTGTACATGATCTCGATCGGCATGTTGTAGCGCGCCTGCTGCGGCAGCTTGTCGCCGCGCTTGCGGTGGAAGATCACCGCCCACAGGATCAGACCCCAGATCACCGCGGCGACGCAGAAGGCGGTGATCCAGGAACCCTGCCAGAGCGTGAGGGTCGTCTTGCCCTGCTCGGTGATGGGGTTCGGGAATCCCAGCCTGGTGAACGAATCGTTCGTGCAGCCGGTCAGGCCGAGGACCAGGAGCACGAGCGCGACCGTCAGGCCCATCGCGCGCGCGGCGCGCACGCTGTTACCCCGGGGGAGCGACCCCCCGGGATCCCCCCGATCACGGGGTGGCTTCCCGCCCCCCCGTACCCCCCTGGCGGCGTCATCGGTAGTCAAGTCGAGGGCCTTCCTCGGTTCTGCTACAGCGTGTCGTGCAAACAGTATCGCGCGCCGCCCCCGAGCCTTCGACGACCCCCACATGTTTCCGTCTCGATCTTCGGACCAGGCGCGTACCGGGGCCGGCTGCGGGCATGATGGGGAGCGTGAGGATCGCCCCCCTGTATCGGCAGTCGTGCGCATGAACGGACGCCGGGCCCGGCTGTTCGGGCGCGTCCCCGCGGCCGACCGCACGGACCCGCCAGACGCCCCCGTCAGTTCCGTCCCTCTTCATGAGCCCGAACGGGCAGTGGTTCCGCCGCCTGGCCTAGCGCCCGCGCTCACCATCGACGCGCTCGGCCGCAAGTGCCCCATCCCCATCATCATGCTCGCGGAGCAGATCAGGGACGTTCCGCTGGGTGCGGTGGTGGCGGTCCTGGCGGACGACCCGGCGGCCTATACTGACGTGCCCTCCTGGTGCGCGATGAAGTCACAGGAGTTCGCCGGTTACACCGAACTCCCCCGCGGCTGGGCGCTGTTCATCCGCCGCACGCTCTGAACGGCTTAGGTGGGCTTGAACCGGCTG
>Ga0187780_10003355_pt1 | contig 12082 bp, 11 predicted proteins | sample 1015_Q2_SP10_20__FD_132429 | JGI IMG/M metagenome (GOLD analysis project Ga0187780, IMG submission 132429) | Tropical peat soil microbial communities from peatlands in Department of Meta, Colombia - 1015_Q2_SP10_20_MG | ecosystem: Environmental > Terrestrial > Soil > Wetlands > Peat | place...
AATTCCCCGTCAGGAGGGGGTAAGTTCTCAGGTCGCAAGCGTCAGCGTTGCGTTAGAAGCACCTGGCATCCATGCGGACGATGCTATTGCACATCGGTACCGAGATCATGCATTCTTTGCAACATTATTGACACAAAACCCCAGGATTTTGGGGTAATCTTGCAATTATGGTAATGATATTGCGCGTGTAATGCAACAAATTCACTACAGGATGGATTCAATGCCTTCGACGAGGGATCGCAAGACCTTGGCTCTCGCGTAGTACTTGTCGTTGGCTTCGATAAGGGTCCATGGGGCGTGGGCCGTGCTGGTGCGCTCGATCATGTCGGCCGCGGCGACCTGGTAGGCGTCCCACCGCTTCCGGTTACGCCAGTCTTCGGGCGTGATCTTGAAGCGCTTGAAGCGGGTCCGCTCGCGGGCCTTGAAGCGTTTCAGCTGCTCAGCGGCGGTGATCTGCAGCCAGAACTTCGCCACGATGACCCCATGCCGAGCGAGCTGCTCCTCGAAGTCGTTGATCTCGCCGTACGCGCGCATCCAGTCCGCGACGCTGCAGAAGCCCTCGATGCGCTCCACGAGGAGGCGACCGTACCAGCTCCGGTCGAAGATCCCGAAGCGACCGAGGCGCGGTAGCTGGCGCCAAAAGCGCCAGAGGTAGGGCTGAGCTCGCTCCTCGTCGGTGGGGGCGGCGACCGGGACGGTGTGATAGAGCCGGGCGTCGAGCGCCGCGGTGACGCGGCGAATCGCACCTCCCTTCCCCGCGGCATCCATCCCCTCGAAGACACAGACGACGCTGTGGCGGGCGAACCGCTTGTGACGCGTGAGCAGCGCGAGCTTCCGCTGAAGCGTTTCGAGCTCGTTCTCGTAACGCGCCTTCGACAGCGAGAGGGTGAGGTCGAGGCGGTCGAGGAGATGGACGTGGTCGACCGGCTCGACGATGGGTGGCGCCGTGCTGCGCCGCGCCCTGCGCTCCGGTTTTTGGTCGAGCCGTTTGCGCATCGCCTCCAGCAGAGTCTTTCCCACGGTCACCGAGCGGTATTCGGGGTCTTCGCCTTCGACGACGATCCAGGGCGCGTGGGCGGTGCTGGTCGCCCGCACGACTTCCTCGCTGATGCGGTAGAACCGGTCGTACTTGGCGAAAAAGGTCCAGTCGCGTCTGGTGACGCGCCATCTGGTCTCGGGATCCGCCTCGAGCGCCTTGAGCCGCTTGCGCTGGGCACGCTTGGACAGATGGAACCAGAACTTGAGGATCAGGACGCCTTCGTCCGCCAGCATCTTCTCCATGCGCAGGATCTCGTCTTCGGCCTGGGCGAGGTCGCGCTGCTTGATCCGCTTGAAAACGAGGTCAGTGATGGGCGACGTGTACCACGAGCCGAAGAGGATGCCGATCCGGCCTTTGGGAGGGAACGCGCGCCAGTAACGCCACATCGGGGGCCGCTCGCGCTCTTCATCCGTGGGCTTGTCGAACGCGTACGTGTGGATGTGGCGGGGATCCATCCACTCGTTCAGCAGATTGACCGTTTCCCCTTTGCCCGCCCCGCGTACGCCGGAGATCAGGACGAGGACAGGGAAGGTGCCGTTCTTGGAGAGGTCGAACTGGGCGTCGAGCAGGTCGGCGCGGAGCGCCGGCTCGATCTTGTGGTAGGCGGCCTTGGAGAGTTTGTGGCCGAGCTCGGCGGCTTCGAACATCGCCCGCGGCCAGCGTCCTGCTCAGCGCAGGTCGAATTGCATCTGCGCCGTGGCGATGAGACTCTGCACGACTCCGCTCCGGCGACCATGCCCATCCTGCGTCTTGCCCGTCGCGACCGCCTTCCAGTTCGCGGATCCCGCCCGGGGCGACTGGTGCACGATCGTCAGCTCAGCAGTCTCGTCCCACTCTCCCGGGAAATAGCGCGCGCGATCGGCGATCCATGCTTGCAGCTCTTCCGCGCTCTTCAGCTTGCGCTTGGTGACGCTCATGTTCACGTATCCTGGTATCCGGACGGGGGAAAGTTACCCATTCCCGGGAGCACCTCAACCGCCCGGAAGTTGGCTTCCCACAAGGCGTTTCCGAGCGAAATGCCACATCAGGAGCGCGCCGGCGAGCGCTCCGAGGCCGACCGTGTAGACGCGCCAAACGAGCAGCAGAGAAAGCAGCTGACGGTGCTCGACGGAGCCCGCCAAGCCGGCCAGAAAGCCCACCTCGACGGGGCCCGCGCCCGACGGCGTGGGAAGCAAGCTCTGGACGAAGACGAGAAAGAAGGAGCCGGCCACGAGAGTCGGGAGGTCGAGTCCGGGGAGGTGGATCGCGAGAACCGGGAGGATTGCGGTGCGCGCCGCCATGCTGAGAAAGGTCAGCCCCGTCACCGACGCCAGGACCCGCTTCGGGCGCGTGAGGAGCACGTGCCAGCCCTCGCGAACCGACCGGGTGACAGCGTCCCACCGGCCGCGCAGCCAGACTGCGAGCGCCCAGAGGCCGGCCACGAGGCACGCCACGACGCCCAACCACCACCAGGAGAGGGTAAACCCGGAAAGGCCGTGCAGCAGCTCGGTCCACCGAGCGCCCTCGAGTCCGAAGATCGCGCAGGTGACGCCCACGATGAGAACGGCGTCGACGCAGGTCTCGGTGACGAAGGCGGCCAAGACCGGACCCGCTCCCGCCGCGGCCTCGAAGGCGACGAACCTCAACGGCTCGCCGCCGGTGCGCGCGGGGGTCACCGCGGCGAGAGCGTCCCCGCAAGTGTTCACGGCGATCGCCCGCAGCAGCGGCACCGGGAGCATCTGGTTGATGCGTGCGCCCCGGAGTACGACGTCCAGGAGCACGAGCGCCAGCGCGACGAGGTGTTGAGTCACGCCGTCTCGGCGGCCCGTTCCATCGCGCGGAGCGGCCAGCGGGCGCCCTCACGAACCCGGGGAACAACGTATGACTGGAGCAGGAGACCCAGCAACGCGCCCATGATCGCGTCGATCGCGAAGTGGTTCTGGGTATAGACGGTCGCGGGTGCGATCCCGATCGCCAGCACGGTGGCCGTCCACGCGACCCAGCGCGGGCAGTAGCGCCACGCGAGCCAGGCGAGCGTCACGGCGCCGGCGGTGTGCGTGCTCGGAAACGCCGTACCCACGGCGTCACCGTTCGCCTGGAGGAAGTCGTTCAGGGCGCGAAACAGCCCGTGCGTCCCTTCCCCGCCGAACCGAGGAAACACGGCCATCGCCATGGGACCGACGGTCGGCGTGACCGCATAAACCGCGTACGCGACGGCGTAGGCCGCCGAGAGCCGGAGCGTCAGCTCCTGCGTGATCGCCTGGTTCCTGCGCATCAAGAGAACGAGCGCGAGTCCGACGAACAACACATAGTAGGAAAAATACAGGAACTGCATGACCTCGCTGAACCAGCCCATGGGCATCGCCGGAGCCCACGTGGCGCTCAGGTTCACGCCGAAGGTGACCCGATCGAGCCAGGCGATGAACGCGTCATTCGGCGCGCTGCCGACCAGCTGACAGTGGATCCCGAGCTCGCGCCAGAACGCCCCGAGCCAGACGATCGGGTAGACGTCCACGAGCGCGCGTAGCCACGCGGAGCGATGCGCCGGGGCACGCGCGAGGAGCACCGGGAGCGACAGGGCGGCGAGGTGAACGGCGACCATCCAGCGTGCGATCCCGTTTGTCGCGAGCAGCGGGGTCCAGACGCAGATCATGAGGACGTTGTAGGCCGCAATGATGTAGTCGACTGCCAGCATCAGCTCTCCACCGCCACTGGGGGTTCGATGAGGGTCCCGCGCTCCCGGGCCGGCCCGTCGAGCGAGGGCCTGAAGACCCGCGCTTGCTGAACGAAATAGTCGAAGGGGAATCGCTCGGGATACGTCGTGTAGTCGAGACCGTAGTTCGAGGCCTTCTGGACCCGGGGGTCGGGGAAATACGCCGTTCCGAAGATCCAGTCCCAGATGGCGAGCTTGGTCGAAAAGTTCTTGCTGCGGGCTCGCGGATCGGTCGCGTGGTGCCAGCGGTGCATCTCGGGTCCGTTCACGACGTACTGCAGCTTGCCGAGCCGGACGTCCAGGTTCGAGTGGATGAACATGCCCCAGATCGCCGAGATGGCGCCCTTGATCGCGGCGACCGCGGGGCTCGCGCCGAGCAGTACGATCGGAGCGAATTCGACGGTCTGGTTGATCAGAATCTCGAAGGCATGTGAGCGGACGCCCGAGAGCCAGTCCACCTGCGGGACGGAGTGGTGGGCCTCGTGCAGCCGCCAGAGGAACGGGCTCGCGTGCTGCAGCCGGTGAAAGCCATAGATGTAGAGATCGTGCGTCGCGACGAAGAAGGCGACCTGGCCCGCGAGGGGCCATCCGGATACGAGGCCGAGGTGTGACCAGCCGGTGCGGAGGTCGAGCCAGGCGATGAGTCGCCCGATGAGGATTCCCATCACGTAGCTCTGGACGAAACAGTACAACACGATGTCGATCCAGAAGCCGGTGCGGGCGAAGGTGTGATCGGAGTTGTAGGGGAAGCGGCGTTCCAGCAGGGCGAACACGCCACCGGCAAGCGCAACGCACACGAAGGTGGCGAGCTCTAACTGGTTCACGCCGAGCCCACGAGCGCGGGGCTCGGCGCCGCGACTCTCCGTAGTCTCTTCAATGCACCCATCTCGCTCTGATAGACCCGCTTCACACCGTCCCCCAGAGACTCCTCGATGGCACGGACGTCGCGGACCATGCGTACCAGTCCGACGATCTCGATCGAGGCCGCCTGATCGGATCCCCAGAGGCTGCGATCGAGGGTGATGTGTCGTTCGATGAACGAGGCCCCGAGCGCGACCGCCGCGTAGGTGGTGGCGAGCCCCGTTTCGTGTCCCGAGTAGCCCACTGGCACGCCGCGATAGCGATCGCGGAGCGCCTGGATCATGCGCAGGTTGAGCTCCCGAGGGGGACAGGGGTACGTCGAAGTGGAGTGGGCGACCAGCAGGCGCTCGCTCCCGACGGCGGCGATCGCGGTGTCGATCTCGGCGAGGGACGACATGCCGGTCGACACCATCAGGGGCCGCCCGGTCCCGACCATCTTGCGCAGCAGCTCATGGTCGGTGAGCGAGGCCGAGGGCGCCTTCAGAAACGGCGGCTCAAACGGCGCCAAGAACTCGACCGACTGCTCGTCCCAGCAGGACGCGGTCCAGGCGATGTTGCGCTCCCGGCAGTAGCGGTCGATCTCCGCGTATTGGGCGAAGTTGAGCTCGACTTTCCGCCGGTACTCGAGGTAGGTGATCCGCCCCCACGGGGTATCCCGCTCGAGGTTGCGCTGCTCCTCCGGCACGCACAGCTCGGGCGTGCGCTTCTGGAATTTTACGCAGTCGCACCCCGCTGCTACCGCGCCGTCGATCAGCTTCTTCGCGATATCGAGCGACCCATTGTGATTGATGCCGATTTCCGCGATCACGTAGACGGGCTCACCGTCACCGATGATGCGCTGGCCCGCGGTGACCGAGCGACGCCTGGGCGCGAGCGCGTGGATGAGCCGCATCGCGGGCCGCGCGGATGGAGCGGCGGGCGCCGCGGACGCATGCGCCGCCAACACGACCTCCGCGAGCTCGCGGAACGCCCCATGGCCACCCGGCCTCCTCGCGACATAGTCGACGCTCTCGCGAATCATGGACTCAGCGTCGGCGGGGCAGGCCGAAAAGCCTACGGCGTGCAGGACGTCCAGATCGTTGACGTCGTCGCCGATATAGGCGATCTGGCTCAACTCAAGCCCGGCCTCGGCGGCGATGCGTTCGACGACGGGAAGCTTGTCGCGTGCTCCGGCGCGCACGGTGCGAACACCGAGTTTGGCGGCGCGGCGGGTTGCAATGCTCGACTTCTCTCGGGTCACGATCCCTGTCTCGATCCCCGCCGCTCGCAACCGCTCGACGCCCATGCCATCGCGGCGCGAGAATCGCAGCAGCTCCTCGCCGCGCTCGGAGTAGTACACCGATGCGTCGGTGAGCACGCCGTCGCAGTCGGTGAGGACCAGCTTGATGTCGCGGGCTCGTTCCAGCAGCGCGTCGCTTACCATGCGGTAAACCCTCCATCGACCACGAGCGTCGCGCCCGTCATGTACCGGGAGGCATCGCACGCGAGGAAGATGATTGCGCCACGATAGTCGTCAGGCGCGGCCATGCGTCCGAGCGGAGTCCGTGAGCCATAGCGCTCCACGAAGTACGGCTCCTGTCCATTCTCCACGCCGCCGGGCACGAGCGCGTTGACCCGCACGCCCTGCCGGCCCCAGTAGGCCGCAAGAAATCGGGTGAGTGAGAGGACCGCGCCTTTGCTCGCGGGATAAGCGGGCGACTTCACGAATGGTTGCGTACCGTCAGGCCGACGGTACAGCGACGGGTCCGGTCCCACGAGGGCGTAGGTCGACGCGATGTTGATGATGCTTCCGCCCCCGCCCTCCGCCATCATGGCGCCAAGCACCTGGGACGGGAGAAAGACGCCGGTCACGTTCACGTCCATGACGCGCCGCCACTCGTCGAGCGGGTACTCCTCGAACCGGGCGGCGTCGGCGCGCAGCGACGGAGCTTCGAGCCGGTCGTTCAGCGCCGCGTTGTTGACGACGACATCCAGACGACCGTACCGCGTCGCGATCGCGTCCCGCAGACGGACGAGACTCTCTCGATCCGTCACGTTCGCCGCGAACGCGGGCACTTCGGCGCCCGCGGCGGCCTTGAGGTCGGCCGCGGCGGCCTCGGCAGCCTCCTGATCGAGGTCCACGACGATCACCGTCGCGCCCGCCCCGGCGAGGGCCGCGCAGTGCTCACGGCCCAGCAGGCCGGCGGCTCCGGTGACGACCGCCACACGCCCGGTGAGCGAGAACCCGCTCGATCCGGCGGTGCCGGGCTTCGTGTTGAAGCGCGCCGTCCGCCGGAAGACCGGCTCGATCGGCTTGCCGCGGAGCGACGCCCCGACCCGGTCGTGATTGACGGCGTCCCGGAGCAGCGCGAGGACCTCTTCGTAGGCCGCGAGCAGCCGGGCGACGTCGCTCTCCGTGTGAGAGAAGCTGACGGTGTGGGTGCCGCTCCACAGCACGCCCCGCTTCAGCAACTCCTGCTGCACGAACGACTTGAGCTCGAGCGGGTTGCCGGCGGCGGAATCGAACGTCACCAGGGTGCGGCAGTCGGGCCCGAGACACCGCGTGAACCGGCCCAGGCCCTGAGCCACGACGAGCGCGTTGTAGCCGTCCTTGATGCGCCGCCCGATCGCCGCGAGGTGGGCCGGGACCTCCCGGGCGACGATCTCGTGCAACGTCGCCTGCGCGGCGGCGAGGGAGAGGGCCTCGCCGCCGAACGTCGTGAAGAAGAAGACGTCACGCTCGAGCAATGACATGACGTCGGCGCGGCCGGCGAGGACCGAAAGCGGCATCCCGTTCGCCACCGCCTTCGAGAAGGTGACGAGATCCGCGCGCACGGCGAACTGCTCTTGCGCGCCGCCCGCCGCGAGACGGAAGCCCGTCCACATCTCGTCGAAGACGAGCAGCGTGCCGTTCCTCGTACACCGTTCCCGCACCTCCGCGAGGAATCCCGGGGCCGGCGATTCGAACGCGATCGGCTCCATGATCACGCACGCGACGTCGCTATCCAGCGCGCGTTCGAGCGAGGCGATGTCGTTGTACTCGAAGGTGAACGAGAGGTCGCGGACGGGAGCCGGGATGCCGCGATGCCGGTCCGTGACGGCGACGTACCAGTCGTGCCAGCCGTGGTAGCCGCAGCACAGGACAGTCGAGCGGCCGGTGAACGCGCGCGCCAGCCGGACGGCCGCGCTCGTCACGTCGGCTCCGGTCTTCGAGAACCGCACCGATTGCGCGCCGGGGACGAGACTCGCGATCTGCTCCGCGACTTCGACCTCGAGCGGGTGCATGAGGGAGAAGGTGATTCCGTCGTCGAGTTGGCGGCGGATGGCCTCGTCCACCGCCGGATAGCAGTAGCCAAGGACGAGCGGCCCGACCGCCATGCTCATGTCCAGGTACTCGTTCCCATCGACGTCCCAGACGCGCGAGCCGCGCCCGCGCCGCAGGTACTTGGGCGCCACACCATCCACGTACTGACCCGGCCCTTTGGCGAGCGTCTGCGTGCCGGCGGGGATCAGCGCCCGTGCGCGCTCCCACAGCGTCTGCGATTGCGCGATCTCCGGGTAATCCGCGGTCACCGCGGAGCCGGCCGGCGCGATCGCCAATGACGTGTCGCGAATCACAGGCTCACCTGCGGTGTCAGGTGGGACAACGTCGTCTGACGGCTGTGCCAGCTCACGCCACGATGACGGCTATTGAGGCCGCGCACGTCGGGGTTCGCCTCGAGGTACGACACGATCGCGTCCAGCGAGAAGAGCGGATCGTCCGGGTAGAGCGCGTCGAAGATCCGGCGAATCACCTCGTAGTCCTCGGCGTAGTCGAGGACGATGCGGTGACTCAGCGACAGATCCTTGCCGGTCTCCCAGCGCACGTTCTTCACGCGGAACGACTCGGGATGACCCCAGAGAAATGGCGTCGTGTGCTCGCGCTCGTACGACTCGCCGGCGCCGCGCCACGCCACCGCGAGCGCGTCGAAGCTCATGATCTCGACGTCGTTGCCATCGGGGTACGTGGGCGGATGCAGGTTGCTCACGTAGTCGTAGGCGCCGAGCTCGTCCAGGTAGACGCCGATCACCGCATCGATCACGGCCGGATCGATAAGCGGGCAGTCGGAGGGGATCTTCACGACGTGCGCGGCGCCCAGCCGGCGGGCCACCTGGAAGTGGCGGTCGAGGAGATCTTCGGGGTGTCCGCGGAAACAGGGGACCCCCGCGCGATGGGCCGCGGCCTCGATCTGGTCGTCGCGCCGGGCGGTCGTCGTGGCGACCATGACCACGCCCGCTCGGCGCGCGCGGATCACGCGCTCGAGCATCCGCTCGAGCACCGTCGCGCCGCCCAGGGGCAGCAGCACCTTGGCGGGCAGCCGCGACGATCCGGTGCGGGCCTGGATCACCGTGACGACCGGGGCGGCGGTCACGACGCCCTCCGCACGACGGCACGTTCCACGCGCCTGGTTCCCTCTTCAGCGAAGAGCTGCTCGCACACCGCTGCGACGTTGCGCGCAGACGTGCCACCGTTCTGGATTGGGGCGAGTCGCTCGAGCTGCGCCCTGTCGAAATACGAATGGCACTCCTTCCCGAGCGCGAGTCCCACGTAGACCACCGTCGAGTACTGCGTGATCAGCACGTCGCAGTTCGCGATCATGTGGTTCGTGTTGCCGCGCGCGAAGACGAGCGCGTCGGGAAACGCCGCCATGATCTCGCGCGTGGAGCGCGCGACCTTCTCATTCGGATGGAGCTTGAAGATCAGCGGCCGCCCGTTGGCGATACGCCGCACGCGGTCGAGGAAGCGCGGGCGGTTGTCGAGCTTGAAGGTTTCCCGCGTGTCGGAGGTGGCGACGAGGACGTAGCCGCGATGCGGGAAGTCGTTATCGCGGAAGGCGTTGCAGTCGTCGAAGTTGGGGATCCCGGTCACCACGAGGCGGTCGGCGGGGACGCCCTTGGCGACGAAGTGGTCGCGGTAGCCCGCCGACGCCACGCAGAACTTGTCGTAGGCGAGCGAGAGGCCCATAGTCGCCGTGCTCGCGAGCCAGCGCGGCAGATTGAGGGCGCGCACGAGACGGAACCCCAGGTCCTCCGGGTCGGTCATCCCTTCCTGGACGAGGACAACCGGCTTGCCGCGGATGTTCCGCTGCACGACGAGGTCCGAGCCCGTGACGACGAGATCGTAGTCCCGGCTCTCGCCGCGCTCGTCGAGGGGGAGGCGGTGCTGATCGATGTAGTGATCGGTGAGCCGCCGGAACTCGCCACCCAGGACTGTGAAGTCGAGCAGGCCATTCTGGGTCAGCCAGCGGAGCACGCCGTCGCTGTAGAACGGCGTGTAGAAGCAGTCATGATGCCCGAGGTGCTTCCCAATCTCGTGCATCATGGTCGTCTGATTCAGGGAGCCGCAGATGAACAGGATGCGGCGGCGCGCTGAAGTGCCCATACTGTTTCGCTACAGTAAAGCGTCGCCGGCGTCGGTGCCCCACGGCAACGTCAAGCTCGTGTAACCGTCGTGCTACGGCGACCCGCCGCTAACGAACCACGGGTCGCGCGTGGCGCGACTTGTCGGCGTACATGCGACGATCCGCGCTCGTGAACAGCTCCTCGATGGACGCGCCGTCCCGCGGGTAGATGGCGACGCCGATGCTGACGGACAGCCTGGGAGTCTCCTCGAGGCCCACGACGCCGGCCGCAATTCGCTCAGCGAGATGCTGCGCGGCGATCTCGTCGGTCTCCGGGAGCGCGACGGCGAATTCATCGCCCCCGAACCGGGCGGCGGTGTCCACCGCGCGACAGCTCCGCCGCAGCACCTCCGCGATGCGACACAACGCCCGGCTGCCAACGAGGTGCCCGTAGCGATCGTTGATCGCCTTGAGACCATCGAGGTCGGTGAGCAGCAAGGCGAACGAACGCGCGGTGCGCTGCGACCGGTTGATCTCCCGCTCCAGTACCTCGACCAGCAGGCGGTAGTTGCCGAGACCGGTCAGCGGATCGCTGGTGGAGAGCGCGCGCAACCACTGCTCCGCGCGGCGACGCCGCGCGACGACCGCCGCCACCGTCAACGTCATGAGCGACGCGATACCCATGAACGCCTGGAGCATCAGGAGCGACTGGTTTACGCTGGGCCGGACGAACGGCCCGTGCCCGTGCAGCGTGCCACCGATCGCGACCGCGGCGAGGACGAGAACGCCGCTCGCCGCCTCCCGTGCGCCGAGGCGAAATGCCGCCCAGAGCAGGAGCGGCAGGCAGACGAATTCGAAGAGGTTGTAGCTCCACGCGCCGCCGATCACGCCGCCGAACACCAGCGTCCCCAGCGCTACGACGCCCAGAGCAAACGCCGCTGACTCCAGCGCCTCGCGCCACCGCCAGCGGACGCGCGGCTCATTCACCCACAACAGCAACGCGGGCGTGACGACGAGCGCCCCCGCCGCGTCACCGAGCCACCAGGTGAACCAGATCGAACCGTACGCGTCCCAGCGCGCGAACCCGGACACCGCGAGAGTCGTCACGCCGACGGTGGCGGCCAGCGTTGTGGACAGGCCTGCCGCGAGGACCGAGAAGCGCACGAGGTCGCGGGGGCGCTCGCACATCCGGCGCCCGCCGGCCCAGCGGAGCACCACGTACGCGCCCACCACACCTTCGAGGGTGTTCCCGACCGCAATGCCGGCGGAGGTGAGCGCGTTGCCGGCGGTGAAGACGTTGACGAGGAACGCGCCCAGGAAGATCGCCGGCCACAGATCGAGGCCGAGTACCAGGAGGGCGGCCAGCGCGATACCCGTGGGAGGCCACACGGCGGTCGCGCTCGCGTGGACGAACGCGAGCCGGAGCCCGAGCTTGCCGGCGACGGCATACACGGCAGCGACACCGAGGACCCAGAGCAGGCGGTCCTTGAGGAATCGCGACGCCATGGCGCATGGTTTTGTCGCCGGAGCCCGTTCGTCAAGAGTCGGAAGGCATCCGAGCCCCGGACCGGTGACCGGCGTCACAGAGCGCGCTCGCTGCGACACGCAGCATGAGCCGATGCGAACGGTGCTGCGATACCTCGCCTTGTGCAGTCTCCCGCTCGTAGGTGGAGCCGGCGCGGGCGCGGGCTTCACCCAAATGCAGGGCGACTGCGTGACCCTCGTGGGCCCGCTGCTCGTCTCCAAGTGTCACGCCCGGCAGCTGCAGTACCGGCACCGTTTCGAGCTCGCGGGCGTCGCGCTGGGCGTGGTGGTGGCGGCAGGCGTCGGCGCATGGCTGCAGCGGCGGCGCGCGAGCGACGGGACGCTCGAGGGATAGATTGTCGCCGTGAAGAAGAAGCCCGCCCGCCATCACGTCTACGTCATCGAGCTCGACCCAGCGGTCCTCACGCACCCCAAGTTCCGCAAGGCGAATCCGAACCATCAATCGCGGAAGCCGGCGCTCTACGTGGGGATGACCGGACTCGATCCCGAGACGCGATTCGAGCGGCACAAGTACGGCGTGAAAGACAACAGCTACGTGCGCCGCTACGGCGTGAAACTCCGCCCCGATCTCTACGCGGGACTCAA
>Ga0187780_10003357_pt1 | contig 12081 bp, 14 predicted proteins | sample 1015_Q2_SP10_20__FD_132429 | JGI IMG/M metagenome (GOLD analysis project Ga0187780, IMG submission 132429) | Tropical peat soil microbial communities from peatlands in Department of Meta, Colombia - 1015_Q2_SP10_20_MG | ecosystem: Environmental > Terrestrial > Soil > Wetlands > Peat | place...
GACAGCTGCCAGTCGTAGTAGTTGTTGAGGAAACCACAGACGTAGGCCATGCCCGAGTTCTGCGCCACCAGGAGGCCCGAGAAGATCAAGAGGCCGTAGGTGTACCCGGCATGGGTCCTACTGACCATTCTCGCGTATAGGTAAATCAGCCCAACGAGGAGGGCTATGTTAACGAAAGACAATCCAGTCGCTACGGTAGCGTAGGTATCCAAGCCTGTATACTCGAATTTCTATTCGATGGCTATTAACCGTTTTTCCAAATCTGGTTGCGCCCGCCAACCCCTAAATAGAAACGGGAATTCGGGACACTGAATGGAAGAGGACCCGGAGCTTCGCAGGACCCTCTGGTTCCTCCTCGGGGGGAAGAGGGGGGGTGAGAACAGGGCCAGGATAATCTGGAGTCTGCGGGCGAAGCCAAGCAACATCAATCAGCTGGCCACGGAGCTCGACCTCCAGTACAAGGCGGTCCAGCACCACATCAAGATCCTCGTGGGGAGCTCGCTGCTGGCGCCCGCTGGGGAAGGGTATGGCGCGGTATACCTCCTCACCCAATGGTTCGAGCATCATTTCCAGCAGTTCGAGCAGATAAGTGCAAGGCTGGGATTCGGAAACGGGTCCTCTGTGGCTACAACTCCTGACGCCGAGCCAAGATAGATCCCAATAGGCTGACCTTACGTCTGGTTTGAGATTGAATCCGCCTGAAGTTTGCACGATGCAGACCAACTGCCGGGGCTAGGTGTCGAAGGCGGACGGAGGAACGAGGTTGAACTCAGGCTTGCAGACCTTGCAGCGCTTGGCCCTGAATTCATGTGCTGCCGTGGCGATGCTGTCTACCCAATAGTAGCTCCCCTGCTTGCGTTCATTGATGGTGACTTTGAGGTTGAAACTGTCTGCTTTGATGCATTTCGAATTCACTTTGTGGATGATTGCACCACGCGTGCTGTCGGTGATGACGAAGTACCCCTCGTCCTCAAGCCTGAACTTGCGGAGATCATCAAATGTCTTTACCACTTTTATCTCCGTCATGCAGGACTCCATCGCAACCCCTCTTCAAATATACGTTTGTTGCAATATTTGTCTTAGTAAACCGGCCGCCGTAAGGACAGGACTGCTCATCCCACTTCTGGAGGGAAGGCAAAGGATGCCGTCCCTGGGACCCTAGCTGCCCGTGCGCTGCTCGATTTGGGTTGTTCAAGACTCCAACGGCCTCGGCATGACTAGACCTGGCACGGGCCCGGATTGCTTACCCCGGTGGGGAAGACATTTCCCGACCCGTCGACTCTAAGCTGGATGGTCGGGAGGTCAGTCGTCGCGGGGCCTCTGACAACCCTCCCTGCGAGATCGAAGACCGATCCATGGCACGGGCAGTAATAGACCTTCGATGCGGCATCATAGGAGCACTGGCAGCAGACATGGGTGCAGAGCATGCTCACAGCTGCCAATGATCCGTCCTGGTTCTTCACAAGCGCGCTTGGATAGCCTGCGGGATACTCGAAGAGGACCGGAGTCCCAACCTGCAGGCTGTTGACGTTCGCAACGCTCCCGGCTCCGGCCACTGTTGTTGTGGTCGCGGAGCTCTGATTGCTCTGCTGTGCGGGCCCCGTCAGTTTCAAGGAGCCGAGCAGCACCCCTATCCCTATCAGGCCCGCGAAGCCCCCCATCGCTCTCAAGAGGCCTCGCCTGGAATAGTCGAACTCCTTCCCCCTTTTCGTCCTCCGCCTTGCGAGGTATTGCGCGTGGGGTCTTGCGATGAACCCGACGATGACCACCGCAAACTGCAATCCGAGGAGCAGGTCGAAGGCCCAGAGTCCGAAGAGATAGTGCGCAAAGTATGCGATGGTCATGTTGTACTGTGGCGCCGTGAACACGTCCCCCAGCTGCAGGACAAAGCCAAGGAACGCCGCTGCGATCGACGGCAAATACGCCGACTTTGATGATGCCAGGCTGTACAGTCCCAGCACGAGGTCGAAGGCGACAATGATCATCAGTCCAACTGCGTGGGAGAAGGCTAGGAGCCAAAGGGACGCGTCCGTCGCTAGCAGGTAGGTTCCTACTCCAGAAGAGAGGAGAAGCAGGATCCCGGTGAGAGACTGGAGCCTTCGGAATCCCCTGTGCGCTGACTGCTTAGCCGACAATGATACTCCATTCGCCTGAACCTTGGCAGCCATGCTGCGCGCGGATTTGGCGCAATCACCACAGGTACCGCCGCATGGAAGTTTCTTCGTATAGCCAGGCTCAGAGAAGCTTGGGGCTGGATTCGTTTCCAAGTGGTCGGTGGAACGGGCAGGTCTTTTTGTAATAAGACGTTGTGGTGCAATTGTCTAAGCGTAATTTCTCTCGGCACCGTCGATGAGCCATCCTCGAGGTGGAATTGGCCCCATCTCTCTCATCCCTCCTGCTGGTCGGAAACAATCATCATGAGCTCACCCTCTAGACGGCCTCGCGCGATGTTTCATATCATGATGTCTGTGACAACGCGAGGATCTATGGCTCCGAAGTTTTTCCCTGGCCGCCCCTTACCACCGCGAAGAAGAACAGCAGCAGGATTGCGAAGTCTAGGAGTGCCGTTATGACACCCTCCGCGTTTTCACTTAGGGGGAAAACGAAGAAATCTAGTTGCGTGACCACAACCTCCACTGCAAACAGCGCGAAGGCCGCTGACACCAACAGCAGTCGGTTAAGGTGGGTTCGTCGGTAGGCCGAGAGGGAGAGCGCCAGGAGGACGAGAGAGAACGCACCGATCGCGAAGTTTAGGAGCTCTTCCGTTTCGAAATCTTGGTCGAAGCTGACCACCAACGGAGCTACCGCAGAAAGAAAATGTATCACTTCTTGTCTCCTGCCTCGTCCTCAGCGGAATATGAAATAAAAATGTCCGCAAGCCTGCCGGACCATCTCTCCCAGGATGACGGATGGTAGTTCCTGATGAAGGTGGCTATCTCAAGGGGACTGCTTACGGTCAGGCTATAGATCGTACTTCGGCCCTTCTGCTCTCTTAGGACGATGCCGAGCTCCGCCAGGCGCCTCAAGTGCCAGGAAGCGGTCGGCTGGGAGACCCCCACAGTACGGGCAAGTTCCTCCTGACTGGAGCCGGGCTTCCCTACGATCGCAAGTAGCAATTCCCTCGGAGTGTCTAACGCGAGGACAGACAGAATGTCTCTCTGCTTTTCTCCGAAAAGGGTCGACGGATAGAAGAACCTGTAGAATCCTCGCCTCGTCGAAGTGACCTGGCCGTCTCTCTCCAGCCTGTGTACGTGATATTGGACGTCGCCCATGGCAAGCCCGAGTTCTCTGCACATTTTCCTCAGATGCGTTCCGGGGTTGGAGGAGATGTAAGCAAGAATCTTTTGACGTGTCGTTGCTCTTGCGCCCGTGTGCTCAGCGTCGGAAGATGTTGAGAGCCGATTCGTATCGCTGTCAGGCCACTGCATGAACGCGGCGGAAACCCAGTGAAGCCCGGCGCGCAACATTGCGAGTTCTCCCCGACATGGTTTAAGGATGTCCCGGGGTCGAGACCCCTAAACCTCACGGAAGTCGAGTCCTTTTTCATCATGTCATGCCGGGGGCCTCGTCCCTAGCGTCACTGGGATTGTGATAACGCTCCCGGACCTTGTCACTCCCAAATTGACGGTCTGCCCCGCGACTGTGTTTAGCGCTAGACAAGTTGAGAGCGCGTCTTGGTTGACTACCCCGGTTCCGTTCACCGAGATGATGATGTCCCTCCTACGAGATACTACGACTCGCCGTCCTGCGGGGTATTTGGTGCGGGGGGGAACCCAACTTTAGGTTAGAATCGGACACACGCGTCCGGATTCAATAAGGGGATTGCAAGGAGCAAACGCTCGGCTTTGGATTTCGATCCCTCCATCTTCGTCTCCCTCGCTTTTCTATTCGGTATTGCGGCTAACTTCAGGGCGATGGATGGCTATTCGTTCCTCCGAAGTCTAATCTCGCTACTCGAGGGCAGGCTGGGGGTTCTGTACGCCGTCGTTTTGGTCACGAGCCTCTTCTCGCCGATAATACTGAACGATGTTGTGATTCTCATCTTAACGCCCGTGCTGGTCAGATACGCCAAGCAGTTTAAGGTGGACATTGCCCCGCTCGTGGTTGCTGAGATTTCTTTCACCAACATCGCCAGCACGCTCACCCCGTTTGGAAACCCTCAGAACCTGCTTCTGTGGCAAGCTTCGGGAATCTCTGCCAGTCGGTTTGTTCTCGGAACTTGGCTCCCCCTGACCATCTCCGGACTTCTTACTGTTGCCGTCCTGTATCATTACAGGAGTAAAGAAGGGGGCGCGAGAGAGTTCTCGGCCCCGATCACACCGCGCTTGCCGCTCTTCTATCTTGTTGCAGTTGGGTTGATAGTCTTCGTCCTGGACACTGTTGGATTGGCAGGCGTCTTAACACTTGGGATCGCTTTCGTCATTGGCATCCCTCTCACGCTTCGTTCGCCTCGCAGGCTGTCGAAAGAGTTTGACTACCGCAGCCTTCTGATACTCTATTTGCTAATTGGATCGATTGCAGTTGTCACGACACTCCTGCAGCCTGTCCTGGCTCCGTACGTGGGACCAGCAGTTACCGGAGATCAGCCCTACTCTGCGTTTTTCGTTGGGTTGACGTCGAACTTGATTAGCAACGTCCCTGCTACACAGATGATGCTTGGGACTGCGGCAGTATCTCAGCGAGTGGCCCCCATGTTGGCGGTCGAGGCAGGACTGGCGGGAAACATCAGTCCAATTGGTTCGTTCGCGAATATGCTCGCGCTCACGATGGTAAAGCGCAACGGCCTCCGGATAAGAAGTACCATAATTCTGCAGGTTGCTGTGGGACTCGTTTCGTTCTTACCGGCGTTTCTCTAGGGCGTGTGAGGTCTGACTCGACTGGCCAACCCCTACGGTGGACACATTTGTAGGAGGTTCGAAGCCGGTGGAATGCATCTGGAAGATCAAGTTTTCAAGCCAGCCGATCGACCGACGAGCAAGCAAGCAAACTTGCTGACGGATTGGTTCACTACGCAGTGCTAAGCTGTGCCAGGTTCCGCCGGAGTTAGACTAGCGATTTTGGCGGGGTCGGATAGGAAAGGGCCGTCCCCAATCTTGTCCTTTGTTTTCCAGTTCGTTCGCTCAAGAGGGGGAGGCTCACAGAGACCGTATCGTCTCCATGAGCACCTAAGCGCTTGTTTGCTGATGATACGGTCTTTCCATTTCGTTGATGATGGAGTTGACGGCCCTCGTCGCCATCCATCCCTTGACTGCTTGCTTGGCGACTGAAAGCCTGTCGTAATAATTCCTCATTTTCTGGAACTTTCCGTCCTTCATTTCCGCCACGGAGGCCACATGTACCGAGATTTTCTTGCCCTGATAGGTTGCCTCTTCCTCGAACTCGTATACGCCCAAGTTGCCCTTTACCAGCATGCCAACTCCGTAATCCGTAATCTTGAGGTCTGGAAACTGCGTCTCAGCCATGAAGGCTCGTCTTAGCTCATTCTTGCCCTTGAATGTTCCATCGGGGCTCTCTAGTGTAGCATCGTCCACGAAGTAGGAGTGTGCCTTGTCAAAATCCTTCTTGTTGAGTGCCTCAACGAACGCATGCGCATTTCTCGCGTTTTCTTCTTCGGACATCGTTCTCGCGGGGAGCTCCTGTTGGAAAAGCGTTGGTATGAGATTTGGGCATGATTCACCCTTAGGAACGCCCCCGCCAAAATCGCCTTGCACAACAACTCCGCACGATTACGAATACCTGAGCATGCTTGCTTGTGCTTGCTTGCTCGGCCCGCACTACTTCAGACGAAGCTCAAGCTCGGGACGAGAGGTGCAGCACTTAGAGTTGTGGTGGGCTGCTCTCAGGCCCCTCACCGGAATTAGATTCTATCTCTCGGACTATTGATTTCAGATCCTCCTCTTCTGCCTCTTCTTCCGCTTCCTCTTCGGGACGAAACTTGCCCGCATCGACGTACTTGACGATCATGGCGTAGTGTTGCAAGGCGCCCAGCCCGTACACCTTGTAAAGTTCAATGGCGAATCTCTCGGGGTCCTCACGCGCTTCCCGGCTGAGCCCTTTCAGGAGGGCGTCCCCTTCCCCTCCGAACTCCGCTTCGTAGACCTCCTTGGTGAGCCTTGCGAAATCAGCGTCCCTGATGCCTGACTTGGATATGTGCTCGACAAATGCCTTTTCGTATTCGTTCAGATTAGGTTCACGCCCTCCGACGCCGTGGTCAATAGCAGGATTTTCTCGGCCATATCAACATTCAATGCTGTTTACCCCTCCGACTAGGCATTCTGATATTCAACGGCCTTCCCCGACCCGCCACGAAATCTCCCGTCCACACGACATACCGGAGCGGGATGGTCGGAGACTGAATAACAATCATGCCCCAGAATACTGGAAGAGCGGAAGGAATGAGAATCGCTACTGCTAACAAGAGCCGTGCCATTCCACTCTTGTTAGGCGAAGCAACTGAACTCCACATCGTAGGCCTCCATGCTCATAGTGTAGAATGGCTTCAGAGCCAACCCCCTACACCATACTCACTTTTTCGTGGTCGATTTTCGACTTTGTTCCTGATGGAACGCCCTCCCATCCGACAGTGGTATTTGGGGCGGGGGTGGGATTCGAACTGGCAAACCCCTTTACAGTGGACATGATTGTTGGTGGTCGGCTCCCTGCATCACTTTCACGAGGTGGCCCCCCTGCCGACGCGTCCCCGGAGGGGTCCTTAAATATACCAGAATACTATATACCAGGCATGGAATCAACGACGGTAAAGGTCTCGAAGGAAACAGCGAAGAAACTCGCGGTTCTGCAGCACAGGCTGCACAAGGCGACCCTTGACGAGACGATTCAGGCTCTTGTTGCCGGCCATAGGAAGGAATTGATAGAGGAATCCTTCGGCGCCGACAGAGGCAGGCTGCGCACCTTCAGTGAGGGAGACCGCGGTGAAGATCGTAGCTGACGCCTACGCGTGGATTGAACTCTTCGCTGGAACCCAGAAAGGAGAGTTCGCGAAGAGTAAGATGGAGGAGGCCGAGACGGTAATCACACCGGACACAGTGTTGGCCGAGGTGGCCAGGAAATACATTCGAGAGGGGATCAAGGAGGAAACGGCTCGCCAAAGGCTTTCGACCATTCTAGAAGCTTCCGAGCCTGCCTATGTCGACGACGGAGTCGCTCTCGAGGCCGCTAGGGCTTACCTTCAGCTGGAGAAGCGGGCAAAGGACGCCGGACTCGATAGGCCCAGCCTGTTCGACGCAATAGTCCTCGCAATCGCGAGAAGAAGCGATGGGAAGGTCCTTACAGGGGATGAGCACTTCGAGGGCCTTCCTGAAACCATGTGGATTAGCCCTAGCTGAAGGATGACCGAGGGTGAATCCGAACACGAATACACCCCATTCAGTGGACATGGTTGTAGGAGGGTCGAGTCTCTCGGCATTCGTTCAGCACCTTGTGTATAGCACATGATGGCCGAGCCGAGAATAAAACCGAGAGGCTCATCTGCGAAAATAAGGTAGAGATGAAGACCATTGGTGCAGGGCCGTCTAGGACGAAGGAAACCTTGCAGAAATCGCCTTTAAGAGACAAAGACGGAGACCACAATCCATGCCTCCAAGAATGATCTACACCGGAATCAGGGTCAAGAACATGGACCAGTCGTTAGCGTTCTACACCGAAATCTTGGGAATGAAGCTTGTCGAGAAGCGAGAAAAGACGCTCCCCACCGAAGGGGAAGTGGCCACGCTCAGGAGTCCCGACTCTGAGCAACTACTTGAGCTCAACTGGTACAAGGAAGGCAGCAGGTTCGGGACCCCGTATGTGAACGGCTCAGAGGTTGATCATCTTGGTTTCGACGTGGAGAATCTCGGTGAGTGGATAAGCTCACTTGAGAAGAAGGGGGTTAAGATCTTGGTCCGACCCAGAGAAATCGGGGCTGGAATCGGCTGGAACGAAGCTTTCATCGAGGACCCGAACGGAATATGGGTCGAGTTCCTCCAGCGCAAGTGATGCTGAGGCATTCAAGTCGAGGCGCTCGTTCAACGACGCCGAGCGAATATGCCCATTCAACACGATTCTCATAAGGCGAGTGATACCTCATCACCGGCTCGAGCTAGACATGCACGGTTGGCGGCGAACGAACGCGATGTCAATACAAGGTGTCGATCGAATCCACTTCAACCGACAGATGGACAAGTCGAGAACGTGATTTCATGGAACCTTGCTATCGATGGACCTTGTCAACGGTTTGTATCGAATTCGGCCCCGAGGATTTCTCTTCCGATGATCATCCTCATGATGTTCTGTCCGCCTTCGGCCCCTGCTGAGTACGATTTCACACCCCGAAGTCCCATCTCGACATCGCACTTCGTCGTATAGCCGAAGGCCCCCATCATGTCCATGACACTGCTGCATCCTTGGAAGGCATCGACTGGGGCTTTGAGCTTCGCTAGCGCAGCCAGCATGGCGACCCTTCTGGAATCTTGCTTGTTTCCGCCTTTTCGATAGAACTCGTCCACGGCCCAGGCCGCTCTGTAGACGAGCAACTTGTCTGCCTCGAGAGCTGCGTAGCTGTCCACAAGAGGGAATTGTATCCCTTCGTTTGTTGCGAGGGGATGGCCGAAGGTTTCTCTTTCCTTGATGTAATTCATTCCTATCTCTAGCACCCCTTCCCAGCACCCGATGCAGGCAGCCGAGACAAGCACCCTCGCAGCTTGGAATCCCTCCATGCCCACGTAGAATCCCTTGTTCCATTCGCCGACGACGTAGTGTTCAGGCAGCTCCACTTTCTTCATGTCGATGTTGCCTGTCGAGAGGGCCATCCTGCCCATGTCCTCGACAAGGCTTGTGCTCACCCCTGGGCGGTCAAGTGGCATGTAGAAGGCCGTCATACCTCTTGCCCCCAGCGACGGCTCAGAGGTACCGAGGGTCAGGTAACCTCCTCCTCTCCTCGAAATCTCTCTGACGAGACTGATGTATGACTTCTGCCCATTCACTATGAGTTTGCCACCTTCGCGGGTAATTTTCGTCTTGAAGCCTGCGACGTCGGATCCCCCCTGGGGTTCGGTCGACAGTATCCCCACGAGGGACTTGCCTTTCGCGACCTTGGGCAATACCTCTTCCTTGAGTTGACTCGAGCCATGCTTTGAAAGAAGGAAGCTCCACCCGGTGTCGACGAGGTACATCACGGCCGTGGAACAACTGACGTCCGCGCGTGCTATCTCCTCGGCGGCGATTGCAGCGCTAACATAGTCGGCTCCCGGTCCACCATACTCAGTGGGGATGCAGATGCCTAGGAGCTCCTGATCTCCCATTTTGTCAATGAGCGTCTCGTCCAGCTCTCTCTTCGTGTCCATTGCACGTGCCCTAGGCGCAATCTCCCTCTGGCAAAACTCTCGAACGGCTTTCCTAAACCCTTCCTGCTCCGCGGTTAGATTGAAGTCCGTCTCAATTCACCCGGCGAGTGCTCCGGTGCTGGCCATAAAAACAGATTTCCTAATTCGTGGGAGTGAAAGCAGCGGGCAAGGTTGCTGACTATTTCTGCAAAATCCGCCGAAACGTCTCCGTTAACACTGGAACGACTTCGTACATGTCTCCCACTATGCCGTAGTCCGATTGCTGGAAAATAGGAGCCTCGGGGTCGTTGTTTATTGCCACGACCACGCGCGAATCTCTCATGCCGGTTATGTGCTGAGCCTGTCCCGATACTCCACACGCGAAATACAATTTGGGCTTCACCTTATGGCCCGTGAGCCCCACGAGCTGTTCCGTTGGTAACCATTTCAGGTCCTCTGCCAGCGGCGAGGAGCATCCCACCTCCCCGCCCACGACCTTAGCGAGCTCTTCGATTATCGTCACATCTTCCTTCTTCGCTAATCCCCTTCCTACTGCTACGATTATGTTCGCGTCTTCCAGCTTCACACCTTTGATCTGTTTAGGGGCCGTTTGGACCACTCTGCTCTTCGCCGGTTCGAGGCTCATCTTGACTCTCACAACCTCACCATGCCGGTTCTCGTCAGGTTCAGCCGGTTCGAGTATTCTCGGTGGCATGGTAAGAATCTGCGGCTTCGTGGCGCACGTCTCCGTCGAAGTCAGAATCCCTCCGTAGGAGGGCCGATCCGCGACAATTTGCCCTGCCTCCTTGTCGAGGCTCACAGACAGACAGTTAGCGATGACTCCGGTCTCAAGCCGTGCAGCCACCCGGGCTGCAATGTCATTCCCTTTCTTCGTGCTTCCGATTAGTAGGACTTGGGGGGCGTATTCGGAGGCGAGTCTACAGATTGCATCAGCAGATGGCTCTGGCGGGCTCCCTTCGAGTGCAGGACTTTCAATCACGAACGCCTTGTCAGCGCCGCGATGCATGAAAGCGTCTTTCTCTGGTTGGAGACCTTGACCCAGGATGACAACACAGAGCCTCACCTCCAGCCCATTCGCAAGCTCCCTTCCCTTCCGCAATAGCTCGAACACCAGGTCCTTCCTTTCAGAAAAGACCCACACATCAGAGCCGTCGGAGGTCAACCCATCAGCCTCCAACAACCCCATCTCTGATTAGCTGGCGCACTAGGCTCTCCGTAGCCTCCCCTGTCTTCCCCCCAATGATCTCCCTCTTCCGCTCTGTCACTGGAGCTAGTGCCTTCAACACCTTTACGGAAGGCGTGAGCGGGATTCCGAGCTCGCGTGCGTAGAGCACTTTGGCAGTCTTCTTTGAGGCTTTGATGACCATGGTTATCTTCGGGATTCTTGGTTCGTTGATTTCCTTCGTAACCGTGAGCAAAAGAGGCATGGAAGCCTCCACAGTCTCGTAGGCTTCTTCCAGGTCCCGTTCTGCTGTCACCGCGCTGCCATTCACCGAAACACTTCTCGCGTGGGAGACTAGCGGTATTCCGAGCCTTTCTGCGACCCGCGGGCCAACCTGCGCAGCATACATGTCGACAGACGCTTCTCCGCAGATGACGAGGTCGAATCCTCCGGTTCTCTTGACGGCAGCCGCCAGCAGGTCCGCCGTGACGCGCGCGTCAAGCTCTTTCATGTCTCCGACGTCTATGAGGTAGGCCTCGTCGACTCCCATGTTCAGAGCCTCCCTCAGTGCATCATTTGCGATAGAAGTGCCCAGGGTGATCGCAATTACGCTTCCGCCCAGCTTTTCCTTGATCCGCAATGCTTCCTCCAGTGCGTTCCTGTCGAAGTCGCTGATCTTGCGCTCGACGCGCTCAGTGAGTAGAGACCTGGTCTTCGGATCGACCTTCAAGCCCCCTATATCGTAGACTTGCTTAATGCAAACAACAATCTGAACCATCGTTTCACCCGTACCGGTACTGAATCCCAAAGCCTCCCTTCGGGAAGTTCCATTCGATGGCGCCGGGAGAAGCAGCGGCCCTGCATGCGCCGCACTCCAGGCACCCAAGTCGGGAGAACACGAGTTCTCCCGACTTCATTGTGAAACAAGATGAAGGGCAGATCCTGAGGAGTATCCTAACGTCCTTCTCCGTGCACCGCTTGTGGTCGATTGTGATGTGAGTCTCTTTATCGGTGGTAAAGCTGTTCAAATTCAGCCTCTGTTCGACGCTGAGCTTCTCTAAACTCACAGAGCTCTCGCCCCCAATAGATCTTCGACCAGGCTGACCCATGAAACCTTGCCTTTCATTTCGCGTCTGACCACGCCAAACAGGTTCCGTCTTGGAGCTCCATCCACGGTATATAGTCTCTCCATGATACTGCAGACTAGATCCGGATAGGTCGAGTACAGCCTCTGAGTCGAAAGAAAATGCGGTGCATTGCGGTAGGTCCTCAGGTCCTGGAGAACGAATGTCTTCTGGAGAAGGGTTTCGTATTGCGACAGCGTAGACTCCGTGTAGTCCCCTTTGTCCTTCGCCTTCTTTACGACCTCGGCAGCCATTGCCCCGGAAGCAACAGCGAAGTCCATCCCCCGTAGGAGTAAGCCGCTGTTTGAGGTAAATCCTGCCGCGTCGCCCACGACGAGGAAGCCGTCGCGGTGCAATTGGGGCACTGCAGCGAACCCTCCTTCAGGGATTAGTTGCGCCGAGTATTCGAGCGGAGTGGCACCTTCGATCAGTCCACTCACCGTGGGGTGGGTGA
>Ga0187780_10003359_pt1 | contig 12078 bp, 11 predicted proteins | sample 1015_Q2_SP10_20__FD_132429 | JGI IMG/M metagenome (GOLD analysis project Ga0187780, IMG submission 132429) | Tropical peat soil microbial communities from peatlands in Department of Meta, Colombia - 1015_Q2_SP10_20_MG | ecosystem: Environmental > Terrestrial > Soil > Wetlands > Peat | place...
CCGACTCCCGATAACGCGGCGTCAACGGTCAGCGTGACCACCTCATCGAGCGTGTATGGCGTGAGTCGAACGGTGGAGAGGAGCGCGTGAACGATAATCGGCCCGGCGATTAAGTCCATGATCAACGTTGCGTCAAGGTCGTGCCATAACTCCCGCCGGTCTTGCGCCCGCCTAATCAAGAGCTCGAGCTGCCGATTACGCGGCTCAAAGAGCTGGGCGTAGAGCGTGCTGAACAGGTCAGGGCGTTCGTAGAGCTCACCGATGATCTTTAGCGATAGCTCTACGTGCTGTGGATTGGTGATACGTAAGTACGCACGAACGGTGTCGTGTAAAAACGCCGTTGCATCCTCGTGGAAGTTCCCCGTGTCAACGACAGAAACCTCCGTATTCAGCGTTTTCAGCGCGTCAAGCACAAGCGCCTTTTTTGACGACCACCGTCGGTAGATCGTCGTTTTGCCGACACCCGCTCGCTTCGCTACCGCTTCGATGCTCATGCCGTCGAACCCCTCGTCGGCTAAGAGCTCGAGCGTTGCCTTGAGAATGGCTGCGTGCACCTCATTGCTTCGCGGGCGACCAACGGGCCGTTGAGGTTTGGATTCTTCAATATTCATCGTATTGGCCCCTTCTTTCGATTCATCTTCGATACTAACCGCGCTATCAGACGTTCGCCCCGCACCTCAAACTTCCTACAACGGTCAAAGCGCGTAAGAGCGTCACTCCTCGTATCGTCACTAAGGAGTATAGCGCTCCCCGCGCGGATAGACTTCTTTGCTCTGCCGTTCGTGAGACGCAACTATGATGAACTGCCAACGATGCAAGAAGTACGCCCAGTTCCCTGTTGACCGTACTGGCTCAGCTGGCTCAATTTGTGGATGATTACGTGTCTCTCGGATTTTTTTGGCCTGATTGCAAAAAAAGGGGGGGCTTAACGCCCCTAGCGTCTGCGGGGTGCGACCCGACACAAACGGTAGCTCCCACCGACGAGATACAGATTCACTCCTCAACTGGGCTTAACGTAGAAGGTTGTCAGCTTGGTGCTAATGAGCTTCTGTTCGTGGAAAAGGCGCGCTGTGAGGTTATACAAGCCTTCTTCAAGCGCCAAGTACGTGCTCTCGAATCGCTTCGTGCGGTGTTTTGCGATGTAGTCGATATCGGTCGCGTCTATGAGCGTAAAGGCTTTCGACGGGGTCGTTACGCTGACTTCGAGCCGCAGATCCGACACGTCGCGGTGGGCGTGCACGACCGTTTCCGTCTTGATCATGTCGTGAATCACCCAATAGGGCCGATTCACGAAGAACAGCTGGATCTCGGCGGGATCCTCCGTGACTCGAATATCATAATATGGGGAGTACCAGCTCACGTAAGCACCGTCGCTGTACGCCGTGACGTCCAGATAGACCCATCCAGTGTGGTTCGCATTGATGTGAAAGTTGAGCACTTTCGTGTCCTGCGGGGCCAACTCTTCCACGAAATGGAACGAGCCGCCTGGCAAAACGTCGACTTCGTACGCGTCGTAGGTATATAGCGTCGCGCTTACGTCGACGAAGCGCTCCGTTGACACGTTCTTCAGCCGGACGGTGATCCAGCGGCGCCCCCGGTTGAGCACATTCGGCGTAACGGTTGCCTCGAAGGGAAAATTGCGTTTTTCATCAGTCATAAACTTCACTCACCTTCTGAGTCTGTTTTTTGTTGTATTCTACCATGTTTTTCTCCTGAGGCGTAGCAGCCAATGCGTTCTGTCGGATCTTCAGCATCAGCCATCACCTCTTTTTAGTATCGACACTCATTTAGTATCGATACAGTATCGTATTATATTATAAGTAATAAAGGTTTCGCTCAATCTCTTATGTAGGTCGGGCCCTGTTACGAGCAACTCGTAAAGAGGTACAATATCAAAGGTCTGACCGCAGCAGAATCGTGTCTTACCGAGCACAGAGATCCGTGTGGTGCTCCGTGTTCACTCATGGTGGGAGAGAACATGTAGTCCTGTTAATTCAACTGTGTTCTTAACCGCAAACTATATATTTTATAATATATTACGATACCGTATCGATATCAATTTGGTATCGATATAAAAATGCAGGTGTTGCTGAAGCTTACGCGGAAACGCATTGGCTGCTACGCCTCAGGAGAAAAACATGGTAGAATACGGACCAATACAACTATTGGCGCTGGGTTTTCCAGACGTCGATAAGCTGAGAGGGGCCCTGCTCCAGGAGATATCCAAGCTTAGTGAGACGGGACTCATACGCGTCGTAGGAGCACAGGCAGTGCTCAAGGATGAGAACGGAACTGTTGCCGCTGTCGGCATAACCGACCTTCCGGAAGAGGAAAGGATAAAGTTAGGCGCTGCAGTCGGGGCGCTTATTGGCTTTGGCGCGGCTGGCGATAGAGGCGCTACGGTTGGCGCACAAGCTGGCGCGGAGATAGTCGCTCAGAAGGAGTTCGGGCTGAGTCAGACAGAAATCGAGGAAATAGCAGCTGACATACCCGACGGCACGGCAGCTGTATTCTTGCTTATTGAGCACCTGTGGGCCAAGCGGTTTAAAGAGATCGCACGCGCGCAAGACGGTGTTGTTCTGGCTGAAGGATTCGTGTCGCCCGAAGCACTTGTGACTATCGGTGCATTACTAGCGGAGGGAGCCGAGGTTGCAGAAAAATTCCAAGCAAGATAAGAAAGCGAGGTGAGCGATATGGCAGACAAGAAAGAGACTGTTGGATCTCCCACCAGCGGAAAGCGTGCTATCGCAAACCGGTGGGACACGGATAGAGAGCGATTGGGCAGAAAGCGGTCGGAACTCAAGCGACGGTTTGATGATTGGATGGGCACCGCCGAGCCCTTTATCGATGTAGCTGACGAAGGCAACCAGTATGTAATCCACGTCGAACTGCCCGGCTTTGACAAGGACGACGTCGACGTTGAGCTAAACCAGGACGTTTTGAGACTGAAGGCGGAAAGGAAAGCCGAAAGTGAGGATCAATCCAAGGACTACGTGTACCGAGAGCGGTCGTACTCGTCATTCGGCAGGGAGATTTTCTTCCCTGAAGAGGTCGACCCTTCGAGGGTCGAAGGAACCATGGATAAGGGAATCCTGACGCTAACCGTGCCGAAGCGAGAGCCACGCCCTGAAGAGAGGATGACGAAGCTGAAGCTGAAGTAATCAGCTTCTCTTTTTTACCATTTCCTAATTATGCGAACTGGTTCCCTTCCTTGTTTCTTTCGTTTGGGTGTAGATCAACGTTGCTCCCGCTTTTCATACACGCTTCATACACGCGCTCAGGCGGATGCAGCAGAGGTGAACAAAAATCCATCCTTACACGATAGAGTAAATGCTCGCTCTATCGATAAACATCGTCGAAACGATTAGCAATGTTATCGTTACTATCAGCAATTTCATAATTGCAGCCATTGTGCAATTTGGCTATGTACGCGTCTTCGTCGCGATGCTGTTAGAAAGCGCCGGCATGCCGCTCCCCAGCGAGGTGATCATGCCGTTTGCCGGATACGTGGCGTGGGAGGGGGGTGCTCACGCTTATCGGCGTTTTGATTGTGGGCACACTCGGTTGCCTTGTTGGCGCGCTTGTGCTGTACGCGATCAGTCGCTATGGCGGACGGCCGCTTCTTGACCGCTACGGCAAACACATATTTATCCACAAGAGCAAACTCGATCGTAGATACATGTTTACACAGTACGGAGAGATAACGGTCTTGCGCTCGCTCCCTATCGAACCTACCGTGATATCCAAAAAGAAGAGCGGGCGTCGCTGTTGAAGAGGGCAGTTGTTTCCTAATTACAAACGAAAAGGTACCTGAATGAATCGCGGTTTCCTTACAAATGCACGTAGCTCCCTTACAAACATAGTGCGCAGCCCGTGGTTCGTACAGCTTATGGTGTTTCTGGCAGTGCTGGGTCCGGGCATCATCACCGGGATGGCCGACGATGACGCCGGTGGCATCACGACGTATTCTCTCGCAGGCTCTCAGTTTGGCTTCGCTATGTTGTGGACGTTCATCCCTATGACCGTAGCGTTGGCCGTGATACAAGAAATGGCCCAGCGGATGGGGGTTGTTACCGGCAAGGGACTTGCAGAGCTCATACACGAAAAAATGGGCATTAGAGTGAGTTTCTTCATAACGATAGCATTGCTCGCTGCAAACTTCGGGACAACGCTCGCTGAATTTGTCGGGATCTCATCCGCCGCGTCCATTCTCGGTGTACCACGCTTTGTATCCTTGCCCCTCGCCGTAATCTTTCTTTCGTGGCTCGTCATCAAGGGAACCTACAAGAGTGTTGAGCGAATCTTTTTGGTCGCATCCGCGCTCTATTTCACGTACATCATCTCCGCGTTTCTCGCTCATCCTGACTGGAAGACTGCTGCGGTTGCAAGTGTTGTCCCACAGGTAAGCTTCTCGCAGGCGTACATCCTTATGCTTGTAGGACTAGTCGGCACGACGATCTCTCCCTGGATGCAATACTACGCCCAATCGTCAACTGCAGACAAAAAAATTCCCCTCGCACGTCTCCGGGACTCACGAATCGACGCGGTCAACGGGTCAATCTGGTCAAATGTCATTTCGTGGTTTATCGTCGTGGCGTGCGCGGCGACGATCTTTGCGCATGGTATCCCCGTGAACAACGTGGTTGACATCTCAAACGCACTCGCTCCGTTGGCAGGCAATTATGCAGCCGCACTCTTCGCGTTCGGCTTTTTGAACGCTTCACTGATGGCGGCAAGCGTGCTTCCCCTCTCAACGTCGTACGCGGTTTGCGAGGGATTAGGCGTTGAGCGGGGGGTATCAAAGAAGTTCAGGGAGGCGCCCGTATTTTTTGGGCATTATTTTGGCGTTATCGTCCTCGCCGCAATTATTGTCTCCCTTCCTGGCGTGCCCTACCTTTCAGTGCTGTTCCTATCACAAGTCGTCGACGGCGTCCTTCTCCCGTTTGTGCTGATCTTTGTGCTCCTCCTCGTCAACGACAGGGACATTATGGGAAAATACGTCAACAGACGACTGTTTAATTACATCGCATGGGCGACGGTCGTAATCATGATAGGGCTCAGCGTCGCGCTCGTCGTCACACAGTTTCTGCCGAGCTCCTAGGAGACATCAGAGACATGGAGGGAGAGACGGAGATCGAGAAGCACAGCGCGTTGAAACGTGGCGGGCGGATTTGATAAAGTTTCAGAGGTCTATGTGTGTTAGTAGAATATGATATGCTGAAAAAGCTCTGGACGCACCAGTGCTGAGGAGCTCAAATAAGTTCCTTTATAATAAGATGCGTGCTATCGCGCGACAACGACTTAACCGAGATGACCGTGGTGCAGCACGTGAGAGGAGACTGCGCGCCTTCTAATGTAGTGGAGGGATAAGAACGACCTTAATAAGTCTGAGTGAAATTGTAAAAAAACCGGTGATCGATGTTCACGGGAAAAAAGTTGGAATACTTACAGACGTTATCGTGTCGGCAGATGCGCCGTATCCTATCGTGAAGGCGCTCACCGTGCGAACGCCTGATAAACATACGCTTAACGTTCCGTGGACACAGGTGGAAGACTTAGGAAAGCAGATCCCCCTTAAAGTCGGACGCGACGAAGTACAGCCGTACAACGTACAGGAACGTGAGTTGCACTTGGTCGGCGATGTTCTCGATGGACAAGTCATCGACGTGAGGGGAAAGAGGATGCGACGCGTCAATGACGTGCAGCTCTCTACGACGGACGACGCGTATCGACTCATTGGGATTGACATCGGCGTTCGCGGAGCACTGCGTCGGTTCGGAATGGAAGCAATTGCAGACAGAACGCGAGTTCGCCGCTTAGCGGGGAACTACATAAGCTGGGGCGACGTTGACACGCCGCATAGCGGGCCGGCAGCCGTGCAGCTGAAAGTCCCGAAGCATAAAATAGATACGTTTCACGCCGCGGACATTGCCGATATCCTCGAGCAGCTGAGCGTAAACGATGCGCTCTATCTCATCAATGCGCTCAGCGAAGAGTACGCAGCGGATATATTGAAAGAAACGAGTCCTGAACGTCAGGTCTCGCTCATCGAAGGGATGAAGACCGAGCGTGTGGTCGCAATACTTGACGAGATGTCGCCCGACGACGCCGCGGACTTGCTCGGAGACCTACCAACGGATCGTGCCGACGCCATCCTTGGCCAGATGGCACCTCACGAATCTGAAAACATACGCTCCCTCCTCGAGTATCCAAAGGATTCAGCGGGCGGCATCATGACAAACGAGTTTATCGCAGTACACGCGGAACTCACTGCCCAACAGGCGACGGAGGAGATTCGATCCGTCGCGGCAGGTGTAGAGACCCTCTATTACCTGTATATTACCACAACAGCGGGAACGCTTGTAGGCGCGATCTCGCTCCGCGATCTTTTGCTCGCACGCCCGGATGAAACACTCGCTGCGTTTATGCACACCGACCTCGTTACCGTCAACGAAAAAGACGGCCAGCGCGACGTTGCAAAGAAGATGGCCAAATACAACCTGCTTGCGCTTCCAGTTGTCGACGACGAGAAAACGCTGAAAGGCATCGTTACCGTCGACGACGCACTTGACATCGTTTTACCGACCGCGTGGAAGAAGCGGGTTTCACGAAAACACGTTAGAAATCAAACACGTTAAAAATTCTCGCTATTCCACTTTTTTTCATTTTATACCCTCTTAGCGAGGCTATTACTCGCAACTAAAACGAGACGCACGCATTTAACGGTTGTGGTGCTGATCGAGCGTCGCGCTCTTGTGACTACACCCGTCTTACCGAGCGTACTCCGCACGACGGAGCTCAGCCTTCACCACGTCTTCTACCAGCCACTTGAGGTTTTCGGGCTGCAATTTCCGTCGAAGCTCCTGACAGCAAATTTCGAGCTCGTCACCACGTCGTCTAAGCTCGTGGCAACACGTTTCCAGCCCATCCACACGTCGCTTAAGAGAACGCATCTCAGGTTCCGTCATCCTCTCACCTCCAGTATGAGAGTTTATGTATGAGAGTGTATGCATCTAAGGATAAGCGCTTGTCCGTGACACAACGGAGACGCGAGCATCTCTCGTCTGCCGTGGGCAAGAGAAAGAGACGGTCGACCTATTGTGATCTCCGTGAAGCAGGGAGATCACCGTTTTATAGACGTGCAAACCTGGGCTGATTTAGAGCGCTCTGTAGTGTAGGAATGAACACTCTTATGTCATTATTGCTTCAGCTTTTGCGATATTTTCATCGAGTTGTTCCAGCTCAGCCGCTTCGCATGGCGGTCTCTCTCATCTCTCCGGTTGCGTCGCGTACTTTCGCTTTCCAATCCTCAGGCATAATACCACGCCTACTTAGACGAATCAGCACTATCACTATATGGGGCCAGCCTTATCGGAGGCACTCTCACCTCCCTCGTCCTCCATCCGGGTGGTCCCGTTGGTCCTGGTATGCCCGTAAGTTATTACGCTACCATAACGATGCCGAATGGTCAACTACCATGGTAATCTGACGTTCTTCCCTGACTCGACGTGATGTACGCGTAACAAGACCTTTGGCTACCTGTCTGCTGTGGGTATGTGCCAAAGCAGGGAGCGTTTTTACGCTTCCTTCCTTCTTTTCCGTTCGCTCTCGCGCGTCGTTGGCGTAACTTAAGGGCTAGCGCAAATGAGCGATCGAGACCAACGAGATGAAGAGTCCGTGTGCGACGTGTGCAGAGCGTATCATACGCGCTGATGACCCTACTCCTCGATGTGCGTTCCACAAAGACAGTATCCCGGCGGAGATCCTAAGAGGCGAGCGGGCGTGTCCGCGCTTGAGCGCACGGCAAACGAGGCGGCGATTAAGCAGTTGCTGGAATCCTAAAGGCCGTTCGTTATCAAGCTTCAGCACAGCTCAAACAAGAAGAGAGGCTGCCGAGCCTTCAAGGTTGTCGTTTGGTCAAGAGATGCCAACCCGGCAGCTGTGTACACGAACGCGGGGCACAACTAACACAGCCAACACAGCCAGTAAAAGCGAAAAAAGCAAGAAATATGAGTTTTGATCGGGAAAAACGCAGGCAATATGTATCTACGTTGGTTAGAGTATCGGGTACGGCGCATTGACTAAATGCGCCGTAAGGAGTTGAAACATATGCCTGTACGCGAAAAAATGAGAGAACACAAAGAAGAAAAGGAAATGGAGCATGCGCTGGGCGAAGAAGCGTGGCACATCATGCAGATATGGGAAAAAGTTGACGCAGCAACAAGGAAGAAGCTCTTACTGCGGAAGCTTGATGAGAAGATCATGGTAAACGAACAATGGATCGCCGACCTTCAGTACAGACTCGAAACTAAGAAGATGATAAAGGAGTGGATCGAAAAGCAGCTGTGAGTGCCCCACGCAATGCTTTTGCGTCACGTCGCCACTAATCCGTCTAGCAGTGCAATAAGCACTAAAAAGCGATCTCGTGCTAGACGGAGCGATCCTTTCTTTATAGCGGTACCGCTTTTAAATGATCAAAGCGTCAGACGGGGGGAGCTCAGGCGTGGCTAGCCTTTCTGGCTGCTTGTGTGATTATCTTCTATAATGGGATGGTGACGACGCAGAGGGCACAGACGGCGGTTGTCCACCGAGAGGGCGTGCCCTACGCGTTGCCGGTGATCATCCTCAACCATGATACCACGGTACTACGAGGCGGTTACTCATATTTTGATCTGTGTTGATTTTGCTCCTCTCCTTCCAACGGCGTGACACCCTATTACGGCATCAAGACCGTGTCGATGACGTGGATAACGCCATTCGTGCCTTCAATATCGGCTTCCTTTACCACGGCATCGTTCACCTTTATCTCGTGGCGCAGCCGGTGCTCCTCGATCGTGAGCGTACCACCTTGAAGGGAGGTCACATTTTTCAGTTTGCGGAGGTTAGCGGCCATGAGCTTCTGCGAGACGACGTGATAGGTCAGGACGGTCCTCGCCTTGCCAGGGTCTTCAAGCGCGCTGATGATCGTACCTCCCGGAAGTTTGGCGAACGCCTCGTTCTCAGGGGCAAACAGAGTGACCGCATCAGCACCCTTGAGAGTGTCGGCTACCCCTGTTCCCATAATCGCATTGTACAGGTTGGATAAGTCATCGATGTACGACACGAGCGTTACGACATCTAAGTTAAATTTCACACAATCCACCTCTTTTGCAGGAAGGTTTATGCATAGTCCTATGAGCGCGTATTTAAGAAGTTTGGGCGCGTATTAACTGTTTGAACTGGGCACGAGCGCTAGGTATTCAAGGAAGGGAACGGGAGGCACCGAATTGCGCAAAGATGTGGCGCAGAAATGGGATGATGAGATGCGCAGGACGGCGTCCGATGCTGATAAGGCGCTCGGGTTACGGTACGGCGGCACTCCTGTCGATGATAGTGATGTGAAAGCACTGCAACAGGAACTGGTAGTTCCCGTCAGTCGAACTGAGCGGCTCACCGACAGCATATTTGCCATCGCCATGACGCTACTGGTGTTGAGTATTGAAGTTCCCACGTTTCCGGCTACGGTAACCGCCGCAGAGTTCAGCGCGTACGTTATGAGTATTGTACCGCAGACAGCGACCTATATAATCAGTTTCATCCTTCTCGCAGTCTTCTGGCTGGATCATCACATATTTTTCAAAATAAAACGCACCAACGCGACCCTCACCTGGATAAACGTGCTTTGGCTCATGGCGATCACGTTCGTACCATTTTCCACCTCACTTGTCGGCAGATACGGCCAATTCCAGCTTGCACAACTCATCTTCGATCTCAACATGCTCGCTATCGGCGTGTTATGGTACCTCAACTGGCAGTATGCGTCCAACAATGGGCTGATAGACGAAAAGGTGCTGCCCTATGCAGACCACATTAGACGATCGAACCTCTCATTGCCAATACTGGCCATGATTGCCATTGTGGCGTCTTTCGTGACCCCCAGGGCGATTTTCGTATTTCTGGCTGCCCCTGTCATTTTCATCCTGTATACGGTCTCGAAAAGGAGAGTTCTCGGCGGAAAAACAGCCTGAAAAACGCCTATTAGCGAAAGTGTCGACTCTATAGGCAATGCTGCTCGCCTCTACCATCTGGAGCTCCCGGATCCTGCCGAAGCGGGACTCACCGCCCTGACCTTCCTGCTTCTGGCGCTGAGCACTGTAGGGCGCGGTGACCACGCTCACAAGGCGGACTATGATCGACGAGTAATCAGGATGTACGGGTTGTGGGCAACCAGTCTGCTTCTCGTTCCCCTTGTCTCCCCACTACTCGCTCTACGTCAAGCGTTCAACTATAGTAACAGGACTGTCTTCCCGATACCACGGCGATATCGTTGAGTGAAATAAGTCAAACACAGTATATTGATGCACGGCGTGTCAAGAATGGACTGGACCCATTACCAACACCCTCTACCAGGGCATGTCTTTGATGTATGTATTAAGGCTAGGGAAATGGCTTCAGGGTCGCTAGCATCATCTCTAGCAATATTCATTGCCCAAGGGTCCTATTGAGCAATTGAACGGCTGGGAAGATCAACGATTACCTAAGAAATGCCATTCATAGGAGTGGAGAGGGACAAAAAGCATGTTTGAAACCATTGGTGTCGCGCACGCTCAGACGCTGGATGACATACTGAAAGCGCGCCATACGGTCAGGGAGTTCAGTACGCTCCCGCCTCGTAAAGAGGACGTTGAGCAGATAATTCGGGCAGGTTTGATCGCTCCGTACGCATCATTTCCAGCAGCAGGAAAAACGGACTTTCGGAAGGTTTTCGTACTGCCCTCCATCTCTCTCACGATAAGGAGCGTTGAAGAGATCATAGATGACAGAATGCCAAAGTTCGCAGCCAAAATGGAAAACGAGGTCGGCACCGTGCCGTTCGTGCAAAGAATTAAGCAGTTACGTTCTGGCGTTCTCGCTGCATTATTAAACGGCGCGCCTTATTTCGTAATCGCAGGAGAGAGGGCAGGAATTCCGCCCATCGCCGCTGAGTCGCTTAGCTATTGTATGCAAACCATGTGGTTAAAAGCAACATCGCTCAAAATCGGGTTCAGGCCTGTCACAATTGTTGCGCACTTACGTTTGGGAGACGATGATGAATTTTGCCAGCTATTAGACATTCCGAGTGGAGAATACGCCCTCGACAGCTGCGCCCTTGGATACCCAGCTGATAATTATCAGCCAAGACAGGTGAGCTACCCAGACTTTGAAACTAACGTCAGATGGCTGTAAGCGTAGAGCATAACATCAAAGCCTATAGCCTTTCAATTTGGCTGCGAGTTTGCACGTAACGGTGGCTCACCAGAGAGTCGTTTGAGCATAAGACACCCGATAGGGCTTGATTATCATTGCACTTGTGTGGGGAATCGGAAAGCGTGATTGAGCCGCTCGCTTCGCGGCGTATGACGACCCGGATGCCAGCGAAGGCGCAAAAAGAGGCGCATGCAGCTCCCAACGCATACAACCAAAATCACCAAATGAATGACCAAGTATACGTTTAAGTAAACGATCCGCGGAGATACGGTGAGGAGCGAGCGAAATGACCGAAGCTCTGAAATTGCCGCAACAACTGAAGTATGCCGGACAGAATCCGTTGGGCCGCTGTTGCATTGGTCCTGTCGGGGATCATGTTCGTGCTGTTCCCAGTGGCCCGACCTTTCTTCGATGAGTCCTCTATGCAGGGCGTGCATGAGTTTGCTGCTACTGTGTGGCCTCTCGCCCACTCGTTCGGGATAGCGGGCTTCATCCTCTTGGCCCCTGGAATCATATTCATCGCGACGGGGCTGCTTTTGGTCGGGGTTGCGGCGATAGTGCTCGCCTCTGCGGTCTGGGTCTCGGGGACGCTGCCCAAGTGGAGCCGAGTGCTGTTCGCGATTGGGTGGGTATTTTACATTCTTATTGCGGCGTGTGTCCCGCTCTTCCAGCCGATTCGAATTATCGACCCGCGCGTGATCGCGATCGGATGTAGTTGGATTGCGTGGGGGATGTGGAAAGAAGTGCCCGTGCGGCATTGAGAGAGCTTGAAATACAGGGCTAAGCTTGTAGCGTCTTCTAACGCTTAACGTCGTTTTTGTAGTGGTAATAGTGGAAAGGGTCGTACAAAGA
>Ga0187780_10003360_pt1 | contig 12076 bp, 9 predicted proteins | sample 1015_Q2_SP10_20__FD_132429 | JGI IMG/M metagenome (GOLD analysis project Ga0187780, IMG submission 132429) | Tropical peat soil microbial communities from peatlands in Department of Meta, Colombia - 1015_Q2_SP10_20_MG | ecosystem: Environmental > Terrestrial > Soil > Wetlands > Peat | place...
CGCATCCGCCTCGGTGAGCGCCGCCTCGGTGAGCGCCGCCTCGGTGAGCGCCGCCTCGGTGAGCGCCGCCTCGGTGAGCGCCGCCTCGGTCGGCGCCGGGCCGGACGGGCCGATAGCAGAACGGCTCTGGTGGCGGCTGTGCGACCAGCGGGGAAGTCCGGCCCTGCGGCGCGCCTTCTCGGCGGCGCTGGTGCTGCTGGCTGACCACGAGCTCGCCGCGTCCACGCTCGCGGCGCGGGCCGCCGCGTCCGTCCGGGCGGACCCGTACGCGGTCGTGACGACCGGGATGGGGGCGGTGAGCGGTGCGCTGCACGGCGGGGCCTCCCTCGGCGCGGAAACGCTGCTGGCCGCCGCCGGCGGCCCGCAAGACGTCCCCCGGGCGGTGGGCGAGTTGTTGCGGCGGGGGGAGAAGGTGCCCGGGTTCGGCCATTTCATCTACCGGACCGGTGACCCTCGCGCCGTCCTGCTGCTCGATCTCCTGCGCCGTGCTGCGCCCAAGTCGGGGCAGCTCGCGGTGGCCGAGGCCGTCCTCGCCGAGGTCAGGCAGAAGTCCCTGCCCGAGCCGAACATCGACTTCGCGATCGCCACCCTGACCCGGGTAGCAGGCATGACCAGGGGCTCCGGGGAGACGGTCTTCGCCATAGCGCGGACCGCGGGCTGGATCGCCCATGCGCTTGAGGCCTACGCCGGCGCCGGGCCGCTGCGCCCCCGCGCCGTCTACACCGGACGGGTCCGCAACACCGACGCGGTCGGCCGGTGACGCCCATCTCCGCTGACGGCAAGCCCAGGCACCTGCCCGCTGTGCGCCGGCCGGGCCGCCTTCCGGGCGGCTTGGTGAGCGGGCAGGTCACTCGCCGGTGGCGCCGTCAGTGCGCTCGCGCAGCAGGTCGGCGTGGCCCAGGTGGCGGGCGTACTCCTCGATCATGTGCAGGTAGATCAGGCGCAGCGACATGCGCTCGCCGCGGTGCACGAACGTGTCGTCCAGCGACGCGTTGGCCACGGCCGCGTCGGCCAGCTTGAATTCCTCGGTCAGCCGGGCGTAGTCGGCCGCGGCCCGGGCCGGGTCCAGGCGGTCGAAATCGGCATCCGCTTCATCGCCGAAGGGGTTGCCGACCGGCTCGCCCGCGAACCGCCGGCGGAACCAGGCGCGCTCCACCTTCGTCATGTGGCGCACCAGCCCGAGCAGGGACAGGCCCGACGGCGGCACGGCGCGCTCGGCCAGCTGCTCGCCGGTCAGCCCGGCGCACTTGTACAGCAGCGTAGCCCGCTGCCAGTCCAGGAACGCCTGCAGCATCGGGCGCTCGGGGCCGGTCAGCGGCCCTTCCGGCCGCTCGACGTCCGGGGCTCTCCATGTCACGGCGCCTATCCTGCCATGCCCCCGCGGCGCGCCTCACCGTCCTCCTGGGACGCGACGTTCTACGAGCCGCCGCACGACATCAGGTGTCGTCAGGCAGGTCCCTGGATCAGCTGAGGGCGGGAGCGCTCGGGAGGACGCGTGCTGATCTCCACGGTGCCCTTGTAGGCGATGCCGCGCACGTGGATCACCGGGGCGTCCGCGGGCAGGCGGTAGCCGGGGTTTTCTTCGTCCGCCGCGCCCTGGGTGACGCCGAAGCCGGTCATTTCGACTCGCGCGCTCGGCGGTACCAGGATCGTCACCTTGGACTTGTAAGCCACCGCGAGGAACGTGGTGACCGGGCCGCTGAGTTCGGCGGCCCGCAGGTCGAGCCGGCCGTCGCCCTTGTAGACGACGGTCGTGTACCGCTCGGGCACCCGCCAGCGTCCGCCGCGCCGGACCGAGCTCTTCAGTGCGATCGCGAACCGGCCGGGTCCGCGGCCACCGGCCGCGGGCGCGGTACCCGTCGCGGTCGTCGAGGGCAGGTCCGCGAGCAGCACGTCGAGGTCCCCGTGCGTGCGGGCGGTCAGCGCCGCGCGCATCCGCTCGTCGAACTCGGCGTCGTCCAGGCGACCCTCGGCGAACGCCTGCTGGATACGCTGCAGCACCGCGTCCCTCTCCCGGTCCGAAGCGCGGGTGGCGGGATTGTGGCCAGACCTAGCGGACGGAACCCCGACGACCCCCGATCCCCCGGGACTTCCCGGGTCCTCCGGACTCCCCGCGCTTCCCGGACTCCCCGGGTCCTGCAGGCTCCCCGCCCTCCCCGGGTCCTGCAGGCTCCCCGGACTCCCCGGGTCCTGCAGGCTCCCCGGACTCACCGGGTCCTGCAGGCTCCCCAGGCCCCCGTTCGTCGCGTCCATGGCGATCCTTCCGGTTGGAATCAGTGAACGCGATGTATCGTAACTCAGCCTGGCGCGTAACGCGCAGTTTGGATTGCTTGTGCGGGAGTTCTTCCCAGTCGGTCATGAATCGACCGGCCAGGCCATACCGGCCGGCCAGCGCCACCAGGGTCTCGGTCCGGTAGTAGAAATCCTCGCGCAGCACATGATGCTCGGCGCCTTCGGTGCGATCGAAGGTGAAGTCGAAGAAGCCGTCCGGCTTCATTACCCGTCCGATATGAGCCAGGCACTCCTCGATGACCTCGATCGGGGAATGCGAGAACACGCTGTGCGCGTGCACGACGTCGAAATGCTCCACCGGGAGGAAAGCCAGCTTCAGGTCCTGGACCAGCGTCAGGTGCGGCAACTTATCCTGCAGTCCGGCCTCGGCGAGCGTGCGCTGCGCCGCCAGCAAGATGTCGGGGGAGATGTCAAGCCCGTAGTAGTCGCCGACGTTCAGGTAATCGATAAACAGCCGGCCGGCTCGCAGGTTGCCGCAGCCGATCTCGAGCATCCGCATGCCCGGCTTGAGGCCATGTGAGACCAGGTAGTCGAACTGCATCTGGCCGAGCTTGAGCCAGGAGTCGTGCGTAAGGCTGCCGACGGCGGCCTCGTCGCTGCGGGCCGTGTCCGACTTCATCACCGCGCGGTAGTAACTCACGTGGTCACGGTTCTTCAGCCGCAGCACCGTGTCACGAGCCAGGCGGCGGGCGTGCGGCACGATGCGTTGAGGGTGACGGGCGGCATAGCGGATCTTGAACGTCAGCCGCGACCGGTCATTCGGATGCATCCCCAAAGTCAAGCAGATTCCGTGGCGCCGAGTCGCAGACCAGGAACACCTCGTGCTCGTGGCCGACCGCACCGTCGCCGACAGGTCAGAGCACGCCGCCGACCGTCGGAGGGTGGCTGCCTGGCCGGCCAACGCCAGTTCATCACGCCGCCCTGGTGCGGCTCGGGTCGGCCGCGGGGGCAACGTCGCGGGTCAGTGCTTCCTGAACGCGGCCCGGAGAGCGGCGAAGGCGGCCAGCCGCGCGGCCACGGTGATGACGACCGCGATCGGCAGCACCTGAGCGACGTCAGACGCAGGCGCGATGGCGACGATGCCGAACGCCACGGCGACCCCGCCCACGGCCAGGGCGAGCGCCCCCGCGACCCGCGGAGCCCGTAGCGTCCCGCGCACCATCAGCCGCGCCTCACGCGGCAGCCGCAGCATCATCCAGGCGAAGCAGCCGGCGGTGATGACAGTGAGCACCCCGAGGCCGATCACGAACGGCAACCGGTCAATGTGGGTGATCGCAGGGATCCAGATCAGGATCAGCGCGATCAGCGTGAACACGTAGATCGTTCTCGACACCGTACGCAGGATCACCACGTCGATGTTCCTGCTGTAGATGCGCTCGTCCGGGGTAGCACGAGCCGCGTTGATGAAGTGCCGGATCGCGCCGGCCGCGTCGTGCCGCCTCAGCCTGATCCGGCCCAGCTCGTTCATCGCGCCGCTATGCGCGGGATCGAGCGCGAGGGCGCGCTCCTGATGTTCGCGGGCGTCCGCCAGGTTGCCGCGCGCCAGGCTCACCTTGCCGGACAGGAAATGGACGTCCGGCTCGTTCGGGGCCAGGGCGCGGGCCCGGCCGGCCGCGTCGGTGGCGGCATCCAGCCGCTGGGCAGCCAGGGCGGCCTGGGCCACGCAGACGTGCGTCTGCCAGTAACTGGGCGCCAGCCTGCACGCCGCCTGCGCGGCACGCAGCGCGTCCGCGTAGTTGCCCAGGTGAACCAGGGCGTTGCTGGCCAGGCGGTGCGGCCACTCGTCCGAAGGATCAAGGGCCACCGCCCGGTTGGCCACCTCGACCGCCTCGGCGTAGCGATCCGCGCCCAGGTGCGCGCGGGCCATCAGGCACCAGGCCCGGCCGCTCTCCGGCTCGGCCGCCACGACGCGGGCCAGCAGCTCCGCCGCCTCATCGAACCGCCTGACATCGAGCATCGCGGAAGCGCGTGCCAGCTCCTGCCGCAGCTCCATCACGGGTGCGGCCCGACCGTGCCACGGGGGGCCGAGAGAACACCGCTCATAGCATCCGGCGCTTGCGCAGGTAGGCGGCCAGGTCGTCGTAGGTACCGCCCTCATTGGCGAACAACGCCACGTTGCGAGCCACATCGAACCAGGCGGCTAGCGACGGCTTGACCTCGGCGATGGCGGCCTCCAGGTCGGGCGTGCCGATCATCCGCGGCTCGCCCAGGCGGACCGAGTCCATCAGGGCCCGCTCGGCGGCCGTCTCGCAGATGTGCGCGATGTCGGCGCCGGAATACCCGTCGGTCTGCCTGGCCAGCTTGGCCAGGTCGATGCCCGCGACCGGGCGGTCCTTCAGGTGGTAGCGGAATACTCCCTCACGGGCGGCCGTATCCGGCGGCAGCACCAGCAGGGTCCGGTCGAAACGGCCGGGCCGGCGCAGAGCGCTATCCACATCCCATGGGTGGTTGGTGGCGGCCAGCAGGAAGACGCCCTCGTTGTGGCCCGAGATGTCGTCCAGCTCGAGGAGCAGCTGGTTGACCGCGCTGCGCATCGGGGTGTGCCGCAACTGCGAGCGCTTCTGCCCGATCGCGTCGACCTCGTCCAGGAACAGCACGCACGGCGCGTTCCGCCGGGCGACCTCGAACAGCTCGTGGATGTTCCGCTCGCTCTGCCCGACGAACATGTCGATGATGTCCGCGAATGACACCGCGATGAACCTGGCGCCGAGCTCGCCCGCCACCGCGCGGGCGATGAACGTCTTGCCGCAGCCGGGCGGCCCGTAAAGCAGCAGCCCGCCGCGCAGTGACTTGCCGTACAGCCGGCGCAGGTCCGGGTTGCGCATCGGGGCCAGGAACGCCGCCTCCAGGCGCTGCTTCACCTCCGTCATCCCGGCCACGTCCGCTAGCGTCAGCCCGGCATGCTCGGCGTCATAGGCGTCCGCCTCGTCGATCCCCGCCGACGCCGAGTCCGCCGTCTCCCCCTCGCCGATGAACATGGCGGGCAGCACGTCGCGCAGCTCGTCTTCGGCCTGCGACCAGTCATACTGCGGCGGCTGGCCCGGCCCGCGGGCCTCACCGCGGGACTCCTCCTCGGGGGAAGGCGGGCGCACCACTGCCCGTTCGGGAGAAATGTCCCCAGCAGCGGAGGGAGGCTGGCCCGCGACCTCAGCCGACCCCGAGCCGGACGCCGGCTCCCGCAGCAGGCCCAGCGCCTCGGCGTTGCCCGGGTCGCGCTGCAGGACGGCGCCCAGGTGCCTGACCGCCTCGTCTCGCTGGCCGGCGCGCAGCAGCATCGTCGCCAGGTGCAGGCGGAGCGGCACGTCGTCGGGCATCGCCTCGACCGCCTTGCGCAGGCTGTCTAGCACGGGGGGCTCGGGTTCCATGCATCCGTCCCGGGTCGTTTCGCACCTTTCGCTCACTTATAGGGTAGTGCGGAAACTGGCCGGGCCGCGCTGATCAGGTCCGCAGGCCGATCAGGAGAGTCAAGCCCGGCGGCGCGCAGCACCGCGAGCCGCGCCGGAGAGGCAGAGGCGAGGACGACCGCGGTCACGGCATCCGACCTTATCGCCGGCGACGAGACCGGTAAGGTGCAGGCGTGATGGAGACGACCACGCTCGGCCGCGGCGGGCCGGCGGTGTCCAGGGCCGGCCTCGGCCTGATGGGCATGTCGGGCATCTACGGGCAGGCTGACGACGCCGAGAGCCTCGCCACGATCCGCGCCGCGATCGACGCCGGGATCACCCTCCTGGACACCGGCGATTTCTACGGCATGGGGCACAACGAGCTGCTGCTCCGCGACGCGCTCCGCGGGATTCCCCGGGAGAGCGTGTTCATCCAGGTGAAGTTCGGCGGGCAGCGGGACCCGTCCGGCGCGTTCATCGGGCACGACGCCAGCCCGACCGCGGTGAAGAACTCACTGGCCTACACGCTGACCCGGCTGGACACGGACTACGTCGACCTGTACCAGCCGGCCAGGCTCGACCCGCGGGTCCCGGTCGAGGACACGGTGGGGGCGATCGCCGAGATGATCGAGGCCGGGTACGTCCGCTACCTTGGCCTGTCGGAGGTGGGAACGGACGCCATCCGCCGCGCCAACGCCGTCTATCCGGTTACCGCGCTGCAGATCGAGTACTCGCTGATGAGCCGGGGCATCGAGGCGAAGATCTTGCCCGCCGTGCGCGAGCTCGGCATCGGCGTGACCGCCTACGGCATACTGTCGCGCGGCCTGCTGAGCAGCGGCACCGCCCGGCTGGCAGCCAATGACCCGCGCACCCGTTTTCCCCGGTTCCAGGCCGGGAACCACGCCAGGAACCTGGAGCTGCTCGGCGCGCTCGAGGCGATCGCCGAACAGAAGGGGGTGACCGCCGCCCAGCTGGCCATCGCCTGGGTGGCCTCGCGCGGCGACGACATCATCCCGCTGATCGGGACCAAGCGCCGCGACCGTCTCGCCGAGGCTCTTCGCGCACTGGACCTGACGCTCAGCGCGGACGAGCTGGCCGCCATCGAGGCCGCGGTGCCCGCCGACGCGGTCGCGGGGGAGCGGTACGAGGCGGCGCAGGTGGCCATGCTGGACAGCGAGCGCTGAAGCCCTGACGGCGGTAATCGCCGGCGGCGGTCGCTGACCGCGGTAATCGCCGGCGGCGGTAATCGCTAGCGGCGGTAGTCGCTGGCCAGATCGCGCAGCCGGGCATTGGCGCCGTCCATCGGCCCGCCATGGCCGAGGCAGCGCTGGATCAGCTCAAGGTCGCTCACTGCTTGCCTCCGCTTCAGCCTGCAATTCGGGCCTAAGGCCGCCGTGGCGTCATGATCGCATGGAGACTTCCTCACGCACAGGCCCGACCTGGGGCCTTTCACCAGATTTACCTGACCGTGGCCCTCGGACCAGGTGCTGCGCCGCCAGTATCAGCACCACCAGCAGGGCCGCCACGATTCCGTCGAGCCAGAAGTGATTGGCCGTCACGACCACCACCAGCAGGGTCAGGGCGCGGCCTCCCAGGCCACCCCGTCCGGCAGGCCCCAGCCGGTCCGCAGGCTCCAGGTCTCGGCCAGACGTCTCCGCCAGATCCCCTTGTCGCTCCAGGTCCCTCTGCAGCCCCTGATCGTCCGGGTCGCTGCCGCCACGATCGCCAGGCAACCCGCGTTGGTCACCGCAGTCGGCCAGGAGAGCATGAGATACGGCACGGCCGTGCCCCCGAATCGTCAGACGATCACCCAGCTGAAACCAGAGATGATCGCGACAACCGCAGGCAGCCGGCATTTAGTTCCCGTTCAGGTCCTGTTCCGGCTCCAGTCCGCCCACGTTCGGCGAGTCAGCGCGCGCCTAACGCTTCAGCCTGCGCGCTTAACGCTTCGGTCCCGCCATGGCGGTTCGGCGCCGACCGTTCGGCGCCGACCGGTCGGCGTTGACCGTTGCGGATCAGGCTCGGCCGTTGCGGCTCAGCCCGGAGGGATCTGGCTCGCCCTGCGGCAGGGACACGTCGCCGGTCACGTCCGCGGCCAGCCGTACCCGGTCCCCGTCGACCAGCCGGACCTCCGCGCCCGGCAGCACGCGGTCGTCGTTCACGAAGGTGCCGTTGGTCGAGTTCTCGTCCCTGATCGAGGCGCGCCCCGAGTCGTCCACCTGGACCGTGGCGTGCCGCCTGGAGACGTTGTCGAAGCGGGCAAACGCCGCGGCGACGAGGGATTCGGCCGGGTCGCGACCGAGCAGGACAGACGTCCCCGCGGGGATGTCCACGTTGCCGGTGGGAAACGTGATCCTCATGACGACGGGGGAGATGCGCCGACGCCCCTGCGGCAGCCGCTCACCGCAGGTGGAGCAGATCACGTCCGCCGGATCTGGCACCGTGGTGCCGCAGCGCGGGCAGGAAGCCATGGAATCAGCGCTTGCCCTGATGAACTTCTGTGAAATGGTCGGCGACGGTACGTCGTCGTCGGGTCCGCTGGCGTGCGGCAGGTTGGCGCCGCACCGGAAGCAGATCAGATCGTCCGGCTGGACCTTGACGCCGCAATCGGGGCAGCTCAGGCTGGTCATGGCCTCGCTCTCATGTTGGTGTATCCGCGAGGCTAGATTACCGCCGCGGATGGGGGATTCGCAGCGGGCTGTGCGAAGGTGTCCTTATGATCAGTTACCAGCTGGCGCCGGAGCAGCAAGACCTGCGGGACTCCGTCGCGCAGTTCGCCCGCGAGGTGGTCGCGCCGGTCATAGGCGGCTACTACGAACGCGGCGAGTTCCCCTACGACATCGTGGCCAGGATGGGCAAGCTCGGCCTGTTCGGGTTGCCGTTCCCGGAAGAACTCGGGGGCATGGGCGGCGACTATTTCGCGCTCGGCCTGGCGCTGGAGGAACTGGCCCGGGTGGATTCCTCGGTCGCGATCACCCTGGAGGCGGGGGTGTCGCTCGGCGCGATGCCCATCTACCGGTTCGGCACCCCTGAACAGCGCCGCCGGTGGCTGCCGGAGCTGTGCGCGGGGGAGCGGCTGGCCGCCTTCGGCCTGACCGAGCCGGGCGGCGGCTCCGATATCCCGGGCGGCATGCGGACCACCGCCCGGATCGAGAAGGGGGACGGGGAGGCGGGCGGGGAGTGGGTGGTAAACGGCAGCAAGGCGTTCATTACCAATGCGGGGACCGCGATCACGTCCCTGGTGACGGTGCTCGCCATCACCGGCCAGGATGACCGGGGCCGCAAGGAGATTTCTTCGATCATCATCCCCAGCGGTACCGCCGGATTCGTTCCGGGCCCGGAGTACTCCAAGGTCGGGTGGTGCGCCTCCGACACCAGGGAGCTGTCCTTCACTGGCTGCCGGGTGCCGGAAGGGAACCTGCTCGGCGAGCGCGGCCGGGGCTACGCCCAGTTCCTGCGGATCCTGGACGAGGGCCGGGTGGCGATCGCCGCGCTGGCTACCGGCCTGGCCCAGGGCTGCGTGGACGAGTGCGTCCGGTACGCCAGGCAGCGCGAAGCGTTCGGCCATCGCCTCGACCAGCATCAGGCGATCCAGTTCACCATCGCGGACATGGAGGCACGGGCGCACACGGCCCGGCTGGGCTGGTATGACGCGGCCGCCCGCCTGGTGGCTGGCCAGCCGATCAAGAAGGAGTCCGCGATCGCCAAGCTGACCGCCTCCAACGCCGCCATGGACAACGCGCGAGCCGCCACTCAGGTGTTCGGCGGCTACGGTTTCATGAACGAAACCCCGGTCGGGCGCTTCTACCGCGACGCGAAGGTCCTGGAGATCGGCGAGGGCACCTCGGAGGTCCAGCGCATGCTCATAGCCCGCGAGCTGGACCTCGGCAGGTAGCCGAGCAGGACCGCGGCGGCTGGCCGAGCAGGACCGCGGCGGCTGGCCGAGCAGGACCGCGGCGGCTGGCCGAGCAGGACCCGCGGCGGCTGGCCGAGCAGGACCGCGGCGGCTGGCCGAGCAGGACCGCGGCGGCTGGCCGAGCAGGACCGCGGCGGCTAGCCAAACAGGACCGCCACGACTAGTACAGCCGGGTGATGGAAACGCCGTTCCAGGTAATCCTAATGAGGTGATAATTAGGGGCAATTTACATCATTATGGACTGATTAACGGCCCGGAACGGCACGGGTGGCGGGCCAGTCTTAACTGCTCTGGACGGCACCTAGAATCGAGCGTGCTGGCGCCGCTTACCGGGCTATCGGGCGCGGGCGCGGCGGTCACCGGGTAAGGCCTCCTGTGGCGGTCACGCCGCGCGGCGCTGGCGGATCGCCGAGGAAGCCACGAGGAAGTCTCTGAGCAGACTAGGGAAGATCCCTACGACGACACCAGGAGTCACACCAGCAGTTACCACTAGCCGGGACCCGGCGCTCGGACGCGGCCCCCAAGACCGCAACGGTAACCTACTTCGGGAAGATCTCTGCCTGTTTACTGGCGAATGCCCCGTGGCGCCCACCCGGAAGATGATTATATGTCCTTACCCGTTTTGTAACGCGAGAGTGTGGCCTCGGCCGCCCTGTTGACCCAAGCCGTGCCGATCGTAGGCGGGGCGATCGATTGCGGAGGGAAAGAGGGGTTCGGATGTTGTGCGGCTTCTGCGGTTGCAGCCCGACATACGACCAGGTCAGGTTTGCCGATGCGAGGTGCGAGCGTAGTGCGTAGACGATCGGGGACGAATCTCGGCGAGACAGCCGGGTCCGTCAACGGAGGGCAGGCCGACGGGGGAGGTTCCGGGCTTCTAACGGGAGGTAGCGCCCAGGGCGACGGCTCGTCCGGCTCCGCCGGCACCGCCGTCCGGGACACGGCCGTGCAGGCCCCGGCGGACGCCCAGAGCGCCACGGCCGGCTCAGGGGCGCAAGCCCCCGGGGCGCAAGTAGCCCCGGCCGGCGCGCCCGCGGGCCCGCGGGCCCCGGACCGGCCGGGGACGGCACGATCGCGTCGGCCGGGTGCCGAGCAGTCCCGCTTCGCCCTGGCCAACTGGCGAGTCCGCTGGCGGCTGGTGGCCATGATCGCGGTGCCGACCCTGACCGCGGCCTTCCTCGGTGCGCTCACCATCTACGGGGAGGTCAACAACTGGATCGCGGCCGGGCGCGTCCAGCACCTGGCGCAGCTCAACGCCTCCACGGTGAAGCTCACCCAGGCGCTGGAAGACGAACGCGACCTGTCCGCCGGGTACGCAGCCAACCGGCAGGCCGACGGCGACCTGGTCGGGCCGCTGAAGGCCGCGCAGGCCGCCACCAGCGCCGACGCCCAGATCGTGCTGAATGAGGCGGCAGGCGTCACGACGGGGGCGGGGTACCAGGCAAACACGGTCCAGAACCTCAACGCGCTGGTCGACAGCCTCAACGACCTGGCCTATATCCGCCGGGCCGTGGCGTCATCGATGTTCCCGGCCCAAGAGGTCGTCCGGGTGTACACGGGCAACATCATCCAGGCCGCGAACACCTTCAGCGCCTCCGTCGGCACCGGCGCCAACGACGCCGACCTGGAGGGCAACGTCTCCACGCTCGGCGCGCTGCTGCAGGCCGAGAACGAGATGTCGGTCCAGCGCGCCATCTTGTTCGCGGCGCTGCGCTCCCCGCAGGTCACGCTCGAGCCCGCGGATCTGGCCAGCCTCCAGCAGGCCCAGCAGCAGCAGACGGCGGCCCAGGCCAACTTCGATGCCACGGCGGACACTGCCGAGCAGCAGAACTTCAGCAATACGGTGGCCGGCGCGCCGGTGGACTTCGCGCGCTCGGAGGAATCGCTCGCCGAATCGATGGCCACCACCACTCCGTCCCTGCCTCTCACCGCGCATAACAGCGGCCTGGACGCCGCGACCTGGTACAGCCACATGACCTACACCGTCGACCAGACCCGCCTGGTCGCCGGTCATTTGGTCACGGACATCACCGACCGGGCCAACACCCTCAGGTCCCAGGCCACCCAGGACCTGATCATTACCAGCATCGTGACGCTCGTGCTGCTGGGCCTGGTGCTGCTGGTCTCGGCGGTCATCGGCCGCTCGCTGATCCGCCCGCTGCGCAAGCTCCGCAGTGACGCGCTCGACGTGGCCGGTCACCGGCTGCCGGAAATGGTGCGCAGGCTCAGCCAGAGCGAGGGCGCGGACGAGGGCGTCGATATCGAGCCGATCGGAGTCACTTCCACCGACGAGATCGGTGAAGTGGCGCGGGCCTTCGACCAGGTTCACCGCGAGGCGGTCCGGCTGGCGGCCGACGAAGCCATGCTGCGCGGCAACCTGAACGCCATGTTCATCAACCTGTCCCGGCGCAGCCAGTCGCTGATCGAGCGGCAGCTGTCGCTGATCGACTCGCTGGAGCAGAGCGAGCAGGACCCGGGCCGGCTCAGC
>Ga0187780_10003361_pt1 | contig 12073 bp, 8 predicted proteins | sample 1015_Q2_SP10_20__FD_132429 | JGI IMG/M metagenome (GOLD analysis project Ga0187780, IMG submission 132429) | Tropical peat soil microbial communities from peatlands in Department of Meta, Colombia - 1015_Q2_SP10_20_MG | ecosystem: Environmental > Terrestrial > Soil > Wetlands > Peat | place...
ACTTCCTCGGGGACGAACTGGTAGGGATAGTCCATGGCGTAGAGGACCCGATCCACGCCCAGCACTTTCTGGCAATAGAGGATCGGGGGCTCCCAGGCCATGCCGCTCGTGGTGACCCAGATGTTCTCCTTGAGGTAATCGCTCGGCTTCTTGTTCAGCTTCTTCACATTGGGATATCTTTGCGACGCCACGTTCGCCCGGTGGAAGAAATCAATGCGGAAAAACCAGTACGGCAATCCCTCTCCGAGATGCCCGACTACCATGCGCAGTTTGGGGAAACGGTCGAAGACACCGCTCAGGATGATCCGCAGCAGATGGAGGCTCGTCTCCACAGCGAAACCGTAGATGGCGCCTTCGAGCCCCCATTCCGCAAAGGGCGCGAACATCCGCGCCGAAGGCGTAGTGGGATGCAGATAGATGGGCACGTTGAGCGATTCCGCAGCCGCGAAAATCTCCCAGAATTTCGGATCATCCAGGTATTGGCCCTGCGTGTGGGAATTGATAATGGCGCCTTTGAGTCCCAGTTTTCGCACGCCGCGCTCGAGTTCTTTCGCCGCACCGGCGGGATTCTGAGGCGCGATGGCTGCCAGACCGGAAAAGCGGTCGGGATGCTTGCGAATCGCCTCCGCCAACTGGTCGTTCATAGACTCGGCAAGCGCTGTGCCCAGCGCGGGATCGAAGACTTGCACGCCCGGGCTGGTCAGCGAAAGAATTTGGCGGGCGATGCCGGTGTCATCCATGTCGCGGAGGCGCGCTTCGCCGATGTCCTGGAGCCGCGTCACGATGCCGCTGGCCCGCGGACTGGGCCCCAGAAAGTATTGCCATTGCGCCACGAAGCCCGGTTCGAGATTGCCGCCGCGCTCGAGCAAAGCCTTCCAGCGCTGCAGCAATTCCGGAGGAGCGAAGGCTTCCTCCGTGGCGATGCGCAGGTATCCGGGATCGTTCCTCGTCGAAGAAGGCGAAGTGGCAGCGGGGCTCATAGGTGCGGCATTCTAGCGCAACCAATCATCAGCCGGAAGGCAAACTCCGCCGCGCTAAGGGCAGGCCCCTCGCTACAAAGGTAGTGGCTGCCCGCGCGGCTCTGCTGTTGCTGGACGCGCCGCAGCCGGGCGGCATAAAATGAAACGGCCATGGCTGTGAAGCTCCCCATCTACATGGACAATCACGCCACGACGCGCGTGGACCCGCGTGTGCTCGAGGCCATGCTGCCCTATTTCACTGAGAAATTCGGGAACGCCGCCAGCCGCAACCATGAGTACGGTTGGAAAGCAGAGGAAGCGGTCGAAACCGCTCGCGGGCACGTGGCACGGCTCATCCACGCCAACCCCCGAGAAATCATCTTCACGAGCGGCGCCACGGAATCGGACAACCTGGCGCTCAAAGGCGCCGCCGAAGCCTACGGCGAGCGCGGCAACCACATCGTCACCCAGGCGACCGAGCACAAAGCGGTCCTTGACACCGTGAAACGCCTCGAGAAGGCCGGCTTCGAAGTGACGATCCTTCCCGTGAACAGGGATGGCTTGGTGGATCCCGCCGAGGTGCGCCAAGCCGTCACGTCGCGCACCATCCTCGTTTCCATCATGCACGCCAACAACGAAATCGGCGTGATTCAGCCCCTCGAGGAAATCGGAAAGGTGGCCAAGGAAAAGGGCGTGCTCTTTCACGTGGACGCCGCGCAAGCGGTGGGAAAGATACCCGTGGACGTCGAGCGAGATGGCGTGGATCTGCTCGCCATCTCTGCGCACAAGCTTTACGGCCCGAAGGGTGTCGGCGCGCTCTACGTGCGGCGCAAGAACCCACGCGTCGAGCTGGCCCCGATGATTGACGGCGGCGGCCATGAGCGCGGGATGCGCTCGGGCACACTCAACGTTCCGGGAATCGTCGGCCTGGGAAAGGCCTGCGAACTGTGTGAGAAAGAAATGGCCGCCGAAGGCGAGCGGCTGCGCGCGCTGCGCGACAGGCTGAAGGACGCCATCCTCGCGGGCCTCGACGGCGTGTTCGTAAACGGCTCGCTGAGCCAGCGTCTGCCCCACAATCTCAATCTCAGTTTTGCCGGCGTGGAAGGCGAAGCGCTGCTGATGGGCATCAACGACGTGGCAGTGTCGAGTGGTTCGGCCTGTACCTCGGCTACGCTCGAGCCCAGCCACGTGCTACGCGCGCTCGGAGTTCCGGAAGAGCTGGCGCACAGCTCGGTCCGCTTTGGCCTAGGCCGCTTCAACACCGAGGACGAAGTGGATTATGTCGCTGCGCGCGTGGTCGAGACGGTAAAGCGCCTGCGGGAGCTTTCCCCGCTCTACCTAGCCGCCAAGCCCCGCACTAACCCCTAGCTCAGCGCCTCGCTCTAAGAAAGATTGCCAACCTTTCGCGCCTCGCGGACTGGCCGATTACTTATCCAGCACGCTCAACGCTACTTTGGCGCCTGATGTGTGTTTACAGAGCTAGACTGCCTTGTAAGGGTCTAGGTAGCCGGGAGCGCTGCTCCGCTCGGTGGCCTTCTTTGGGGGTGGTATGCCGACACGCGAGTGTCCCTACTGCGGGAAGAGGATTGATGATCGCTTATCTTCCTGCATTTATTGCAGGGAAACCATGCCGGAGAAACGTGGTCCGACCCAGGGCGCGACCCCGGTGGACCCGGACCGGAGCAGCCAAGGCACCCGCAGGATTCGATATGGCCTGCTATTCATGCTCCTCGCTGCGGTGATCGGATACTTCGCCAGCGGCTCGAGTCCCTGGAAACTGTCTGTGTTCGCCCCGCCCTCCGTGATGAACTATTTCGTGCCCGTGCTCTTCATAGTCGGGCTGGCGCTGAGTCTCTACGGCTTCTACCAGCGGCATCTGGCATCGTCCTAAAGCTCGCCTCCCCACTGGTCTCCAAGCCCACCCAGCAACGCCTCTCTTCACCGACCCCGCTGCACACAACGGCTGCGCGCGTCGCCGCAGGCTCCTGAAACCTTGACAACTGCGCCCGTCCGTCACAGACTCGCCGCCGGGCCCGCACCGAACACTCCCGAATCCACAGGAGGAGATCAGGCCATGAGGACTAACTATGCGGCGGTGACTCTCAGTGCCGTGGTGTACTGGCTGCTGGGGGCGCTGTGGTACGACGTGTTGTTTAGTAAGCAATGGATGGCGTTTGAAAACCTCACCGGCGCTCAGGTGGCGAGTTTTCCTCTGGTGTCGTCGCTGGTGGTCACGTTCGCGCTCGACCTGCTGATCGCCTTCGTTCTCGCGCAGGTCTGCCTGTGGCGCAATGCCAACACCGCCGGCCGCGGCGCCGCCATCGGCGTCCTGCTGTGGCTCGGCGTCATCGGTCCGATTACGCTAACAACCTATATCTTCGAGATGCGGCCGATGGGGCTCTTCGCCGTCAATGAGTTCTACCCGCTGGCCGGCCTGTGCCTCATGGGCGCCATCCTCGGGGGCTGGAAGAAGAAGGCTGTGTAGAAACCGTCTCGCTCGGTTCAAGTCCCGCCGCAACACTGGAAAACCGGATATTCCTGTTCCGCCTTGGCACGATTCCTGCGTTGAAACACCTCGGTTGTGCTCGTGCAAGCACGACTCGGTACCATAGTTCCATTGTCTGCCACGTAGAACGCTGACTAATATGGGGTTTCTGTATGACCACCCCCATTATTCCGCTGACGCCGACGCCTGCGGAGGCCGTGCCCATCATCACGGTTTTGGCAGTGTTTGTGGCGATGTTCTTGTCCGTGCGCCACCGCGCCAGCTCTGAGCGTGTGCGGCTTTGGGCGTATGCCTGGTCGCTGGTCTTCCTCCATTTCACGCTGAGGACTCTCGGTTACCGGGCCGAAAGCCTCCTCCGATTCACGCTGGCTGCTGATTACGCGACGCTTCAGTTGGCGGGCCTTATTTTCCTGACCTCGTTCCTTTTCCGCAGCAACGACGCAAAGAAGCGGCGCACGCTTCTGCTGCTCGCGGGCGTGCCCATGGTAGTGCACTGCTTCGCCATGTACAGCCTGGAGCGCGACCTGTGGCTCCGAGCTGTTTCGTTTGCTGTTCTGTTCTTAGGGCCAGCAGCGTTCTGGTGGAAGGCATCTGGCAAGCAAACTTTGCTCGTAGGAGCGGGCGTTGGTGCGCTCGGCGCTATCGGCCTCCTGGGCGCATGGCAATTGTTTCGCGGCGACCAGAATCTGAGCATGGGCATCATTCTGACGCTGGCCTACGGCCTCTGCGGACCCTTGTTCTGGCGGCTCTACCGGCGGCGTTCAGCGGGAGTGCTGATCGTGACCGCCGGCTTTGCGACCTGGGCGGCGCAGTTCCCGATGGTGGCCGTGATGGCTCTTCGCGATCCGCGTCATCTCGCGCTGCTGACGCTCTGGAACGTGCCGCGTGTGCTGGTGGCACTGGGTATGGTGCTCACGGTCATGGAGGACAACCTTGGCCTGATCCGCCAGGCCAAGGCGCGCGCCCAGGCGGAGAACCGACTGCTCGATCGACTGTCTCAGCTCAAGTCGCGCCTGCTCGCAGGAAACGACGCGCTGACTCTGTGCGGCGAAGTCGCGTTCGCTGTCACCGAGGCCAGCGACTTCAGCCGCGCCGCTCTCCTGCTGGTGGGAGACGACGCCAAACTCCGCCTGGTGAGCGCCAGCGGCTTCACCCCGGAATGTCTGAGGGAACTGCGCCAGCGGGCCGGCGAAGATACAGCGGGTGCTTTCCGTCACCTCTCCACCCAGGCCCCCATGATCGGCAACGTCTCCTTTGTGCTGTGCGAGCGGGAAAGCCTCATCCTCATTCCGCTGGTGTCCGGGCGCGGGTCTGCCGTAGGTTGCCTCGGCGTGGCTCGTCCCAAGAGCCCGGACGGTCCGGACCCAGCCCAGGTGCTACGGCTGGAAGTATTTGCCTCTGACCTGGCGGTGACGATTGAAAACATGAGGCTGCGCCAGCAGTTGGTGCGCTCGGAAAAGCTCGCGGCCATCGGCCAGCTCGTGGCCGGCGTGGCGCATGAACTCAATAATCCGCTTACCGGTATCCTGGGCTACGCCGACCTGCTGGCGGCAGAGATTCGCGAACCGCGCTGGGCGCAGCGGCTGGAGAAGCTTAGCGGCGAGGCCCAGCGCATGAAGCGCATCCTCGATGGCCTACTGCGCTTCGGGCGCCAGAACGGCTCGGCGCCCCGTGCCGCCCGACTTCACGATACGTTGCGCGACGTCCTGCTGTTCCGCGATTACCAGCTACACGCCCACGGCATACAGGTGAATGTCCATATGGACCACTCGCTCCCGAACGTCGGGCTCGGCGAGGATGAATTGAAGCAGGTCCTGCTGAACATTTTGAACAACGCCATGGATGCAGTTCAGGAGAGCACCCGACGCACCATCCGCGTGCGCGGCTTCGAAAAGGACGGGCGTATCGTCATCCAGTGCGACGATTCAGGCCCGGGCTTCGCCGACCTGAACCGTGCTTTCGACCCTTTCTATACGACAAAGCCGGTCGGGAAAGGCACGGGCCTAGGACTCAGCGTTTGCTACGGCATCGTGCGGGAAGCAGACGGAGAAATCGCGCTCGAGAATCTGCAGCCCAAGGGCGCGCGCGTCACCGTCGAGCTTCCCGTGGCGGCCGCTCAACCGGTGGTGGTCGTGCAGGCCTGAGCGGCTGTGGGCTTCCAGACGTATGAGCGGTAGAGCGTATCGCGCTGCGCGGGGATGTAGCCGGCATCGGAGATGATGCGGCGCAATTCTTCCTCGTTGGTGCGGTGACGGATGCCCGCGGCGTACACTACATTTTCTTCGATCAGCGTGCTGCCCACGTCATCCGCTCCGAACTGCAAACCGATCTGGCAAATCTTGATTCCCGGCGTGAGCCAGCTCGACTGGACGTGGTCTACGTTGTCAAGATAAAGCCGGCTAATGGCCAGCGTCTTCAGATAATCGAACGCCGTGGCCTCCGGAACCTTCCTCCCCAGCGCGGTATTCTCCGGCGCGAACATCCAGGGAATAAACGCCGTAAACGCTCCGGTGTCCTCCTGAATCCGCCGCAGCCGCTCGAGGTGGTTCACGCGGTGGCGGTACTCCTCGCCGCAGCCGAACATCATCGTCGCCGTCGTGCGCATGCCGAGATGGTGGGCCTCGCGGTGCACCGCCTCCCATTCGTCCGACCGGCACTTCAGCCGTGAAATCCGGGCGCGTACCTCGTCGTCCAAAATCTCCGCTCCGCCTCCGGGTATGGATTGGAGGCCCGCCTCGCGCAAGCGGAGAATCGTATCCCGCAGCGACAAGCCGGAAACTTCGGCGATGCAGATAATCTCCGGCGCGGAGAAGCAGTGCAGATGGACTCGCGGAAAACGCTCCCGGATCGCGCGCAGCATGTTTTCGTAAAATTCGATCTTCAGGTCCGGGTGCAGCCCGCCTTGCAGGAGAATGCCCGTCCCGCCGAGCGCCACGGTCTCGTCGATTTTCTCCAGGATCGTTTCGATTGGCAGGACGTAGCCCTCTTTCGATCCCAGGGGGCGGTAAAACGCGCAGAACGAGCAGTATTCCGTGCAGAAGTTGGTGTAGTTGATGTTGCGGTCGATCTGATAGGTGGCCACGCGTGGATCGGTCTTCTTCCGGCGCACTTCGTTCGCTGCCATCCCGATGCCGACCAGGTCATCAGAGTGGAAGAGATCGAGCGCCTCTTGTGGAGTCAGGCCCATAGTCGAAAGTTCACAGTACAGAGTTCCCAGTTGAAAGGCGAGGGCGCTACACCCTAAAACCTACGCCCTGCCCCCTGACACTTGAAACCTAAAACTTGCGCCAGCCGAAACGAACTCCACCGGCCGCGCTGGCGGTACCAGCCCTGCAGCGGCGGCCTTCTCGAAGTAGAGCCACAGACCGGCCAGGTTTTCCTCATCCAGGTCGTAGTGGATGTTCTCAGTCAAATATCGCTCCAGCGCTGCCGGCGGCAGGTCGAGCTTGATGGATGCCGCCTCCGCAATCTCGTGAACGTGGTCCAGGCCGTATTGCTTCGAGGCAAGAAAATCGGACACCACCTCCGGCGTGACGGCTTCGCGCCGCCCCGCCCAGATGGCCAGAACGCTCGGCCGGCCGGTCATGTCCCGCCACTCGTGCACCACGTCGTAAACGTAAAGCATCTCGAAACCCGGCACGGGCAGGTCGTCGGGATCCCCCTGGCAACAACCGTCCGGACTCGGAATCTGGGCGCCCAGCGCCTCGAACTTGAGCGAGATGCGCAGCGCCGGGTCGCCGATGACCAGCGCTGCGTCGGCTTGTTGCAGCATCTCGTAAGGCTCCGGTGCGGCGTCCACAAATTCCGGCGCAATCTTCCATCGCTCGGCGGCCAGCATGCGCACCAGCGCCGTAGTAGCTCGCGAGCTCGTGTCCAGCGCCAACCGCCTTGCTTTCTCGATCGGCTTCTTCGCCACCACCAGCAGGCTGCGCACCTCCTGTTTCGAGGCGATGGCCATCCCCGGCAGGGCCACGAGGTTCTCGATGCGCTGATATTCGATAGAGGGGATGATGGCGACGTCTGCGTCGCCCCGGCGCAACGCCTCCGCGCATTGGGACGGCACGGTAAACGACAGGTCGTACTTGTCCACCAGCGGCCCGTCGGTAAAGCCCCACACCAGAGGCGCGGTATTCAGAAATTCAACCACCGAGATGCGCAGTTTCGCCACGCTTCGCCCCTCTTTGCTTCCTGCCGCAACAATATAGCACACCCGCCCGAAGGTCCCCGATGGTGAGGTAAGATCACTTCATGCGACGCCGGAAGCTCCTCCAATCTCTCGTCCGGGCCGCAACTTTCGCCTCGGCCGCTCAACTCCTACGCGGTTCACCGTTTCGGGCGCCTTCCACAGGGGACGTCGCGGATGCCGCCGAGAGCGCGAAGGCTCGTCCGCAGGTCGCGCTCACGATGGACGACCCTGCCTTGATCGTGAGCGCCCGCATGGATTGGCAGGAGGTAAATCGCCGGCTGCTGGCTGCGTTGGAGCAGCGGAAGCTCAAGATTGCTCTGTTTGTCTGTGGGATGCGTGTGGATCAGCCTGAAGGCCACAAGCTGTTGGCCGCGTGGGACGATGCGGGACACCTGATCTGCAATCACTCGTACTCACACCTAATGTACATGCAGCGTACGACCTATGACCAATTTGCCGCCGACTTCCTGCGCAACGAGCCGGTCATTGCGCCCTACCGTCATCGCACGCGCCTCTTCCGTTACCCGTTTCTGAAGGAAGGCGACACAGCCGAGAAACGCGATCGGTTTCGCGCCCTGCTGAAGGAACATGGCTATCGTGTCGGCCACGTCACCATTGATACTTCGGACTGGTACGTGGACCAGCGCATGGCTGAACGCCTGAAGCTAGACCCAGCAGCAAAGGTGAAGCCCTACCGCGATTACGTTATCGCCCATTTGCTGGACCGCGCGGCCTTCTACCGGCAACTTTCTCTCGATGCCCTGGGCCATGAGATTCGGCACACGCTTTTACTTCACTATCGTGAGATTCACGCACTCTTCTTATCCGACGTAATCAATGCCTTCGAAAAAGCCGGCTGGGATTGGGTTAACGCCGACCGTGCTTTCGCCGACCCCGTCTTCCAAGCCGAACCGAAGACGCTGCCCGCCGGCGAGAGCCTGGTATGGGCCCTCGCGGCAGAAACAGGCCGGTTCAAAGACCGGCTCCGCTGGCCCGGCGAAGAGGACACCTACGAAAAGCCGGAGATGGACATCCTCGGCCTGTAAGTCCCTGTAGTGGCCTAAGTAATTTACACAACTTGACAACTCGGCTCGGGGGTGCGTAGGCTCAGCGCCGGTTTCCCTCTCATGCACCCGGACGACTATGTGGGCTGGCTGGCGCTGGCGCTGACACCGGGACTGGGCGCGCGCATGGCCGGCAAACTCCTCCGCGAACTCGGCAGCCCCGATGCCATCTTCGACTCCTCTCTCACGGAACTCGAAGCCCAGCGCCTGCCTGCGGCGGTGGCGCAGGCGCTTCATTCCCGCCAGCCGCTCAGCGACGCCGCCAAGGAACTGGCCAAGGCTCAGGCCCTAGGCTGCCGCCTGCTCACCTGGGACGAGCCGGAGTATCCCGCGCGGCTGCGCGAGATTTACGATCCCCCGCCGCTGCTCTATGTTCGGGGCAATGCCGAGCTTCTGAATCGCCACATCATTGCCATCGTGGGCGCGCGCCGACCCACGCCCTACGGCAATCAGGTAGCGGAGCGCCTGGCCAGCGACCTGGCCGCCAGGGGGCTCGTCATTGCCAGCGGCCTGGCCCGCGGCATTGATGCCAGCGCTCACCTAGGGGCCCTGCGCTCGCCGCAGGGCGCGACGGTCGGCGTTCTCGGCTGCGGCATAGACGTCGTGTATCCCAAAGAAAACAAGAAGATTTTTCAGGAGGTCGAGCAGCGCGGCGCCATCGTCAGCGAATTTCCCCTGGGTACGTTTCCCGCACCCCAGAACTTTCCCATACGCAACCGGATTCTGGCCGGCATGGCTCTCGGAGTTGTCGTAGTCGAGGGCGCGCAGTATTCTGGCTCCTTGATTACTGCGCGCCTGGCTATGGAGTTTGGCCGAGAGGTGTTTGGCGTGCCGGGAAACGTTACGCAACCTACCAGCTTCGGCCCTAATCTAATGATCAAGCAGGGAGCCAAGCTGGTGGCCAGCTGGGAGGACGTAGTCGAGGAGCTTCCCACGCCCGTGCGCGCCGAGTTGATGCCGGTCGAGACCGCTTCCCCGGAAGAACGCGCCGCCCTAGTCCAGGCGGATCTTGCCCCGCTGGAGAAGCCGATTTACAACCTCCTGAGCGTGGACGAGCCCCGCCACGTGGACGAAATTGTCGAGCGTTCTGGTCTGTCCTCCTCGGAAGTGCTGGCCGCGCTGTTTGACTTGGAGATGAAAAGCGTGGTACGCCAGTTGCCTGGTAAGCAATTTCTGAAAGTCCTGTTGTAATCTTCCTATGGACTGCGGGGTAGGATGGTGGGGTCTGCCCGCCTTCGCCCCGCCGCAGCGGGCTTCGGCGGGCAGGATCGCCTGCAGATCCACGGGCAGGATCATCGCGCGGGGCCGTGGGGGACCCGGCTCTTTAGAGCGGGATTGTTTCGCAAGGAACACGAACGGATATGCCAAGATCTCTCGTTATCGTCGAGTCGCCGGCCAAGGCCAAGACCATCAACAAGTATCTCGGCCGCGACTACACGGTGAAGGCCTCCTACGGGCACGTCATGGACCTGCCCAAGAAGACCATCGGCATCCTCCTGCCCGAGAACGGCAACGGTAAGGCCAAAGCGAAACGCAAGGGCAAGGGAAAAGCCAAGGCCGCCACAAAAGCGGGAGCTGTCTCCGTCCCCAAGCCCGCCGCGGTAACCGCCGAGGAGTTCTTCGAGCCGACCTACGAGGTCATTCCCGGCAAGATGAAGATTATCGGAGAGCTGCGCAAGGCCGCCGAGACCGCCGAAAACGTCTATCTGGCCACCGACCCGGACCGCGAAGGCGAGGCCATCTCCGCGCACCTGCTCGAGACCCTGGCCAAGCGCAAGCGCGACCGCGGCAAGTTCTACCGAGTGATGTTCAACGAAATCACCCAGAAAGCCGTCCGCGCCGCCTTCGAAAAGCCCGGCGCGATTGACGAGCACCTGGTGGATGCCCAACAGGCCCGGCGCGTCCTCGACCGCCTGGTCGGCTACAAGATATCGCCACTCCTGTGGGACAAGGTCCGCCGCGGGCTTTCTGCCGGGCGCGTCCAGACGGTCGCGCTGCGCCTGATTGTCGAGCGCGAGCGGGAAATTCGCGCCTTCGTCCCCAAAGAATACTGGACCATCCACGCCCTGCTCGCCGCCGGCGAGCCGCCTGCCTTTGAGGCCAAGCTCATCAAGTACAAGGGCGAGGACCTCGAAGTCCCGAACGAAGCCGAGGCGCAGCGCATCGTCTCCGCCGTCGAAAGCGCGGTCTGGCAGGTCGGGAGCGTCACGCAGAAGGAAAAGCGCCGCTTCGCTCCGCCTCCCTTCACCACCTCGAAGCTCCAGCAGGCCGCCTATAACCGCCTGCGCTTCACGGCCAAACGCACCATGATGCTCGCCCAGCGCCTGTACGAAGGCGTCGAGCTCGGTGAGGAAGGCGCGGTCGCGCTGATTACTTATATGCGCACCGATTCCGTGCGCGTCTCCAATGACGCGCTGGCCCAAGTACGCGACCACATCGGCACGGCCTACGGCCCCGGCTATCTGCCGGAAAAGCCCAACTTCTTCAAGTCCAAGAAAGAGGCTCAGGAAGCGCACGAAGCGATTCGCCCGACCGACGTGTCGCGCACGCCTGAAAGCGTCCGGGCGTATCTCGAAGACGACATGTTCAAGCTCTACCAGATGATCTGGCAGCGCTTCGTCGCCTCACAGATGGTTCCAGCGGTCTTCGACCAAACCACCATAGACATTTCGGCGGCGGACTACACCTTCCGCGCTACCGGCTCGGTGGTCAAGTTCGACGGCTACCTCACGGTCTACCAGATTGTGAAGGAAGAAGAAGAAAAGGAAGACGTGGGCGACACGGACAGCCGCACCCTGCCGCGCGTCAGCGAAGGCGAGCGCCTGCGGCTGGAGACCATCCGCCCCGAGCAGCACTTCACCGAGCCTCCGCCGCGCTACACCGAGGCGACCCTGGTGAAGGAACTCGAAGAAAAGGGCATCGGCCGACCCTCGACATACGCCGCGATCATTTCCACCATCGTCGAGCGCGAGTACGTCAACAAGGACCAAGGCCGCTTCACGCCTACCTTGCTCGGCGAAAAAGTCAGCGACCTGCTGGTGAAGAGCTTTGAGGACATCTTCGACGTCGGCTTCACTGCGCGCATGGAAGAAGAACTCGACGAAATCGAGGAGGGCAAACTTCCCTGGCGCACCTCCGTGAAGGAATTCTGGGACCGCTTCGAGGAAGACCTCGGCAAGGCCGAGGGAGAGATGGCGTCCTACAAGGCGGGCATCCCCACCGGCGAGAAGTGCGAAAAGTGCGGCCAGGGCGAACTGCTCGAGCGCATCAGCCGCCACGGATTTTTCCTGGGCTGCTCGCGCTATCCCGATTGCGATTTCACCCGAGACCTCTCCGAACCCGGCAGCGAGGAAATCGA
>Ga0187780_10003363_pt1 | contig 12072 bp, 17 predicted proteins | sample 1015_Q2_SP10_20__FD_132429 | JGI IMG/M metagenome (GOLD analysis project Ga0187780, IMG submission 132429) | Tropical peat soil microbial communities from peatlands in Department of Meta, Colombia - 1015_Q2_SP10_20_MG | ecosystem: Environmental > Terrestrial > Soil > Wetlands > Peat | place...
CTCTCCAACAGCATGTCCTGGTCACGGTTCCCACACCATCGGGCCCCCGGCCCGACACAGCCGCCACCCAGCGGATGCTCGGCGGCGCCGTCACCCACAGGGCGGCCCGAAGGGCCGAGCGCGAAGCGCTTGACGGCAAGCCGACATCCGCTAACACGCTAGGGGGTTGACACAGGACGGCTCATACCGGGTCGGGGCTTACGATTCGGCGGTGAGTTCCGCGCTGACTGTTCGCCCGGCTCGAGTCGAGGACGTCGTGCGGATGGCGCGCTTGAATGTGCGGTGCTGGCAGGAGACCTATCGGGGGCTCATGTCGGACGCGGTGCTCGATGACCCGGGCTTCCTGGCTGCTCGCGAGCGGTTTTGGACTGCGGCGTTGACCGACGAGCGCTATCGCGAGAACCGAGTGGCTGTCGCCGAGCGGGCTGGCGAGCTGGTCGGGATCGCCATGTCGGGCCCGCCTTTGGACGCCGCGGCGGGGTGGTCGCGACAGTTGTACGTGCTCTATGTGTATGCAGCCCATCACGGCACGGGTGTTGGGCCGGCGCTGCTGGAGGCGGTCGTCGATCCGGAGGAGTCGGTGGCGCTGTGGGTTCTCGACCCGAACCCTCGCGCTCACGCGTTCTACCGCAAGCACGGCTTCGTTGCGGACGGGGCCGCCCAGGTCGAGGGCGGGGTGAGGGAAATCCGTATGGTTCGCGGTGTGCAGCACAGTTGGTAATGCAGCGCAGCGCGGCGTCCGGTGGACTAACCGGTAAGCAAGGGAGCTTGAGCGACGGGCACTGGGGGGAGAGGCCTCGCTCTCGGATAACCCGCTATCAGCTCAGCGGCGACCCGCATCGCTCGATGCGCCCTGGACGGGTGGTCGTCTCGCTGCTACGAACTTCTCCCGGATCCGTGCTGTGGTCAACGGGATGGCGCTGCGTCGGTTGGCCGGGATCCTCGGTCGCCGCAACTCCGAAGAGGTGAGCCATGTCGGGTCAGCATCGTCGGGGCATCCGGATTCAAGTGCGGGGGTTCAATCCACGGTGTTAGGCGGAACGACGAGATAGAGGGCGAGAGCTATGCAGGTTCGGTGGCAGTCAGCGCTTGAGGAGCTTCTCGAGCGTCGTGACGTCGAGCTTCTGAAGGCGTGCCGGAGATGTGTCTCCCCCGTTCGCTGTGTCACGAACAGGGCCTCTGCGATCTGGCGATTCGTCCGCCCTTCGGCCGCGAGACGCGCGACGCGTAGCTCGCTTGCTGTGAGCGCCTCGACGCCGGTGAAAATCGGCTTCCGGGGCCGCCCGCCGGCGGCAAGGAGCTCATCGCGTGCTCGGGCGGCGAGCGGCGCGGCCGCCGCGCGGTCGGCGAGCTCGAGACCCCGCCGGAGATGCTCGCGCGCCTCGACGCGGTGGCCGTCGCGGCGAAGCGCCGCTCCGAGCTCGACTTGCGCGCGCGCGAGCTCGAGCCGAGCCGGCGTCTCGCTGAGCAGCTCGACCGCTTCGCGCAGCAGCGGGATGCCGTCGGTCCGCAGCGCCACGGCGCCCGCGACGCGGGTCGCCGCCCCGAGCGCACGGGGCAGGGTCAGGGCTCGTGCAAGCTCGAGCTGCTCGGCCGCGAGGCGTCGGGCTTCCTCGCCTTCGCCGAGCCGAACTAGGACAAGTGCGGCGTCCTCGCGCCAGCGTGAGGCGCTGGCGCGGTCGCAATCGAGGCGTTTCCAGCGCTCGCCCGCATCGCGCAGATCGCCCAGCCCCTCGCGTGGACGGTTCTGCGCGACGCGCAGCCGCCCGCGAGCCTCGAGCACGAACGCCCACGCCAGCGTCTGGGGCAGCCCATCGGCGAGCGCACCGCCGCGCGCCAGCGCTTCATCGGCTCCGGTGACGGGTCCGCTTCGGGGGCGCGTCGCTGGTCTGCTGGTCGAGCCCCTCGGCTTTGCTGACGCGGCGGCGTACCTGGAGCCGGAGGCGAGCGCGGTGGACATGATCGAGCGCTACGCCGTCGCGGGTGGGATGAGCCTGTACCTTGACGAGCTCGGCCGGGATGGAACGCTGCGCCAGCGAGTGTGTGCTCGGGTGCTTGACCCGCGTGGGCCGCTGTTCAACGATCCGCGCGAGGTGCTCGAGGAGGAGCTGCGTTCCCCGGGTGTTTACTACTCGTTGCTCGAGGAGCTCTCGAGTGGTCGCAAGTCGCTGGCCGACTTGGCGGCGGCTCTCGGGCGTCGCACCCCGGATCTCCAGGGCTATCTGCGGACGTTGCGCGGCATGCGGGTCGTCGACAGGCACGCGCCGGTCACCGCCCGGAAGGATGAGCGCAACCACCGCTGGGAGCTCAGCGACGGCTTCATGCGCTTCTGGTTCCGTTTCGTGTTCCCATTTCAGGAGGACCTCAAGACGGGGCTCGCTCCCGGAGTCCTCTTCCGGGAGGAGATCGAGCCGCAACTTGCCGACCACGTCTCACCCACCTTCGAGGCCCTCTGCCGGCAGTGGGTGCTGCGTGCTGGCCGAGCCACGCGGATCGGCGCATGGTGGGGCAACGCGCTGAACGTTCACCGCCGCACCAAGGCCCGGACAACAGAGGAGGTCGACGTGGTCGGCCTTGCCCACTCGGTCGTGACCCTGGTTGGAGAGTGCAAGTGGACGAAGGAGCGGATGCCGCTCTCCGTGCTCGAGGACCTCGACGCCTACAAGATCCCGGCGATGCGAGAGGGCAAGATCAGATTCGCCGAAGACGGCCCCGACATCGTGCTCTTCAGTCGCGGCGGCTTCTGCGAGACTCTCATACGGCGCGCAGAGCAACGGGGGGACGTCGCCCTGATCTCCGTCGAGCAGCTGGTCAGTGACCTCCTCCAAGGGAGCGACTGACCAGATCGAGTGCACTCTCGAAGGTCCGGAGCGATCGCTGGCTGCGATTGGACAGCAAGTTGGTCTCGCCGCCTAATCCACGGGAATCGGTTCCTGCGGCGTGAGAGCTGCAGTGAGGTCGGCGCGGTAATTGCGGACGCCGGTGGCGACGCACGAAAGCGCGCCCACCGCGTAGCCGGCGCCGCAGCGGGTTTAGGGTGGGTGTCGATTTTCGCCTCGCTCGCTCGACGCAGAGGTAGAGGCAATCCAAACCGATAGGAGGCATGGCGGATGCGAGTCATGGTGCTGATCAAGGCGACGGAGCAGAGCGAGGCGGGAGAAATGCCGAGCCAGGAGCTGCTCGAGGAGATGACGGCCTTCAACGAGGAGCTCGTGAGAGCGGGTGTGATGCTCGCCGGCGAGGGCCTTCATCCGAGCTCGGAGGGCGTGCGTGTCGAGTTCTCGGGCCGCGAGCGCAGGGTGATCGACGGCCCGTTCGCTGAGACCAAGGAGCTTCTAGCGGGCTATTGGCTGTGGCAGGTGCGCTCGATGGAGGAAGCGATCGAGTGGGTGAGGCGGATCCCGAACCCCACCGGCGAGTACGGGGTGGTCGAGGTCAGGCCGGTGTTCGAGGCCGACGACTTCGGGGAGGAGTTCACGCCCGAGCTGCGTGAGAGGGAGGAGCGGCTGCGCGCACACACGGAGGCCGGCGCGTAGCCGCGGTCGTGGCGGGTCGCGATGTCACGCGCACTGTCGAGGCCGTGTGGCGGATCGAGTCCGCGCGGCTGATCGCGGGCATCGGCCGCCTGGTGCGCGATGTCGCGCTGGCGGAGGACCTTGCCCAGGAGGCGCTCGTTGCCGCGCTTGAGCAGTGGCCGGAGTCGGGCGTCCCGGATAACCCGGGCGCCTGGCTCATGGCCACCGCCAAGCATCGCGGCGTCGACAGGCTGCGGCGTGCGGAGGTCAACCAGCGTAAGACCGAGGAGCTCGGCCGCGACGCGGAACTGCGCTCGTCCGCTGATGAGGAGGACCTTGCGGTCGCGGCCGACGACCCGTTCGATGACGACCTTCTGCGGCTCGTCTTCACGGCCTGTCATCCCGTGCTCTCCCCCGACGCGCGGGTGGCGCTGACCCTGCGGCTGCTTTGCGGGCTGACGACGCGGGAGATCGCCCGGGCGTACCTGATGTCGGAGTCGGCCATGGCGCAGCGCATCGTGCGGGCGAAGCGGACGCTGTCGGCCGCGCATGTCCCGCTCGCGGTACCGAGCCCGGACGAGCTGCGCGAGCGGCTGGCCTCGGTGCTTGAGGTCGTCTATCTGATCTTCAACGAGGGCTACTCCGCCAGCGCGGGCGAGCGGTTGATCCGACCCGAGCTGATGGAAGAGGCGGGGCGGCTCGGGCGCATCTTGGCCGAGCTTCTCCCGCGCGAGGCGGAAGTCCACGGGCTCGTCGCGCCGATGGAGCTGCAGGCGTCCCGCACGCGGGCACGGATCTCGCCTGCGGGTGATCAGGTGCTGCTCCTCGAGCAGGACCGGTCGCGATGGGACTGGGTCCTCGTGGGCCGGGGCCTGGCGGAGCTCGAGCGCGCGTATGCGACCCGCGGCCCGATCGGGCCCTACACGCTGCAGGCCGGCATCGCCGCCTGCCACGCACGCGCTCGCACGGCCGGGGACACCGACTGGGAGCGGATCGTGGCCCTCTACGATGGGCTGGCCCAGCTGATGCCCTCGCCCGTGGTCGAACTCAACCGCGCCGTGGCTGTCGGGATGGCGTTCGGTCCGGAGGCGGCGCTCGAGATCGTGGACCGCCTTCAAGCGGAGCCCGCCCTCGACAACTACCACCAGCTGCCGAGCGTGCGCGGCGACCTGCTCGACAAACTAGGCCGCCTCGATGAGGCGCGGGCCGAGTTCGAGCGGGCCGCGCGGCGCACAGTGAACTCGCGGCAGCGGGCCGCGCTGCTCGAGCGAGCGACCGCTTGTGCGTCCCCGCGTTGACGCTGGTGGTCCTGAATTCGTCGCGCCGCGGGAATCTCGCGGTCCCTAGCGGCACTCCTGAGTTGCGCGGATACGCGGTTCCCTGACTCCGCGCCTCACGCGTATGATAGCATTTTGTAAGCATGAATGTGCTCGTTCGCGATATTCCCGATGATGTGCATGCGGCGCTTGCGCGTCGAGCCGAGCGGCGCGGGCAGTCGCTGCAGCAGTACCTCGCCGGCGAACTGCGACGGTTGGCCGAGCAGCCGACGGTTGAGGAGGTGCTGGAACAGATAGACCGGCGTCGCGGTGGCGTCGTCGGACTCGCGCAGGCCGCTGAGGATCTGCACGAGCAGCGGGCTCGGAGTTGATCGTGATCGACGCGTCGGTGTTGGCGAATGTGATCGGTGACGACGGGGCAGACGGGCGTCGCGCTCGCGGCGAGATCCGCGGGGCCGGGGCGTTCGCCGCTCCTGATCTCGTTGATGTTGAGACGGTCGCCGTTCTTCGGAAACGGTGGCTAGCCGGCACGATGTCTGATCGCAGGTTCGAGACGGCGATTGGGGACCTCGAACAGCTTGACATCGATCGCTATCCGACGTTGCCGTTGATGCGCCGCGCGTTCGAGCTGCGCGCGAACGTCACGGCGTATGACGCGAGTTACGTCGCCCTCGCTGAGCTACTGGGCTGCGAGCTGCTGACCGGTGATGGTCGCCTCGCGGGCGCACCTGGACCAATTTGCACGATCCGGCTGCTTCAGTGACGCGAGCGGCCCCGGCTCGTACGCCGGTGCTACACGCGGCGTCGATCCGGCATTGGGCAGCAACTCGACCTCGCTGCCCTTCGCCGCCCGCAACACGAAACCTGAGTTGAGCGCGACGGAGGGGGGCGCCTCGGGCCTGGCGCTGCCCCGCATCCGTGAGCCTGCCGACGCCGGGTCGCGCGGGAGCTCGAGGTCATCGTGCACGCGCGAATTCGGCCCGTCGCCACTTCTTCGTCGTCGAAGGGGCAAGCGCGCTTCGACCGGGTGGTGAGGAGCTTGGTGAGCGATGCCGTCGCGCCGGGTCGCCTGCAGTCTGAGCGCGCTCTGGCCCGATCGCTGGGAGTCGCCCAACGTAGTGTCACGTCCAGTAGATCCGCAATCGCTCGACGGAATGCTGAGTAGGGCTCAGTCGGTGCCTGCAGCGGCGACGACCCTCATGACCGTGTTGATGGTCGCTGTGCGCGCTGCGACGGTGGCGACGGGGTCTGTCTGCTGCCTGACCCAGCTGGAGACGTTGTTCATGATCGCGTGATGGCATTGCAGCGCCACCTCGAGGTCCTCGCACAGGAACTCGCCGTTGGCCATGCCCTCTCGGATGACGTTGCGGAAGATCTCGTCATGTCGCCGTCGCATCGACTTGCGCGCCTGATCGTGCACCTCCGGCCACGATCCCTGGAACGAGAAGATGAGGCCGACCTCGGGGTACTCGCCGAGCAGGATGTCCAAGTGCTCGGTGGACAGCGCCCGGAGCTGGTCGCGGTAGGACTCCCCGAGGGTGGCGGTGTGGATCGCCTCGAGGCGGTCCATCACGCCGCTCGTGAGCGCGTCCAGGGCCTCGGCGACGAGCTCGTCCTTACTCGAGAAATAGTGGTAGAGCGTCGGCTTGGCGATGTCCGTCGCCTCGGCAACCTGCTCGAGGCTGACCGCGTGGTAGCCGTTGATCGCGAGCAGCCGGATCGTCTCGCGGACGATTTCCGCCTTCCGCCGATCGCGACGTCGAGAGAGACGTGAGGGGGCTTCGGTTGTCATCCGCATGCAGACTATCGGATGGCCGACCGTCGGGACGTAAGATCGGCTAGCTGGTTGGGAGTTCGACTATATGGTCGAATTTTGTGGTAGCTTGGTCGGCATGACCGAATTCGAGGACGTTCGCTTCGAGGTCGACGGCACGACCGCCGTCGTGACCATCAACCGCCCGGAGCGCTACAACGCCTTCCGCGGCCAGACCGTTGAGGAGCTGATCGCCGCGTTCAAGCTCGCCTGGGCCGACAGGCGGGTCGCCGCGATCATCCTCACCGGGGCCGGCGACAAGGCGTTCTGCTCAGGCGGGGATGTCAAACAGCGCGCCGAGACCGGCGACTACGGGCCGACGTCAAACGGTCTGTGGGAGGTCAACTACTTCCACAAGCTCGTGCGCGACATCCCCAAGCCGGTGATCGCGGCGGTCAACGGTGTCGCGATCGGCGGGGGGCATGTGTTTCACGTCCTCTGCGATGTCTCGATCGCGTCCGACACGGCGCGGTTCGGGCAGGCCGGCCCCAGGGTCGGGTCCTTCGACGCCGGGTTCGGTACCGCGTACCTGGCCCGCGTCGTCGGCGAGAAGCGCGCACGCGAGATCTGGTTCTGGTGCCGTCAATACGACGCCGCCACGGCTGAGCGTTGGGGCCTGGTGAACAAGGTCGTGCCGCCGCACGAGCTGATGCCGGAGGCCATGCGGTGGGCCGAGGAGGTCGCGCAGATGAGCCCGACCGCGATCAGGTTCCTCAAGCACTCGTTCAACGCCGACACGGACCATCAGGGCGGGCTCGGAAATCTTGCTGATGCCGGCCTGGACCTGTTCGTGGACTCCGACGAGGGCCGTGAGGGCGCGCTCGCGTTCGCTGAGAAGCGCAAGCCCGACTTCGCCCGGTACGTCAAGTGAGCGTCTCGATCGACCTCACCGGCCAACTCGCCGTCGTCACCGGCGCCGCCTCAGGCATCGGCCGTGCCACCGCCGTCACCCTCGCCGAGGCTGGCGCGACCGTCGCCGCCGTGGACCGCGACGCCGAGCGGCTCAGTGCGATCGCCGAGCAGATCCGCGGATCCGCCCATAAGTGCGACCTCACCGATGCCGAGGCCGTCTGGCGATGCGCGACGCGGTTGTCGCGACCCGCGGCGTCCCTGACGTGATCGTGAACGCCGCGGGGTGGGACCGGATCGAGCCGTTCATGAGTTACGACGATGAACTCTGACGGGCGCTTGACCGAGATCGACCTGCTCGGCCCCGTCCGCGTCAGCAAGGCGTTCCTCGAGGCGATCATCGCGAGGGGCGCGCTGGCGAAGATCGTCAACATCGCTTCAGACGCGGGTCGCGTCGGCAGCTCGGGCGAGACCGTTTGCGCCGGCACGAAGGGCGGCGTGATCGCCTTCACGAATTCGCTCGCGCGCGAGATGGCCCGCCACCCGATCAACTCAACGTCGTGTGTCCCGGCCCGACGGACACGCCGCTGTTGCGCTCCGCCCCCGACAGGCTGCGCGAGAGCCTCGCCAACGCGATCCCGTTCCGCCGCCTCGCTACACCCGAGGAGATCGCCGACGCTGTGGTCTTCTTCGCATCCGACCGCGCCCGCTACGTCACCGGCCAGGTGCTCAGTCAGCGTCAGTGGCGGTCTGACGATGGCGGGTTGAACGGTGGACAGCGAAACCAAGGAGAGCCCTGTGGCGACCATTGGCATCTGTAGCTTCGTCCCGTCGCTGAAGACGACCGTCGAGGTCGCCGCAGCAGCCGACAGAGCGGGACTCAACGCCGCCTGGACAGGCGAGTTCAACGACCGCTCGGCGATCGTCGGGCTCGCCGAGATGGCCCATCACACGACCCGCTGTCGCGTTGGTAGCGCCATCGCCTATGCCGTCGGCCGCTCCCCGCTGATCCTCGCCAACGAAGCGCGTGGGCTCGACGAGATCAGCGGCGGACGACTGCTGCTCGGCCTGGGCACGGGAACCAAGGGCATGCAGAAGGGCTGGCACGGCGAGCGCGACCCCGAGTCACCGGCCACTCGCCTGGAAGAACTCATACCGCTCCTGCGTCGGATTTGGAAGCTGCACGAAGGACCCATCAAGCACGAAGGTCGCTTCTACTCCATCAACCTCACCGCCACCGCGGAGGTCCCCCCGCCCACGCGCGAGAAGATCCCGATTCTCACCGCCGGCGTCAACCAACGCATGATCGAGACCGCCGGCCGGGTATCCGACGGGCTCGTCTGCCACCCGACCTTCTCCACGCAATACGTCGAAGACGTCGTCCGACCGGCGATTGCAGCAGGCGCCGCCAAGACCGACCGCGACGCGTCCGAGGTCGAGATCGTCGGAATGCTCATGTGCTCGATCAACGACGACGAGGAGCTCGCCCGCCGAGAGCTCGCCGCCCAGATCGCGTTCTACACCGCGCCAAAGGCGTACGAGCCGATGATGAATGCATCCGGCTTCGCAGCCGAGGCCGAGCAGATCCGCAAGGCGTTCGCGGACAACGATCACGAAGCCATGATCCGCGCCGTCAGCGACCGCATGATCGACGCCATCGGCGTGGCCGGCGCCGCACAGCATGTAACGGACGGCGTCCGTCGCCGCGCCGGCGACTTCGACCACGTCGCCCTCTACTCGCCCAGCTTCACGATGACCGCCGAACGCGTCCGAGAGAACATCCTCGCGCTCGTCGACGCGGGCGCGGCAGCACAGCCCGCGGCCGGATGAACCCCGACGCAATCACCACTCCGAGCGGCCCGCCCGATTCCCGCGCGGGCGCTGACGCCCGAGACGCACGCGGCAACAACACGCTGGACGCGCAGGACCACATGCGGTTGCCGGATTGGCTCGAGGTCGCTGACCGGCCGTTCCCGAGCTGCGTCATGGTCGTCATCCGCGGACCCCGACCGATCGTGATCGATCCCGGAGCACTCAGCGACGCCGACCAAATTCCGCAGCTCCTCGCCGACGTCGCCGACAGCAATGCTCTGCCCCGCTTCGCCGGCAACTCGGGCTTGTCGTGGTCGCGTGTCAGCGACTCGCCGAGCACCAACGCGCGCGCCGGCCGCGCAGCGGTCCTGGCCGCGAGGAGCGGCATACGACACTGGTTCGGGTTTGTAGTACCAGTCGGTTCCGATTCATGGCACCACCTTGTCGCCAAGGGACGCCGTTTCCGTTCGACAGACCGGTCCCGCGGGAGATGCTCATCGACCGTGCGGATGAGCTCGGGCTGCTCGCGCGCCGTGCGGGCGATCGGGTCAACGTGCGGCTTGTCGGCCCGCGCCGGTACGGAAAGACGACGCTCGTGTTGGCCCACGCCGACCAGCTGCGCGAAGTGGGCTGGAGAGCCGTCCACGTCGACTTCTCACGCGTCGCGGACCTCACCGACGTCGCGCGGCGCATCGCGAGCGCGTACGCCGCCCTTGACCCGGGCTGGATGCGTTCGCACCTGTCAGCGCTGCTCGGCCGCATCGGTATCTCGCTGTCGCCGACCGGCCCGACGCTGACGGTTGGCGCGCGACCTGCCCGCGGCACGTGCAGTCGGCGGAGACGGTCATCTACCAGCTGCTCGACCTGCCGCTGGCTTTGTACGAGCGCGACGAGGCTTCGACCCTTGTGGTGTTCGACGAGTTCCAAGACCTGCTCGTGGCTCGTAAGGACCTCGACTGGCTGCTGCGTTCCCGTATCCAGTATCACGGCGACGCGGCCGTCTACGTATACGCCGGATCGGAGCCGTCGATGATGCGCGAGCTGTTCGAGGCGCGTGAGCGGCCGCTGTTCGGGCAGGCCGACCCCCTTGACCTCGGGCCGCTGCCACAGCCCGAAACACTCGGCGACCTCGCCGGGCGATTCCGCGCCGAGCGGCTGTCGGCGTCCCAGTTGGTCGCGCGGTCGGTCTGGGTCATCAGCGGCCGCGCCCGACCCTTCGGCGCCCGTGTGAGCGAATGGTGCTCCTGCGGCCGCGGCGCGTCGGCGTCGAGGATCCGGTCGATCGCCTCGACGAGCGCTTCGATCGCGCCGTGCCGGACCTCGTGCCGGTACAGGCTGCTCTTGCCCACGGGCCGGATCGCGAACTCGCGGGTCGCCCACACGCGGCCGGCGTCGGGCTCGCCGTTGGCCTGGAGCACGGTCACCCCCCAGTCGCGTTCGCCGAGTTCGATCGCCCAGTCCAGCGAGGAGGGTCCCCGGTCGCCGGGCGGGCCGGGGTGCACGATCAGGCAGCGGCGCGCCTGCCAGATCGACTCGGGGATTATCTGCTTCAGAAACGGGCACACGATCAGTTGCGGATCGTGCTCTCGGGCCGCCGCCTCCATCGCGGCGGCCGAGTCGACGACCGCGACGGTCACGTCGTGACCGCGTTCGGTCAACGCGATCCACGCCCGCTGGCTGAGACCGTTGTGCGCGGACACCAGAAACAGGATCCGCAGCGACCTGTCTCCCGCCCCCAGGACGCGGTCAGCGCCCGGCGGCGCCGCGACTCGATCGAGGCCACAGGCGGTCAACGCGTCGCTGACCGTCACGGATGCCTCGCGACTAACGAACCCCATCGGGATCCCCTTTCATCTCCAGTTCGGGCCAGACGAGGATCGCCCGACCCGCCAACGTGGGCAATCGCCCCTGGGGTGAGGCGACCACACCCACTCCGCGCGCCCGCTCGCCCACCATGGGCGAGTGAGAGGTCGGCCGGCGAGTAGCCACGGGAGCGGTGGGTGGCGCCGAACCCGGTCGCGGCGATCGCCACCCCGCCGAACGCGGCCGCGCTCGCGTGGACGCTCCGAACGAGCGGGCGACGTCGGCCGCGAACGCGGCACGGTCCCAGGCGGATCGCGACGTGGCTCGGCGTGAGCAGCTGCGCGATCATCGGTAGACCCCGGCGCTGACCACGCCCGCGTAGTGCAGGAAGTGAGCGCGGGTGTACGAGCGGTTCCCGCTGATGCCGGGGTTGAGCGTCGGTCCGAGCTTGAGGTCGGCGCCCAGGAACGGACGGAAGCGCGGGTGGACGCTGAGGTAGCTGGTCGGGTCAGTGCGCAGCAGGCCGATCAGCGTCTCGGTGACGATCCGGCCGCCGACCGGCCCGAGATGCTCCCCGCCGGCCATCGCCGCGGCCTCGGCCAGGATGTAGTACCAGAGCGGGGTGCTGCGGGCAAACGGGGCGTAGACGGCGCCGATGTCCGACAGGTCGGCGCTGGTCAGCCGCGGCATTCGCTTGGCGCGCGCGACGGCCTGGCCGGAGGGCAGGCCTCAGGTCAGCTGGCGCAACAGGTCGCTGCGGCAGCACCGTCGGGCCGGTCTGGGTGTGCGGTGCGATCGCGGGCAGCGGCAGCGTGAACAGCACGCTCGAGATCGTGGTGTCGATCTTCTTGTTGTTCTTGACTTGCCCGTCGCCGAGATCGAAGAACGTCTGCCAGCCGATGTACCGGCGGGGGGCGGGGTAGCCGCCGAGCAGGTCGCCGCGGTCGTGGGACGCCGGACCTGAGAACGCCGGCTCGCCCGGGTCGAACACCAGCGCGAAGAA
>Ga0187780_10003365_pt1 | contig 12070 bp, 8 predicted proteins | sample 1015_Q2_SP10_20__FD_132429 | JGI IMG/M metagenome (GOLD analysis project Ga0187780, IMG submission 132429) | Tropical peat soil microbial communities from peatlands in Department of Meta, Colombia - 1015_Q2_SP10_20_MG | ecosystem: Environmental > Terrestrial > Soil > Wetlands > Peat | place...
ACCTGCGTTATTCGAGCGTGGCCGGCCCCTGCAATTCTTGCCGCACCATCCGAGCGCCCGCAACCATGGCCTTCATTTTTCCAAAAGCCGCACTGGCCGGGAGGTATTTCATCCCGCAGTCCGGCGCCACCACGACGCGCTCGGGACTCACAAATGGCAGCGCGCGCCGGATCCGGGCGGCCACTTGTTCCGGCGTTTCCACTTCGGGCGTGGAAAGATCGAGCACGCCAAGAATGATGGTTTTCTCCGGCAGCCGGGCGAGCACCGCGCAATCGAGCTTGGACTGCGCCGTTTCGATGGAGATTTGGTTCACGGGCGAGTCCGCTAGTTCCTCCAGAAACGAATAGGCCGCCGGCCGCCCAGGAACGAGCGCGGCGTATCCGAAACAAATGTGCAGCGCCGTCGTTCCGCCCAGGCCTTCGAGCGCGCGCCGGAGCGCGGCAAGGCCGTAGGCGCGGGCTTTTTCGGGGGACGCTTCCATGTAAGGCTCGTCGAGCTGCACGATGTCCGCCCCCGCCGCGAAAAGATCGCGCATCTCGCCGTTGAGCGCCGCCGCATAGTCCAGCGCAAGTTCTTCTTCCGAACCGTAGTAATCGTTCTGCGCCTGCCGCGACATCGTAAACGGGCCGGGCAACGTGGTCTTGATCAAGCGGTCCGTATTGGCTCGGAGGAACTGCACGTCCCGAATGCCCAGAGCGTGCTTGCGGTGAATCTTGCCCACGATGCGCGGCACGGAAACGGTGGCGCCGCTCCGGCTGATAATGGTCCCGGGATTATCCAGGTCTATGCCGTCGAGCGCGGTCGCAAAAACATTCGAATAGCTTTCGCGCCGCATCTCGCCGTCCGTGATGATGTCCAAGCCCGCCCGTTCCTGCTGGCGGATGGCGAGAATCGTCGCGTCGTCCTGCGCCTGTTCGAGCCATTCCGGCGCGACGCGCCACAGCGCCTGCGCGCGCACGCGCGGCGGCATCTGGTGCGAAAGCTTCTCGCGGTCAATCAGCCAATCCGGTTGCGGATAGGATCCGACCAGCGACGTAGGTAGGAGTGAAGCAGGTAGCCGGGTCATGGAAGCTTAAGGAGAACAGGGGGCGGACTTCCGCCCCCTGCCGTCCTCTAGTCTATCTCACACCCACTTATCCACCGCGGTGCCCACGCCGAAGCGGAAGTCGGTGACGAACCACGTCGTCTGGATTTTTCCGCCCGCCACGACGATGTGGATGGCCCGGGCATTGTTGAACGGCTTGATGAGGGTCTCCGGCGGCAATTTCCTCCAGGTGGCGAAGGGTTCCAGCCCCTGGAGCGCAAGCGCGGTGTTGGTGGTGGCGATGACGCCGTTGCCCCAATAGGAGGCCACTGTCTTCTCGACGTTCTGTGAAAACCACTCGCTCAGTTGTGTCTTGGACTTGAAGCCGTAAACTTCTTTGAGCAGCTTGGCCACGGTGGGATCCATGACGACGGTCGCCGCCGAGCCGAACGCCGAAAGCGCCCGCATGTAGTCGGCCATTAGCATGTGCGGCGGATAGGACCGCTGCGCCTCGCCCAGGCTGGAGATGTAGCTCCAGCCCACGCCAATGGAGACCACGTTGTCCGTCGGCTTGAAACCCATCTGCACGTGCACCGGCTCCCATCCCTCGGGCAAGTCCTCTTCGTTCTCGCCAAAGCACAGGCTGTTGTACTGGAGGTTGTTCCCGAGCGATTCCCACGCCACCACATTGTTGCGCAGGTCGCCCGCGATCTTCGACACAATGCTGAAACTTCTTCCTAGGACGGCGTTGGCCTCGTTGTACGGTCCCATCGCGTTCGTGCCGCAGTTCATGTTGAGGGTTTTGCGAATCGGCCCGTTCACCACCATCATGTTGGCCATGGACGTAGTGGAGTTCCCGAAAGGCGCCTGCGTGGCGATCGCCAAAATCGCGGGAAAGTGTTCCGGCTTTGCGCCCGCCATCACCGCGGCGATGGCCACCTTCTCGACCGTCAGCTTGCGCATGCCGCCGGTCAAGTTGACCGTCTTGAGCAGCTCGTCGGGCTTGTGGCTCGTCGCCGCCAACATCTTCGCCACGCGATCCTCCGTGGGAAGAATGACGGGGGAGTAGTCGGTCCATTCTTTCTCGTTGAAGAGGGCCCGAAGATTCTCTTCGGTATCCGCAGGCAGTAACCTCGGCTCGACGCCCGCGCCCGGCGGCATCCCGCTGACCTTCTCCTTGTCCGTCAGAGGCAGCGTCAGGCCGTCTATGATGGCTTGCATCATAGGCTTGCCGCTGAGCTGGTCTTTGCCCGCGACGTACTGCTTGTGAACCGACTTCGGCTGGCCCGCCACAGGGAAGGGAAACGCTACGAAACGGATGGGCATGCCGTTGTTGTACTCGAAATCGTATCCCAGCGCGTAATGCACGATGTTGGAAGCAGAGGCGGCCACGGTGGGAATCTTGCACTCCAGCTCGATTTTCTTGGCGTGACGGCTCACGGCCGTCGCGCAGCCGTTTCAGCCCGCGATGCCGACAATGGCGGCATCCACCTTCTTGTCGGTCAATTCCTTGCGCAGGCCAGGGTCGTCGGAAAACATGTTGTCGGTGGTTCGCCGCAACACGGTCTTCACGCTGGGCATATTCTGGTTGAACCACGCCTGTACTTCCTCCCACACGCTGTACGCCGCGTCCGGCCCGCCCCACTGGATGTCCACCAGGTAGATGGTCTTGCCCTCGAGAGAATTCAGGCGCGGTACCAGAGGAAATCGCTCCGACGGCTTGTTGGCGATGCCCGGGTTCATTACCGTGATCGGCCCCGCGCTGGTCGAAGACCCCACACCCTCCGACGGCTTTCCCACCGGCTCGGCGTGCACAGACGTTCCGGTCAAAAGGGCCGGCGAAGTCCCCAGCAACGCCAACAGCTTTCTTCTATCCATGGTCGCTTTCCTCCTTGTCGCTTTCTTGTCTTGCACCCGGTAACCAACTGACCGTCATTTGGCGGGATTCTACTCCAACGGCCGTGGGATGCATAGCCTCGAAAGGGCCGCCCGCGGCTTCGCGGGGAGCTTCCATTCAGTTGTCAGAGAGCGCTAAAAGGCGCCTGTCGAAGGGCCTGGATTTAGTGTCGAATAGAACAGGGTGCTGGGGTGTGTTTTCAATGACTTGCGGACGATTCTCATGCTTATTTACTTGACAAAAGCTCGGCCTTGTGCCACGATTGGGCATGCTCAGTTACAACCGCTTCCGCTTCTTGGGCTTGCCTAGTGCGGCAGACGCTTTAATCTGCGCTCGCAAGTCCCTTTTGATGGATGCGGCCAGTTTCCTAGTCGGCACCCGCTTTAGCATCGCCTTCCTACCTTTTTCCACCGTGAGGCTCCCGTGAACCTAGTTGACGTAAACACCATGTTCGCTACCGAAGATAGGTGCCGCGAATTGCTTGTCCGGCTCCGCTGGCCCGCTGGCCCTGAGTGCCCGCGCTGCAAGATGCCCGCTGTCGAGCTTGAGACCGAGAAACAACTGTTCTACTGCAAGGACTGTGACTACCAGTTCACCGTGACGGCAGGAACGGTTTTCAATGATAGCCATCTGCCGTTGACAAAGTGGTTCGTCGCCACGCTGCTTCTCTGCGAAGCCAAGAAGGGCATGTCGGCTTGCCAGATTCAGCGCACGCTCGGACTCGGAAGCTACAAGACAGCTTGGTATCTCTGCCATCGCATCCGACACGCCATGATTGAGAGCCAAAGGCCGATGCTGGATGGTAAGGTTGAAATGGACGAAACCTGGGTTGGCGGTCGAAACATCGGCGGGGGATGGACAGGACGATACGCCAACAAAGAAATCGTCATCGGCATTCGCAAGCGCGGCGGCGATCTCCGCTTTTTCCATGCCAAAGACGCACGGTCTGGCACCCTTGAAAAGTACATCCGCGAGAATATCTCTGAGGACGTGGACGTGCTTTTCACCGACGACTACAAGCAGTACCGTGGCGCGGCAAAGCACCTGCGAAAGAACGGGCGGCACAAGACTATCCGGCACAGTCTGGGCGTTTACGTCAAGGATGGCGGCCAGACGCATACCAACACAGTCGAAAGCGCCTTCTCGCTTTTGAAGCGCGGCATTATGGGTAGCTGGCATCGTGTGAGCGCCAAGCATCTGCAAGCCTATTGCACCGAAATGGCCTTCCGATTCAATCGCCGTAAGGATTCCAACCTTTTCACCGACACCCTGCGACACATGGTTACGGCTCCTGTTCTGACTTTCGAGAGACTGACTGCGTAACCTGTTTTGCTATGCGTGCGATTTCTTCCGCAGTCATAACCATGCGAGGGATTTCGTCGATAATGCTTGGGGGCGTTCTAGGACAGCCAACTTCTTCCCATACGCGTCTGAGTCTGCGAACATCGGATCGTTGGATATATTTTCTATCTTCTTCTTTTGGCCCCGATATGAAGACAAAGGTTTCCTCGCCGACTCCGCTAGCCCGATGCGCCATAAATTTCGCTTCGCATACCCGATAAACACATTCCTTAAGAGATCGCATCCGGTTGTATGAGTGAAAACTCAAAATGTCCAATGCGCTTGAAGAACCGGAACCAATCGCCGCGAACCCCGTAACGTCCCAATCTCTGGTGATGGCATCATGGCTGAACGTTTGCAGGTGAGCTTCGCCCGCTATATCAAACCCACTAAGTAGTAGATCAAACTCTCCGAAATTGACCCGATTTATCCGCTTACAAATCTCCCTGAAGACAGAATCCCCGAAATGACCCTTTCCTTCCTTAAGGAAGGTCTCCATCGTTAGATTATACGCAGACAAAATCTGGGCTTCTGCTGCCTTTGACCGCAATGTGGCATAGGCTTGAATGACTGCATCCCGAATTCTGTTGAGAGATTTTCCTAGCTTGCCTTGCTTCTTCTCGTTATCTACATCGGCGCATAAAATCAGCCTCAGGTAATTAAACATGGGCCACAATGCAGCTACGTCGGAAGCTGATATTTGCATGGACCAGTTCGGATAAATCGGCTCATGTTTGGCTGTTATGCCATCCACAGAAAACTGTCCGAAGTCAATCATTTGGTCTGATGCAGTCACTATCGTTCTGTCCATTTCGCAAATGGCAGCGATACAACAAGTCACGGCTTTCCTCCTAGACGAAAGCCGCTTTTGTAAAACTGATGGGCTTGGCGGCTTCGGGGTCACAATGCACCCCCAGATTCCCTTTTGTCAAGGGAATAAGCGTGACGATTCTGTTCGGCAGGCAGTGGCGATTAGGAGCGGTGATTCGTGAGTCGTGATTAGTAATTCGTGAAGAACCTGATCTGGGGCGAGAAGCCGTGCATGTTGGCTGCGGCAGTAGAGCGAGGCCGGCGAGGCGAGGAGGCACGGGAGCGAAGAGGCAAGGAAACGCGGTCGGCTGTGGCGGAGATACGAGCCTCGTCATCCATGTGCGCTCCTCAGCGGGGCGGCAACAAGCCCCGACACACGTTAACACGGTCGGCGATTATCGTACAGTACTACAATTAAATAGACGGTAACCTGTGGAAAATCTGGAATTCGAGGAATTGAGAGGGGCGGCGGCTCTGCGCACGCACCGGGGGCCGCTCCTCGGTTTCGCTCAGGACTTCGGCGGCGCTACGCTAACACCCCAAGAGTGTGCTGCGCTGAAGACCGCGGCGCTACATTTCAACCTACATTCGCGCAGACGGACAGGTGCAGAGGGGGGGCTGATGGGGGCAGGGGAGCTTTGCCCTAGTAAAGCTCCCCCCCCAATTCAGCAGCGCGGTCGGTTGCGCCCCAGCGTGAGTTTCATCAGAAGATGAGTTTCAGCGCGAACTGAATTTCGCGCTGGCTGTTCGGGATTGTCGCCGCGAGATAGGGAGCTCCTGGGCTGGGAGCACCGGTTCCTGCCCCCGGACCGGTGAAGAGGCCGGCGAGTGGAGGAACGAAATCCGTTCGGTTGGCGATGTTGAAGAACTCGGCGCGGAATTGGGCCTGGAGCCTCTCCGCGATCTTGGTGTTCTTCATCAGACCGAAATCGAAATTGATGAAACGCGGGCCGACCAGCGTGTTTCTCCCCAAGTTGCCCAGCGTACCGGCTGGCTCGAGCGTGAAGCACGCGGTATTGATCCAGAGGGGCTCGACAATGCCGCTCGGCGAGACCTTTCGTTGTCTGATATACGGATTACAGCCGGCGACCACATCGGGGCGGGGGGTCTGGGCATTGGCGGTTAGGCCAGCTTGGTCGAAACCGTCGGTCACCGTGAACACCGAGCCGCTCTGGGCCGTGAAAATGCCGCTGACCTGCCAGCCTTCCACGAGCCTGTTTCCCTTGAAGGGCAGCGCGTACACCACATTGGCCACGAAATTGTGGCGAAGATCGAAATTGCAGTTGCCACGCTCCAGGGCAGGATAATAGGGGTCAATTTGGCCCTGCGCGTTGGCCCCCTCGGGTCCATAGGCCGCCGAACCGTCGTCAATGCAATGCGAGTAGGTGTAGGAAGCTTGCATAGTGACGCCCCGGGCTGCGTGGCGCACCAAGTTCACCTGAAGCGAATGGTAATGGGAATTCCCGGCGGGGAGACCCTCGTTGAGATAGTCGTAATTGTTATTCACATGGTTCACCAGCTCGACTACTCCCTGGGGGGTCGGGGTGCCAAAATAACAGGTTGACAAGTTAGCCGGCGTGGGAATGCAGGGCACGCCCGTGCCATCGGGTTTCGTATTGGTTATCACGGGGTTTATGTTTCGCTGAATCATCAGGTGGACACCACGCGAACCCACGTAGCCCACGGTGAGGATCGTGCCCCGGCCCAAATCCCGCTGCACGTTGAGATTCCACTGCTGCTGATACGGTGCCGTGGTTATGTTGAAGGGAACCCCGTCGAAGATCGCGGTACAAAAGTTCAGACCTGGTACATTCAGTGCCGGGCATCCGAAGGGAACGGTCGTCGGTGGAGGCGTGGGGGGAAAGCCCGCGAACATGTTTGGGAAGCCAGGGAAGAAGAGTTCCTTGAAGACGAAGGGAGGGGCGAAATAGTATGCAGACGCGTAGGTCCGAGGGGCGATGGGATCGTGGAAGATCCCGTAACCCGCGCGGAGCGAAGTCTTGTGGTCGCCAAAGATATCCCAGGCCAGGCCGACTCGCGGATCAATGTTCTTCCGGTTGGGGCTGGTAGCAAAGACGTGGCTTTCCGGGGTGAATGCTCCGTTACCGTAGGGCGGGTTCGGGATGGCGTTAAGGGGCCAACCCGAGGGATCGGTGCCATATTCGTAGCGGGCGCCAAGATTCAGGGTCAGCCGCGAATTCAGCTTCCAGCTATCGTTGACGTACGGGGTAATGTCAATCTCGCGGAAATAGCGGTTCGGGACATCCGCGTTCGGGTTGTTCTGGACCCCGTAAGCCAGGAATGGAGACCCCTCCAGGAAACTCTCTGTGGTAAAGAAGAGATAGAATCCTCCCCACTCGAACGGGGCGTTGAGGTTCGTCTGGACCCTATTGATGGCCCCACCAAAGGTAATGGTCTGCGCCCCGTGGGTCCAGGTGACGTCATCGCCGGCGCCGAATTTGTTCTGAACAAGTTCATCGGGAGTCAGGATACCGGCGCCCACGCCGGCCAGGGTACCGGGAATTATCAGAGCGTCCTGAGCGTGTAGGCGGCCCGGGAAAAGGGAAAGCGGCCCGCTTGCTCCAGGCTGCGAGATGGATTGCTCGAACGTCCGCACGAAGGTGAATCGGGCCTCGTTGACGACGCTGGCCGAAATTAGGTGTTTTTCCTCGAGAGCAAAGTATTGGTTTCTGGTTGTGTCCAGTTCCGGCCACAAAAGCAAAGAAGACCCGAATCCCGGAAGCGGAACCACGCTGTTGGCCCGGTCCAAAACGTAGCGTCCGAACACAGAATCTTTCGACGAGATGGTCCAGTCCATTCGGCCCAGGGCGTAGTTCTCGCTCTGCACCATGCTCCCGTTGGTGACCGTGTCGAAGTAGCCGCCTAGATCCGCGGCGCCCGCTGCAGCAACTTGGAATTTGCTGTACAGGCCCAAGATCCCCGTTATGGTGGTAGCGGCTGCCGCTTGCTGGGCGCCGGCAAGACTACCGAAGGGGACTTCAGGCTCGACTGGATTCGATCCGGTCTTGAACCCTGACACTGGCCCCCAGAAAGTCCCCGGCCCAGTGAGCGCCGCACAGCCGGCGGTCGGATTCGAGTTCAGCAAGTTTGGTCCCAGCGGTCCTCCAGGGAAGATAGGTGCCTGTGTCGGCGCTCCTGGTTGGCCGCACGGCAACTCGTCACTATTAACGTAAGGTTCCGGAATGGCCACGCCCGTATAGGATTGACCAAGCGACTGGCGCAAACCCTCGTAGTTCACGAAGAAGAATACCTTGTCCTTCTTGACTGGGCCGCCCAGGCTGCCACCAAACTGATTTCTGCGAAACGGCGGTTTGTCCGGCTGCCACTTGCCGCTGAGGAATTGGAGATCAAAGTAGCTGCGCGAGTCGAGAGCCGAATTGCGCAGAAATTCATAGGCGGAACCGTGAAAGTCGTTCGTCCCGGATTTCGAGACCGCGTTAACGACCGAGCCGTTGCCCCCAAATTGGGCGCTATAGGTATTCGTCAGTACCGAAAACTCCTGGACGGCTTCGATCCCGAGCGAGGTGCCCAGGGCGCCCGAGCCGGCTTGGTGGTTCCAGAAGTCGGAGATGTCTGTGTAGTCCAACAGGAATTGTTCGCCCTCGGTTCGTGCTCCCGCGATCGAAAAGTTTTCTGCGTTTCCGTAAAGAGATCCGCCTGTCGGCGCGGTCGGGGTGACGCCAGGAGCAAGGGTTATCAATTGCTCGAAATTGCGGCCGTTCAGGGGCAAGTCGCGCATCTGCGACTCGTTCACCAGAGAGGAAATGGCGGTGGACTCCGTCTCCACCTGCGAAATGGTGGACTCGACGGTGATCGTCGTCTGGGACTGTCCGACAGGCAGCGTGAAGTCCACGACGAGCTGGGCGCCGACGGTGATCGTGACACCCTTGTGTACGACCGTTTGGAACCCTGTCTTCGAGGCCGTGACGTCATACGTGCTGACCTTGAGATCGGGCGCGTTAAACCGGCCCACATCGCTTGTCACCGTGCTCTGGGCCACGCCGGTGGCGACGTCCTTCACTTCGACATTGGCGCCCACGATCACGGCTCCGGTCGAATCCGTTACGGTGCCCGAAATATTCCCTGTGACGGCTTGCGCCTGCAAATATTTCACGTCAGCGGCTAAGAAGAGCACGGCTGCCAGAAGACCAAGGGAGGCGCTGTGCAATATTTTGTCGCTCATGGAAATCTTCCCCCTTTTGACGGACCGCGACGAACCTGGCGTTTGGAGCGGTTCCGTTGGGGCACGGGTTGGAGGTCAAGGCCGGTGGTACTGTTGCGCTGCCACAACGCCTCGCGGAGTTCGGCGAAGTCCGAGCGCTGCGCCCGCGGCCGTGCCTGGTTTCACCCCAGTCCCCATTTGACGCGACTTCTACTACCCAGGCCGAGTCGGTGTCAAGCGAAAATGCGCGCATTGCGATGTGGGAAAAGTGGAGGAATTCTAACTGACGTCAAACATTCGGCAGGGGACCGCTCACGCGATGATCCAACCTGCGTCCGGGTGCGAATAGACAGGTGCGGCAGGCGCGGTGTATGGTGGCGGGGTAGAGAAGCAGAACACGGGAGGTGCGCGCATGAGTCTTGTAATTTTTGGGCAGCCGGACAACGGCATCATTCAGATGGCGTACATTGTGGAAGATATTCACAAGGCCATGGACCACTGGGTGAAGAAACTCAAGGTCGGGCCGTGGCATTTGCTGGAACATTTCGCGGGTGTGGACCCGCTCTATCGCGGCAAGCCGGCGAAGGGCGACCAGTCGCTGGCCATGAGTTTTGCCGGGCACATGAATATCGAATTGATTCAGCCGCTCAATGACGCGCCTTCGGTGTATCGCGACACCATCGAGCGGCACGGATACGGCTTCCATCACTGGGGCGTGGCGACGCGGAATTTCGACGCCGACGTCGAAAAGTTCCGCGCCTCGGGATACGAGACGGCGTTTTATGCGGGCGTGCCCACAGGCGGGCGCGTCGCGTACATGGATACCACCGCGGATTTGCCGGGCATGGTCGAGTTCATCGAGGTGAACCCGGGATTCGAGATTGGATTCGGGAATTTCTATCGCGCGACGATCGGATGGGACGGCAAGGATCCGGTGCGGTCGTTTATGTGAGGCGTGAAAGCCTCGCCACAAATTGCCGCGCTGAAGACGGCCCTTCGACTGGACTGAGGGCCTTCGGCGGCGCTACACCCAAACCTTGCGACTCAGGAGACCAAGGCCGCGGGATTGGTGACGGTCATGCGGCGGACCTGATCTCTGGTGAATCCGGCGTCGAGAAGTTTCTGAGCGAACATCGCAAAGCCTTCCGCGACAGGCGGATTGATGGTCTGGCCTAAATCCGTGGACAGCACGGTGCGCTCCGGGCCGACTTTGCGAATGGCGTCGAGCGCGCCTTCCCACGAAGCCTTTCCTGTGTACATGGTGGTGAAGCAGTGCTCGATGAACGCGCCCAAGCCCGCGAGTTGGACTTGCTCGTCCGCCGTGAGGCTCTGCGAAGGGAATTCGGCGTGCGTGACGAGCACGCGCTCGCACTTCTTTTCGGCGGCCGCTTTAACGAGCGCAAAAATTTCAGCGCGGCCGAGATGGCCGGTGGCGAGAATCATCTTGTGCTTGGCAATCAACTCGATGCAGCGGTGCGCCGACTCGACCACTTTGCCGTTGGAATCGAGAACAGTAAGCGGCGGCGGCGCGATACCGGTGGCCGCGAGTTCGCGCTGAATCTTGGCCCAGAAGGGAAGTTTTTGGGAAGGGCCGTCCACGCGGCCGGCGGTTTCGTTGGCAGCGTCCACAGTGGGAAACCAGACCATCTTGCAACCGGAGCGTCCAGCCAATTCGACAGCGACGGGATTGAGGCCGCCGACGGCGTGGTTGAGCGTGATTGCGCCGTAGGCTGCGATGCCGGGCACAGCCTTGGTGACCACCTTGGCGCGTTCGGCCGTGGGAAAGTAGTGGGACTTGAGCACGAAGCCTTTGAGGCCGTGCGCAAGAAATTCCTTGGCCAGATCGAGATCGTCAATGCGGCGCTCAATGACGTCGGGATAGACGTGCACTTGCAGGTCGTAGCCGCCGCGAAGGGCTTCCCAGGCAGCGTCGGAAATACGGGGCGGGGCGGTTGCAGTCATCAGTTAATCTCCTGGTTCGAATTGATGCGCGGCACGGCTACGCTTGATTCACATCAATGCCGAGAAACTTGGCCGCGTTATGCAGCAAAATCTTGGGGCGCACAGAATCCTTGAAAGGAAGCTCCGCAAACTCGCCGAGCCACCGCTCCGGCGTCATCATGGGGAAGTCGGTGCCGAAGAAAACCTTGTCTTGCACGAGCGTATTGGCGTTGTGAATCGTGGACGGCGGAAAGTATTTCGGCGCCCAGCCGGAGAGGTCCATATATGTGTTAGCCTTGTGGCGCAGAACAGCGAGCTGGTCATCGTGCCAGGGCCACGCGGGATGCGCCATAATGATGCGAAATTCCGGGAAGCGCGCGGCGATCGCGTCAATGTAAGGAATCGGGCGGCAGTATTCGAGGACCAGGCCGCGGCCTCCGGGCGTGCCGGCACCGATGGCGGTCGTGCCGCAGTGAAAAATCGCCGGCAGATTCAGGCGCACGGCCATATCCCATAGGGGAAAGAAGCGCTCGTCGGCTGGATTGAAGGCTTGCCCCGCCTGTTGAAATTTCAGTCCACGCAGCCCGAGGTCCACGATGCGCTGAACTTCGTTGAGCGCGACTTTTCCTTTCCAGGGATCCACGCTTCCAAAGCCGATGAACGTCTTGGGATACTTCTTCATCCACGCGGCGGTTTCGCCGTTGTCTATCTTCATGCCGCTGCGCGTCTCGCCATCCACGTCGAAGATGACGGCCATCATGTTGAGGCTCTGATACATCACGGCCATTTCATCGGGCGTGTTGCCCCACTTGCCGGTGTTCATAGGCAGGCCCGCCTTGGTGACCGGCGCCCAGCCTTGCTTGGCGCGGTCGCC
>Ga0187780_10003366_pt1 | contig 12069 bp, 10 predicted proteins | sample 1015_Q2_SP10_20__FD_132429 | JGI IMG/M metagenome (GOLD analysis project Ga0187780, IMG submission 132429) | Tropical peat soil microbial communities from peatlands in Department of Meta, Colombia - 1015_Q2_SP10_20_MG | ecosystem: Environmental > Terrestrial > Soil > Wetlands > Peat | place...
CCGCCAATTCGATGCTCATATTTGCGCCCTCTTTGCTTGCAAACATGGCGTCGGATTCGTGGCTGCCGCACCAGTTTCGTAACCTCTCGGTGCGATTGGTACGCCAAAACGGGGTGCTGCTAATCGGCCTCTTCACACTGGCCATCTTATTCGTGACGCGTGGTGATCTGGCAACGCTGGTTGTTTTTTATAGCATCAATGTCTTTCTGAGCTTTGCGCTGGCCAAGGCCGGCTTGTTGCGGCACTGGTGGAACGAGCGCAATAAGATCGAAAACTGGGTGCCGCGGCTGCTCATCGCACTGGTGGGTCTGGTCGTCGCCGGAACCATCCTTTTCGTGACCCTCACAGAGCGGTTTACCGAGGGCGGCTGGGCCACCGTCGGGCTAACAATCGTTGTTGCAGGCGCTTGCGTCTGGATCCGTGCGCATTACGCCTGGGTGAGCAACTCTCGGCGCCAGATCGACGAACAGTTCGCCACGACCCCAGAGGAACTCGACGCGATGGCCCCGGTACCCCGGGACGCCGAGTCCGCCACCGCCGTGCTCCTTACCACAGAGCATTGGGGTCCCACGATCCATACCTTGCTTTGGGTGCAGCGGCTTTTCCCGGGGCACTTCCGCAATGTCTTGTTCGTCGGCGTCATCGAATTTGACTCGCGGGCCATGGGCGCCGCCGAAACGCTGCCCCGGCGCACGGCGCGCCTGGAGACCGCGATGCGGCAGCTCGAAGGGTTCTGTGCAAAGCACGGATTGAGCGCCGATCGCGTTATCGGCTGTGGCACGGACCCCGTGCTGGAGCTGGAGAAACTTGTGAAAGACGTGGTTGCTAAGAACCGGAATTGCGTTTGCTTTGCGAACAAACTCATCCTTCCGCCTGGTCGCCGCGTGGCCGAGTGGTTGCACAACCAGACGGGGCTGGGCCTGCAGCGTCGACTGCACTCGGAAGGCATACCCTTGATGGTTCTTCCGATCCGTCTGGGCTAAACGGCATCGACTGCTGTCTGGGGACGCAAGCGGGCGGCTCGTGGCCTATCGAAAACCGCTTATAGGATGTGGCGCGTAAGGCTCCTCGAGTAACCGGATTTCTTCGTCGCTCAAGCGCAAGGAAAGTGAAGATGCCGCGTCGGAGAGGTGGTGCAGTTTTGTGGCGCCCACAATCGGGGCTGTGACGGCGGGCTTGCTGAGCAACCAGGCCAGGGCAAGCTGCGCGCGCGGCACCCCGCGCTCCTCGGCAACCTTGCCAACGCGTTCCACCACCGCCCGGTCCGCCTCTTCGGTCCGCGAATACAAGGACATGCCAAACAGGTCTGTCTCGTAGCGCTTGGTGTGCTCGCTGTGCCAGGCGCGCGCAAGGCGCCCGCGCGCCAGCGGGCTCCAGGGAATCATGCCTATGCCTTCGGCCTCGCAAAGGGGGATCATCTCGCGCTCCTCTTCGCGATACAGCAGGTTGTAGTGGTTTTGCATGGAAACGAATCGGGTCCAACCCCGCAAGTCGGCAAGATAAAGCGCCTTCGTGAACTGCCAAGCATGCATCGATGAGGCGCCGATATAGCGGACTTTGCCGGATTTGACCGCGTCGTGCAGCGCCTCGAGCGTTTCTTCGATTGGCGTGCGGTAATCCCACCGGTGTATCTGGTAGAGGTCCACGTAGTCCGTCTGCAGCCGGCGCAGGCTCTGATCGAGTTCGTAGAGAATCGCCTTGCGCGAGAGTCCCTGCCCGTTGGGCTCCTCGCGCATGACGCCGTGCACCTTCGTTGCGATGACCACGGCCTCCCGGCGCGCGTTGGCCTTCAGAAAACGCCCTAATACCGCCTCACTGGCACCGCTCGAATACACGTTGGCGGTATCAAAGAAATTAATTCCGAGCTCGAGCGCCTGCCGAAGAAAGGGTTGGCTTTGCTCCTCATCGAGGACCCACGCGTGCCTGCCGCCCGTCGCCTGACTGGCTTCGGGCGCTCCGAAGCTCATGCAGCCCAGACAAATGCGGGAGACCTTCAGGCCGGTCTTGCCAAGGTTGACGTAATCCATCGATGTTCCTTCCCGGCGGGCGCGACCCCGAAAGGGGATGCGAATCGCAAAAATGCAAGGAGCGAGAAGCTCACATGCCGAAGTCGCTTGCGCCCATTTTGGCAAACTCCGGCTCCGGCGTCACGGCACTCGCCAGCGTCGCCCGCGGTCGCAGCTGCGGCCAGCCGGGCGGGTTGGATGCACGTCCCGCGCGCCGTTGGGGGACATTGCGGCGGCCGGACCGCGCCCGTTTGTCATTGCGGCTCAAGCCTCGAGGCCAAGGCTGCGGCGCTGGAGCGGGACTTCGCTCGGCCTGCCTCCTACGCCGAGGAAAGATCCAGCGGCAATTTGCGCGGGCGCTTGCCGGTCAAGGCCGCGACCGCGTTGGCAATTGCCGGTGCGATCGGAGGCACTCCGGGTTCTCCCAAGCCCGTGGGCGGATCGTGGCTGGGGACGAAGTGCACGGCCACGGGTGCGACGTCCGTGATGCGCGGCGGGGGGTAGTCCGTAAACTGGGACTGCTGCACGACACCGTCCTTCAGCGTGATTTCAAAACCGGGCAGTGTCATGCCCAAGCCGAATACGGCGCCACCCTGAATCTGCGCCTCCGCGGCCATGGGATTCACTATGAAATTCGCATGAACGCCAGCGGTCGCCTGGTGCAGCTTCGCCCGCCCCTGATCTATGGAAACGTCCACCACGTACGCGACGACAGAACCGAAGGATTCATGAACCGCCACGCCCCACGCATGTCCGGCGGGCAGTGATTTGCCATAGCCGGATTTCTCAACCGCGAGGCGCAACGCGGCGATGTGGCGCGCGTGCGTGTCGGATTTCAGTCTGGCCAAACGCCATTCGACGGGATCCACGCCGGCGGCGCGCGCAACCTCGTCGACCATGGTCTCCATCACGAAAGCATTATGGGTGTGGCCAACGGACCGCCACCAAAGTACGGGAACGGCGACGTCGGGGTGCGTGACGCGCAACCGCATCGGCAGCCCGTACACATTGTTGGCAACCCCCTCCGTCATGGTGCTGTCGATGCCGTTCTTGATCATTGACCCCCCAAACGGTGTGCCTTTCAGGATCGATTGGCCGACGATCACGTGATCCCAAGTCAGCACGCGCCCATGGCCATCGAGCGCCACTTCGACGCGATGCAGGTGCGCGGGCCGGTAGTAGCCCCCCTTGATATCGTCTTCGCGCGTCCACATGACTTTGAGCGGCCCCGTCGGTCCACCCCGGTGGCGCTCAGCCCAGGTCTTTGCGATGGCTGCAGCTTCGCGCACGTAGTCCGAGGTTGGTGTCGCCCGCCGTCCAAATCCCCCGCCAGCCGGCATCGTGATGAAATTCACCTGTTCGGGTTTGAATCCCAGCGTTTGCGCAACGGCCTGCTGGTCGATGGTTTGGAATTGCGAGCCCACCCAGACGGTCGCCCCTTCTTCCCGGATGTCGAAAGTCGCATTCAAAGGTTCCATCGGCGCGTGGGCGAGGTACGGAAACTCGTAGTCCCCGCCCAGACGGAGGGCCGCGCCGGCCGCAGCGCTCATGTCGGCGTCGAGTGCCGTACTCTTCGGATGTGCGGCTTCTTCCCGGTACGAGGCAAGCAGGGCATCGCTGCTCACGAGACCGACGGCGCTCGCCTTCCACTGCACCCGCAGCAAGTCCCTGGCCTGCTTGGCCGGCCAAAAGCCCTGCGCTACGACGGCAACCCCACTGCCGCCACGGTCCGTCGGGACCTCGAAAACGTCATAAACGCCCTTGACCGTCTTTGCCTGACCTGCGTCAAAGCTCTCCACGCGGCCTCCGAAAGTCGGCGCGCGCAGCAAAAGCGCGACTCTCATCTCGGGCAGTCGCATGTCGATGCCGTAGCGCTTCGCGCCCGTAGCGCCCTCCAGCGCGTCGAGCCGACGATGCCCGGATCCGACGATCCGGTACTGCGCTGGCGACTTGAGCGCGACGTTCTGCGGCACGGGTTGCCTGGCCGCCGCGGCGGCTAGCGAGGCATAGGTGGCTTTGCGCTGGCCACAGCGAACCATGCCCGCGCCCGTTGAGCAGGAGGAAGCGGGAACCTGCCATTGTTCGGCCGCCGCTGCCACGAGCATCGCGCGCGCTGCCGCGCCAAGCTCCCGGTATTGCACCCACGAATGGTCGACAGCCGTCGATCCGCCCGTCATCTGCAACCCGTAGTACGGGTCCTTGTAGGCGTCGGCGGCCGGGGCAAGGCTCGCTCGAACCTGGGCCCAGTCGACGTCAAGTTCTTCCGCAAGCAGCATGGGCAGCGCGGTCAAGGCGCCTTGCCCGAAGTCCAGACGGTTGACCAAGATCTCGACCGTATTGTCCGGGTGGATCTTGACGAAGGCGCCGGGATCGGCGGGCTTGCTTCTCGCCGCCTGCGGCGCGTCTTGCTCTGCCGCCCAGACAGCGGGTGCGGTCCACGCAATGAGCAGGCCGCCGCCAGCCATTGCGGTGAGCTTGAGAAAAACACGTCGACTCGGATCCGGGGTCGCGGGCGTGGCCGATACCTCGCTCACCCCGCTCATGGCAGTACGCGCATGATGCATGAACGTGCTCCTTACGCGAGGGATCTGGCCGCGGCGTGAATTGCGGCCCGAATGCGCTGGTAGGTGCCGCAGCGGCACAAATTTCCGGCCATCGCAACGTCGATGTCGGCATCCGTGGGTTTGGCATTGCGCGCGAGCAGCGCAGTTGCGCTCATGATCTGTCCGCTTTGACAGTAGCCGCATTGCGCGACGTCATGCGCAATCCAAGCGGCCTGCACTGCCTTGCCCGCGCGGCTGCTCGCAATAGCCTCGATGGTTGTGATCTTCTGACCGACCGCTGCCGACACGGGCGTCATGCAAGAGCGAGTGGGAACCTCGTTGATGTGCACCGTGCACGCGCCGCACGCGGCAATACCGCATCCGTATTTGGTGCCAGTCATGCCCAGCGTATCGCGCAATGCCCAGAGCAGCGGCGTGGTCGGATCGACGTCCAACTCGACGGGTGAGCCATTTACATTCAGTCGGATCATGTTCTCCCCTTAACTCAGTCGTGCCGCGCGAACGTCGTGCAGCGACGTTCGACGCATGCGCGACAGTTATAGCAAAGTTGAAAATGACCTTGACCCAGGTAAGGTCGGACATCGCTGGCTTCTCGCGTGCCAGCCGTTCGGGCCGCGTTCGCGCTAGGGATGCCGCTATTGCCTTTGGGCTGTGCATTCCGAATCTCGTGGGCGTGATCGGCCGCCATCGCGCGCAGGCGCACCCGTCAGGGCGTCATACGTGTGAAGGCGGCCAGGTCCCACTGGCCGCTGAGTTCGTCGTGACGAAGGATGTAGTTGTCTCCGTCGTCGCCCTCGACCTTAAACCAGCGCTGCGAAGGCGCAAACCAACGATCGATGATATTGCGCACCACAATCTTGCGCTCGCCGAGCCAAAATGCGAGCGGCTCCTGCTCCGCGCGAAACCCGGCATAGCACTGCACGCGAATCGACATGTGCTAGACCCCCGGGCCGCGCGACGACCAAAGCTCGAGGCGGTGACTCATCCATCGAGCTCCGGGTAGTGGCGGAATATATCGTCGTTATTGAACGCGAGTCTGCGGTTCGAAGCCAGGTAGCGCCGGATGTGCGGGCGCGCGAAAACCAGATCGTGCAGCGCGCGCAGCCGGGGACGCGTGCGCAGCGCTTTGCGGCTGGCAACCGGAAAAGCGTAGTGCAACCCCGCAATGACCTGCGCCATCGACAAATCGACGTAGCTGATCCGCTTGCCGACCATACCGGGCCCGCCGCCCGAGTTGCGCGTCAAGACGCGTTCAAAATATTCGAGGAACTTGGGCAGACGGTTGTCGCGAAAGTCCTTCGCGCGACGCCGGGCGGCGAGCTTTTGCTGCTCGTAGTACAGGTTGGCGCTCACCGGGTGATGCGTGTCATGGATCTCCACCAAAAAATCCGAGATCGTGAGCTGCAGCTGGTGCGTCCAGAGCCTGCCGGGCCAGTCCCTGGGAGCGAGGTCCAGGCGCCCTCCCAAAAAAAGAAGAATGTTTGCCGTCTGTCCGATCAGGCGTCGGCCGGTGCGCAGAAACGGTGGCGCGAAGGCGGGACGCTCGACGCCGGTATCCGTGAGAAGTCTTTCCATTGCTGGCACGCCGCCGCCCTTGTCCTCCGGCACGAGAGCCACGTCGACGTACGCTGCCCCGGCGTCCTCGAGTGCAAGACGCACGTATTCGCCGCGTCCCTGAATACCCGGCCAGTAATACAGCTCGTAGACCATATCGATGTCTCCCGTGGATGCAGATGCGCGGCTCGAAGGCCGCCCGGGGCTGCGCATCGATGATCCAACGAGCCGCCGTGCTGGTGAAAAAAGGGGCCTTCGACGGGCATGGTATCGGATGCGCGAGGCGGCGCACGCAGCCGCAGGCAGGCGAGTGCGCGATTCATCGCTAAACCGGGCGCCACTGCGGCGGCACCCAATAACCACGGACTTTTCGTGGTTGGAGCTGCCGGATCGCCCCTAGCCGTCTTGGAGCGATCGTGATCGGCGAGTACGCTACGAGGGCCGGGGTCTGGTCGCATCCCAACGAGACGAACCGCGCCTGCGCTTTGCGCGCAACCCCGGCAATCCTCGGCGCAAGTTTCGCCCAAGACCGCGCCTGCCGAGCACCGGCCGCCGAGGAACTCTAGGAAAGGGCGAGCTGATGCTGCAAGAATCCGAGTGGGCTGCGGCCCAGCGTGCGCAACGCGTGATGCCGTCGGCGGCATCGCGCGATGAAATCCGCTACCGAATCCTGAACCGCATGCGGGCCGACGAGCCCGAGGAGTTGCTGCGGCTCAAAAACGGGCTTTTGGCACGCAGGGCGCGCATCGATCCGAAGTATTTCTACGATACGGCCGGCTCCGCGCTGTTTTCCGACATCTGCGCGCAACCCGAGTATTACCTCACGCGTACGGAGGCGCGGATTTTCTCGGATCACCGATCCGAGATCGTCTGGCACCTGCCCAGGGGTGCGCAGTGGATCGACCTCGGTTGCGGCGATGGAGCTAAGTCCCAGCCATGGATCGCGACGGTGCGCCCGCGCCGGTATCTGGGGCTTGACATCGCGCCGGAGGCCCTTGAAAGGGCGCTGCAGCAGATCGGGACACGGTTCCCCGCCGTGGAGTGCGCGGGTGTCGTCTGCGACTTCTCGCGGCTGCTGCCAATCGAGGACATCGTTCGCGAGCGACCGGCCGCGCCTCCTGTACTGTTCTACCCGGGATCTTCGCTGGGAAATTTCTCGACCGCGCAGGCCTTCGCTCTGCTCAAGTCCTTTCGCAAGACCGTCGGGTCGCGCGGTTGTCTGTTAATTGGCGTGGATCTTGTCAGGACGCGCGCATCCTCCAAGCCGCCTATGACGACGCGCACGGCGTCACCGCCGCGTTCAACCGCAATGTCCTTCGAGTGGTCAATCGGCTGCTCGATGCGGATTTCGACCCCCGGAAATTCCGGCACCACGCCCATTACGATAAGCGCGCAGCGCGCGTCGAGATGCGCTTGCGATCCATCGTGGAGCACCGCGTCCGCATCGGGTCCGATGAGCGCCCGTTCCGTGTCGGCGAGAGCATTCTGACCGAATATTCGCACAAGTACACGGTTTCGGGATTCGGCCAATTGCTCCGCAATGCCGGCTTTGCGCGTCAGCGGATCTGGACCGATGCTGCGGGCTGGTTCGGCGTGTTTCTCGCGAGTCCGTAACACGCATGGACGCTTCCGACCGCCACGCCCGGGCGCGCAATTACAAGGAACTTGCACGTGCGTACCGGCGCGTGCGCGATCAATCGACGATGCTCGTTGCCGATTTGTCGCCCGAAGACTGCATGGTGCAGTCGATGGAAGATGCAAGCCCCGTGAAGTGGCATCTTGCGCACGTCACCTGGTTTTTCGAAACTCTGGTGCTCGAGACATGGCTCCCCAGGATGGGACGCGCGTTTCGCCCGTTTTGTCCGGCGTATCGGACCTTGTTCAATTCCTATTATGTCGGGATCGGTGCGTTTCACCCGCGGGCCGAACGCGGTGCGCTCTCGCGCCCTAGCCTGACAGAGGTGCGTGCCTACCGGGCGGCGATTGATGATCAGATGCTCGAGCTGATGCTGTCGGCCGACTGCGCCCCGGAACTTGCGCGGTTGATCACTCTGGGAATCAACCACGAGCAGCAGCACCAGGAACTGATCCTCACCGATCTCAAGCACCATTTCTCGCGCAACCCGCTGCTGCCCGCCTTTTGTCCGAGGCGCTCGGAGGCGCCGCCGGGCTCGGCGCTCGAGGGCCGCTTTGTTGCGTTTGCGGGCGGCGTGAGCGAAATCGGGCATCGCGGCGAGTCTTTTTGCTTTGACAACGAGCGGCCGCGGCACCGGGTCTGGATCGAACCCTTTGAAATGGCCAATCGCCCGGTCACCAACGGTGAATTCCTGGAGTTCGTTCGCGATGGCGGCTATCGCAGTGCCCAGTGGTGGCTCTCCGACGGCTGGGATACCGTGTGCCGCCAACGCTGGGACGCACCGCTGTACTGGCTGGCCGACGGCGACGTGTTCACGCTGGCGGGCAGGCAGCCGCTAGAGCCAGCCGAACCGGTATGCCACGTGAGCTACTACGAAGCCGATGCGTTTGCCCGCTGGGCAAGGGCGCGACTGCCCACGGAGAGCGAGTGGGAGCATGCGGCTCAGTCCCAGCTCGAGGGGGCCTCGGCGGTGGACGGCGCCGTGCGCGGAAATTTTCTGGAGAGCGGGTCGATGCATCCGCGAGTGCCCGGGGGTGCGCAATACGGGGATGGCGGACTGACCCAGCTCTTTGGCGATGTGTGGGAATGGACGCAAAGTGCGTATTTGCCCTACCCGGGGTTCGAGCCCAACGAGGGTGCGGTAGGCGAATACAACGGAAAGTTCATGGTGAACCAGATGGTGCTGCGCGGGGGATCGTGTGCGACCCCAGCCGACCATATGCGGGCAAGCTACCGGAACTTTTTCCACCCGCACGCCCGCTGGCAGTTCAGCGGATTTCGCCTCGTGCGAGACCTTTGATAAGCAACAAGAAAACGATCCCGGGGTTTGGCGGCGGATTGCACGGGCGCGGGCGCGCCGAAGGCCAGAGTTTGGGCCCTGGGGGGACGCGCTCTAGACAGCCATAGCCGACACCGGCGCGAAGTCCACGGAATTTGATTGCGGACCAAACCCACCCCGGGGGTGCGGACGCCCTAGAGACTTGATTTTCGCCTCCAAATGCCCAATATGGGGTACCAATCGCGGACTACGGTGGTCGGTGCAAGGAGCGAGGAAACCAGGCACCAGGCTGTTTGTTTGCGGCCAGACGCTTTCCTTGACCCTTGGTCCCATTGCAAAGGAGTTCGATGCCCGCCATACGACCAGCCGCTGTCGCCGGGCTGTTCTACCCCGAGGCGCCCGCGACGCTTGCCGCGCAAGTGCGTGCCTACCTTGACAAGGCCGCAGCGCCGGACAGCGGCGAGATCCCGATCAAGGCTCTCGTCGTTCCCCATGCCGGCTACGTGTATTCGGGGCCCGTTGCGGCCGCGGCCTACCGAAAGTTGGCAGCCCAGGCCGACGCGATCCGGCGCGTGGTCTTGTTTGGCCCCGCTCACCGCGTGCCGGTACGGGGTCTGGCGCTTCCTTCTGCACAGGCGTTCGCCACACCGCTTGGCGTCGTCGAAATCGATGGCGATGCGACCGCGAAAGCCTTGGGGCTGGCGCAAGTGAGCACGAGCGACGCCGCGCACGCCCTGGAGCATTCCTTGGAAGTGCAGCTGCCGTTCCTCCAGACCGTGCTGCGCGAGTTTCGGATCGTGCCCTTTGCCGTGGGCGACGCAACGCCAGCGCAGGTGGCCGAAGTCATGGAACTGCTTTGGAACGGGCCACAAACTTTGATTGTCGTGAGTTCGGACATGTCGCACTATCTGCGCTACGGCGAGGCGCGCACCATCGACCGCCAGACGGCCGACACAGTTCTGGCGCTGTCGGCCACGCTGCACGACGAGCAAGCCTGCGGTGCTACGCCCGTCAATGGCCTGCTGACGGTCGCGCGTCGACGGGGGCTTGCGCCCGCGTTGCTCGATTTGCGCAACTCGGGGGATACGGCCGGAGATCGGTCCCGCGTGGTGGGGTACGGTTCGTTTGCTTTTGGGGAGGCTGCGCATGTCCGGCAGTGATCTTGGGCGCGCATTGTTGACGATCGCGCGCTCCGCGATCGCGGAGCGGTTGGGTCTGGGCGGGCTCGAAGCATCGGACCACGGCGCGTTGCACCAGCAATCGGCGACTTTTGTGACTCTGCGCAAGACCGGGCAGCTGCGTGGCTGCATCGGATCGCTCGAGGCGGTTCGTCCGCTGGGACTTGATGTACGCGAGAACGCAATTGCCGCAGCCTTCCGGGATCCGCGCTTCGAACCGTTGGCCGCTGTGGAGTTCCCGGCGACATCCGTTGAGGTTTCACTGCTATCGGCCGCCGAGCGGCTAGAGGCCGGTAGCGAAGAAGAACTCCTGGCGAATCTTCGCCCCGGCATTGATGGGGTGATTCTGGAGTTCGGGCGCCATCGCGCGACGTTTCTGCCTCAGGTCTGGGAGTCCCTTGCCGACCCGCGGGAGTTTCTGAGCGAGCTCAAACAAAAAGCCGGACTGCCCGAGGATTTCTGGCACGCCGGATTGAGCGTGTCGCGTTATTCCGTGACCAAGTGGGTGGATCTGGATTTCGCGCTCTAAGGAAGATGCAGCAATGAGCAATTACCCCGGGCGTTGGTGGCATCGTCTGGACGACGGACGGATCCAATGCGATTTGTGTCCGCGCGACTGTCGTCTGCACGAAGGGCAGCGAGGCGCGTGCTTCGTGCGCCAGCGCGAAAACGAGGCCATCGTGCTTACCACCTATGGCCGTTCGTCGGGGTTTTGCATCGACCCGATCGAGAAAAAGCCGCTCAATCACTTTTACCCCGGCTCGACGGTGTTTTCCTTTGGAACCGCCGGGTGCAATCTCGCGTGCAAGTTCTGCCAGAACTGGGACATCTCGAAATCGCGCGAGATGGACACCTTGATGGATGCCGCATCGCCCGAGGCAATCGCGCGCACGGCTGCGAAGATGAAGTGCCAAAGCGTTGCCTTCACCTACAACGACCCGGTCATTTTCGCCGAGTACGCGATGGACGCGGCTGACGCCTGTCACGATCTGGGTATCAAGACGGTTGCGGTCACCGCCGGCTATATGGGCGAGCAGGCTCGACGCGACTTCTACGCGAAGATCGACGCGGCCAATGTCGACCTGAAAGGGTTCACCGACGAGTTTTATGCCAAGCTGTGCGGGGCGCACCTGCAGCCCGTGCTCGATACGCTCGTGTATCTGCGTCACCACACCGATGTCTGGGTGGAGATCACCACGCTGCTCATCCCCGGTAAAAACGATTCGACCGAGGAGCTCGAGGCGATGTGCGCTTGGATTGCGCGCGAGCTCGGAGGCGACGTGCCGCTGCATTTCACGGCTTTTCACCCCGACTACAAGCTCACGGAGCTCCCGCGAACCCCCGCGGCCACTCTGAAGCGGGCGCGCGACATCGCGCTGCGCGCGGGACTGCAGTACGTCTACACCGGTAACGTGCATGACACAACGGGCGGGACGACGTTTTGCCCGGGGTGTGGAGAACCGCTCATCGTGCGCGATTGGCACGACATTCTGAGTTACGAACTGACCGAGCAAGGGCTGTGCCGACACTGCACTGCGCGGATTCCCGGGCAATTTGGCGCCTATGAAGGGCAAACGTCCCGAGGCCGCGTGCCCGTGCGACTCGCGGTGCAGGGCTCCGTGTAAGGCGCGCCCGTCCGGGCGGTCGGGACCGAGTCTTCGCCGCTCACGCCATCACGGGTCTCGCCCGTGGCGGCGCGTAGAAATAAATGGCAACCAGGCTGCAAAGAAAGACCAGTGCGAGCGTTGCGATTGCGCCGAACAGGCTTCCGGTGACCACCTTCATCGAGCCGATGAACATCGGGCTCAAGGCCGAGCCCGAGGCGCCGATCGAGCTGATCAGCGCGATGCCG
>Ga0187780_10003367_pt1 | contig 12069 bp, 10 predicted proteins | sample 1015_Q2_SP10_20__FD_132429 | JGI IMG/M metagenome (GOLD analysis project Ga0187780, IMG submission 132429) | Tropical peat soil microbial communities from peatlands in Department of Meta, Colombia - 1015_Q2_SP10_20_MG | ecosystem: Environmental > Terrestrial > Soil > Wetlands > Peat | place...
AATGTATCCAAGGCCGCAGGCGCTTGCGATCGCCAATGCGAAGCGGGGCTTAGGCCCTACGGCAGGGTTGCCTGCCTCGTCCGGCGGACTCGGCGCGTGCGACACAGGCAGGTCTCCAGGCGATGGCTCGGTGCTCGCGCTCACGCGTCAGTTTCCTCATCCGTGCGGGCCATATCCTGCTCGAGGTTTTCGAACAACGATTGATCGAAAGCTAGCTCGCTGATGATGTAACTCTCGTTCGCCCAGTTTCCGAGATCGAACCAGCGGCATCGCTCGCCGCAAAATGGAAAATCCCCGTTCACTTCAGAATCCGTGGGTTGCCCGCACATGGGGCATCGCCGCTTCATGCTTTCATCATCCTCCCAAGCTGCGCGGCCGACTGGCTACAACTTCTCGCCGTCGCCTTTCGGCGTGGCTCCCCGAGCGGTGGTCGACATACCGTGGTCAAGACCCAGATGGACGAGCGCCAATCGTTGCGCGAGCATCTCGTATTGCGCGGACAGATGGCTTCTGTAGACGGAAGCGTCGCGGTAATACCGTTGCATGCGCTCGCCGTCTTTCGCGGCGCTGGAACTGGAAGTACGGGCGAGCATCTCCACGGCTTCCCACGCTAGGCGCCCGCCGTGTTCCAGGCTCGCAAAAAGCTCGAGGTCCTCTTCCATCGTAAACGGCTTCCCGCCCTCCACTCCACGGCGGCAGTACTCCATGTAAACATCGCCTGCGTTGAGCACGAGCCGTTTCGCCGCATTCATTAAGCCGAGCGCGAGGCCCAGGTGGCGCTGATAGTCGTGGTGAAGATAGCGCGGTTGCATCGGCGGATAGGGAGTTTTCTTCGTGAGAATGAGGTGTTCGTACTCGTCAATCGCGGCGTAGCCCAAGCCAACCATGACGCCGACCAGTTCTGCATGAAAGAAAGATAAGCAGCGGCCCGCATACATGGGATTGCCGTGAAGCCGAAGGCCCGGAGTGCCTCCGGTCAAATCGATGTTGAGCATATCGAGTTCGATGACATGGCTGGCAGGCACGCGTGCGCCCTCAATCACGATCGAGTTCGATCCGCTGCCGCGCATGCCAAGGATCGCACCCCAATCCTCGAGCATTTTCCATTGCGAGCGCGGGACCAGTGCGATTCCTGCCCGCGGTGGGCCGGCCGTTTCGCCAGCGATTAAAACGCTCGGCATAAAGTGTGTTGCATAGGGCGCGCCGGAAGCATAGCCCCACTTTCCTTGGATGAACCAGCTCCGGTCGATGCGGGTTGCGGTTCCGCTCGGCGCAGCTACCGACGGAGCGGAGAAATCGCCGCTGGGGCCAAACCCAGCGGCCTGCGCTTCTTCGCTGAAATAGGAGCCGAGCATCAGCGCGTGGCCTGCACCGACGATCAGGCACCACGACGCCGACGGATCGCCGCGCGCGATCTCGATACCGACGTGATAGTAGGTCTTCAGGTCGAACTCGTAGCCACCGAAGCGGCGCGGCTGCAGGCAGCGATAGAACCCGGCCTTCTGGAATTCGCGGTGCATAGCCTCGGAATAAACTCCGCGGCGCTCGGTTTCGTCTTGCTCGGCGCGAAGTTGGGGCTGCAGCGCCGTAGCTCGCTCGATCATTTCAGCCGGGGTTAAATTCGGCTCCGGTACGGGCACAGTTGCCTTTCCCTGTTCCAGCTTGGTGCTCATCCCTAAGTCCTTTGTGACAACGGCAGTTTTTGCCCGATCAGCGGCGATTATACATGCCACGCAACTGCAAAATGATCTCTTTCAACGCTGGGCGAGAATCGGGAAAAGGTCTGGTGGCCGCTCGAGAGTTCGGGCGACACGCGTTGGGGAAAATTCGACGACACGTCCGATAAGATCGTAGTCCTTCGCTTCCGTTACTTCGAGAATTGCCAGAGTGCCGGGAGCGGGAAGCTGCGCGGCATCGGTGATCCCTTGGAATTCCGTGACGTAGACCTTGCCATCGATTTCTGGCGCCATGCCCTCCAGCCGGGCCTCCCAAATCAGATCCGTGTCCTTGGATGGGCCTTCCAGCATCACTTCGACGCGCTCGCCCAATCGACGCCGCAGCTTGCGTGCGGAAATTCTTTTTTGAATCGACATGAGCCGCTGGCGGCGTTGCTCGATGGTCTCGGGGTCGACTTTCCCGTCGAGCTGAAAACTCTTGGCCCTGTCCTCATCCGAGTATGCGAAGACTCCCATCCAATCGAACTCGGCCGCACGGACGAAATCGCAGAGCTCACGAAAGTCCCGTTCCGTTTCGCCCGGGAATCCAGCGATCAACGAAGTGCGGATGGAAACGCCCGGGATGGCCTTGCGAACCCTCTCGAGCATTTTCAAAAACGCGTCTCCGTTCGAGCCGCGCCTCATACGCGCAAGTACACTGCGGCTAGCGTGCTGGAGTGGGATGTCCAGATATTTCGCAAGGCTTTCGTGCGCTGCGATGGTATCGAGCAATTTCGGCGTGATGCGGTTGGGGTAGCAATAAAGGAAGCGAATCCAGTGTAGATCCCCGACGTGTGCGAGCCGCGCAAGAAGCGTGGGCAGACCGTCGTGAAGGCCGAGATCCTCGCCGTAGTACGTCGTGTCCTGACCGATGAGGTTGATTTCGCGGACTCCCGCCGCGGCGAGGTTGTTCGCTTCGCGCACGACGGATTCAAACCTCCGGCTGCGGAATTTCCCACGAAGCTGGGGAATGATGCAGAAAGCACAGGGATGATCGCATCCTTCGTTGATTTTGATGTAGGCAGTGTGCCGCGGTGTGGCAACCATGCGTGGTGTGAGATCGTGATAGAGATAGGAGGGCGAGGCGGGCGGCTCAACCACGCCTGCTCCCGACGGAACTTCACCCGAGCAGGCCTGGAGGATTTGTTCGACTTCCCCGGTTCCGACTACGGCATCCACTTCTGGAATCTGCTCGCGAATCTCGTTGCGGTAGCGCTCGACCAGACAGCCCGCGACAATCAATCTCCGTGCCCGCCCGAACTTTTTGTATTCGGCCATCTCGAGAATCGTCTCGACAGACTCCTGCTGGGCCGGCGCGATGAAGCTGCAGGTATTGACGACGATCACGTCGGCCTGGTCGGCGCGCGGCGAGATTTGGTAGCCTGCGCGCTCAAGCATGCCCATCATCACCTCGCTATCGACAAGGTTCTTCGGGCATCCCAGGCTTACGAATCCAACTTTCAGCATGGTCGGGCGTTCCTTCTACGTGTTGGCAAATAGGCAATTTTAGCATGCTCGGCAGCAAGGGCCTTAGGGAGAGACGCCGCTTTCAGCGTTGGAAAGGCCTGCGAGAGCGGAGCGAACCGCGGATCAAGCGGAGAAGGGAAGACATCTGCTCGATGCGGGCGGGATGGCTGCCAAAGCGTGCCGACTGGTAGAGCTCGGTAAGCTGTGCGACAGGCGCGGTTAGATCTCCTCCTGGAAGGCTGGAAACAAATTCCCGCGCCGTCTGTGACGGTGCTTTTTGCCAGCCACGTTTTTCGAGCAAGCGGAGCATCTCGTTGTACTCGAGCGCGGCCAGGCCGGCGGTGAGGTCACCGCGGCGCCGGGCGCGAAGGCTCCAACGAGCAGCGAAGTAACCGATCATGGAGCGTCCGCGTAGGGCAGCCAGTATCAGGACGAGAAAAACAAGCGCGGCTGGAAGCATATACCTTGACGCCTCCAGCCGATGATCGAGCGCAAGAAGTCGGGCCATGGCGGCTCTTTCCTTTTCGCGGTACATGTTGCGCGCGCGATCGCCCCAATGGCGCGAAGACCTTTCTAGGTTCTGCCCCAGGGTTAGCTGGTGTGTGAAGTCGTAGTTGATTACCCACTCCCCCCAAGCGAACTGGAACCAATCCCAATAGCGACTGACAGTGTCGAGTAGGCCGGAGCGCTGGGCGTTCGCCGGAGGGGTGGGATCGACAGTGATCCAACCGTAATCGGGAAAAAAAACTTCGACCCAGGCGTGTGCGTCGCTTTCACGCACGATGTAGTCGCCGCCGACGTCGTTGTATTCGCCGGAGAGAAATCCGGTCACATAACGCGCCGGGATTCCGATCCCGCGCAGCATCACCGTCATCGCTGAGGCAAAGTATTCGCAATTTCCGGACCGTCGGACGAACAAGAATTCGGCAAGCGGATCCTTACTCGGCGGCCCCGTGAGGTCCAAGGTGTAGGAGTAGTGGGAGATGAGATACCGCTGAAGGCTCAGGACTTTGTCGTATTCGTTGGTTGAACTGGAGGTGGTTTTCTCGGCAAGCGCGCGGATGCGCGGATCGAGCGGCGGAAGCTGCAGATACGTTTCCCGAAGGCTCGGCGGGTAGACGAGCGGAGCACTGCGCAACTCAGACTCCGATGTCGTGGGCAGGAGCGATCTGCCCTCGTAGCGAATTTTCATACCATTGTGAGCGGCGTTAAAAAGTGAGCCGGTCTGATCGATCAGCAGATAATGACCGCGCGCAAGCCCATCGGACCGTGTGGGTTCCTCGCCGAAGTGCCCGCGAACCGACTCAACGCGTGGAGCAATGAAGATGGCGTCCGTGCCCAACGGTTCCATGAGCACGGTGTAGTGCAGAGGATAAAACGCTCCGCGAAACAGACCGGCAAACCCCAGCACGTAGTCTCCCTCGGAGTTTGCTAGGACGACGTTTTCATTTCGCAGAGGAGTGGACCAGCGTGTGCCGTCGAACGTGGTGAGTGCCACTCCCCGCCAATGGATGTCCTGCGCGTGCTTGGGATCCCCTTCGACGGCAATGCGCATGACCACGGAGGTGTTCTTCTGAATCTTCCCGATTTCACCCAGGGCGACATTGTCGCTGAACCCTGTCATCAGGGCGGGTTGAAGAGTAAGGGCGCTCAAGTAGCCAGTGGTAAAGCGGGGGATCATGAAAAAAATCAGTGTACCGAGTACGAGCACGCTGGCGGCAACGAGCACCGAGGTCGCTCCGAGCGCGTGACGCAGGCGCCGCGCCAGGGGCGAATCCCGCTCAAGAGGAGGGGAAACGGCTCCGGCGGCACTGCGGTGCATTTCGAGAGCGACGAATGTGGAAACCGAGAGGATCAGGAAAATCGCCAAGGCGACGAGAAAGACCGTGTCGACCGTCAAGATCGCGCAAGCCAACATGCCTGCGACCGCGAGAACCGCGAGGAAAGCAGAGTCGCGCTGGGTGCGCGCGGAATAGAGACGGACCAGCGTGGCGAACAGCAAGAGGTGGATCGCGGAAAGCAATGCCGCGTAGAGCGGCGGATTCGGAGCGCCCTCAGCCAGGCCGCGCGACAGTACCCAAAGATCGAGCGGGAAGAAAAGGAAATAGGCGAGAACGAACCACGTTGCCACCCGGGCGGAAAGCTCGGGGCCGCGTCCTCGAAACAGGCGCACCCCTTTGTAGATCAGCGCGGCCGGGGGAACCAGCGTGGAGAAGGGATCGAGCTTGCCGGTCGAAACGATGGCAAAAACGCCGGTGGACACGAGCAGAAAAAGCGAAACTTGAAAGTAGTGCTGCACGGCGGGCAATAATTCGCCCGGCGCGGGCTCAGTTCTGGGTGGCTCCACGTGTTCGGCGGCAACGAACATGGTGACAATACGATGCTAGCACTAGGTAGGTTCTTCGCTTAGGACGGCGGGGCGGAGTGGTAACGAGAGAGCGAAGCGGACCCTACCGCTGCGGCAGCGATTTTTCGCGTAGCGCTGGAGATCGCAAGATGATCGATACGATCGAAGGCAAGGATGCGCGTGCGCGGAAGGCGTGGCAGTTTCACTACGCGCGCTAGGAATGGGAGCAGCGTGATGTTACGAAACGTGACGCCATGGCGCGCCGCCGGCAAAGCTTCCAGCTCCAGCGGGGTCGAGTCGAGCTTCAGGCTCTCGCGCAGGTGGCGTTCTAACTCAACGAGTGGCTGACGGGCAACTCCGATGGCCGGAAACTGCCAGAGGCGTGAGAAGAGCACACCGTCGTACGCTTGGGGATCGCGAACCAGAAGGGTGCGGCCGCTGGGGTCGTGGAGAACGGCCGCGGCGATGCGCAGGCGGACGGTGGCGCGCCTCGGACGGGGCGCGGGAATTTCATCGGTAATGCGGAGCGCCAAGGCACGGCAAAAGCGTGAGACAGGGCAGCTGCCGCAGCGAGGACTCTGTGGGGTGCAGATCGTTTCACCCAGTTCCATCAAAGCCTGGTTCCAATCGCCCGGTGCGCTCTGGGCCAGCAGATGCTCTGCTGTTTTGCCCAGCTGGCGCCAGCGGAGCGATGCGCGTAAGTCGCCGTGAACCGCGCCGAGGCGTGCAAGGACGCGGGCAACGTTGCCATCGAGAGCCGCGAGAGGAGCATCATAGGCAATGCTGAGAACGGCAGCGGCCGTGTAGCGGCCGATGCCGGGAAGAGCGAGAGCGGCTTTGAGCGTGCGGGGAAATTCGCCGCCGTGGCCGGCGACAATTTCGCGTGCGGCGCGATGAAGGTTGCGCGCGCGGCTGTAATAACCGAGGCCGGACCAGAGCCGCAGGACTTTCTCCAAACGAGCGTCAGCCACTGCTTCGACCGTCGGGAAATTCTCGAGAAACCGATGGTAGTAAGGCAGCACGGCGGCGATGCGCGTTTGCTGCAGCATGATCTCGGCAACCCAGATGCGGTAGGGATCGCGGCCGAAACGCCAGGGAAGGTCGCGCCGATGTGTCTGGAACCAGGTCAGGAGACGGCGCTGCAGGCCGGCACGAACTCTCGACGAATCGAATAACATCCGCGTAATGCCGGTATGTTCGCACGATCACCGGGCACAAGGAAATACGGAAAAGCGGTACAGGATGAGCCAGATTTCGCATGGCTCATAGGCGGTCGATAAAAAGAAAGTAAGACGACGACCACAGCGCGGTGGGTATGCTGCGCTGGGCTCGCGCAGTGAGGATGATCTTGAACACTTCCCGGTCGTTGCCGAGCTCGTCCAGAAATGCGCCGCCGGCGGCGGAAGCCTGCGGTTTGATGAGCGCAAGCTCGTGCAGTGTGTCGTAGATGACCTCGGTGGCTGGAGCCATGGGCGTCGAAAAACGGTCCGTGCGGAACTGCATGACAGACTGAATCTCGTAAAAGTGCCAGGCGATCGAGGCGGTCATCGAAACAGCTCGCTCGAACCGCGCCGCGTGTTGCGCCATCATGGATTCTCCGGAATCGATGCCGCGTCGCTCCGTCTGCTTCGGAGAAAGCGGAAGCCCGATGAAAGGGTCGAGAACGAGCATCACGCGTCGCTCATCTTCGCGAGCGAATTCGCGAACCATCATGCGACCCGATTTTGCACTAACCTTCCAATCGACAAATCGCGCGCTGTCGGTCGGCCGATATTCGCGCAGCGAGTGTAATTCGTGGCCGCGTCCGCGATAAAAGCTGGCCACCTCACCGCTCAACAGCGGCAGGACCTCGTAGAACTGGTCGGCCGGCTCTACACGGGGATAGACAGTGATCTCAATGGGCGAGTTCACCTGGCGCGTTTTTTCGAAGAAGCCGAACGGAAAGCGCGTGCGGATTCCGAAAGCGTCCTGGCGATAGATTCCGCGATGGGGAAAGCGCAGCTCGACTTTTTGCCTCACCGCACGCAGGTGCGGAACATAGGGAAAGAAAACGGGCCGTGTGAGGATTTCGCTCGGTGTTTTTTTTGTTCCACCGGCAACAAGCAGCGAAAACGAGGGCCAGGCCTGTTTTTCGTTCCGCAGCTCGATTTCGGCCAGCACCGGCTGCTCGGCGAAGATATGTTCGGGGAGATCGAATTTCAAGTCGACGCCCGTGAGCACAACGCGCGAAAGTACGCCCGAAACCAATATGCCGGCAAGCAGGCAAGCGAGAATCAAAAAGAGCAGGTTATTGCCCGTGTTGACCGCCGCGAGGACGAGGATAAAGACTGCGGCGAGATAAATCGTGCCGTCGCGCGTGAGACGGTAATCGACCTGATACGCGAGCCAGCGCAGGCTCGTGCGCTTCGCGAGTGCTGGAACGATCGTGATCGCCACCCAGGCGGCGATGGCGAGCGCCATGGCCGTCGTGGCCGTCGACAGCCACAGGCGGCCTTCCTGTGCAACCGCGGCGGAAAACAGCGCGGTGACCAGCGCAAAGGAAAGCGCAAGCATGGCGATCCCGAAATTCCGCCAGCCCGGACGATCACGGCGTTGCCACCAATGCGCTGCGGCCGATGGGTTCGTGATCGACATGTTCAGCAGCTAGAGCGGGACGCGTGTGCTGTCGAGGATTTCCCGGAGAATTGCTTCGGCCTGATCGGATTTCTTTTGCGTCGAAACATAACGTGAGCTGACAACGACGCGGTGTGCGAACACAGGGATGATGAGACGCTTGAAGTCATCGGGCAGGCAATAGTCGCGCCCCTCCAAAAACGCGCGGGCTTGTGCCGCACGATGTAACATGACCGCGCCGCGCGAGCTGACGCCGAGGCTCAACTGTTCTGTCTGTCGGGTTCGCTCCACGATTTCCAGTGCGTAGTCAAGCAGGCTCTCCTCCACCCGCACTTGCGAGATGGCCTGCTGCATCCCGACCACATCGTGTGCATCCATTAAGGGTGCGATCTGATCCCCGTGCCCGGCCGCGGAATTGTTGCGGATGATCTCCTTTTCGCTCGTCCGAGAGGGATAGCCCATTCGGATGCGCATCAAAAAGCGATCGAGTTGCGATTCAGGCAGGGGGTAGGTGCCATGGTGCTCGATAGGATTCTGCGTCGCAACTACGAGAAAGGGCTGCGGCAGCGGGCGGGTATGGTTATCGACAGTAATTTGCGATTCGTTCATGGCCTCGAGGAGTGCGGACTGCGTTTTCGGAGTGGTGCGATTGATTTCGTCAGCCACAATGATGTTGGCGAAAATGGGCCCAGGCTTAAATTCGAATTCCCGAGTGGCGGGGTTAAAGACGCTCACGCCGATCACATCGCTCGGCAGCAAATCGGAGGTGAACTGAATCCGTTGAAAAGAACACTGAAACGAACGCGCGAGTGCTTGTGCAAGAGTCGTCTTGCCGACACCCGGAACGTCTTCGATCAGCAGATGGCCGCGCGCCAACAGCGCCGTGAGCGCGAGGCGAATGACATCCTCCTTGCCCTTGACGACCCGTCCGATCGAGCGCTGAAGCTCGGCGAGACGGCTGCTGGCAGCGACGACCGTTGTGTTGATCGCGGTTTGCAATTCGTTAGGCCTTCTGCTACAAAAACTCAGCAGCTTTTGCTAGGCGCTTGCGGGCGATTAGCTCAGTGGTTAGAGCGCTCCCCTCACACGGGAGAGGTCCAAGGTTCAAGTCCTTGATCGCCCACCATGCTTCCCATTCGATTCTGCCATCATTTGTAAGGCTGCCTGAAATATTGATTTAAGAAGGTGTGCCCAAGGAGTGGCGCTCACGGGCTGCCGGGCTCGCAATGAGGCTGTCACTAAATTTCGTAAGGGTGGTCGCGCTGGGCGGGTGGATCGGGGCCATCCTGTATTTTGCGGCGGTGGTGACCGAAGGAGCGTTCGCGGTTCTGCCAAAGCAAGACGAGGCTGGGCTGCTGGTGGGCTTCACGCTGGGCGGATTGCACGTGATGGGGCTCGTTTCGGCGGCGATTTTCGTGAGTGCATCGGTGGTGCTCGCCAAAGGTCTGAGAGCCATTCGGAGGTCATCGGTGGCAGGCGTAATCCTGATGGGGCTGCTGACGATGGCCTCGCAGTATCACGTGATGCCCCACATGGCGCGGCTGAGGAGCCAGATGGGTTCGGTTGATCAGACGCCTCGAAGCGATCCGCGCCGCGTCGAGTTCGATCGGCTGCACAAAATCTCCGTAGATATCGAGGGCGCCGTACTGTTGATGGGACTAATCGCCTTGTTCTTGACCTTGCGCGAGGATCGACCGCGCGCAGAGAGTTAGGATTTTTTCGCGGCGCGTTTATCGGCCTTTTGCACGCTCTTTCCCTTTGCTCGCACCTTCCTGATTTTGCGGGCCTTCGGGCCAGCGAGCTGGACGGCGCGCCACATGTACCAGCTTGCGACGGTGCGATAGGGCCGCCAGCGCTCTCCAAATTGGAGCAGTTCCTTCGGCCGCGGAATCGCGCTCTTGCGGTAGGTGATGGCGTAGCCCTTTTGCACGCCGTAGTCGTGAATCGGCAGGACGTCCGGACGGCCGAGACGAAAGATCAAGAACATCTCGACGGTCCACGCACCGATGCCTCGAACGGAAATCAGCCGATCCACAAGCTCTTGATCCGACATCTTCTCGGCTTGCGCGAGCGTTGGTACAACGCCGTCGATTGTCTTCTGCGCCAGATCGCGCACAGCGGCAACCTTGGCCTTCGAGAGGCCGCACTTGCGCAGCTTCCGAGTCGGCACGCGAAGCAATTCTTCCGGAGCAGGGCAGTTCCCATGGGCGCCGAGTGCCTTGATGCGTCGAAAAATAGCCTGTGCAGCCTTCCCGGCAATGCTCTGGTGCATCATGGCTTCGAGCAAGGATTCGTAAACGCTATCGCATTCGTCGAGCCGGAATTGAAATGTTCCGACCCTCTCCATGAGGCCTGCGAGTCGCCTGTCGACGCGCGAAAGGTGCGCGTGTGCCTCGACGTGGTCGAAGGGCAAGGGAAGCGAGCTTGTCGCAGCGTTGATCACTCGTGCTTCTCGAGCAGAGCCTTCCAACGCGCCCAAGAATCGGCGCGGGCTTTCTTATTGGCGTCACTGGCATCGGGAGCCTCGCCGGCTCGCATAAAGCCGTGCCCCGCGCCCTCGTACGTGACTGGCTCGTAGACCTTGCCGGCCGCTTTCATGTTGGCGGTCGCCGCGGGAATTGTGGCATCGACGCGAGCGTCGTTGCCGGCGTAAAAAGCGTACACCGGAGCGGCGATGCGCATCATCGCGTCCGGATCTGGCGGCCCACCGTAGAAAACAAAGGCAGCGGAAAGATCGGGACGGTTCGTCGCGAAGCGAAAGCTCTGGCCACCGCCCCAACAGAAGCCAACGACAAAAAGCTTGCCCGTGGCCGCGGGCAGCTTTTTCCCGTAGTCAGCGACGGCCGCAAGGTCGGCTGTCACCTGTGAGGGATCGAGATGGCTGACGGCCTCCATGGCCTTCGCCTGATCGAATGAGGAACTGCGGCCGCCATTCGGTCCCATGCCAGAAAGCAAATCCGGCGCAACGGCAATGTAACCGGCCGCGGCGAGCTGATCGGAGAGATCCTCGACCCAGTCGGTCATGCCGAAGATTTCGTGAATCACCAGGACAACGGGCCGTTTATCCCTCGACTCTGGATAGACAACGAAGGTTTCCACCGAGCGGCCATCGTGCTTGACCGTTACCCATTCTTGATGCCGGGGCGATTTCTGAAGGGCGGCTTGCGCCCAATCTTGCGCGGAAACCGCCTCGGACGCGAGGAGGGCCAAAATCAGGGGCAGACATTTCATCGATCACCTCAGTTCTCGTGTCGGGCCAAATGATATACAGCCGTCGCGCCTTGAGGCAAGAGCGGCCCGTACTCTCTGTGGGAACTACAAAAGTTGTGGGGGTACGCGTGAGGACACGCTCGCGCGCAGATTTGTACGGATCACGCGCTGGCCCCGGCGCGGAAGGCAGAGGCGACGTTGAGCTTGCGAAGCATCGACCGCTTCTTTTCCTGGTGCGATTGCATGCGACGGAGAATGTCGTCCAAGATGCGCACGGCAGTAACGATGTAGGGACCTTTGTTGAGCATTACGCACTCGGCGCGCTCACCCATCGCTGCATCGGTAATTTCCGATCGCGAGGGGACTCCGGTCTTGGCCAGCGACTCGAGGACCTGCGTAGCCCAAATCACCGGCATGTGTGCGGCTTCGCAGATCCAGAGGATTTCCTCCTGCACCTCGGCAAGGCGCTGGTAGCCGCATTCGATCGCCAAATCGCCGCGTGCGATCATGACTCCGACGGCGCGGCTGCGCATGGCCGCGAGCAGCAGGCGAGGGAGCTGCTCGAAGCCTTCGCGCGTCTCGATCTTCAGGATGATACCAAGATCCTTGCCGCCCAATTCTGCCAGGCGCCGCTGCAGCTCGTGAACGTCCTCTTCCTTGCGAACAAACGAATAGCCAACCAGGTCCGCGTGCTGGACGATGAACTTCAGAGTTTCA
>Ga0187780_10003368_pt1 | contig 12067 bp, 15 predicted proteins | sample 1015_Q2_SP10_20__FD_132429 | JGI IMG/M metagenome (GOLD analysis project Ga0187780, IMG submission 132429) | Tropical peat soil microbial communities from peatlands in Department of Meta, Colombia - 1015_Q2_SP10_20_MG | ecosystem: Environmental > Terrestrial > Soil > Wetlands > Peat | place...
CTCTGGTTGCATGCACTCCAAGAACTGGATCCTGGCGAGCGGCCCAACACGTACCGGTTTGGGCAACGGGACGTCCTTAGTGCCGCAGGCCTGCCGGTAATCTGGGTGTGGATCCAGGCGATTTCCTCGCGGAGCGAGGAGACCGACCCACGAGGTTCCTTCCACTTCGTCATCAACAAGGCGACGGGTTCCATTGTAGAGTCCGGGTACGGCCACCCGGAGTGGAGACCGGGGAGCGACGTTGTGGCGGTCCGTCCCCACCTCTTCTTCCGTGTCGGCACGGATTCCCGAACGTTTCTTCTCGCAGAGCGCCGCACCGCGTGGGAGGACTATTCGGGGGGATGGGCAATCTTTGATGCCTCCACCGGGAGCCTCATCGGTGAAAGCAACTAGGGTGCCGCTGTCGTACGCCGGGAGGATAGGAGACTTGCGTTTGTGATTACTCGAGTTGAGCGCCGCAGCTTAGGCGCGCTCCGTTAGGCGTCATTCCACCCTCCGAGCTAGATTGAGACCATGCCAGAACTCACTGCGGTCTTTCAGAAGGTCGCCGAGGGCTACATCGGCTTCGTGGAAGAGCTGCCGGGTGCCAACACCCAGGGCGCCACGCTCGAGGAAGCCCGTGCCAATCTCGCCGAGGCCGTGCAGCTGGTTCTTGAGGCGAATCGGACTCTCGCTGAGGAAGCTCTTCGCGGCAGGGACGTGATTCGCGAGCCCTTGCGGCTGAAGGTGTGAAGCGGCGCGATCTCATCGAGCACTTGGAAGAGCATGGGTGCGAGTTCTTGAGGGAGGGCAAGGCGCACACGGTCTATGCGAACCGCGCGAAGCGAAAGACCTCGACGGTGCCTCGGCATCGCGAGGTCGACGAGTCTTTGGCCCGGAAAATCTGTCGCGATCTCGAGGTCCCGCCGTTCTGACGCCTAACCGGCACTGAACCTGGCGGCGCCGAGTCTCCAAGGTAGAATTGCGCTAGTGACGACTCGACTTGAGCGCCGCAGCTGAGGCGCGCTCCGGTAGGCAGCGCGGAAGAACGTTCACATGTCCCCAGAGCTGTTCGTGCAGTTCATCGCGTTGCTGGCCACCGTCGGGATTGCTGCGTTCACTATCACCAAGGTTGCTCGCGTCTTTGCAAATCGTCCCCAATCGGTCCCCGACGATGTGACGGGCCGACTCGAGAGGCTCGAACGTGCCCTCCAGAATGTCCAACAGGAGTTGGCAGAAACCCAGGAGCGGCTGGATTTTGCTGAGCGCCTGCTTAGCGCGACGCGGGAAGAGCGCCGGCTTGGCGGTTGACGAGAGCCGGCGACGCGCCTAACCGGCGCCCGAGGCTGGCGGCACCGACTTTCCGAGACGCAACTATCCATGTTCCTTCGCCTCTGGCAATTTCACGTTCGACCGAATCTCATTCGCGAATTCTGCGCCGCATACGGCCCCGATGGGGAGTGGGCAGCCCTGTTTCGGCGCGGCTCCGGGTACCTCGGCACCGAGCTGCTCGAGGCTCGGAGCGTGCCTGCCACTTACCTGTCGATCGATCGCTGGGGAAGCCGCGAAGCCTGGGATGCGTTTCTCCGCGCACACTGATCTACCTCACGCCGGTGGGGGACGGCTCGTTCTACCTCTATCCCCACGGTGACGTCCGCCGAGCTTCTGGGACCAGGGGTCGGCGACATGATGACGGTGCGGCTCGCCTTCAACCGCGCCTCGCCCGGCTCAAGTCGTCCGCCGCCCGCGCCCGGAACGTCGAGCGGGCCCTGGCGGCCCTCTCAGGCACGCCGACTCGTTCCCTGGCGCGATCGTGGGGCTCCACCAGATTCTCTCCATGATTCTCACGCGCACCCCCCTCGTCGCGGCGCTCGGCATCGCGCTCTTCTGCGCCCCGACCGCTCAGGCCCAGCTGGGGGACATCGGCAAGAAGCTCGGCCTGCGGCCCCCGTCGCAGCTCAGCGATCAAAAAATCGCATCAGGCCTCAAGGAAGCCCTCCACGTGGGCAGCGCGAACGCGGTGGCGCTCACCGGTAAACCCGATGGCTTCTTCAAGAACGATGCGATCAAGATCCTGATGCCGCCGAAGCTCCATACCGTCGAACGCGGGCTGCGTGCCGCGGGGTTCGGCACGCAGGTGGACGGATTCGTCTTGAGCATGAACCGCGCCGCCGAGCGCGCGGCACCGCTCGCCAAGGACATTTTCTGGCACGCCATCACCCAGATGTCCTTCGACGACGCCCGGCGCATCCTCGGCGGGGGCGATACGGCGGCGACCGAATACTTCCGCGCCAAGACGTCCGACAGCCTCACGACCGCGTTCCGCCCGGTCGTGGACCAGGCGATGAACGACGTGGGCACCACGCGCGAATACAACGCCTTGCTCGGCCGCGCCCGCTCCGTGCCGTTCCTGCACACCGAGTCACTCGACATCAACGCATACGTCGTCGGGAAGGCACTCGACGGCCTGTTTCACGTGCTCGGTGAAGAGGAGCGAAAGATCCGGAAGGATCCCGCGGCCCGAGTCACCGACCTGCTGAAGGAAGTGTTCCGGTAGGCCTACCCAAGCGAGTAGCAGAGGGTCTATGAGCCCGAAGAAAGGGCGCGCCACGGCGAGCGAAAAGAAGGACAAGGGGTTCACCGCCGAGGAACGCGCCGCGATGAAAGAGCGTGTCCGGGAGTTGAAGTCCGCCGCACGCGGGGACAAAGGCGACCAGGAAAGCGAAGTGCTTGCGAAGATCGCCGCGATGCGGGAGCCCGATCGCGCGCTCGCCAAGCGGCTCCACGCGATCATCAAGGCGACCGCGCCGGGCCTCGCGCCGCGGCTCTGGTACGGGATGCCTGCCTACGCCAAGGACGGCAAGGTGCTCTGCTTCTTCCAGGACGCGCGGAAGTTCAAGACGAGGTACGCGACCTTCGGCTTCAGCGACAAAGCGAACCTCGACGACGGTGCCCTCTGGGCGACGGGGTTCGCGTTGAAGGAGCTGACGGCCACAGAGGAGGCGAAGATCGTGGCCCTGCTGAAGCGGGCGGTGAGTTGAGTCCGGAAGCCTGGCTCCGCGGGCCGATCGCGGGGATCGACCCGCTGCTGCAGCCGGCTGCGCATTCCTTTATTGAGGTCCTCGAGGACCTGCCGCCGGCCATCGAGCGGCTCTCCGATGAGGATCTGTGGGCGAGCCTCGGCCGGTCCGCGCCGATCGGCTACCATCTCGCCCACCTCGCGGGCAGCGTCGACCGGCTGCTCACCTATGCGCGCGGCGAGAGCCTGAGCCCGGCACAGCAGTCCGCGCTCGACGCCGAGCGGAAGAGCGGGGAACGCCGTCCCTCGCGCGCAGAGCTGCTTCGCGGCCTGCGAGCGACACTCGAGCAGGCGCTCGCGCAGCTCCGAGCCACGCGGCCCGACACGCTGCTCGAGATCCGTTACGTTGGCCGGGCAAGGCTGCCATCCACGACGCTGGGCGTGCTCTTCCATGCGGGAGAGCACGCGACCCGGCACGCGGGCCAGATCCGCACGCTCATGCACGTGCTCGAGCGTCCGTGAGCATGTCCGCCCCTTCACAACCGACCTGGGAGCCCCTCGCCGAGCCGTGGCGCGCCACCGCGCGGCGCACGCTGTCGATCGCGCTGGCCGTCGGCGTGGGCATCGGTCTCTACCGCGGGCGATGGGGAGCGGTCCCGGTCGCCACGCTCATCGCGCTCTGGTTCACGCTCGGCGGCCACTTCGTGGAGCTGGTGTTCCTCAACGGACTACGATCGCACATCGGCGGCGGACGAGGCGTGCAGGCGGTGGCTCGCCTGGCGTGGTGGTTCGCGGGCGGCTGCGTTCTCTACGCCGGCGCTCGCGTGACGGGGTTGCTGCTCGTCGGCCGCGCGGTGCTCCCCTGGCCGTGGTGGACGGGTGGGATATTCTTCATCGTCCTCGAGCTGTTCGTTCACGCGCTCATGCGCGCCCGCCGCCCGTAACGCATGGCGACCTTCGTCGCGTTACTCCGGGCGGTCAATGTCGCCGGGCATCAGTCCGTCGGCATGGCGGATTTGCGCGACCTGCTGACGCAGCTGGGATTCGAAGACGCACGCTCCCTGCTGCAGAGTGGCAATCTGCTCTTTCGCGGGGAAGGGAAGACGACCGGCGCACTCGAGCGCCTGCTCGAAGCCGAGGCCCGCAAGCGACTCGGACTCGACACGGACATCGTCGTTCGGTCAACTAAGGAGTGGAGTACGGTCGTCGCCGCCAACCCGTTCCGCAAGGAAGCCGAGCGCGATCCGGGCCGGCTGGTCGTCATGTTCCTGAAGAGCCCGGCGGTGGCGAAGAGTGTGTCGGCTCTGCAGGCCGCGATCACAGGGCCGGAGGTCGTTCGGGCCGAGGGAAAGCATCTCTACATCGTGTATCCGAACGGCCAGGGACGCTCTCGACTGACCAACAAGCTGATGGAAACGAAGCTCGGAACGCCCGGGACGGCCCGCAACTGGAATACGGTCATGAAAGTGGCGGCGCTCCTGTGACGAGGTCTAAAGAGACGTTCCGCGTCGCGTCAGTCCAGGCATGTTCGGTCTACCTGGATTTGGACCGGACGATCGACAAGGCGTGCCGGCTCATCGAGGAGGCCGGGCGCGCGGGCGCGGTGCTCGCGGTCTTCCCCGAAGCCTTCGTCCCGGGCTATCCCGTCTGGGCGTGGCACATCCCCTCAGGCCGCACCGCGGAGCTGCGGGAAGCGTACGCTCTGCTGCACGCGAGCTCGATCGCGATCCCGGGGCCCGCCACCGCGCGGCTGTGCGAGGCCGCACGCTCGGCGGGCGTCGCGGTGGCGATCGGCGTGAACGAGCGCAACGCCGAGGCGAGCGACACCAGTCTCTTCAACACCCTCCTCTATATCGGGCCCGACGGCAAGATCCTCGGCAAGCACCGCAAGCTCATTCCGACGGGCGGCGAGCGCCTGATCTGGAGCTGGGGCGACGGGAGCGATCTCGCCGTGTACGACTTGCCGTTCGGACGCGTAAGCGGGTTGATCTGCTGGGAGAACTACATGCCCCTCGCGCGCTACGCGCTCGCCGCATGGGGAGTGCAGATCTTCGTCGCGCCGACGTGGGATCGGGGCGAGCCGTGGCTGTCCACTCTGCGCCATGTCGCGAAGGAACAGCGGTCGGTCGTGATCGGCTCCTGCCAGGCGGTCCGAAAGGACGACATTCCGGACGCGCTCTCCTTCAAGGCGAAGTACCTCGCGGGGCTCGATGGCTGGATCAACCCGGGCGGCAGCGTGATCGTCGACCCGGACGGGAAGATCATGGCCGGACCGGCGAACGAAGTGGAGACGATCCTGTACGCCGACGTGCGGCCGGATCAGCTGGTAGGCCCTCGCTGGCAGCTCGACATCGCAGGTCACTATTCGAGGCCTGACGTCTTCGAGCTGATCGTCCACCGCAAGGCGACCCCCGTCCTCACGGAGACCGAGCGTGAGCGCTCCAGCGAGTCCGGGTCCCACGGCGTATCATAAGAGGCGCGCTCTCGATCGGACCGGGTCATGAACACCAGGCTCCTGCAGGCCGTTGCGCTCCGCTTCTTCGGTGCAGTCCTCATCTCCGTGCTCGTGGCCTGTCACACGATGCGGGCGGTGCAACCGTCCCAGATCGGCAGCATGTCGTTCCCCCGCGTGTGGGTCACGCTGATCGACAGCTCGTCCTTCGTCCTCGCCCGCCCATCGCTGCGGGGCGACACGCTCACCGGATTCGTGGACGGCGCGTACCGCGAGATGCCCGTCTCGGATGCGCGCTCGATGCGCGCGCTCGAGCCGGCCCGGCTTCGCACGGCACTGCTCGCCGGCGGCGCGAGCGTGGCGCTGCTCGGCGCGTTCGCCTACTTCCAGAACCGCTCGTACGTGGGACCCGGGGAGGCCTGCGGAACCGACGTGATGCAGGAACAGCAGGTGGACTTGCACTGCGGGGGCCCCTGTCCGTGTTGATCGCGCGCGACCGCTAGCAACACTCCGCGGCGACGCCGTCCCGCGTTGCTTCGCCTCCGGCCAACGCCTAACTTGGGGCCGGACCTCGCCACATCATGACGACCTCTCCCCTCGACCATCGCGATCCCCGGCTCACCGAGCAGCGCAATCCGCGCACCGCGCGGATCGACGCCGCGTCGAGCCTCGAGATCGTGGACCTGATCAACGCCGAAGACGCGTCAGTCGCGGCGGCGGTGCGCGGCGAGCGCGAACGGATCGCGCGCGCGATCGATCTCGCGGTGCAGGCGTTCCACGCCGGCGGGCGCCTCATCTACGTCGGCGCGGGCACGTCGGGCCGGCTTGGTGTGCTCGACGCGAGCGAGTGCCCGCCCACGTTCGGGACGCCGCCCGATCTCGTGATCGGGGTGATCGCCGGCGGCCGCGACGCGCTCGTCCGCAGCATCGAGGGGGCGGAAGACGACCGCAGCGGCGGGGAGGCCGCGCTCGATACCGCCCGCGTGAGTGCGATGGACTTCGTACTCGGCATCGCGGCGAGCGGCACCACGCCGTTCGTCGCGGCGGCGCTCGCGCGGGCACACGCCCTGGGCGCGAAGACGGGTCTCCTCAGCTGCAGCGATCCACCGGAGGCCGTCGCGGCGGCGTGTGACGTGGTCCTCTTGCCCAAGGTTGGTCCCGAGGTCGTCACCGGCTCGACTCGCATGAAAGCGGGCACCGCGACCAAGCTCGTCCTCAACACGATTACGACGGGCGCCATGATCCGGCTCGGCAAGGTCTATGGCAACCTGATGGTCGACCTGATGGCGACGAGCGACAAGCTGCGCGACCGGGGAGAACGGATCGTGATGGAGTGCTGCGGCGTCGATCGCGCGCGCGCCCGGGCCGCGATTCAGGCTGCCGCCGGGAGCGTGAAGCTCGCCATCGTGATGGAGCGGCTCGGCGTCGGGCCCGCGGAGGCGCGACGTGCCCTGGTGGCCGCGGGAGCGTCGGTGCGCCGCGCCGTGGGTGATCCACCTCCAGTCGCGCCGATCTCCGGCGGGTGAGCCCCGCACTCGCCGTTGGCGTCATGTCCGGGACGTCGCTCGACGGCGTTTCGACCGCCCTCGTCAGGATCACGGACGCTCCCGCGGCGGCCGAGCTCGTCGCCTTCCGGCAGGAACCCTACACAGCAGCCGAGCGCGGCCAGATCGTCGAGACGATCGCGCGGGGCGGGGCGCGCGAGCTGGCGATCCTGCACGTCGCGCTCGGCGAGCGCTTCGCCGGCGCGGTGCTGCAGCTCCTCGCCGCCAACAAGGTGCGGCCCGCGGATGTGGCGTTCATCGCGTCGCACGGCCAGACGATCTGGCACGAGCCCGGTCGTGCCACGCTCCAGCTCGGCGACCCGGCGATTCTCGCCGAGCGGGTTGGGGTGCGCGTGGTGAGCGACTTCCGCTCGCGCGACGTTGCCGCGGGAGGGCAGGGCGCGCCGCTCGTCCCGATCGCGGACGTCATGCTGTTCGGTCACGCCGAGCGGGGCCGGCTGCTCCTCAACATCGGCGGCATGGCGAATGTGACCTGGGTGCCGCGCCGCGGCGATGCCGCGGGCGCCGTGGCCTTCGACACGGGTCCGGGTGTCGCCGTCATCGATGCCGTGACGCGCCGGCTGGACCCCGCGCTTCCGTTCGACCGCGACGGCGAGCACGCGCGGCGCGGCCGGCCGCTCGCCAGAGTGCTGGACGCGCTGCTCGCCGATCCGTACTTCGCGCAGACACCCCCGAAGAGCACGGGACGGGAGCGGTTCGGACTCGACTTTGCGGAGCGGCTGATCGGTCTCGCGCGCGACGCAGGGGGCTCGGACAACGACGCGATCGCGACCGCGACGGCGCTCACGGTCGAGAGCATCGCTCGGGGCATCGAGGCGTGGATCCCGGATGCCGCGCACTCCGAGCTCGTAATCTCGGGGGGCGGCGCGCGGAACCCTGCGCTCGTCGAGCAGCTCGTGGCGCGCATGCGGCCGCGTCCGGTCGAGCTGTTCGACCGGCTCTTTTTTGATGGTGAGGCCAAGGAGGCGGTCGCGTTCGCGTTCCTGGGCGCGTTGACGCTCGCCGGGAAGGCGGGCAACGTGCCGGCGGCGACGGGTGCCCGTGGGCCGCGCGTACTCGGCCGGATCACGCCGGCGTGACGTCTTCGCTCGCCCGTCTCGTCTTTCCGTCGCTCCGGTGGCATCCGACACAAGGGGGCTTCGATCACGAGCGCGCCAAGATCGACGCCGCGCTCGCGGCCGGTGTGGGCGGCTTCATCATCTTCGGCGGCGATCGGGCGTCGGTCACCGCGCTGACCAGCGAGCTGCGGGGACGCGCCCGTCATCCTTTACTGATCGGCGCTGATCTCGAGCGTGGACCGGCGCAGCAGGTGCAGGGACTCACCGAGCTCCCGCCCCCCGCGGCCCTCGGTGCGCTGAACGATCTGTCGACCACCGCGACCTGCGGCATCGTCACGGGGACCGAGGCGCGCGCCGTCGGCATCAATTGGGCCTTCGCGCCGGTCTGCGATCTCGACGTCGAGCCTGAGAACCCGATCGTCCAAACCCGCTCGTTCGGTGCCGATCCGGAGGCGGTCGGGCGCCACGCGGCGGAATGGATCAAGAGCTGTCAGGATCACGGCGTCCTGGCGTGCGCGAAGCATTACCCCGGACACGGGCGTACCACGCAGGACTCGCACGCCACACTGCCGGTCGTTTCGACGCCTTTCGCGGAGCTCGAGCGGACGGACCTCCTTCCGTTCCGGTCCGCGGTGGAGGCGGGCGTCGGGAGCGTGATGAGCGCGTTCGTCGCCTACTCGGGCTGGGACGCAAGCGGGCGCGCCGGGACCTTCTCGCCGACAATTCAGGGATATCTGCGCGAGACGCTGGGTTTCCGGGGGGTCGTCGTGACCGACGCGCTCATCATGGCGGGCGCGACGGCGCGGGAGGCGGAAGCGCCCGCCACGGCGACCGCCGTCGCCGCGGGGTGTGATGCTCTCCTTTATCCTGAGGATTTCAAAGCGGTGGCGGCCGCGCTCGATCGCGCGGTGGGCGGACCCATTCCCGCGGCTCGCGCCGACGAGGCCCTCGCGCGGGTACACTCGGCGGCCACCGCTTGGAACCGGGGGACCGACCAGGGAGATCCCGACCTTGCCGCGCACGCGGCCTTCGCGGACGGCGTCGCCGACAAGGCGGTGCAGGCGCTGCGCGGGGACGTGACGTCGCTCCGCGCGCCGCTCGCGGTCGAGACCGTGGATGATGACGTGGGTGGGCCGTACACCGTCGGCCCGCGCGATCTCTTTCAGGCGGCGTTGCGCGAGCGGGGGGTGACCGTCGGGTCCGGACAGAGCGGCCCGGAGGCTACCCGCATCGTCCTGGTCTACGCGGAGCCGCGCTCGTGGAAGGGTCGTGCGGACCTCGGGCCTCGCTCGCGGCGCGCACTGACGCGGCTCGCGGACCGGGCGGCACTCATCGTGCTGTTTGCGCACCCGCGGCTGCTCGCGCAGCTGCCGGGAACTGTGCCCGTGCTCGGTTGCTGGCACGGACAGCCGTTGATGCAGCGAGCCGCCGCGCGGGCGGTGCTGCGGCACCTCGCTTAGTGAGCGACGCCGAGATTCTTGAGAAGAGTGACGACCAGGCTCGCCGGCACGGCGAAGACGATTTTCCCCTGCGACTCGCGCTGACCGCCGTACAGCACCGCGACGACGTGGCCGTCGCGGTCGAACACGGGGCTCCCCGACGACCCCGGCGCACCGTACCCGTCCACCTGCACGACGTCCGAGAGCACCTTGCTGACCGTTCCCACCGTCAGCGTCGGGTCGGCGACCGCCGTCTGGCCCTGATGCTCCATCGGCAGATCCTCACCTAGCGGATAGCCGATGATGGCGACGGGATCGCCGCGCTGCACGCCGCCGGCGCCCGCGAGCCCGAGGACCTTCGGATTGCCGCCCCGGATGTTCACCTTGAGGACGCCTAGATCGGCCGAGTCGGCGACGCCGAGCACCTGTGCCTGGAACCACTGGCGGCTCCCCGAGAACTTCACGGCGACACCGAGCGGGCGGCGCGTGCCGTCTTCGCCCGCGAGGACGTGCTTGTTCGTCACTAAGGTGCCCTGGGAGTCGATGGCGAACGCGGTGCCGCTGAACACCTCCTGATCCGAGAACTTCACGAGGACGAGGGCCACGGCGTCGGTGTTCGCTTGGGAGATGCGGCGATAGTCGACACCCGCCGCGTCGGCGAGTCCGCGCTGCCGCGCCTCGGCGGAGTCGAGCCGGCTGCGGAGCAGGGCGACCCGCGACGCGTCTCCCGACGAGCCCGCGATAGCGAGCTCGGTCCTCAGCTCCGCCGACTCGGTCTGCGCCTGGCGCAGCGCCTCGCGCACGTCCTGCAGCTCGGTCTGGAATTGTGAGAGCAGCTGGTGCGCCGCGCGGTTCAGGCTGTCGGCGCGCTGCTGGAGCGCCGCGATCTCGCGGGCGCTCTGCAAGCTCTTCCATTGCACCCACGCGAAGCCGGCGATCGTGATGGTGAGGAGGCCGAGCAGGATCTTCGTCGTGCGGCGGAGGGCGCGCGTCTGGCGTTGCACCTCGGCGGCGATGCGGAGCCCGGTGTGGGATTGCGGCTCGGCGGTAGGGATGCGGGGAGCGACGGCCTTGAACTGCTCGCGCGGCGCCGAGGCGCGGCTCGCGGATGCCCGGACGGCGTCCGGCACGTCGTCCGCGACGTCCGCTTCGAGAATGTGGAATTCGACTGTCGGACCACCCGGCCCGAAGCCGATGACGTCGCCGTCCTTGAGCGCCGAGTCCGCCGAGATGCTGCGGCCGTTCAGGTACGTGCCGTTCTTGCTGCCCATGTCCCGCAGGAAGAACTGCGCGCCGCGGCGCAGAATGGCCGCGTGCCGCGCTGACACGTCGAGATCACGCTCGGCGTCGAACCGCACGTCCGAGAGCGGGTCGCGGCCGAGACCGAGGTAGGCCTTGGAGAAGACCTCGACCTGTCCGGTCCGGGCCCCGGCCGTGAACTTGAGCTGGACCTTCACGAGCTCCGCACGAAGAGATACAGCCCGAGCCCGGTGAGCGCCGCCGCCGCGAGCGCGACGAGAATGGCGCGCCAGCGCGCGCGTCTCGCCGGGACGGGGGGCCGGCTGCCGTGATAGACCGGAACGGGCTCGGTGCTGTTTTCGGTGTCGATGAGCGGGTACACCTGGTGGCCGACGGCCTCGCTGGCCTCCGCGACGCGCAGGCCGTCACCGTCGAACCGCGCGACGACGACCGTGATGTTGTCCGGCCCGCCGCGCTCGTTGGCGAGCGCGATCAGCCGGTCGCACGCGGCCGACGGGTCGCCGGCGGGGCCCGCGATCTCCGCGATCTCATCCTTCTTCACTTGTCCGGAGAGGCCGTCGGAGCAGAGCACGAGGACGTCGCCCTTGCGGAGCTCCTGATAGGTGAGATCGACCTTCACCTTCGCGTCCGGGCCGAGCGCCTGGAGAATGATGTTGCGGCGCTCGCTGTGCGCGGCTTCCTCCTCGGTCAGCTCACCCGCCTCGACCAGGCGCTGCATCAGCGACTGATCCTTGGTGAGCTGATAGGCCTTTCCGCCGCGAATCAGATAAGCGCGGCTGTCGCCGACCTGCGTCAGGAAGACGTGCTCCCCGAGGATGCCCACAGCGGTCGTCGTCGTTCCCATCCCGCGCACTTCCGGGTGCGCCGTCGCGTACGCGTGGATGTGGCTGTTCGCCACCTCGACCGCTTCCTTCAACCGAAACGCGAACCGCTGCGACGAGGCCTCGTCGTCCGCGCCCCAGACCTTCACCATCTGCTCGTAGATGGTCTCGGTCGCCATCTCGCTCGCGAGCTCGCCGGCCGCGGCCCCGCCCATGCCGTCGGCGACGACGAACAGCGACCCCCGCGTCCCGAGATCGTGCTCCCGCACCGCCGGCTGCAGCGAGGCGTCGCGACGCGACAGGTCGGCGACGAGGAAGCGGTCCTCGTTGTGATCGCGCGTGCGGCCCAAGTCCGTCTTGCCGAAGACGTGCACGCGGATGGGTTTGCGGTCGCGCCCGAACATGGTCCTCAGGTGCACAGGGACTGAACGAGGGCCGGATAGGAGCGCACGCTCGGGTCGAGGCTCACGGCCC
>Ga0187780_10003371_pt1 | contig 12063 bp, 8 predicted proteins | sample 1015_Q2_SP10_20__FD_132429 | JGI IMG/M metagenome (GOLD analysis project Ga0187780, IMG submission 132429) | Tropical peat soil microbial communities from peatlands in Department of Meta, Colombia - 1015_Q2_SP10_20_MG | ecosystem: Environmental > Terrestrial > Soil > Wetlands > Peat | place...
CTTGCGGCCGCAGTTGAAATCGAATCCGCGATTGCGGCTCACGCGCCGATCTTGCATGAGCGAGTTGGATCGAACGTCGTGAGCGATCGCAGCTTCGTGTACGGCGATCCCGATGCTGCCTTCGCCAGCGCGCCGCACCGTGTTCGTCTGCATGTGCGCTATCCGCGCAATTCCTGTACGCCGATCGAGGGCTCGGTAGTCGTCGCGGAGCATATGAGCGCCGAGGAGGGCTACGAGGTCCTCGCGAACTTCATGGGGCCGTTCTCGCTGCACGCGGTCATGGCGATGGCGCTCAAGGTGCCGGCTTCGAAGCTGCGGCTGCGGGTCCCGCGCGATTCCGGCGGCAGTTTCGGAGTCAAGCAGTCGGTCTTTGCCTACGTGGTTGCACTGTGCCTTGCCTCGCGCAAGGCGGGCGCGCCGGTCAAGTGGGTCGAGGACCGGCTGGAACATCTGCTTGCGGCCACCTCGGCAACGGGCCGCACCTGCACCATCGAGGCGGCCGTGGAGGCGGACGGTCGCATCAGCGCACTCGCCTATGACCAGACGGACGACTGCGGTGCCTATCTGCGCGCACCAGAGCCCGCCACGTTCTACCGCATGCACGGGTGCCTCACTGGCGCTTACGACATCCGCCACCTGCGGGTGCGCAACCGCGTCGTACTGACCAACAAGACCCCGGCGGGCCTGGTGCGCGGTTTCGGTGGCCCACAGGTCTATTTCGCGCTCGAGCGCCTGATGCAGCGCATCGCGATCGAGCTCGAGCTCGATCCACTGCAGGTGTATCGCCGCAACTTCATCCGCGCGGACGCTTTCCCGTATCGCGCCGCGGCCGGCGCGCTCATCGATTCGGGCGACTACCATGCGGCGCTCGACCTCGCTGTGCAGCGGGGTGGCCTTGAGGAGCTGCTTGCTCGGCGTGCGCAGGCCAGATCGCAGGGAAGACTGTATGGCATCGGCTGTGCCGCGATCGTCGAGCCGTCGATATCGAACATGGGCTACATCACCACGGTGCTGCCCGTGGAAGCGCGCGCCAAAGCCGGGCCCAAGAACGGCGCGATTGCGAGCGCAACGGTGAGCATCGACTTGCTCGGCGGCGTGAGCGTTGTGGTCGCATCGGCGCCGCAGGGTCAGGGACACATCACGGTGCTCGCCCAAGTGCTGGCCGATGCGTTCGGTGTGCGGCCCGACGAGATTGCAGTCAACGTCGAACTGGACACGCACAAGGACGCGTGGTCGGTCGCCTCGGGCAACTACTCGAGCCGCTTCGCCGGGGCGGTAGCCGGCACGGCGCACCTGGCGGCGCTGAAGCTGCGTGCCAAACTCGCCAAGATCGCGGCGGCTCAGCTTGACTGCGCGCCGGACGACGTGGTTTTTGCGCAGGGTAGAGTGTTCGCGTCCCAGACGCCAGACAAGGCGCTCTCCTTCGCGCGGCTTGCGAGCGGCGCGCACTGGGCCCCGGCTCTGCTGCCAAAGGGGATGGCAGCCGGGCTGCGGGAGACGGTGTTTTGGACGCCCGACGAGCTGGCGGCGCCCGACGAGCAGGATAGAGTGAACACGTCGGCGGCCTACGGCTTTGGCTTCGATCTGTGCGCCATCGACATCGAGCGCGACACCGGCAAGGTGCGCATCGACCGCTACGTCACGGTGCATGATGCGGGCAGGCTGCTCAACCCGGCCTTGGCCGAGGGCCAGATCCGCGGTGGCTTTGCGCAGGGACTAGGCGCGGCGCTCATGGAACAGTTTGCCTACAGCTCCGATGGCGCCTTTCTCTGCGCAACCTTCGCCGATTATTTGGTACCCACCGCGGTGGAGGTGCCCGAGCCGATCATTGTCCACATGCAAACACCCTCGCCCTTTACACCGCTCGGTGCGAAGGGCATCGGCGAAGGCAGCAACATGAGCACGCCGGTATGTATCGCAAACGCCGTCGCCGACGCGCTGGGCGCGGCCGTCGCTCCCGAGGACATCATTCTTCCGCTCACGCCCACGAAGATCTTGTCGCTTCTCGGCTTGCTCGATGATCTTGGGGAGAGGCGCGCGGCCAGCGCACCGGCCACAGCGATGAGCGCGGCGCCCCGCGGCGCTTCTGCGCGCGGTTCGTTCACGCGGCTGTTGCGCTGGCTGAGGCTCGCGCAGTGAAGCCTGCCGTTTTCGATTACATCCGCTGCGATTGCGCAGACGAAGCGGTGGCGCTGCTCGCGCAGTACGGAGACGACGCGCGCGTGCTTGCCGGTGGCCAGTCGCTCATGCCAATGCTCAACATGCGCGTTGCTCAACCCAAGGTGCTTCTCGACATCTCTCGGGCGACCGATCTCGGGGCGGCGCGCGTCGCCGAGGGAGCCCTTGCGGTGTCCGCAGCGGCGACCCAGGCGGCCGTGGAAAGGCGTCCAAACCTCACTCACGAGCTGCCGCTCCTCGCCCAGGCGTTTCCGCATCTAGGCCACCTTCAGACGCGCAGCAGGGGTACCGTGTGCGGCTCGATCGCGCACGCCGATCCGAGCGCTGAGCTGCCGCTTTGTCTCGCTGCGCTTGGCGGTGAGATCGTGCTGCGCTCGCGTAGCGGCGTACGCACGCTGCGCGCCGAACAGTTCTTCCGCGGATTGCTGACCACTGCGCGCCAGGCCACCGAGCTCGTGGAGGAGGTGCGGTTTCCTCTGGCGCGAAAGGGCGAGCGATATGGCTTTGCCGAGGTGGCGATGCGACACGGCGACTTTGCCATCGTGGCGCTGGCGGCGGTGGTCGGTGCGGCCGAGATGCGCCTCGGCGTGGGCGGCGCCACGGATCGCCCGGCGATCCGGCACTGGCCTTTGCTCTGCGGCGATGAGCTCGACGATGCACTTCACGAGTTCGCCCGCGACCTCGATGCAGGCGACGACCAGCACGCGAGCGCTGCCTATCGTCGACACCTGGTGCGAAACCTCGGCCGAAAACTGATCCGGGAGCTGCAACGGTGAAGCGGTTTGCGCGCGACACCTATCACCGGATCGAGCTCACGCTCAACGGCGTCAAACGCGTCGGCCATAGCGAGGCGCGCATGCTCTTGTCGGATTTCCTGCGCCACGAGCTGGGCGCAACCGGGGTGCACGTGGGCTGCGAGCACGGTGTGTGCGGAGCGTGCACGGTGCGCATCGATGGCCTTGCTCAGCGATCGTGCCTGTCTCTGGCAGTTGCTGCGGAGGGTCGCGACGTTCAGACCGTCGAGGCGCTCGCCGGCGCGGACGGTTCGTTGTGTGATCTCCAGGCCGCGTTTCGTCGCCACCACGCGCTGCAATGCGGGTACTGCACCGCGGGGATCCTGATGTCGGCCGCCGAGTTCCTCGAGCGCACGCCTGAGCCCACCGAGCGGCATGTGCGCGAGATGCTCTCGGGGCATCTGTGCCGCTGCACCGGATACACCCCGATTGTGGCCGCCATCCTCGCCGTGGCCGCCGAACGCCGCAGGCGGCCGAACCCTGCGTGAGAAGACCGCTCGCCGCGTCAGCGTTGCATAAGGAGAGCCGATGAAACTCAAGCATCCCTCACAAGGGCTTCTCGACGACTTTGATGGCTTTCGCGTTGAAATCGATGAGGCGCGCGAGCGCGCCGACATCATCCTGGACCGGCCGCCACTCAATGTGGTGAGCATGCCGCAGCGCGAGCAGCTTCGCTGCGCGTTCGAGGCGCTAGAGGAACATCGCGCAGTGCGCGTGATCGTTGTGCGCGCTGCGGGCGCGCATTTTTCCAGCGGCGGCGACATCAAAGGGTTCCTTGAAGCGAGCCCGGAGCAGGTGTCCAAGCTCGCCTGGAACATCGCCGCGCCGGCGCGCTGCGAGAAGCCGGTGGTTGCGGCAAATCGCGGCTACTGCTTCGGCGTCGGCTTCGAGATCTCGCTCGCCTGCGACTTTCGCATCGCTTCGGACACGGCCCTTTATGCATTGCCAGAGCAAAAGCTCGCCCAGATCCCAGGCTCCGGGGGCTCGGCGCGGCTGCAGAAGATGATCGGCATCACACGTACCAAGGACATGGTAATGCGCTCGCGCCGCATCGCTGCCAAGCAGGCGCTCGACTGGGGTATCGTGACCGAATGCGTGCCCGACAATGAACTGGAGCGCGCGACCGATGCTTTGGTGGAGCAGCTGCGTGAATTCTCGCCGCTCGCGCAGCGCACGGCGAAGAAGCTGTTGAACGACACCGAGGACTCGGCGCTGAGCGTCGCGATCGAGATGGAAGGCCACTGCTACAGCCGCCTGCGCTCGTCCGATGATTTTCGCGAGGGCGTGACGGCGTTCCACGCCAAGCGCAAGCCGCTGTTCAAGGGGAGCTGACCGACGGGCCGCGAAAGCGCGCCTAGATGGAGCACGCGCCCCGGGGGGATAAGACGCAAGCGATGCGTGTGAGTTCAGCCGGGGAAGACCACGACCTCGCGAACCGTCTCGCCGCGCCGGATCGCGTCGAATCCGCCGTTGATCTGCTCGAGCGGGATGCGCCGCGTGATCAACTCGTCGAGTTTCAGTCTGCCCTCCAGGTACTGGTGCACGAGCCAGGGAAAGTCGCGCAGCGGGCGTCCGCCGCCATAGCTGGAGCGCACGATGCGCTTCTCGCCCATCAGCGATCCCCAGCGAAAGGCCACGTCTTGGTTGACGTTGACCTTGCCCAAGAAAACGACCTGTCCGCCCGGGCGCACGGCCTCCAGCGCCAGGCGGAACGCGCGCTCATGGCCCGCTGCCTCGAGGACATAATCGGGTCCTCGCCCTTGGGTCAGGCTGCGCAGCTGGTCCAGAACGTCCGGGGCCGCCGCGTCCACAGCTAGCTCCGCGCCAAACAGCTTTGCGATGCCGAGCTTGGTGTTGCTCACGTCGGCCGCGATGATCAGCCCGGCCCCAGCCAGCTTCGCGCCCTGGATCGCATTGAGCCCCACCGCGCCGCAGCCGATCACGAGCACACTCGCGCCGGGTTCGACCCGCGCCTTGCGCGTGGCCGCTCCGACCCCGGTCATCACCCCGCAGCCGATCAGGCATGCGCGGTCGAAGGGGATCTCCTTGGACACTGCAATGGCGCCAGACTCCGGCACCACGCACAGTTGCGCGTGCGAGGACACCACCGAGAAGTGATGGATCGCGCGCCCCTCGCGCGACAGGCGCGAGCGCCCGTCAAGCAGCATGCCTTTGGGCTGCCAGCGGGTGAATAGCTCGCATAAGATGGGCAGATCGCGCTCGCAATAGAAGCATCGCCCGCAGTGGGGATTCCACGAGCAGATCACGTGATCGCCCGGTCTGAGCTGAGTGACCGCGCTGCCGACCGCCTCGACCACCCCCGCGCCTTCATGACCCAGCACGATCGGAAGGGGATAGGCCAGGGATCCTTCGATCACTTCCAGGTCCGTGTGGCACAGCCCGCTCGCGCGCACGTGCACCAAGACATCGCCCGGCGCGAGCGCACCCAGCTCGATCTCTTCGATGTCGAGCGGTTTGCCCACATGGTTGAGCACCGCTGCCTTGAACTTCAACGTTTAGCGCTCGCTCGCCCGGCCAAGCTCATCTGTGATGAACCGACTCCACACTTCATCGGGCTCCCAAATCGCATGCAAGTCCTTTTGGGCTTGTTCTACCGATACGCCCTGTCGCAGAACGCGATAGAGATAGACGAAGGCGGATACGCGCTTGTTGGCCGCGCAGTGCACGAAGACGCGGCGCTGTGCACACGCGCGCATCAGTCCGCAGAACAGATCGAAGTCTGCGGCGGTGGGCGTCTGAAACTGCACCGGGATCTGGAAGTAAGCCATGCCCTCGCGGGCGACGAGGTCGCATTCGTTCGAGAGGGCGCCATCGGAGGTGGGCAGCGCGAGGTTGATGACCACTTCAAACCCCGCCGCACGAATCGCCGCAACGTGTTCTTCCCTGGGCATGCCGGAAGTGCCCAACTTGGGTGAGATCAAACGGAAGTCGCGTATGTCCTCGATGCTTTCCATGTTGTTCTCGACTGGCTGTGCGTCAGGGCAGCGCGGTTGCAGCGGACATCGCGCGTACGCAAGTCTCAAACTTGGGTCATTTTGCTCGGGCTCACGCGCTGCGCGCAAGCGCTATCGGGTTGGGACACGGCGTGGCATCGGCCGCGAAACACAGGGAGTGTGGGGCGTATTGGGCGCCTGCTGGCGGGGCACGCAGGGCTGTGACGAGCCAACGCGAGGAGTCACGCTAGGGCGCAGCGTGATGCCAGCGGACGTTTCGGTATCGCGCCGGCGTGATGAGTACCGGCCGGAATGACCGCGTAGAATCGCCGGGGTCCCGAGCTGCGCCTGCGGTGGTCCCGCGAGCCGCACTGCTGCTTGTGGTCCTCACAAAGGGGAGATCAGGATGTTGACCAATGCAAACGCAAGGCGCTTCAGCCCGGCTGTGAGGCTGGCGGTGGTTTGGGCTCTTCTGTGGCCAAACCTTTTCTCTGATGCCGTAGCCGATGGCACCGGCTGGTTCACCACCGCACAGTTGAGCCAGGGGCGATGGGAGTACTCGCAGAAATGCTCGATCTGCCATGGCGCCCGGCTTCAAGGCACGGGTGCGCCGGCACTCACGGGGCACCAGTTCGACGTCCAGTGGGGCGGAAAAACATTGCACGATTTTTACAACTACGTGCATGACCAAATGCCGTTGGGTCAAGGCGGTGCGCTCGACAGTCAAGAGTACGCGGACATCGTTGCCTACATCCTGGCGCAGAACGGGCTGCCGTCGGGAGACGAAAAGCTCACGCCCTCCTCACCGATGGATCGCGTGCTCACCCTCAGCTCTGCCGGGGCGCTCGCCACTTCGTCGGCTTCCATTGCCGCGGTAGAGATCGGCAAGCTCTACGGCTCGCTCAGGCAGCCCACCACGCACGGGCCGACGCAGGGCGAGCTCGATCGAGCCGATTCGGCCACCGGTAGCTGGCTCATGTACAACAAAGGCTATCGGGCGGAGCGCTACTCGCTGCTCAATCAGATCAACGTGGACAACGCAGCACAGCTGCGACCAGTGTGCATGTTCCAGCTCGGGGAGCTCGGCACGTTCTCGACGGGTCCCGTGGTGTACGACGGAGTTCTGTACGCGACGACGCACCTGGGCACCTACGCGATCGATGCGACCAGTTGCAAGAAGCTGTGGAGCCATCAGCACGTTGCCCAGGGACCCGAAATGAATGCGACCAATAAAGGGGTCGCGATTGCGGGCGGTCGCATCGTCCGCGGCACACAGGACGGGTTCTTGTACGCCCTCGACGCCAAGACCGGAACACCGCTGTGGGTGCGTCAGGTCGCCGATTGGAGCATCGGCGAAGGCGTGGGCGCTGCGCCGATCGTGTGGAACGATGTCGTCTATATTGCCAAAGCGGGCGGAGACTGGGGCATCCGCGGCCGCATGATGGCTTTCAATGTCGCTGACGGCTCCCTGGCGTGGAGTTTCGATTTGACGCCTAGCGGGGACCAGGTCGGAGCCGATTCGTGGCACAAGCCGGGCACGGCCTTGCGCGGCGGGGGCGCCGCGTGGGTGAGCTACGCGCTCGATCGCGAAACGGGCACCATCTTCGTGCCGGTCGGCAATCCAGGACCGGATTACAACAACAGAATGCGTCCCGGCGCCAACCTCTTCACCATTTCGGTCGTTGCGCTCGATGCGCGCAGCGGGACGCTGAAATGGTGGTATCAGCTGCGGCCCAACGACGACCACGATTGGGACGCGACGGTGGTTTCACTATTCGACGCCGACGGCAAAAGATTGGTCGCGACGGCGGGTAAGGAAGGCATCCTGCACGTGGTCAATCGCGACGACGGGAAGCTGGTGTTCAAGCTTCCGGTGACCACATTGCTGAATCACGACGTGCCCATCACGCCCGAAGGGATACGCGTGTGTCCGGTAGCCGGCGTGCAGTGGAACGGCCCGGCCTACAGCCCGCTTACCGGCCTGCTGTATGTGAACGCCATCGACTGGTGCACCTTGTTCAGGCTTGGCCCAGACCCGAAATGGGTGGCGACCGTACCCTATACCGGCCTCGCCAATGGCTGGGGCACCAACGACTCTGTTAGCAAGTGGCATGGATGGATCAACGCGATCGACCCAAAGACCGGCAAAATGGCTTGGCGCATCAAGCGCGCGACCCCCATGTATGCGGCCCTGACCCCCACAGCGGGCAACGTGCTGTTTACCGGCGATCTGAACGGCGAGTTCCTTGCGCTCGACGCGCGCAACGGCAAGAGCCTATACAGCTTCAACACCGGCGGCCCGATTGCTGGCGGTATCGCAACCTATGAACTCAATGGCCGCCAGTACGTCGCAGTGGCCTCAGGCAACAGCGGAGGGTCGATCCCGCTGTCCGGTGCGTGCACGATCGTGATTTTCGGGTTGTGAGCAGACAAATCAGCTGACCATACGAACGGCCAGCTTTCCCGAGAATTTGGATCCGCCGGGCGGCCATCACGAGCAATGCCCCTCCTCCCGGGCCCGAAGCCCTTCACGTAGTTTCTCGTCGCCTTCAGGCGACTTGCGCGGCAGGCAATACCCGGCGCGACGCCTCCGAGTACCCGCTTAGCCCGGATTTCCGGTGAGCCGGGTGATCCCGACTGCGGACCGGACCACGATGGCAGAGGTAATCAGGCTTCCTGTTTCACGCCCCGCCGGCGTTAACCCGTTGAATTGCAGACCTATGTAAATAAGTCACAACGTGCGTGGGAATTCGCACGGGATCCAGAGCCGGTGCGGGGCTATCTTCACGACTGTGTTTTGGGATGTTCTGGAATCTGATGTGGACGACAGGACGTAAATCCCCGTCAATGGCTTCGTAAGGGGGCTCACATGAACCTGAGACTGATACTTCCGCTCGTCGCGCTATTCGCGCTGACTCCACTCGTGGCGAACCAGCATGGGTTCGGCCGGATCTTGGGAGCGGGAGGGTATATGAGCAACGGATTGCTGGGCGAGCAGGGCAGCGTTGCCGAGAGGCAGGTTGACTTGCAATGTGTTGCGGCGGGCGCCGACGTGTTACGGCGCGCGGCTCCCCCAGTGGTTGGCGGAACCGTGCAGGCTTCGTGGCCGCACCGTTCAATTGGCCTCACCTCGGGAGAGCCGCTCGACTGCCCATGAGCGCGACTCCCGGGAAACGTTGGCCGATGCACCGGTTTGGCTAGCGCGGCGCGACGAAGTTTTGCAATCGGGTGAGCGCGGCATCGATGGCGGGTACGGCCCATCCGAACCCGCCGGTTGATGCCTGCTCGCGCAATCGTGTGAGTTGACCCTGGTTGCCGGTGTCGCCTTTGCCTACCGCCGCCAGCGCGCGCCCGCGAGCCGAGACCAGGTAAGCCCATGGCAGTGGTTCGGCTTGGACATAGTCTTCCAGGGCGTCCGCGTAGCGCACCGCCATATCCCACTCCCCCGCCGCGAGCGAGGCATCGATCGCGGACCAGTAGAACCAGAGGTGACAATGGCTGACGCAGGGCTCGCGCAGGAGCGCTTCACCTTGCTCAAGGGCGTGCCGGCGCTCGCCGGGATCCGCGGTCGCATACGCGATCGCACCGAAGATCGCACCGCCGAGAAAGCCCATGCCGGTTTGGCGCGCAAGCTCGAGCGACTGAGCCAATTGGTCTCTGGCAATGGCGTGCTTGCCCTGCGCGATGCGAAGCATCGCGATGACATAGAGGACCGTCGACTCGAATCGGCGCGCGCCAGCGGGTCGGGCTAGAGACAGGCATTTGGCACCAGCTTGCTCGGCCTCGTCGTAACGCCCGGCCATGGTCAGCAGAAAGGTGAGCGACTCCAGAGCGAAGATCTCGGATTGCACCAGCCCAAACTTGTGCGCGGATTCGCAAGCGCCGTGGACCTCCGATACGGCGCGATCCACCTCGTTGTTGTAGAGCAGGCAATGGGCACACATCGCGCGGTTCGGGACCTCGACTTTGACCAACCCCGCCTGCCGAGACAGCTCCACGCAGTCTTTGAAGTATCCGAGCGCCGTGAGCATGCGGGCACGCGCATATTGCGCGTCGCCGAGACCGCTGAGCGCGCGCGCTTCGCATTCAGGATCGCCAACCTGTCGCGCAAAGACAAGGGCGGCTTGATGCTCGTCGTGGCACTCGCGCACCTTACCTTGAGCGAAGTACAGATTGCCGCGAGTGTGCCGAATCCGGGAAGAGTCAGCGACCAGCGCCAAGCGGTGAGCGATGGGCTCGGCCTGATTCAAAGCCGCCATCGCCGCGGCGAAATCTCCGGTCACGCGGTTTCCGGCCGCCACACCCATCCAGGCGCGGCAGCGTTGCACGTCGTCTTGCGCCAACTCTACGACTTCTTGAAATGCCGTGATCGAATCTCGCGAGCGGCCGAGCTCTCGCAACGTATCCGCCCGCAGGAGGATTAGAGCGCAACGCACAGGTGCGCTGGTCGTCAACTGCGCACCGCGCTCGGCCAGCTGAAGGGCCACTTCGAAACGCGATCGCCCGGCTTGGTCCGTGGCTGCGCTCAGGTAGGCGTTTGCCGCCTCGGGATCTCCGGCGCGGTCCAAGTGCTCGGCGCGCAGGATAGGCTCCTGCGCGCCGAACCAATCGGCGGCCTTGCGGTGCAGCTCGCGCTTCTTGCTGTGCAGGAGGGAAGAATAGACACCCTCCTGGATCAGGGCGTGGGCAAACAGATAGTCACCGGCAGACGCACGCACGAGATCGCACGCAACCAACCCGTCGCACGCATAGTCGGGGTCATCGATCAGGGATCTCAAAATCGCGATGCCGAAGCGCTTGCCGACAACGGAGGCGGCTTACAGCGCCTGCTTGTCGCGCGCCTCTAGGCGGTCCATCCGGGCGAGCACCAAGCTTTGGATCGTGGGCGGAATGGCGCTGCTCTCGCTCTCCTGTGCGTTGCGCAGCAGCTGCTCGAGAAACAGTGGATTGCCTTCCGCGCGCTCGATGCAGCCGGCGGCAAACCGATTCGAGGCCTCGATGAAGCCACCAGCGAGCAACCGCGCTTCTTCTGGCCGTAGAGGCCCCAGATCGATGGTCATGAGCGGCGTACCGTGGGTCGAGGCACGCCAGACCTTGTCCAATGGGTCCCCTTCGACGCGTGAGGTCATCACCAGCAGCACCGCAATCTCCGTTGCCGCCATGGTCAATTGTGCAAGGTGGCTCAACACCGACGCCGAAGCCCAGTGCACATCCTCGATGACCACCAGCCGCGGCTGTCGCAGGGATGCGCCCTTGAGCACTGCGGCGACCGCTTCACCGGAGCGCTGATTGCGCGTTGTGTTGTCCACCGCGTCGAACAAAGACTGTAATTCTGTGGGCTGGGCGAGATCGAGCAGGTCATTGATGAACATCGCCTGGTCGGGGCCGATGAGCCGCTCGCTCAAGCCGCGCTCGACCGCAGCGCGTCGCGCCACCTCCGCGCCAGAGGAGTCAACCTGCAGCAGACCGGCGAGAACCATCGGGATCGCGTCCTGCCCCTTGCGCACGCCGAAATCCAGTACCTGTCCGGTATGACAGGCATAGCCGAGTGCGACTGCGCGAGAGCGCAGCTCCTCGATCAGCCGAGTCTTACCGATCCCCGGTTCGCCGCGCACGTAGATTGCCGCGCCCGTGCGCGATTCCAGAACTGCATCGAGAGCGCCGCTCAGTTGGCGCAGCTCGTTGTGGCGTCCAACGAAGGGTCGGCGCTCCCCGCCGGCCGGGCGCAAGCCGCGCACGCTCCATGCGCGCAGCGGTTTGTCGAATCCCTTGATCGAGAGCTCGCCCAGGTCTTCGGCGTCCGCGCGCTGCGACAACGTGGCGTACAGCGTATCGGAGATGAGCGTCTGCCCCGGGTGCGCGAGCGCGTCCAGGCGGGCTGCAAGGTTGACCGGATCTCCGGTTACGGCGTACTTCGCTTGTGCACCGCCGGCGATGACAGCAGCGACAACCTCGCCGCTGGCGATCCCGATGTGCAATCGCACGGCCTCGCCCGCCGGGTCGCGCAGTTGAGCGGCGTCCTTGTGCAGCTCCAGCGCGGCCCGCACTGCCCGCTCGCCGTCGTTTCCGTACGCGATCGGGGCGCCGAACACCGCGACCACTCCGTCACCGGCATGGTCAATTACACGACCGCCGTA
>Ga0187780_10003372_pt1 | contig 12061 bp, 8 predicted proteins | sample 1015_Q2_SP10_20__FD_132429 | JGI IMG/M metagenome (GOLD analysis project Ga0187780, IMG submission 132429) | Tropical peat soil microbial communities from peatlands in Department of Meta, Colombia - 1015_Q2_SP10_20_MG | ecosystem: Environmental > Terrestrial > Soil > Wetlands > Peat | place...
GAGACGAGCTGTTTTTCTCCTCCACCCAATTCGCCTGGATATCGCTCTGAGAACTCGAGCGGCAACTCGACCAAGTTGAGGAGTTCGTTTACGCGCTGTGCAATCGGAACTTCGGTTTTGTGGACCTTGAGCGGAACCTCAATAGCTTGCCGCACGGTTCTCTTCGGATTGAGCGAAGACGCAGGGTTTTGGAAGACCATCTGAATATCTCTCTTGAGCTCCTTGCTCCTACGACTAGCGCTCCTAGAGAGATCCTCGCCCTTGTAGGTGAGCGTCCCAGATGTGGGCGGATAGATGCCTATGATCATGTTACCGATGGTTGTCTTCCCGGAGCCCGACTCGCCGACGATTCCTAGTACTTCCCCCTCGTGCATCTCGAAGTCCACAGCTTCAACTGCCTTGATGACCCCCTTGTTCGTCTGGAAGTACCTCGTCAACCTGTGGGCGGATAGAATGGGCTGGCTCATTTCTTAGCGCCATACTTCTCGTCATACAGGTAGCAGGCCGTCGCCTGTCCGCCTGCCGCACTGTAAAGCGGTGGCATTGCGGTGTCACAGACGGGCATCTTGTACGGGCATCTTGTAACGAACCTGCATCCATTTGGCGGTGTCAGGTAGCTCGGAACCTGACCAAGTATCCCTTCCGGGACGCCGCCGCCCGTCAACTTCGGAATCGAGTCGATGAGCATCCGTGTATACGGGTGACGGGGGTCGTTGAATACCCGCTCGGTAGGCCCTTCTTCCACGATGGTTCCTGCATACATGACGTAGACCCTGTCGACAAAGTTCTTCACAGTCCCAAGGGCGTGAGAAATCAGAATGATTGACAAATCCCTTTCGTCGACGATCTTCTTCAGCAGCCTCATGATCTGATCCTCTATCGTGACATCAAGTGATGTTCCAGGCTCATCGGCAACAAGGAGCTCATTTGCCGAGATCAATGCGAATGCGATGTTGACGCGCTGCTTCATGCCTCCGCTGAGCTGAAAGGGGTAACTGTCAAGTATCCTGTCCGGTTCTGGCAACGCCGCCTGTTTCAGAAAGCCCACCGCCCTCTCGTGGACCTGACTTGTCGAGAGGCGCTCGTCCGCAGAGATACGAATGATGTCGTACATCTGCTCCTTGATTGTGAAGACAGGATTTAGCGCGGCTGAGGGATCTTGGAATATCATCGATACCTTCTTTCTCCTTAGGTTCGTCAGTTCACCATGTGACATTTCAAGTACATTATCGCCTTGGTATGTTACCTTCCCCTGCGTGATTTTTCCGTTGCTGGCGAGGAGTCGGAGCATCGATTTCACAGTGGTAGTCTTGCCGCAAGCCGACTCCCCGATGATTCCGACCTTGTCGCCCTTGCCTACCGAAATGTTCACTCCATTGAGCACTTTGAGCCACCCCTCGTACACCTTGTATTCCACCTTCAGGTCCTCCACCTGGACCAGCGACGTGCTCAAGGTCTCCTCCTGCACGAACTCGCGCGATTCAAGCCCTATCTAATCTCCGACGAGAACATGTCGTTGACACCATCTCCTATGAGATTGAATCCGAGAATCACAATCACAATCGCGAGAGCGGGGAACATAGAAATCCACCACTGAGCCGGAAGATATGCCGATCCGTCGGAAATCATCGTCCCAAGGTCCGGGGTAGGAGCCTGCGCTCCCAGGCCCACATAACTGAGTGCCGCGCCTATCAGGATGGTCCACCCCCCATCCAGGGACACCTTTGTGAGAATCGAACCGAGAATATTCGGCAGGATCTCTCTAAACATGATGTGCGTAGAGGATGCGCCGGCAAGTTGGGCCGCGTGTACGAAGTCCTCGTTCCGTATCGATGAAGCTTGGCCATAGACCAGCCTTGTGTACCAGGGCCACCAAGCCAGCGCGATGGCAAGGAATGCATTGATGCCCCCGGGTTTCAATATTGATACGACAGAGAGCGCGAGGATGAGAGGGGGAACCGCAATGAAGACATCAGCGACCCTCATGATCAGCGTGCTAAACCACCTAGTGATGAAATAGCCGGCAATCAGGCCAAGGACCACCCCCGGGATTACATCTATTGAAAGCACGACGACCACAAGTTCCAAAGAGTATCGGAAACCGAACATCAAGCGCGTCAGTACGTCACGGCCGTATTCGTCGGTCCCAAACAGGTGCGCGGCTGAAGGTGGTAAGCTGGCTTGATTGAAATTGACGTAAAGACCTGCGCTCTGGGGGTCTGGGGAAATCCAGGGGGAGAAGATTGCCACAAAGACAACCGCAGCTATCGCAACAAGACCAACAATCGAGAGCTTGTTCCTCCTGAACTTGTACCAGTATTTCCCATACTTCTGAGAAAGCGACAGACCTGGTCTCTTTGTAACGTTCATTCTTCGCTCTTCACCTGCAACCTGATTCTTGGGTCCAAATATCCCACAACAATGTCCACCAAAATGTTCGCTATGACGAACATCACGCCCGCGACCATGACAACTGCGACAATGGCATTGAGGTCCTTGCTCAACATGGCATTCAGACCGTATCTCGAGAACCCCGGCCAGTTGAAAATTAGCTCGACTAGGAACGCGTTCGCTATTTGGGCCGAGATGTCGAGAGCATAAATCGTGAGAGTTGGAATCAGAGAAGGCTTCATCAGATACTTCAGCATTATCAGCCTCTCCGGCATCCCATGAGAGATTTCTGCAAGAGTGTAGTCCTTGCCGAGGTTCTCAACCACGCTAGAGCGCATTATCCTCGCTTCCTGCGCAATCGGTCCGAGGGCGAGGGCAAAGGCGGGAAGGATTAGATGCCAGATTGCATTGAGCATGGTGCCGAAATTTCCCGTCAGCAGCGAATCGATGGTGTAAAGACCGGTGATGGCGGGAGGTGGAGTGACTCCGAGACTCAGTCTGCCCGTTATCGGGAACCAGAAAAGGGTGTACCCGAAGACGAGCTGCAATATGATTGCGACGACGAAAGAGGGGACAGCTATCCCGACATAGGAGATGAGTCGGACGACGTTGTCTACCGCAGTGTTCGCCCTTCTCCCAGCGAGAACCCCGAGTGGAACGGAGATGAGGATGTCGATTATTGCAGCGGTTAGGATGAGTTCAATCGTGGCTGGGAGGAACTCCTGGACATCCAGAAGCACGTTCCTCTGGGTGAAGAGGGCCAACCCCCAATTCCCTGTGAAGATCCCCTGCAGCCAGTAGCCGTACTGCACGTAGATTGGGTCGTTGAGGTGCATCGCTGCCCTGAGAGCGTCGACTGCCGACTGGGGAGCCTGTGGTCCGAGAGCCAGCCTCGCAGGGTCCCCTGGTAGAACCCTCGCTATTACGAAAATCAGGATGGAGAGACCAACGAGGGAAATGATGGAGTATCCCAGCCTCTTGAGGATGAAGCCCCAGGAGCTCCAGGATATCTTCACTAGACTCGCCCGTCAGATAGAACGTCCTGGCACAAAAGAGGCGTAATTGTTCTTATTGGCCGTAAAAAAAGGGGCATGGACCCCGCCTCCAGCCGTTTAGCTGGTTAGCGAGGCCAGTGCTTGCGGGTAGAAGGAGACGCTTCTCCAGTAGAAGTCGTACCCTAGCAGGGGTGTTGGGTGCCCGTTGGCGGGGTACCAGTTGACGACACTCGGATAGTAGGCTCTGACTTCTGTGGTATCGAAGGCGTAGATGGTTGGGAACATGTGATAGATTTGCTCCTGGGCATTGTAGTATCCCTGGAAACGCTGTGTCTGGTCTTGGGTGCCAACCGCACTCAAGATTATGCTGTCCAAGGTGGAGTTCTGCAACCATTCGTTCTGCTCCCAGGTTCCATCGGCCGCAGACGTGTATCTCGACTGCAGGAGAGAACCGGCTTCGAAGTAGCTCGCGGCGTCTTCGATTGAGACTATGTTGGGTGAACTGGTCTTGTTGGCGAGGTCAGCGACTACCGTCAACCACGGCGTTCCCACTATGTTCACGGTGACGCCTATCTTCTGCATGTCAGAGGCGAACTCGAGTGCCAGCTTCTGCTCTGCCGGGACTTGGGTCACCCAGAAGTAGGTGACTGGGTAGTTGCTAAGAGTGCCAGCCTTGTAGTACTTCGACTGCTGAATCAGCTGCTTGGCCAGCGCTAGGTTTTGAGCGGCCTGTGGGATGGCAGGGTCATGCCCTGGCAACGCCACCGGCACTGGACCGGCTGTCAGCCCGCTTCCTGGGAAGATTTGGTCGACCACGGTGGTGTAGTTGAGTGCATACGACATGGCCTCTCTGACATACAGGTCGTCAGTGGGTGCCTTCTGTGTGTCAATCATCAGATACATCTCTTGTGTTGATGGGACGACCGTCATCTTTGCCCCCTTGAGCGCGCTCAACGCCTGAATGTTCTCGTATGGCTGCCACATGTCCGTAATCTGTATCGCGCCAGTAGTGAACAGGGCTTTCACCGTGTTGGGGTCGTCAATCCCAATGTACTGAACTGTCTTCGGCTGGTTTGGCTGCGTACCGTTCCAGTAGCTGGGATACTCCTGGAATATCATATTGGCTTCGAGGTTGGCGGATGTCATCGAGTAGGGGCCAGACCCCGCGTCGTGCGTCAGAAGCCAAGTTGACCCATAATCACCCAGCGATCCATATGGGCCTGACACGATATTGGCCATCACCTGCTTCGGGTCCAAGACGTAGAGTCGGACTATCGCAGCTAGGAACGGGCCGAAGGTCTTCTTTAGGTGGAACACAACCGTGTAAGGACTGGTCGCGTTCGTGCTCACAATGTATGGCGAGAAGAGATACGAAAATCCTTGACCCATTTTGAGCATCCGGTTCATCGAGAAGACTACGGCACTGGCATTGAGCGGGTCACCGTTGTGGAAGGTCACTGCCTGCCTGAGATTGAACGTGTATGTCAGGCCGTCTGGGGACACATTCCAAGACGTTGCAAGGTCGGGCTGAAGCCCTCCGCTCGCTGTTGGAAAGACAAGGGTGTCGTACAGGTTCACGAAGGCCGCGCAGCTCGCTTCGTCTGACCCCTTCGCGGGATCGGCGTTGGGTACATTGGCGAATGTCAGGCTCAGTATTTGGGAAGACGTCGTTATGTTGCTGTTAAGCGAACTAGTAGAGACCGTAGAGACCGATGTCGTTGGTGTCGTCGACGTTGTTGACGATGAAGATGGCGTTGTGGTTGTCGATGCATAGTATATCCCGACCGCGGCTACCAGGATTACGATGATAACCACGGCTGCTATTACTCCCCTTCCTACCGCACTTCTCCTTCGTGCGATACGAGTAATCACGCTAACAAAGGAACCCGCTCGATATATACGGCTGACGCCTAATGGCACCACAGTTACTGAACTCGACGGGAGGCTAACAGCTTAGGATAACAGGAGGAGGGGAATGCGGGGATTCGGCCCAAGGCTTAATACTTTCAAGGGCGGCTTCACGTTGAGGGATTATGTGGGAATATGAACTGAACCTAGCTGCAAGGAAACTAGTGGAGTACGTTTGTGGCGTAAGGAAAGGAGAAGAAGTCTTGATTTTCGGAGACACATCCAACGACGAAGAGGTCCTCACCGCAACCGCTGCGGCGACGTACGCAGCCGGAGCCACGCCCACTGTTGTCATCACCGAAACTCGAAGGATGAACAACATGGAACCACCCAGGCCGCTTGCCGCAGCAATGATGGATGCCGACGTCGAAATAGAATTCACAGTCAAGGCCCTCCTCTACACAAGAGCCCAAGTTAGTGCGGAGAAAAAGGAGAGGGTGTACGTCTGCCTCACTGATTTGGACAGAGGTGCATTCGTCAGGACAATAGGCTGGGTCGATTACGGAAAGATGGTAGAATTCGGAGAGAAGCTTGCGGAGCTGACAACCAATGCAAACGAACTCAGGGTCACTAGCCCCTCGGGAACAGACTTCACCGGAAAGATTGGAGGCAGGAAGTGGGAAGACTTCGGGGGGACAGCAGCGACGCGGAAGGTGATAATGCTGGGCGGACAGACCGGGGGGTCATGCATTGAGGAGACCATGAACGGCATCCTAGCCTTCGACGGAAATATCTGGCCACCTGACGAAATAAGGAACAGAATCGCTACCCCAATCAAGTTCAAGGTGGAGAAGGGGATAATCAAGGAGATAACTGGCGGAGTGGAGGCAGAAATCATGAGGAAGTACCTGGGCAGCTTCAACGACCCGAACATGTACAGGATAGCCCACTGCTGCTATGGATACCACCCGCTGGCGATGCCTTCCGGGGGGATAGCCGAGGTCGAGAGAAGCTGGGGATGCTTCCAGGTTGGGTGGGGCTCCCAGGGCCCACTGATCAGACCAGATTTGAAGGGGGACTATGGATGGAAAGCCGCGTCGCACGACGACGGAATAATAACCAAAGCGTCCATCTATCTGGACGGAAAGCCCGTCCAGAAGGACGGGAAGTTCGTACACCCTGACCTCCTCAAGATCATAAAGGAGTGGGGCATCGAACAGTAATCAAGCCCTCACCAGAGTTAAGGAACAGGTTCCGCCTGCTTTGCTGCCCATTGACGGTCAGGGAACTGCAGGCCACCCCGGTGCGGGATGAGCACAACTACTGTTTACATAATGAGCAACCACGTCTGCTACGGGTTGGGCTCCCAAGGAAAAAGGGTCAGCACGTACTCGGTCATCACGGTCCTAATCACCTTAATTGTGGGAGTCTACATATTCTTGGAACTCAACTTCGTCATCGGGTTCTTGATCGTGATGCTCGGGGCACTCATCTATTACACAAGAAAGCGACTAGAAGGAGTCGGCTAGACGAGCTTTCCCTCTTTCATCACGAGCTTCCCGTCCACCCAGACATCAGGCTTGGGTTGGATGAAGTCTTGGTGAAGGTCGGCATGGACTCGTCCCCCCATGTGGGCGTTGTCGCCTACAGCAATGTGTATGGTGCCTCTGATCTTCTCCGATTCGAGCGTGTTGTCCGGTCTTTTTGCGTTCGGATTGGTCCCTATCCCGAACTCAGCCATGTTGCGTCTCGACATGTATGGTTCTTCGTTCGTACCTGGCTTCAGTAAGTTCCTCAGCTCGTCCCCGACTTTCCCACCGTCCAGCACTTCCGTTGCGCTTCCATCATTGAAGACGATTGTCATGTTCTCCTCCAAGTTGGGATGCCATCCTTTCTCCACCACCAACCTCCCGTTGCCTGTTCCTTCGAGAGGCGTGGAGTAGGCTTCACCGGCCGGAAGATTACCCCATGCTCCCTTGTCTGTGTACAGTCCGGCTTCAGACATTCCCTTCCTATCCACGAGACTAAATTTCACATTGGTTCCCCCTTTGGTTTTCACTACAATCTCCTTCGCCCCAGTGATGATTTTGGCAAGGCTATCGGATTCCATCTTCACCTTCGTGTAGTCAGCGGCCATCGATCCACCCTCATAGAACATGTCAGCAAGAAAGAGCGGCATGCTGGCCACCCTTGCCCCTGCCTTGCATGCGTTCTGCCGGGCTTCAGTGTGTGTGAGTGAGTACGTCGTTATGGCGATGGCTACATCTGCAGATTTCATCCTTTCTGCAACCTCGGCCCCGGGATCGCCTGCGTTCCTTCCAACAGAAGGATAGGCCCAAAATTCCACTGTACAGTCCGGAAACTTCGAGGATAATATCTCGAAGACGGTCTTGGCCAGGAGAGACCTTTCGACGAATTGGGAAAGGCGTTCAACTGGCAAGTTCACCCATTCGCTTGCCGTCGGGAGGTCAGCGAGAACGAGGACCCGCTCGCCAGACTTGACTCCCATGTTGACCTTCAACATCTTTACTACGGCCGGTTCGATTTTTTGTCTATCTGGCATTGAGGCCAAGTCATCAATTCCTGTATAGACAGCTTCCATTGGTCGGGGCCGGCCGATGGTAACCTAAGATGTTAGGTCTGTGCCGAACCGGTAACGAGGTTACTTATCAGAATCGGAAGGGCTGTTAGCGCATTTGTTTCTTGCGGTTCCGTACCTCCGCTCTTGTACATAGCATGAACCTCTTCTCACCAGCTGGCTAGATGACCCACTCTTCTCTTTCTACATCTCTTTTGTCGAAGCTTAGCTTAGAGATGCGATACGGAACCTCGCCGTAGAGCAACGTTTCTTTTTCCTCACGATACAGGGAATCCACTATTCTTCCGAGGGAATCTCCTTTCATCATTCCGCTGCCGCTATCGCCTCCTACAACAATCAGGTTGTGGTCCCTGAATGCAAACGGCAGGTAGTCGAGCGTGTTGTATCCGTACAGACCTGCCCACATTGCTTTGATGGGCGAATCTTTGAAATCCGGAAAGTAGGACACCAGAACCGGGTAAACGCTCCTTTCGTAGAAGTCTCTTTCCGCCTTGTAGCTTTCTAGGTCGTGCTCGGGTCTATTGATGAACGGACGATTGACGTCGTCCTCACAGGCAACCCAAAAGACGTTCTCTTCGCTGACAGGTTTGAAATGCACCCCTGCCTTGGGAAGTATGGTGAGAGGCACGAGACCCAGAGGGTTGAAGCCTGTCGAGTGAAGTAGCCTATCCAGTTTCGCTCCGTTTGCCTGGACACTAAAGAGCTGCCTCTTTTTCGCCTTCACATTGCCAAACATCCCTATCGGTTCTAGCAGTTCGTTCTCCCAGGCTCCTCCGGCAAGGACGACGGTCTCTGCCTGCAGCATCTCTTCGGGAGGCCCCTGAACAAATACTCCTTCAATCATGAAGTCCTGCCAGACGAAGGGCTCACCTTCAATGCCCAGCCTCTTTGTAGGCCCTAAGGCGAGTGCTCTCACGTCGGTGTTGAAAGCAAGCGTACCGCCGGCTTTGACGAACTCGTTGGCGTAGAATCTGACGAGTTTGTCAGGGTCGAGCCTGCCACACTTGGGTCCGAATATACCCCCCTCGACGGGAGGAAGGTCCATCAGGGCAGCCTCTTCGTTCGACCCGAAATCTGACACCATGCTCGGGAGCAGGCGTTTGAGGTCTTCCTTCCCATAACTAGTGACGTCGATTCCGTTCTTGCCCATCCCCCTGAGGAACGGCTCGCTCTGAGAGAGTTGGGCTTCGTCCATCAGCCACAGATAACCAATCTTCTGGAGACCTATATCCACCTTCAAGTCTTGTTGGACGTGGACGAAGAAATCTATGGCGCTATTCGACAGGACTTGGTTGTCTGGGGAAGAGAACGTGTTTCTGAAGGTGGCGTTACTCCTCCCGGTGTTGCCTTGTCCGGGAGCGCCGTATCTGTCGACTACTAGGATCCGTTTACGAGGATTGTTCTTCTTGAGGTAGTACGCAGACGCAACGCCCATTATTCCAGCTCCAACTACGATAACATCGTATTGGGCTGGCAATTACTGAATTCGCCCGATTCGCCCTCTTAATTCTTTTCTCAGTCCCAAGTGCCTTCTTCAATCTTGATTTGGACCAGTTTCACCGAAGCCCAAGGTTTGGGTTTGGCCCCCACGATTCTACGCCATGCTCGTCCTCTCCCTTCCAGTCCTGTAATCGCTGGTGCTCCGGTGCTCCCTGATCCGCAAACTCATGGGGCCGAAGGTGACCTCGCCGATTTCTTGCGCCGTTGGTTCCTGAGAATAGACCGTTCGTGATACCTAACAGATTAGGAAAAACATTTTCAAAACGAGAGCCCAGACTCATCTTGCGGTCAGGGGTAAGAGCTTGCAGGAGCCTAGCCAAGCGGGAGCGACGGAACAGACTCGGAAGGAGATGGCCCGAAGGAGACAAGCAGTCAGACCGCTCAATGCAAGGATTGCGAAACTCAGGCAGGAGAGCGTAGGGACAGCCGCCGAAGTGTCGGGTGAGAGGGCGGCACTGATTACAGAGTTCTACAGCAGTGGACAGGCAGAGGGCAACTCCGTCCCTGTTCAGCGTGCTCTCGCCTTCAAGTACCTCCTAGAGAGAGTCAGCATCCCAGTTGAGGACGGGCAGCTCATAGTCGGCCTGCGAGGGACTGGACCGAACGAGGTCCCGACCTTCCCGGAGATTTCCATCCACACCATAGCAGATCTTGAGGCCCTAGACTCGAGGAGCAACATGCCTTACAGGGTGGATGGCAAGACAGCGGAGCTGTACAGGAGGGTGGTGATTCCCTACTGGAAAGGCAACTCCATGAGGGATCTGATTTTCTCGAGCCTTCCAAAGGAGTGGAAAGATGCCTACGAGGCAGGCATATTCACGGAGTTCATGGAACAGAGAGCACCGGGACACACGGCAGGCGGAAGGAGAATCTACGACGTCGGCGTCTCGGACATCAAGAACGAGATTCACGCCACAGCGGGAGGTCTGAATCCCAGCGACCCGGGTTACAGCAGCAGACTGGAGGAATTGAAGGCGATGGAAATCGCCGCTGATGCCATTGTGGCATATGCGAACAGGTACGCAACCAAACTCGAGGACATGGCAAGGGTGGAGCCGGACGAGTTGAGGAAAGGAGAACTATCACGGATGGCCGAGATTTGTCGCTGGGTTCCATCTCATGCTCCCAGGGACTTCTGGGAGGGCCTTCAGCACTACTGGTTCGTGCACGTCGGCGTGACCTATGAAACGAACCCTTGGGACTCGTTCACTCCCGGACGATTGGATCAGCACCTCTACGACCTTTACAGACAGGACATAGCAAATCGGAAGATGACGCGGCAAATGGCAAAGGAGCTTCTAGAAGCGTTCTGGCTCAAGTTCAACAATCAGCCGGCAGTTCCAAAAGTGGGGGTGACTCTGGAAGAGAGTTTCACGTACAACGATTTCGCAAAGATCAACGTCGGCGGATTGAGGGCAGACGGTTCTGACGCCATCAACGAACTCTCCTACCTGATTCTTGAGGTACTGGACGAGATGAGGACGCTACAGCCCAACACTGCTGTCCTGGTCAGCCGCAGGAGTCCGGAGCGATTCGTGGTTGAGGCCCTGGAGGTCGTTACCCCTGGCTTCGGCGAACCTCCGTTTTTCAATTTCGATGGAGTGGTGGTCAAGATGCTAAGGCAGGGAAAGTCGTTGAAGGACGCAAGAGAATGCGGAGTAAGTGGGTGCATCGAGACCGGGGCTCTGGGCAAAGAGGCCTACGTTCTCACAGGTTACCTCAACCTCCCGAAGATTCTGGAAATAACGCTGAACAACGGAGTTGATCCGAGAACTGGAAAGAAGATTGGTATTCCGACGGGAAACCCCGGGAGTTACGGCACTTTCGAGGAACTCTTCGCGGCGTTTGTTGAGCAGCTGAAGTTCTTCGTTTCCGTCAAAATCGCGGGCAATGACCTAATCGAGTCCCTTTACGCCGAGCATTTTCCCGTCCCCTTCCTTTCGTTATGGCTCAATGACTGCGTGGGGAGGGCAACCGACTACAATTCGGGCGGAACCAGATACAACACCAGCTACATCCAAGTTGTGGGGCTGGGCACGGTTGCCGATTCCTTGGCATCCATCAGGTACAGTGTCTTCGAGAAGAAGTCCTTCAGGATGGAAGAGGTCCTCGCGGCACTCGCGAGGAACTACGAAGGTGAGGAGGCGATGAGACAGACTTTCTTGAACAAGACTCCCAAGTATGGAAACGACGACCCTGCCGCTGACGTAATCGCGAGCAGCATAGTCAATACAGCAAACGACATCATTGAAGGCTACCCACTGACCCCGATTCGGAGAGCCTCGCGAAGGGTCTACTTCCTCCCCACCACCGCCCACGTGTACTTCGGAAGGGTAACTGGAGCGACGCCCGATGGCCGGCGGGCCGGTCTGCCAGTCTCAGAAGGCGTATCACCCGTACAGGGGGCGGACAGGAAAGGAATAGCGGCTGCGTTCAGCTCGGTCGCGAAGATCGACTGGGATCAGACCGGAGGGGCGCTGTTGAACCAGAAACTCTCACCAGACCTCCTAGTTGCGGACGAAGACATTACGAAAATGGCGCAAATGATCAGGACTTTCTTCATAATGGGCGGGCATCATGTCCAGTTCAATGTCGTGAGCGCCGAACTCCTCCGAGAAGCCCAGGCGAGGCCTCAGGACTTTCAGGACCTGATGGTCAGGGTCGCTGGTTACAGCGACTACTTTGTGAACCTGCCCAAGGGGCTTCAGGATGAGATAATTGCCAGGAC
>Ga0187780_10003373_pt1 | contig 12061 bp, 13 predicted proteins | sample 1015_Q2_SP10_20__FD_132429 | JGI IMG/M metagenome (GOLD analysis project Ga0187780, IMG submission 132429) | Tropical peat soil microbial communities from peatlands in Department of Meta, Colombia - 1015_Q2_SP10_20_MG | ecosystem: Environmental > Terrestrial > Soil > Wetlands > Peat | place...
GAACACGTCGTTCAACGTGCGCGGCGAGCCGATCGTGTGCACGCCGAAGGACGCCCACACCTGCTTCATGCGCACCCACATCGATGCCCTCGTGCTCGGCCCCTATCTCCTGCACAAGGAAGAGCAGGAGGAGTGGAAAGAAACGGAGGACTGGCGGTGGCAGTTTCAGCTCGACTGACCGAGCGCGAGGGGCGCAAGTTCGCCCTCACGGTCGGGATCGCCTTCGTGGTGCTGGGCACGCTCTCGGCATTGCGCGGACATCATCTTCCTCCGCGCATCATGTGGGCGCTCGGCGGCGGCTTCATCGCGGCCGGGTTGCTGATTCCAGGCCGCCTCGGCGGGTTGCACCGGGCCTGGATGGCGCTCGCGAACGCGATCTCGAAGGTGACGGCACCGATCATGGTGACCGCACTGTACTTCGTCATTCTGACGCCCGCGGGGCGTCTGATGCGGCTCCTGGGACGCAATCCGCTCCAGCAGCGCGAGCGCGACGGTGGATTCTGGATTCCCGCGGCGACCAACGGGCGTAGCGATCTCGAAACCCAGTTCTAGGGAGGCTTCACTGTGGCTGGCAAGAGTGTGATGAGCCAGGTCTGGGCGTATGCCAAGGCCGAAAAGAAGTGGCTGCTGCTGCCGATCCTCGTCGTCCTGCTCGCAGCGGGAGCCGTGCTCGTGTTCGCGCAGGGCTCGGCGCTGGCGCCGTTCATCTACACGCTGTTCTAGGCGTCTCGCAGCGCCGGTCTAGAAGAGCGGCCGGAGATCGAGACGCACCCAGGTGGTATCCGCGCCGCGCCCCACGCGCAAGCGGCGCGGTCCCGCGGCGCTGAGTAGGCGGCGAACTTCCGGCAGCGTCAGGTTGGTGCTCGCGTGGTCGTCGATGCCGAACAGCTCATCTCCCGGTTCCAGGCCGGCCTCGGCGGCCGGACTCCCTGGGACCACGTATTCCACGTGCACGTGCTCGTACGTCGGTCCAGTCGCGCTCAGCGTGAGTCCGCTTTCGTCATACCGGCAGCTTGCCGCCGGCGTGTCCCCCGGCTCGATGAAGGCCCGCGATCGCGCGTAGTCCAGCACCAGTCTCCCACCGCGAAAAACCGCACCACCGATCAGCCCGTCGACACGACGCGCGGCGACGACGCCCGCGTGCTCTCGCCCCAGGGCGACGGGGAACGAGTCGAGACTCATCGCGCCAACGCGAAGCGCCGGGAGGGTGCCCACGGCCACGCGCACCGGTCCGTCGATCCCGGTGACGAGCGGGCCTCCGATGGTGCGGCCGATCCGCGTGTGCACGTTATGGCGGTCGACGAACCGGGTCATCAGGATCAGGCAGAAATGACCGTTGCCCGTGTCCAGGAGCAGGCGGGCGGGGACGACCTCGTCCGCCAGGACGACCTGGCCAGCGACCGCGGGAACCCCTTTCGCTTCGAGGAACGGGATCTGGGCCCCCGTCCCGTCGTACCGATAGCGATCACGGTCGTAGAGCCTGACCACGCGCCCGGGATAGTCGACCTCGAGCGTGTACTGACGCAGGAAATCGCCTCCGAGCACGCCTCCTTGGAACCGGCCGGCCGCATCGTCGACTTGCGTGAAATCGTACAGGTTCACGCGATAGTCCCGCAGTGCGATTCCCGCGAGCTGAAGGCTGTCGACACGGGCGTGCGTCGAATCGTTCGAGGCGAGCAGCCTGGCGCCACGTTGCCGGGCCCAGGCGCGGTCGAGCGCGGTGTGGGGCGCTCCAGTGTCGAGCACGAGCCACGTCGAGTCCCCGTTCACGGCCGCCCGGATATTGATGCGTCCGTCGTACAGGTCGAAGGGGATCGTCGCGACCAACGAACTGTCCGGTCCCGCGCGCGGCGACGCGAGGGTGAGCAGGGCCAGCCCCCAATGCAGCAACGCGGCCCGGCGCGGTGTGCCTAGGTCAGGTGGTGACGCCAGCCAGGAGAGGTGCGGCGTGGCGGGCGCGGGCCGGGTCGGTCGGAATCTCCGTGGGATACTCGCCCGAAAAGCACGCATGGCAGAACTCGTGGGGGTCACCACCGGCGGCGCGGAGCATGCCGTCGAGGGACAGATACCCCAGCGAATCCACGCCCAGGTGCCGGCGGATCTCCTCGACGCTGTGGTTCGCGCCAATCAGCTCGCTCTTCGTGGGCGTGTCGATGCCGTAGTAACACGGCCCGGTGATCGGCGGTGAGCCGACCCGGAAGTGCACCTCGGTGGCCCCGGCCTGACGGATGAGCTGGACGAGGGCCTTGCTCGTGGTTCCGCGGACGATCGAATCGTCGACGACGACGACCTTCTTTCCCGCCAGCACCTCTCGCACGGGGTTGAACTTGATTTTCACCTTGGCCGTTCGCCCCGCTTGTACCGGCTGGATGAACGTGCGGCCGACGTAGTGGTTGCGAATGAGCGCGTGCTCGAGCTTGACCCCGGATGCCTCGGAGAATCCCAGCGCCATGGCGTTCGACGAATCGGGCACGGAGAATACGCAGTCGGCATCGGGTGCCGGATGCTCGCGCGCGAGCTCCCGGCCGAGCGCCCGGCGCACGCCGTCCACGGAGCGCTGGAACACGGTGCTGTCGGGCCGGGAGAAGTAGACGAGCTCGAAGATGCAGCGGCGGTGGGGCTTCGGCGGGAGTGACGGCAGCTCATCGAGCTCGCCGCCCTGGATGCGGATCACGTTTCCCGGTTCGAGCTCCCGGACCGGCGTGGCTCCGAGGATATCGAGCGCGCAAGTCTCAGAGGCGACCACCCAGCCGCTCCCCGAACGACCGAGCCACAGCGGTCGGAATCCCCGTGGATCCACGATGGCGTACAGCGTCCGGCCGATCGTAATCACCAGGGAATAGGCGCCCTCTACGCGCTCCAGGGCGTCGAGCAGCTGGTCCTCCGGCTCGCGCGCTTCGGACCGCGCGATCAAGTGCACCAGGACTTCGCTGTCGGACGAGCTCTGGAAGATCGACCCCTTCGCCACGAGGTCCGAGCGCAGCTGCACGGCGTTCGTGAGGTTGCCGTTGTGGGCGAGGGCGAGGGGGCCTTCGCGATAGCTCGCGAGCATCGGCTGGGCGTTGACGAGCACGGACGTTCCGGCCGTGGAGTAGCGGGTGTGACCCAGGGCCACATCCCCCGGGAGACCGGCGATCACCGCCTCTCCGAACACGTCGGCGACGAGGCCCATACCGCGGTGCGCCCGGGCGACGCCCGCGCTGTCGACCGACACGATGCCCGACGACTCCTGACCGCGGTGCTGCAAACTGTAAAGACCGAGGTAGACCTGCCGGGCCGCGTCGGGGACGCCACTCACGCCAATAATGCCACACATCGCGTCGTCAGTCTCCCATGCGTCGGGGAAGAGCGTTGAAATATACCTCGCGCAGCCGCGCCACGGAGTGCTCCACGCTCCCGTCGCGCAGCCGCAGCGTGAACATGCCGTCCGCTGCCGTCACGATGCCGGCGCGTACGGCCGGCACGCCGAGCTCTTGTGCCAGGGCGGTGACGGCGGGCGCCCGTTCGGGCGCGCAGGTGACGACGGCGCGCCCGTGCGATTCGCTGAACAGCAGCTCGTGGGCAGAGAGTGGTGCGCAATAATCTCTGAGGTCCATCTCGAGACCGTATCCGGCCGGCTGATACGGTGCACCCATCGCGACCTCCGCCAGCGCCACGCCGAGTCCACCCTGTGAGCAGTCGTGGGCCGAGTGCAGCAGGCCGGCTTGCGCAGCGGCGACCAGAAGGTCGATCAGGCGGCGCTCGGTCTCGAGGTCGACCCTGGGTGGGGCGCCCCCGACGAATCCAAACAGGGTTTCCCAGGCGGCGGATCCGCCGAGCTCGGGGCGCGTCGCCCCAAAAATGAAGACGGCGTCTCCTGGACCGCGCGCGTGGCTCGGGACCGCGTGTTCGAACCGGCTCAGGAGGCCGACCATGCCGACCACCGGGGTTGGGTCGACGGCGCCGCTCGGACTCTCATTGTAGAAGGAAACGTTTCCTCCGGTGACCGGGGTGCCGAACGCCCGGCACGCGTCCGAGATTCCGCGGCACGCCTCGCGAAACTGATAGAAGACCGCGGGCCGCTCCGGGCTCCCGAAGTTCAAACAGTCCGTAATCCCGAGGGGGCGGGCGCCGGTGCATGCGACGTTGCGGGCTGCCTCCGCCACGGCTGCCTTGCCGCCCTCGTAGGGATCGAGAGCGACGTAACGTGCGTTGCAGTCGGTGGAAACGGCCAGGGCGAAGTCGCAATGCCGCACCCGGATCACCGCAGCGTCCCCGCCGGGGCCCACGATCGTGCTCGCCTGGATGGTGGAGTCGTACTGCTCGAAGACCCATCGCTTTGACGCGATCGCCGGCTCGTCGAGGAGGCGCAAGAGAGCCTCGGCGGGTAGGGGCGGCGTGCCCGTGGGGCGACCGGCGCGGCGTTGCGGACCGGCGGCGTCTTCGCGCGCCTCCGGATCGTAGATCGGGCAGTCCTCGATGAGCCGCTCGCCGGGGATTTCCACGACGACCTGCGAGCCCCACGTCGCGCGGTACATCCCGTCGTCAGTCACTCGGCCGATCGGTGTTGCGTCGAGCTCCCATTTGCGGGCGATCGCCGTCACCTCTTCCGTGCGATCAGGCTTTGCGACCACCAGCATGCGCTCCTGCGACTCGGACAGCAGGATCTCGTAGGGCGTCATACCGGGCTCACGGGTCGGCACACGAGCCAGGTCGATCTCCACGCCTACCCCGCCGCGGGCCGCCATCTCGGCGGACGACGACGTGAGCCCGGCGGCACCCATGTCCTGGATGGCCACGATATGCCCGGAGCCGATCAACTCGAGGCTCGCCTCGAGCAGCAGCTTTTCGGTGAAGGGGTCTCCCACCTGCACCTGCGGGCGGCGGCGCTCACTTTCGCGGGTCAGCTCTTCGGAGGCGAAGGACGCGCCGTGGATCCCGTCACGCCCCGTGCGCGAGCCGACGACCATCAGCACGTTCCCCGGCCCGTGCGCCGCCGCGGTGATCAGGTCGCGCTCGCGCAGGATGCCGACGCACATCGCGTTCACGAGCGGGTTGCCGGCGTAGCTCGCCCCGAAATCGACTTCGCCGCCGATCGTGGGCACGCCCATGCAGTTGCCGTAGTCGCCGATGCCGCGCACGACGCCAGCGAGGAGATAGCGGTTCCGCGCGTCGCTGATGGGGCCGAACCGCAGGCTGTTCAGCAGAGCGACGGGCCGCGCCCCCATGGTGAACACGTCCCGGAGAATGCCTCCGACCCCGGTCGCGGCGCCCTGGTACGGCTCCACCGCGGACGGGTGATTGTGCGATTCGATCTTGAACGCGACCGCCCAACCGTCGGGGAGACGGAGGACGCCGGCATTCTCCCCGGGACCCTGAACGACCTGCGGGGCCGCGGTCGGAAAGTCCTTGAGCACACGTTTGGAGTGCTTATACGAGCAGTGCTCGCTCCAAAGGGCGGAGAAGATGCCGAGCTCTGCGAACGTGGGCGTGCGCCCCAGCATGGCGAGGACGCGCGCATACTCCTCGTCAGTGAGGTGGTGATCCCGAACCAGCGTTGGGGTGATCGGCGGGTCGCCGGGAAAGGACGTGACGCCCCGTACCCCCGTCACTCGTCGACCTTGGCTCCCGTGACGCCCCGCAGCACCGCGCCGAAGACGCGCGTAACGATGTCGCGCTCCGGATGCTGCAGGAGGGCGCGCGCCTGCCCGGCGTCGAGCCACAGACCGTGACAGTGCGTGCACTGCGCGATCCGCACGCCGTGCCAGTCGCCCGTGATGAGATCGTACCCGCAGTTCGGGCACTTCATGTGGTGCGACCGTCGCTCGGCCTCCGAGGCGGTGCGGCGCGCGGCTTCACGCTGCTGGCGCAACAGCTCGGCGTCGCGCCTCGCGAAGTACTCCTCTTCGTTCTTGCTCGGCTTGTCTGGCATCCGTCTCTCAGGGCGTCTGTGTCTTGGGTTGGGTCGTGTCCGCGGCCGGGGCTGGCGCGGCCGTCGAGTCGGTCGCCGCCGCGGGTTGCTGCCTTCCACCGACCGGCGATGAGGATTGCCCGCCGTACCCGTGTCCGGGCCAGCGTACGATCGCGTCCGCCACTTGTCCGTTCTGGAGCGTCACGACGTCGAGTGTGCCGCAGCTGCGCTCACAGCCGTTCTGGAAAAAGAGGTACGTGTACTCTCCCAACCGCCGGACGGCGACGGGGCGTCCCCACAGGGAGTACACGTCGCGCTCGCTCATCCCGGGGAAGACCGTCCCCGTGTCTTCCGAAGCGTACGGAACGTCTCGCACCTTCGGCGTCGCGGGCGCGGCCGCGGGTGGGGGAGGCGGTGGCGGTGGCGGCGGCGGGGCCGTGCGCACGGGGACGACAGGGACCGGCGCCGGCTTCTTGCCGAAGAGGCGCTGCCGGGTGAGCTCTACCTTCTGTTGAATGGCGGCCAGCTGCTTCTTGGCCTGCTCACACCCGAAGGTGGTGCTCACCAACAGCGCGCACATCAGGAGCGTGCTGCGTCGCATTACGAGCCTCCATCGATTGGAAGACGCGGGCGCCATCCGGGCTGCCCAGGGCCGGGGCGCAGCGGCGCTCCGGGTGCGGCATGATCCCCACCACGTTGCGACCGGCACTGCACACGCCGGCGATGCCGTTGGTCGAGCCGTTCGGGTTGTCGTCGACGTAGCGCCAGACCACCCGTCCCGTCGCCTCGAGCTCCGCGGTCGTCCGCGGGTCGGCGACGAAGCGGCCGTCCCCGTGGGCGATCGGAATTTCCAGCGTCTCGCCCTTCTCGTACAGGCAGGTGAACGGCGTATCGGTCGCCTCGACGCGCACCCGCACCGGACGCGACAGGAATCGCAGCCGCGCGTTGCGCATCAGCCCGCCGGGCAGGAGCCCGGCTTCGCATAGGATCTGGAAGCCGTTGCAGATCCCGAGCAGGGGACCCCCGGCGCGGGCGTGCGCCGTCACCGCCGCCATGATCGGGGAGAAGCGCGCGATGGCCCCCGAGCGGAGATAGTCGCCGTAGCTGAAGCCGCCCGGCAGGACGACGATGTCGGCTTGGCGGAGGCTCGTGTCCCGGTGCCAGACGTAGTAGGCGTCGGAGCCGGCGGCCCGGGCGGCGTCCAACGTGTCGGCGTCGCAGTTCGATCCGGGAAAGACGACGACGGCCACGCGGTGCATCAGGCGGTCCTCACGGCCACGTCGAAATCCTCGGTGACCGGATTCGCGAGCAGGCGATCGCACATGGCGCGGGCGCGCGCGGCGGCCTCGGCATCGGTTGCCGCTTCGACGTCGAGCACCAGGTGCTTGCCCACTCGCACTCGCTCCACCTCGGCGAACCCGAGCGCCTTGAGGGCGTGCTCGACCGCCTGGCCCTGCGGGTCGAGCAACGTCGCCCGGGGCATCACACGCACCTCGACCCGGTAGGCGCTCACGACCCGCTTCCGTGTGACGTGCCGCGGCGCTCGAGCGGGCCGAACGGCGGCACCATACTCGAGCCGTCGGTGATCACGATCGGCCCCGCGATCTCCGCTTCTTCGTCCTCGTCGGGCTCGCTCAGCAATCCGAGGAACGTGGCGCGCAGCACACCGTAGCTCATGTACGCGATACCCAAGGGAAAGAGAAAGACGTCGTGCTCCAGTATAGCGAACGTCACCGTGAGAAGAACGATCGCGAGGGCCAGAATTCCCCGCGCGGACCGGAATCCGGCGCGCGGCACCGTGGCGTAGCGCACGTTGCTCACCATCAGAATCGTCAACAGGATCATGAGCAGCTGGAGCAGGTGGTGCCACGGCAAGCCACGGAGCACGTTCTGGTAGAATTCCGTCTGGACGAATGGATAGTACGTGGCGAGCGTCATCCCCGCCGCGGGAGACGGCAAGCCGATGAAGGCCTGCTTGGCGGTGCCGGCCTGGGTGACGTTGAAGCGTGCGAGGCGGATGGCCGCCGCCATGACGTAGAAGTAGCAGAAGATCCACTCCGCCTGCCCGGCGTTGCCGAACACCAGCATGTACATCAGGAATGCCGGCGCGACCCCGAAACTGACGACGTCGACCAGGCTGTCGAGCTCGGCCCCGAACCGGCTTCCCGCCTTCGAGATCCGGGCGATCCGCCCGTCGAGCGTATCGAGAATCCCGGCGAACACGATGTACCAGCTCGCGCGGTAGAAGTCGCCGCGCGTCGCCAGCACCATCGACCAGATCCCGAAGAAGAGGTTGAACAGCGTGAACAGGCTCGGCACCACGACGACCACGCGGCGCATGCTGGGGCGGGGCAGCCGCGGGCCGATCATGCGGCATACTCCGCGAGGACCGACGCGCCGGCGCGCACTTGGTCGCCGACCCGGACGCGAACGACCGCCTGGCTCGCGCGTGGGAGGAACACATCGACTCGAGAGCCGAAGCGAATCATCCCCAGGCGCGCCGCCTGGGATACTGCTTCGCCGCGACCGCCATCCGTGATGATCCGCCGGGCGATCAGGCCCGCGATTTGCCGGACCAGCACTGGGCCGTGGGGACCGAGAATCCCGACTGAGGACTGCTCGTTATCAAGACTCGCCTTGTCCGATGCCGCGTGGAGAAACTTTCCGGGATGATAGTGGAGCAGCTCGATCTGGCCGGACACCGGGTACCGGTTCACGTGCACATTGAACACGTTCATGAAGATCGAGATCCGCGTCGCTTCGGCCTTCACGTACATTGGCTCGTCGACCACTGCGACGTCCACGATCCGGCCGTCCGCCGGCGCGATGACCACCGCGTCCCCCCGGGGCCCCGTGCGCATGGGGTCACGAAAGAAGATGAGAAGCCAGATCGCGACCGCGACGAGCAGCACCTCCGGGATCCACAGCCAACCCCAGTCCTTGATCACGGCCCACGCCCCGAGGGCGACGAGCGCCCATGCAGGCACGATGAACGGCCACCCCTCCGGCGCGAACTTCACGCGCCCGCCTCGATCAACGCGCGACCCGTAATGAGACGATACGCTTCGAGGTAGCGGCGACTCGTCGCCTCGACGACCTCAGGTGGCAGCGGCGGCGGGGGAGCCTCGCCGTTCCAGCGGCCGTCACGCTTCAAGCCCGCGAGGTAGTCCCGCAGCGGCTGCTTGTCGAAGCTCGGCTGCCCCACCCCGGGGCGGTACTGATCCGCGGGCCAGAAGCGGGACGAATCGGGCGTCAGCACCTCGTCGATGAGGAGGAGGGTGCCGTCCGTGGTCCGGCCGAACTCGAACTTCGTGTCGGCAATGATGATTCCGCGAGGGCCGGCGTAGGCGCGGCCGGCCTCGTAGACCGCGAGGCTCGCCTGCTTCAGGCGCTCCGCGAGCGCGGCCCCGAGCGCCGCGGCCACGTGGGCGAAGGTGACGTTCTCGTCGTGACCGACGTCGGCCTTGGTCGCCGGGGAGAAGATCGCTGGCTCGAGGCGTGCGCTCTCGACCAGGCCGGGGGCGAGCGGCTCGCCGGCCAACGTCCCCGACTTGCGGTACTCGGCCCACGCGGAGCCCGTGATGTAGCCGCGGACGACGCACTCGAAGGGGACGGGCGTCGTCCGGCGCACGAGCATCGCGCGGCCGGCGAGGGCCGGTTCGTGGCCGCGCAACGCGGGGACACGTGCGGCGATTTCGGCGGCGTCCGCGCTGACGAGGTGGTGCGGGATCACCTCCGCGAGCCGGCGGAACCAGAACGCGCTCAGCTGTGTGAGCACCGCGCCCTTGTGGGGGACGGCCTCCCGCATCACGACATCGAACGCGCTCACCCGGTCGCTCGCGACCAGGAGCAACGTGCGGTCATCCACCTCGTAGACTTCGCGCACCTTGCCCCGGCGCAGCAGCGGCAGCGGCAGCGCGCTCGCGACCAGCGGCGTCGTCATACGCTGACCTCGGCGCCTTCGGGCGTCGGCGCGACGGCCTCTATGCGGCGGAGCACGGCCGGCACGACGGTATCGAGAAACGCGTCCACCTGCGCCGGCGCACGGCCGACGTACGCGGCCGGGTCGAGCTCCTCCGGTCGCACCGCGACGTGCAGCGACTGGAATGCGGGATCGCGCGCGAGGCGCGCCAGCAGATCGTTGGGCGCGCCGCGTTCCGCTGCCGCGTGCGCGGCGAGACTGTGGGTACGGATCACTTCATGGAGGCGCTGGCGATCACCGCCCGCTTGGACGCCCTGCATCAGGAGTCGCTCCGTGGCGAGGAAGGGCATCTGCTGCTCGACGTGACGCGCGATCACCGGTTCTCGCACCTCGATGCCGGCCGCGACGTTGGTCGCGAGTATCAGGATGGCGTCCGTGGCGAGGAATGCTTCGGGAATCACGAGCCGCCGGTTGGCACTGTCGTCGAGCGTGCGCTCGAGCCACTGCTCGGCCGCGGTGTGCCACGCGTTTCCCTCGAGCTCGATCACGAACCTGGCGAGCCCGGTCATGCGCTCGGCGCGCATCGGATTGCGTTTGTACGGCATCGCGCTCGAGCCGACCTGCTCGCTCTCGAACGGCTCGAGCAGCTCCCCTTCATGCTGCAGGAGGCGCAGATCGGTGGCGAACTTGGCGGCGGATGCGGCGATCCCCGAAAGCACCGCAAGCACCTGGGCGTCGAGCTTGCGCGTGTACGTCTGTCCGGAGACGGGGAAGACGCGCGCAAAACCGAGCTTCCGCGCAACCCGGTCGTCGAGGTCGCGCACCTTCGCGTCGTCCCCACCGAACAGCTCGAGGAAGCTCGCCTGCGTCCCAGTGGCGCCTTTGACGCCGCGGAAACGCATCGTCTCCGCTCGGTGCAGCAGCTCTTCGGCATCGAGGAGAAAGTCCTGCATCCACAGGGTGACCCGCTTTCCCACCGTGGTGAGCTGCGCCGGCTGAAAGTGGGTGTACGCAAGGCAGGGCAGGGCACGGTGACGTCGCGCGAGGTGACCCAGGGCCACGAGCACGGCCGCGAGCCGGCCGAGGAGCAGCGTCATGGCCTCCCGCATCAGCAGCAGGTCGGCGTTGTCCGTCACGTAGGCGCTCGTCGCGCCCAGATGCAGGAACGGCTTCGCGGTCGGCGCCTGCTCGCCCAGATGGTGGATGTGCGCCATCACGTCGTGGCGGAGGCGCTTCTCGTGCTCGGCTGCGCGCTCCAGGTTCGCGTCGTCGAGCCGCGCGCGCACTTCGGCGATCGCCTGGTCGGGGATCTTGAGGCCGAGCTCCTGCTCGGCTTCCATCAGCGCGAGCCAGAGGCGCCGCCACAGGCCGATGCGCCGCCGGTCGCCCCACAACGTCTGCATCGCGGGCGACGCGTACCGCTGCGCGAGGGGCGAGGTGTAGCTCACGTCGCCTCGGCGTAGAGCTGTGCCGGGTAGCGCACGGCCATGAGGCAGAGCCCCTGGGGCGGCGCCGGCGCGCTGGCTGCCTGATTGTCGACGGCGACGAGAAGCGCGGAGAGATCGGATAGGGGACGGCGGTGAAGGGCGATGTCGACGATCGCCCCCACGATGAATCGCACCATATGGTGCACAAACCGATCGGCTTCGATGGTGAAGGTCACCCCCGCTCCGTCCGCTCGTGGCGCCCACTCCGCGAGCGCCACGCGGCAACGGGAGTCGGGCCGTGCCGCACCGTGCGCGGCGAGACCGCGGAAGTCGTGCTCTCCCACCAGCACCGCGCCGGCCGCGGCGAGCAGTGAACTATCCAGGGATCTGCCCAGTGCCCACTCGTACGGGCGGCGGAAGGGTGACTGGGCAGCCTCGTCGGTGCCGACCATGTACTGGTACCGGCGCGCCACGGCGCTCTTGCGTGCATCAAAGCCGGGTTGCATCGGGTGCACTCGCTCGACCCAGATATCACGAGGCAGGAGTGCATTGAGCGCCCGTCGCAGACCGGTGGCATCGTCCCCCCAGCGGCCACCCGCGACGAAGCCCACCCCCTGTCCGCGGGCATGGACGCCGCTATCGGTGCGGCCCGCACCCGTCACGGTCGTCCGCCGGGTCAACAATCGGGCCAGCACGTCTTCGAACTCGGCTTGGACCGTGCGACCCTCGCGCTGCCGCTGCCACCCCACGAACCCCGCCCCGTCATAGTGAACCACGGCGAGGTAGGGCCGGCTCGTCACGCGCGAAAGATAGGAAGAACGA
>Ga0187780_10003374_pt1 | contig 12060 bp, 11 predicted proteins | sample 1015_Q2_SP10_20__FD_132429 | JGI IMG/M metagenome (GOLD analysis project Ga0187780, IMG submission 132429) | Tropical peat soil microbial communities from peatlands in Department of Meta, Colombia - 1015_Q2_SP10_20_MG | ecosystem: Environmental > Terrestrial > Soil > Wetlands > Peat | place...
CCGTGCTTGCCTGCGAAACGCTTGCTTTTTCGCTTTTGACCGCGTTCCTCCTGCATGGGATACTTTTCTTCTCCGGTCTATTTATGAAGCGAAACCGAGCTTTCTGCGTCTTTCTTTTGGCGGGTCTGGCCGCAATTCCCGCTTTCGGCCAACGTTCGCCCATCCCCGCGGACAAGACATCTCCTCGCGCCGAGGCCTACTACAACTTCACCCTCGGCCATCTCTACGAGCTTCAATACGAGCAAACCAGCCAGCAGGACCTCGCCTCCAAGGCCATCGAAGCCTACAAGAGGGCCTACGCCATTGACCCCGAGTCTCCCATCATCGGTGAACGTCTCGCCGAGATGTACTGGAAAACCCAACGCGACCACGAGGCCGTCGCCGAAGCCAACGAAGTTTTGAAGCGGGACCCGAACGACCTGGCCACCCACCGCTTGTTGGCGCGCATCTATCTGCGCCGTCTTGGCAACATCAATGCCTCCGGCGTGCAGACGGAAAAGGTTAGCCAAGCGATCTCGGAATATTCCGAAGTGCACCGCCTGGACCCGAGCGACCAGGAAGCTTCCCTCTGGCTGGCGCGGTTGTATCGTCTTCACAACGATCCCGAAAAAGCCGAACAGGTCCTCCAGGGCATGCTCAAGGACGATCCCGCCAATGAAGCGGCGGTCGAACAGTTGACCCAACTCCTCCTCGACGAGAACAAGGCCGAGGAAGCCATCAAGCTCCTCGAGGGCATGACCGCCCATTCTTCGTCCGCCACTCTCTTCGATTTGCTGGGCGACGCCTACACGCAAACGCACGATTACGTCAAGGCCGAGGCCGCTTATCGCAAGGCTGTCGATCTCGAGCCTTCCGAAATGAGCCACCTTCGCGGCCTTGGCCAGACTCTTCTGACCGAAGAGAAATATACCGAGGCGCTTTCGGTCTATCAGAAGCTGGCCGATCTCATGCCGGATGACGCCGACAATTATCTCCGGATCGCGCAAATCTACCGCGAATTGCACCAGCTCGATAAAGCCGAAGAGAATCTCCTGAAAGCGCGGCAGTTCAATCCCGGCAGCCTCGAAGTGCTTTATAACGAGGCGATGATTTACGAATCGCAGGGCCACTACGAAGACGCGATTCGCGTTCTTACCGATGCAATCACCGGCATCAAGGCCCAGTCTCCTGTGCTGCCTTCCCGCCGGCGGTCCTTGGCCGTTCTCTATCAGCAACTGGGCATGCTCTACCGCAATGTCCAGAATTTCCAGCCGGCCATTTACACCTTCCAGGAACTCGGCCATCTTGGCGAGGAAGAAGATCACCGTGCGCGCCTGCTAATTATGGATACCTATCGTCAGGCCAAGGATCTGCCCAAGGCCCTGCAGACTGGCCGCGAAGCCATGGCCAAGTATCCGAACGACAATTCGATTCGTGCGAGCCTGGCCCTTTTGCTCGGAGAGAACCAGCAGACCGACGAAGCGGTCAAAATGCTCTCAAACGACTTAAAAGGCACCCCTAACGATCGCGAAACCTATCTCAATCTCTCGCAGGTCTACGAGCGCGGCCGTCGCTACGCGGATGCCGAACAGGCTGCCCGCAAGGCCGAAGCTTTTTCCACAGATCCCCACGATAACGAGATTGCCTGGCTGATGCTTGGGGCGGTCTTTGAACGCCAGAAGCAGTACGAGAAGGCCGAAGACGAATTCAAGCAAGTCCTGAACCTGAATCCCAAGAATGCCCAAGTGCTGAACTACTACGGCTACATGCTGGCGGATCTTGGCGTGCGCCTGGACTTGGCTCAAGACTTGATTCAGCGTGCCGTCGACCTGGAACCTCAGAATGGCGCCTATCTCGACAGCCTTGGCTGGGTGTACTTCAAGCAGGACAAGACTGACGAAGCGGAAGCGCTCCTGCGCAAGGCCATTGGGCGCGAGCCTCACGACCCCACAATCCACTCCCACCTCGGCGATGTTTTCGCCAAGCAGGGCCGCATGGACCTTGCCGCTTCGGAGTGGGAGAAGTCTTTGACGGAATGGCGCCGCGCCTTGCCCGCAGAACTGGAAAGCGATAAAGTCGCCGATGTCGAGAAGAAGCTCAACCAGGTGAAGCACCGCGTGGCCCAGAAGTCGCCTGCCACCGACGCCAAACCCTGACCTTCGCATGCGAGAAATTCGAATCCCGGCGTTCGCTAAAGTGAACTTGCGTCTGGACGTCCTCGGCAAGCGCGCCGACGGCTACCATGAACTCCGAACCATCTTTCAAACCGTCTCCCTGCACGACACATTGCGTTTTCGCCCTTCGCGAAAATCTGGAATCGAACTTCGCATTCACGGTAACGAGGAGCTTTCACGCGAAGGCGCCGAGAAGAACCTCGTCTATCGTGCGGTCGGCGCACTTTGCCGCGAACTGAAAATCCGCTCAGGAGTGGAAATTCTGCTTCAAAAGAAGATCCCAGCCGGCCGCGGTCTTGGCGGGGGTTCGAGCGACGCCGCCGCGGCTTTGCTCGGATATCTCCAATTCACGCGAAGGAAGCTGGACCCCGCGCGTCTACTGGAGATTGCCTCCAGCCTCGGCGCCGACGTTCCATTCTTCCTGCTCGGCGGCCGCGCCCTGGGCATCGGCAAAGGCGACGAGCTCTACCCGCTGCCGGACATCCCCAAGCTCTCTCTTCTCATCGTTTCTCCAAAAGCCATCCACGTCCCCACACCAGATGCCTATCGCTGGCTGCACGCCCCCGAACTCGCTTCGTTGACAAAATTCGCCTCGACCCATAAACTATTTAAGTTCTGTGCTCTGTGCTGGAGTGCTCAGGGAGAGGGTCTCTCGAATGATTTCGAGGGGGCTGTCTTCCAGCGCCATCCCCGACTGGCTCAAATCCGGCGGGCGTTGCTCCAGGGAGGGGCGTCAGAAGCCTTGCTGGCTGGTAGCGGTTCGGCGGTGTTTGGCATATTCCCGAGCCCAGCAAAGGCGCGCCGAGCCGCTGTCGGGTTTCCGCACGACCAGGCCTTCGTCTGCGAGACACTTTCGCGGAGCAGGTATGCGCGACTGATGAAAAGCGCGTCTGTCGTGTGACCCTCAGCGTCTCTTCGTTTTCTGACCTCCCCATTTTGTTCAGTTGTGGCTGTAGGCCCTGATTCGGCTTTCCCGTCATCGCAGAGCGGTGACGAGTGCGAGTGCGTCGTGAACGACGAACGATTCAAAATCTTCAGCGGGACCGCCAATCCGGCGCTGGCCGAAGCCATCTGCCGCAACCTGGACGTCCCCCTCGGCAAGGCCCTTCTCGGGCGGTTCAGCGACGGCGAAATCTACTTTCAGATCTTGGAAAACGTACGCGGCGCGGATGTTTTCGTCGTCCAGCCCTGCTCGTACCCTGTGGACAACCACCTGCTCGAACTGCTTTTGATGATTGATGCTTTCAAGCGCGCCTCGGCCTGGCGCATTACCGCGGTTTTGCCCTACTACTGCTACGCTCGCCAGGACCGCAAAGACAAGCCGCGCGTCCCGATATCCGCCAAGCTCGTGGCCGACCTGCTCGAAACGGCGGGCGCAAGCCGCGCGCTCACGCTGGACCTGCACGCTCCGCAGATTCAAGGCTATTTCGACGTTCCCGTGGACCACCTGTACGGTTCGCCTGTCCTGATCGATTATTTCCGGCATAAGAAATTACCGGACCTGACCGTGGTTTCGCCCGATGCGGGCGGCGTGGAGCGCGCCAGGGCGTTCGCAAAGAAAATGGACGCGCCGCTGGCCATCGTGGACAAGCGCCGCGTGGACATGGATGTGACGGAAGTGATGAACCTCATCGGCGATGTCCGGGGTCGCACTGCGCTCATCGTAGACGACATCATCGACACCGCCGGGACCCTGGTGAAGACCGCTGACGCTTTGATTCGGGAAGGCGCCACGCAGGTTTATGCCGCTTGCACCCATGCGATCCTCTCCGGGCCTGCGGTCGAGCGCCTTGAAAACTCGAAGATTACCGAGGTGGTGGCAACCGATTCCGTGCCTATGTCCGAGGCTGCCAGGAATTTGAAGAAGTTGACTATCCTCAGTGTAGCGAGCCTTTTGGCACGCGGCATCCGCTCCATTCATGAGGAAACTTCGATCAGCGAGCTCTTTATTTGAAATTGTCCGGCGGAAGTTGCGCCGGAGGAGATTCCAGGGAAGGAAAGAAAGCTATGGCTCAGATTATTGTTCAAGGAGCGCCTCGCGCCGAACGGGGCAAGAATGAAGCGCGCCGCTTGCGCAACACGGGCAATGTGCCCGCGGTTCTTTACGGTGGGAAGGGCGAAGCTGTAACGCTCGCGGTGAACGCTAAGCAGGTAACCGCCATTCTGAAGTCGGAGACTGGGCAGAACACCTTGTTCCAGGTTGCTCTGGGTGGCAAGCAGGAACCTGCGATTGTCAAAGATTGGCAAGCCGATCCGGTCAGTGGCCGTTTGTTGCACGTGGATTTGCTCCGCGTCGCCATGGACGTGCGCATGAAAGTCAAGGTGCCCGTGCACACGTTTGGCGATCCCGCCGGCGTGAAGGTGCAGGGCGGCGTGTATGAAGTCGTGACTCGCGAAGTCGAAGTCGAGTGCTTGCCCGCGGACATTCCCTCCGAGTTCAAGGTGGATGTCAGCGGCCTAATGCTCAACCAGAGCCTGCGCGCCGCCGATCTCCCGATGGACAAGTCCAGGATCAAGCTGGTCACCGATCCCAACAGCGTGCTCGCGCACGTTGTGGCCCTCCGCGTCGAGGAAGAGAAGCCCGTCGAAGCGGCGGTGCCTGGTGCGGTGCCGGCGGAGCCCGAAGTCATCAAGAAGGGCAAGAAGGAAGTCGAGGGCGAGGAAGGCGCCGAGCCCGTCGAAAAGACGGAAAAGAAGAAGTAATTCTTTTTCGCCCGGCGCACTGCGATTTCTATGCGGTTTATTGTTGGCCTTGGCAATCCGGGCCCGGAGTATCAGTGGACGCCGCATAACCTCGGTTTCCTCGCCGTGGATGAGCTTGCCAACCGCGGGGGCATCCGCGTGGAGCGCCCGGAAGCACAGGCGCTCGTAGGGCTCGGGAAGCTGGCGGGGCAGGAAATTATCCTCGCCAAGCCCCAGACGTACATGAACCTCAGCGGCATTTCGGTCGGCCGGCTGATGGAAAAGTACGAAGTGGGGCCCGAGGAACTGCTCATGCTGTTGGACGAGCGCGATTTGCCTTGGGGCAGGATCCGCATCGGCGAGCGCGGCAGCGCCGGGACGCACAACGGGGCGAAGTCGGTCACCAGCGTCGTTGGGACTCAGGAATTTGCGCGCTTGCGCCTGGGTTGCGGGCCGGATCACCCGGTCAGTGATTTGGCGGCTTACGTTCTGCGGCCGATGAAGAAGGCCGAGCTGGAAGTGGCCGCAGAGATGGTGGCCGCAGCAGGCGATGCGGTCGAGTTGATTTTGACCAAGGGCATCGCAGCGGCCATGAACAAGTTCAACCGCTGGGAACCTCCCGCGGAGTCGAAATGACGGCAGCCAGTCTGCTGCAAGAAAGTTAGAGCCGTCATTCCGAGCATAGCGAGGAATCCCTCTTCGATTCAGAGGAAGAGAGATTCTTCACCTTGCTGATTCAGTTCAGAAGGAACGCAAGCGAGTTTGATTTTCTCGGGCCTTGTGCCCGGTACAGGAAGAAACGAGGTCATTATGGAAGAGCGTTTGTACGATTTGGTCTTCATCTGCCGCCCGGCGACGCCGGAAGAGGAAATCAGGAAGGTCCTCTCGTCGCTCGAGCACGCCTGCGCGGAAAAGGGCGGAAAGATCGAGAAGGCGGAGACCTGGGGCACGCGCAAGCTGGCCTACAAGGTGATGAAGCACCGTGAAGGCATGTATTTCTATCAGCAGGTGCGCACCGCGCACGGCGAACTGGTGCACGAGCTGGAGCGGCGTCTCGGCGTGCAGGACTCGGTCATCAAGTATCAGACCGTGCGTCTCGACGAAGATCTGAAGCGCCAGAAGAAGTTGGCGCACAAGCGCGATCAGCGTGCCGCGCGCCGTCCGCGCCGCGCCTCACCGCCGCCGGCTGCTGCCGAGCAGCACGCCCCCGCGGAGTAATCCGCGGTTGTGTTGCGGCCGCCTTCTGAGGCGGGCGCATTCTCTTAAGAGTTTGAGTTGCACCGCTCCGCGGCGAATCCCGGGGCGACACCGGAAAGGTAGGAAGGTATGTCAGAGGAACAGAAACAAGCGCAGGCTCCCGCAGCCCCGCCATCGCGGGAAGGTGAGGGAGGCCCCAGCGGGCCGCGTCGCGAGGGCGGTCATTCGGGCGGCCGTCGCGAAGGCGGTCCCGGCGGCGCGCGCCGTGAGGGCGGCCCTGGTGGAGGTCCCGGCGGACCCGGTGGTCCTCGCCGCGGCAAGCGTCAGTATTTCCGCAAAAAAAAGGTGTGCAAGTTCTGCGTCGAGAAGATGGATTTCATCGACTACAAGCGTGCCGACATTCTGGCGCAGTTTGTCCAGGAGCGCGGCAAGATTCTCCCGCGCCGCATGACCGGCGTCTGTTCGCGCCACCAGCGCTGGCTCGGTGTCGCCATCAAGCGTGCGCGCAACATCGCGCTTCTGCCGTTCGCCGGCAGCGCCGCAGGCACGCAGGCGCCTCGCGCCGTCGAGGCCCCTAAGGCCTGAGATTTGTAGCGCAGGCTTCACCCTGCGCCCAACCGCGGGCGCGGCGTTGGGGGTCGGAGCTTCAGCTCCGACAATAAGCCCGAAAATGGATCGGGCTTTAGCCCCTGAGGAGATGATTCCGATTTTAGCAACGCCGCCTTTTGAAGGGGCTTTGAGGTGGAAGAAACGTTCAAGGTCGTCAGCCAGAAGCTCGAAGTTCCAGAGGTTTCACTGAGAACTGACAACTGGCAACTGAAAACTCTTTAGGTTTAGGAGCTCGTTATGCAGATCATTCTTCAAGAAGACGTCGAAAAGCTCGGCCACCGCGGCGACGTAGTCACCGTGAAGCCCGGCTACGCCCGCAATTATCTCCTGCCGAACAAGCTGGCCGTCGAAGCCACGCGCGGCAACATGAAGGCGCTTGAACGCATCCGCGCCGCGCTCGCCAAGAAGACCGCCACGGAACTCGAAGCCGCGAAGAAGCAGGCCGAGCTGCTCACCGGCGTCACGCTCAAGTTCGCCCGCAAAGCCGGCGAAAACGACCAGATGTTCGGCTCCGTCACCACCGGCGACATCGCCGAGGCGTTGAAGGCTCAGGGCTTCGGCGTGGATAAACGCCAGGTCCAGCTCGCGGATCCTCTGAAAATGCTCGGCGAATTTCCCGTCACCATCAAAGTCTTCCGCGACGTCACCGCCGAGATCAAGGTCCACATCGAAAAAGAAGCCTGACAGTTCGTGGAATGAACTCGTGGCACAGTCACTCCAGGATGTGCATGTGGGGCGCGCTTCGTCGTGCCCTCTTTTTTTAAGCCTTCTTGCCGCAATTCACCCAAAAAGTTTTTCACCGTTTTTCCTTCGCTATCCACAAATTCACAGACAGACCGATTGACCCGCGCCTAAACTCCGCGCAGAATCGCTTCACGCACAGCAAGCACGACTGGGGTCGGACGAGCGTTCACGATTACACTTGTCATTAACTCCGAAAAGTGCTAGTTATAATCGAGGTAAGAAGAAGAAAAAGCGAATATGCTTTAGGCTTCTAATATGCCCATGTCTACCGATTCCACTCTCGAACGCCCCCTTCCTAACAACCTCGACGCCGAACGGTCCATCTTGGGAGCCATCCTCCTCGACAACCACGCCCTGAATACCGCCATCGAGGCGCTCAAGGCCGAGGATTTCTTCCTCCCGCAACACCGCCAGGTCTTCAAGCAGATGATCGCGCTGGGCGAATCGCAGCAGGCCATCGATCTCGTTACCCTCACCGAGGAGCTGCATCGCTCCGGCGAACTGGAATCCGCCGGCGGCGCTCCCTATCTTGCTTCGCTGGTGGATGGCATGCCGCGCGTCTCCAACGTCGAGCACTACGCGCGCATCGTCAAAGAAAAAGCCATTCTGCGCAACCTCATTCACGCCACCCACAATATCCAACAGCGGGCCTTTGAAGGTGAGGACGGCGCGGACACCATTCTCGACAACGCCGAATCCAGCATCTTTGCCCTTGCCGAAGACCGCGTCAAAGCCGGCCTGCTTTCTATCAAGGACATCGTCCACGAGAGTTTCGACCGCCTCGAGAAAATTTTCCGCGAAGGGAAGAGCATCACCGGCATTTCCACTGGCTACGGCGAACTCGACAAATTGCTTTCCGGCTTGCAGCCCTCCGAACTCATCATTCTTGCCGCGCGCCCTGCGCAAGGAAAAACCGCCCTGGCTCTGAATTTTGCTGAAAACATTGCCATTCGCGGCGGTCTCCCCGTGGCCGTCTTCAGCCTGGAAATGTCCAAGGAATCGCTCCTTCAGCGCCTTGTGGCTTCCGTCGCACAAGTGGACGCCCACAAGTTCCGCACCGGCCACCTCAGCCGCGAAGACTGGCGCCGCATGACCGAAGCCCTGAGCACTATCGCCACCGCGCCGTTGTGGGTGGATGATGCTGGCTCGAACAGTGTCCTCGAAATCGGCGCCAAGGCTCGCCGCCTCAAGCGCGACAAGGGGCTCTCGCTCCTCATCGTTGACTATCTACAGCTCATCACCGGCCGCGGCCGCTTCAACTCGCGCCAGGAAGAAGTCGCCAGCATCTCCCGCGGCTTGAAGGGTCTCGCCAAGGAATTGCAAATCCCCGTGCTCGTTCTTAGCCAGCTCACCCGCGCCCCCGAGCGCGATGAGCGCGGTCCGCAGCTCTCCGATCTGCGCGAGTCCGGTGCAATCGAGCAGGACGCCGACGTCGTCATGTTCATTTACCGCCCCAACTGGCACAAAATGGACGCTACGCCCGAAGAGCGCGACATGGCCGATATCATGATCGCCAAACAGCGCAATGGCCCCACCGACAAGGTGAAGTTCGTCTTCCGCAGCCGCCTGACCCGCTTCGAAGAAGCCGCGCCCGACGCTTTCTCCCAATTCGCCGGCCCCGACGAAGAGTAAATTTCGACACGCTGCGTCTTCCCCAACACACCTGGCTCCTAATTTCGTTTCTCAGTGCCCGCCGAGAAACTCGGTTGCATCACCGTAAGGGCAGTAACTCATTCATTTTCAACATCCTGCAACTCAGATCTTCGAGCCTGAGGCATTTCCGATCCAAACTCACCGCTCTTCCCTTTGGCCCCTCGCTTGCCCATTCTGCTGTTGTCATTCACGCGCCGGTCGCCTCCTCTTTCTTGCCGCTCCGCTCGAATGCCGTAAACTTGTATCTTCCCAGCGGATTGGAGCAACAATGGAGTCTACGGTCATAATTGAGCGTGGTGCCGATTCGCTCAGAAAAGCTGGAACTGCACGAGAGGCTCTCAGGAATTTCATGACCCGCAGCAAGAACGATCCTGTCAATTTTGTCGGCCGACCCGTCTGGGCGGAGGTTTCGCTCTCCGCGCTCCGGCGCAATCTTGAAGCCATTCGCGATTACGTGAATCCCTCCTCAGAAAAACGCCAGACCCCGCGCAAGGTTCTCTCGATCGTCAAGGGCAATGCATATGGTCATGGCGGGCCGGAAGTCTCCAAGGCTCTTGAAAAGTTCGGCTCCGACTGGTTTGGTGTCGCTTCCGCGGGGGAAGGCATGGAGCTGCGCAAAGCGGGAGTGCGCAAGCCGATTCTGGTGCTTGGTGGTTTCTGGCCGGGTGAAGAGAGGAATATGCTTCAGTACAATCTGACTCCCGCCATTCACCGCTGCGAGCAACTGGCCTCATTCGATGCGGCCGCTGTCAGAGCGCGCAAAAGGCATGTCGAAATTCATTTGAAATTCGACACGGGCATGAATCGTCTGGGGATTGCCCCAGGCGAGGTGGATTGCTTCGCAAAACTCTTTGCGAAGTGCAAGCGCTTGGAGCTCGGCGGCATCTTTACCCACCTGGCTGCTTCCGAAGTGTTCACCGACACACCCACGGGCCGCGAAACTCCCGAACAACTGCAGCGTTTCTTCGGAGCGCTCGACCGCTTGCGCGCGCTCGGCGTCTCGCCGGGAATCGTGCACATCGCCAATAGCGCAGCAATCGCCGCCAGGCCGGAGTCCTGGGCAGACATGGTGCGCCCCGGCGCGGTTCTCTACGGCTACCATCCCGGTTTTGACCCACTCGATCTCCGGACGGTCTACGAAGCGAAGCTTGCCCTGCGCCCAGTGATGAGCCTGCGCGCGCGCCTGCTGAATATTCGTTCGGTTTCGGCCGGCTCAGGCGTTGGTTATAACGCCAGTTGGGTGGCAAAGCGTCCATCCATGGTCGCGGTGCTTGCGGCAGGCTACGCTGATGGCATCCGCCGCTCTCTTGGTAACCACGGTTGCGTCCACATTCGCGGGCACAAAGCCCCCATCATTGGAATTGTTTCGATGGATGTGAGCATGCTCGATGTGACAGACGTTCCCGACCCGGTCATCGGCGATGTCGCGACTCTCTACGGCAACGATGGAGACAACGTCTATCCTGCCAACGTCATCGCGCGCAGCATCGGCACTGTGACCTCTGACCTGATTTCCAGCGTCAGCCGCCGCGTGCCCAGGTTCTACCTTCCCTGATTCTTCGTTTAATGCCGGGCTTTCCCTCCGCATGTCCTTCGAGCAGCCCGGCTTGAAGCAAGCAGTGTTCGAGAGCATACATTCGGCCTCCATCCATTTCTCTTCCACCCTCTCCTTGAGGTACACTCTCCTTTCTGCAACCCGGTCGTACGCCGCCAGGGCCTTTGCTACCTCCGGACTGCTTTCATCCTATGAGCCAGATTGTCGCCATCCTTCCCGCTGCAGGTCTCGGCACGCGCATGAGCCACGAGACCCCCAAGCAGTTTATGGAGCTCGACGGGGTTCCCATCGTCATTCACAGTTTGCGCCGCGTCGCCTCCTGCCCCCTCATTAGCCGCATCATTGTGGCCACCCGCGCTGAAGAAGTGGAAAAACTCGACGCCCGCATCCGCAAGGAAAACTTCACTCAGCCTGTTCAAGTAATCAAAGGAGGTGCCTCGCGCCAGGAGTCGGTCGCGCTGGCCCTCAAGCAGGTGCCGGATAGTGCCGAACTCGTCGTGGTGCACGACGCCGTTCGCCCCTTCGTTACGGTCGAGCAGATCACCCGTGTCATCGAGGAAGCTCGCCGGTGCAAAGCCGCAATTCTCGGCACTCCCGCGATGGATACGGTCAAGGAAGTCAAGCGCGCCAGCTTGCCCGAAGACGTGGCCCTGATTACCGCCACGGTTCCTCGCGAACGTGTCGTCCTGGCGCAAACGCCCCAGGTCTTCGAGACGCGCCTCCTGAAGGAGGCCTTCGCCGGTGCCGAAGAAGACGGTGTGAACGCCTCCGACGAAGCCGGCCTCATCGAGCGCTTGGGCCATGAAGTCCGCGTTGTTCACGGCTCCGAGCGCAACATAAAAATCACCAAGCCCGCCGACATGGAACTCGCGCGCTTCTACCTCCACGCCGAGCAGAAAAAAACATGAGTGTGCGCTGCGGCATCGGCTACGACCTTCACCGCCTCACGGCAGGCCGCAAGCTGATCATCGGCGGCATCGAAGTTCCTTTTGACAAGGGGCCCGTCGGCCATTCCGATGGCGATGTGGTTGCCCATGCCATGTGCGATGCCCTCTTCGGCGCCGCCGGCCTCGGCGATATCGGCACGCATTTCCCCGACACCGATCCCAAGTGGAAGGGCGCCAACAGCCTGCTCTTCCTCGAGCATGCCCGAAAACTTCTCGAGCAGAACCATTTCGCCATCGAGCATGTGGACGTCGTCGTGATTCTCGAACGCCCCAAGCTTGGCCCGCATTTTCCCAAGATGCGCGAAGCTCTGGCCAAGTCGCTTGGCGTCCCCCCGGGGAAAATCCACTTGAAAGCCAAGACCAACGAGGGCGTTGATGCCGTCGGCCGCGGCGAAGCCATCGCCTGCCACGTCATCGCCACCCTCTCGTCCCGATGCCTGTAGTCGCGGGTCTCTAGACCCGTGTTTTGGCCCTCCCTCTCTGCGCTAAAATCGCCTTTATGTCCTCGCCCGACCACATC
>Ga0187780_10003375_pt1 | contig 12058 bp, 8 predicted proteins | sample 1015_Q2_SP10_20__FD_132429 | JGI IMG/M metagenome (GOLD analysis project Ga0187780, IMG submission 132429) | Tropical peat soil microbial communities from peatlands in Department of Meta, Colombia - 1015_Q2_SP10_20_MG | ecosystem: Environmental > Terrestrial > Soil > Wetlands > Peat | place...
CCGGCTCCAGCGAGCGCCGCAGCGGCGCCGCCCACCCCCGCGGGACATCCTCGAGCATGCCAGGGTCCGGAATCCGCCCGGTGACCATCTCGTGCGCGACCAGGCCCAGGGCGTAGACGTCCGTCCGCGGGCTCACCTCCGCGCCGGCGCGCTGCTCGGGTGCCATGTACGCCGGGCTTCCGACCACCGCACCCGCCTCGGTGCCAGGCCATCCCGTGTCACCGCCCTCGGTGCGGGCGGGGCGGGCGATGCCGAAGTCCGTGACCACCGCCCGGAGCCGGTCGCGCTCGTGGACGAGGATGACGTTGCCCGGTTTGAAATCCCGGTGGATCAGATCCTTGGTATGGATGGCGGCCAGTCCCCGGGCCATCTGGTCGAGCAGGGGCAGCGCCTCCCGGGGCGAGAGCGGCCCCTTCCGCAGCCGCTCGGCGAGCGTCTCGCCGTCGAGGAACTCCATGGTGATGAACGCCAGCGGCCTCCCGTCCGGGCCGGGGCCCTCGTGAAAATCGAAGAGCCGGCAGACGTGGGGATGGGTCACGGCGCGGGCGAGCTGAACCTCGCGCCGCAGGCGCTCCAGAAGCTCGGCCCCGGCGCCGGTCGAGGTGCGGATCGTCTTCAGGGCGACGGTGACGTGCAGCCGGAGGTCGCGCGCCTCGTAAACCTCCCCCATTCCCCCGCGGCCCACGAGCCGCGCGAGCTTGAACCGTCCGAGCAGGACGTCGCCCGGGCACTGGGGAGAGACGTCGGTGGGTGGCTCCCCCCTCACCGTCCCGGTGACAGGCTCGGTCTCCCGTGAATCGTCGGGCATGGGGCCCCGCGGACGCCGCGGAGCTTAGGCCTCCGCCGGTGCGCGAGCCAGGACCCCGGCCGTCAGCGGACCTCGGCCTTCCACTTCTCCCACCGCGGCCGGAGCTCGCCGACCAGGCGGAGGAACCCGGGGTCGGAGCGGAGCGGGTCGAGGAGCGGGTCGCGGGAGATGAGCAGGTAGCTCGGCATCCCTCCCTGCACCGTCTTCCGCAGCCAGTCCAGCGCCTGGTCGAGGTGGCCGAGCTGCGCCTCCACCGCGGCCAGCTCGTAGGTGTCGTGGTGGTAGGTCGAGGCCTGCTTCGGCCCGCCGGCAGCGGCGATCTCGTCGACCAGCGCCTGCGCCTCCGCCCGCCGCCCTCGCAGCGCGAGCACCATGGCGCGCGCGATGCGGTCGTCCACCGGCTGGGGCGCCGGGACCTCCGGGTCGAACACCCGCTCCACCGGGTCCACCTGGTCGAGCCGCACCAGCGCCTTCCAGGCCCGGCGCGTGGCCTTGGGCTCGGGGTTGAGGGCCCGCGTCCGGGCCACCGCATCCTGCCAGCGGCCGGCCATCTCGTAGCCGGTGGTGACCAGGACGCGGCCGGCATCGCTGAGCGGGTCGAGCTCGAGGCCGAGCTCCACCTCGCGGAGCCCTGCCTCCTCGATGCCCCGGTGCAGCCGGTACAGCCCGAGCAGGCTGTGGCCGAGGGCGGTCGGCTCCAGCTCCTGGGCCTGCTGCACCTCGGCCAGCGCGCGGTCCAGGTTCCACCCACCGAGATGGCTGAACTGGAGCACCCCCTCGGCCAGGTGCGGCAATCCCAGCGAGGACTCGAGCTCCAGGGCCCGGGCCGCCTCCCGGCGGGCGCGCTCGAAGAGCGAGGCGTCGCTGACCTCGTGGTCGGCGGCCAGGTGGGCCAGGCAGTAGGCCAGCCGCGCGTGGGCCAGGGCATAGCCGGGGTCGAGCTGGAGCGCCTGCTCCAGGTCCGCCTCGGCAGCGACCAGGTTCGCCCGCCTCCACCACTGGTCCGACTTCGAGACGCCGCGCAGGTAGTAGTCGTAGGCCTCCGGGTTGGAGGTCGAGCCGCGGCGGAGCCGGGCGTTGTCCGCCTGGGTGAGCTGGAGGGCGAGCGCGGAGGCGACCTTCGAGGCGACGTCGCTCTGGACGTCGAGCACCTCCCGGGCGTCGCGATCGTACGTCTCCGCCCAGAGGTCCTGGTCGGTCCTGGCGTCGATGAGGTGGACGCTGATGCGCACCCGCCCCCCGGCCCGGCGGACGCTGCCCTCGAGCACCGTCCCCACCCCGAGCTCGGCGGCCACCTCGTGCGGGGGGCGGGACGTGCCGCGATAGGCCGACGACGAGGTGCGGGAGATGACCCGCAGCCCCGGCACCTTGGAGAGCTGGGTGAGGATGTCCTCGGCCAGGCCCTCGCCGAAGTAGGCGTCGTCCGGCGAGCCGCCGAGATTGGCCAGGGGCAGCACGGCGATGGAGCGCTGGTCGGCCGCCCGCCGGGGGTGCGCTTCCCAGGGGCGGCCGAGCGCAACAACCACGGCGGCGCCGGCCAGGGCGACGACGGCCGCCGCCCCGAGGCGAGCTCTCCTTGCTCGCCGCCCGCTCAGCGCCTCGACGAGCTCGACCGGGCCCAGGTACCGGCGCGATGGATCCTCGGCGAGCGCCCGGCGCAGCGGGGCCCGCCAGCCTCGCGGCACGGCACCCGGGTCGCCCCCCTCCGGGAGCTGACCGGTCACCATCTCGCAGGCGACGAGGGCGAGGGCGAACTGGTCGGCGCGGGCGGTCACCGGGCCGCCGCTCCTCTGCTCCGGCGCCATGTAGGCCGGGCTCCCGAAGACCACCCCCTCCTCGCCCTCGGTCTCGCCCCCCGCGCCCCCGGCCCGGCGCGCGATGCCGAAGTCGGTGACCACGGCGCGGAGCTCGCCCGCCTCCTGGTGGAGCATCACGTTTCCGGGCTTGAAGTCGTGGTGCACCACTCCCTCGGCGTGGATGGCCGCCAGCCCCTCGGCGATCTGCTCGAGCAGGGCGATGGCCTCCGCCGGTGCGAGGGGCCCCGCCCGCCGGAGCCGCTCGCCCAGAGTCTCGCCGTCCAGGTACTCCATGGTGAGAAAGGCCAGCGGCCTGCCGTCCGGGCCGGGACCCTCCTCGAAATCGAAGATGCGGCAGACGGCCGGATGGGTCACCGTCCGCGCCAGCTGCACCTCCCGGCGGAGCCGCTCGAGCAGGTCCGCCCCGCCGGCGACCGAGGCGCGCACCGTCTTCAGCGCCACGGTCACGTCCAGCCGGAGATCGCGGGCCTCGTACACCTCGCCCATCCCGCCCCGGCCCACCAGTCGGATGAGCTTGAAGCGCTCGAGCAGAACGCTCCCCTCCCGGAGGGCGGCCCCCGGCGTCACCACCGTGGGCCGGGTAGGCGCCTCGAGGAGCGCCTCGGTCTCGCGCAGGTCCTCCGTCATGGGTCGCCCCGCGGGCCTCGCTGGGCGCCCCCGGGCGGCGGGAGCATAGGCGTGGGGCGCGGCGCAGGGCCACGCCGGCTCAGGGATGGTCCGCCTTCCACCGCTCCCAGCGGGGCCTGAGCTCGGCCATCAGCTGCACGAAGCCCGGGTCGGAACGGATGGGATCGAGCAGCGGATCGCGCGAGAAGAGGAGGTAGTTCGGGAACCCCGACTCGGCGGCCTTCCGGAGCCAGCCGACGGCCTCCGTCGGGTGGCCGATGAGCGACTCGGTGCAGGCCAGCTCGTACATCGAGTGATGGGCCCATTCCCCGGGCTCGAGCGGGTAGCCGCCGGCAAAGAGCTTCGCCAGGAAGGCCGCCTCGTCCTTCTTGCCGGCCACGGCCAGGATCAGCGCCCGCGTGGTGTCGGGGGTCTCGGGGAAGACCTCGTCCGGGTCAGGCGTCTCGGCCAGCGCCACTGCCTCGTCCAGGCGCCCCACCCGGAGCATCGAGGGCAGCCCCCGCAAGCGGTCGCTCGGTCTCTCGGCGAGCTCCCGGCTCCTGCTCAGCGCCTCGTTGAAGCGAGCGGTCCACTCGTACGCCAGCACCGTCACCAGCCGGACCAGCGTTCCCCGCGGGTTGAGCTTGAGAGCCAGCTCCGCCTCGCGCACCGCCGGCTCGAGCCCGACGTGGCCCATCACCGAGGCGGCCCAGATGTGTGCCGAGTCCGGCTCGAGCGCCCGGGCGCGCGCGAACTCCTTCATCGCACCGTCGAAGTCCCAGCCGCTGTACCGGCTGAAGAGGAGCTGGCCCAGAGCGACGTGCGGCAGGGCCAGCCCCGGTTCGAGCTCCAGGGCCCGGTTCACCGAGCTCCGGGCCCGGTCGATCCACTGGGGATCCTCCGCGTCGTTGTACAGGCCGTAGCGCAGGTAGGCATCCCCCACCTCGGCATGCGCCAGGGCGTAGCCGGGGTCGAGCGCGACGGCGTGCTCGAAGTCGGACATCGCCGCCCGCAGCTCCTTGCCCGACCCGTTCCCGGCGTGGGCGATGCCCTTGAGATAGAAATCGTAGGCCTCGGGGTTGGAGGTGGTGCCGCGACGGAGGCGTGCGCCGTCCGCCTCGGTGAGCCGGAGGGCCAGCGCCGCGGCCACCTTCGACGCCACGTCCGTCTGCACGTCGAGCACGTCCCGCGGGTCCCGGTCGTAGGTCTCCGCCCACAGCTGGCGCTCGGTTCCGGCATCGATGAGCTGCGCGGTGATGCGGATGCGGCCCCCCGCCCGCCGGATGCTCCCCTCGAGGAGCGTGCCCACCCCGAGCTCCTGGGCGATCTCCCGGAGCGGTCGGGTGGTTCCCTTGTAGGGCCGGGTCGAGCCGCGGGCGATGACGTGCAGCGTGCGCATCTTGGTGAGCTGGGTGTTGATGTCCTCGGTCAGCCCGTCCCCGAAGTAGTCGCTGTCCGGGCCGCCACCGAGGTTGGCCAGGGGAAGCACGGCGATGGCCAGGCGGTCCGCCCGCGGCGTGCGGCCACGCAAGGCCATGGTGACTGCACCGGCCGCGACCAGCGCCACGGCCAGGGTGACGCCCGCCGCCAGCCGGCGGCGGCGGCGCTTGCCGCCCTCGAGCGTGGCCACCAGCGCCCGCGGGTCGGCGGGTCGCCTCTCCGGATCCGCGTCGAGGGCCCGGCGCAGCGCCGGGGCCCAGGCCCGCGGGACGTGGTCGAGGACCCCGCTCTCCGAGGGAAGCCGGCCGCTCACCATCTCGCAGGCGACCAGGGCCAGCGCGTGGATGTCGGTCCGGGCGGTCACCTCGCTCCCCTGCCGCTGCTCGGGCGACATGTAGGCCGGACTCCCGATGACCGCCCCCTCCTCGGTGCCCACCCAGCCGGTGTGGTTGCCGCTGCCCCGGGCGGCGCGCGCGATGCCGAAGTCGGTCACCACCGCCCGGAGCTCGCCCCCCTCGTGCACGAGCATCACGTTTCCGGGCTTGAAGTCGCGGTGGATGAGCCCCCGGGCGTGGATGGCGGCCAGGCCCTCGGCCATCTGCTCCAGCAGCGGGATGGCCTCCCGGGGAGGGAGCGGGGCGGAGGCGAGTCGCTCGGCGAGCGTCTCGCCGTCGAGGTACTCCATGGTGACGAAGGCGACCGGCTTCTCGTCCGGCCCGGAGCCCTCGTGGAAATCGAAGACGCGGCAGACGTTCGGATGGGTCACGACCCGGGCGAGCTGCACCTCGCGCCGGAGGCGTTCCAGCAGCTCGGGGGCGGCGGTGGACGAGGTCCGCACTGTCTTCAGGGCGACGGTGGCGTGCAGCCGGAGGTCGCGCGCCTCGTACACCTCGCCCATCCCGCCCCGGCCGACGAGGCGGAGGAGCTTGAAGCGCTCGAGGAGGACCTCACCCTCGCGCAGCGTCGAGGAGGACGGCGCGGGTGTTCCCGACGACCGGACGGTGTCGCCCAGGGACTCGGTCTCGCGCACGTTCTCCGGCATGTTGACCCCTGGGCCGCCGCCCCCCGGGCATCCGGCAGCATAGGCGCGGGGCCCCGTGCCGGGCCACGCGGGAACCGGCCCACTCGCCGCTCAGCGGTAGTCGGCCGTCCACCGCTCCCAGCGCGGCCAGGAGCTGGACGAAGCCCGGGTCGGAGCGGACCGGGTCGAGCAGTTCCGCCATCTGCCCGAGCAGGGTGAGCGCTTCCTCGGGCGCCAGGCGTCCCGAGTGGAGTCGCTCGGCCAGGGTCTCGCCGTCGAGGTACTCCATGGTCACGAAGGCGAGGGGCTTGCCCTCGGGCCCAGTCCCCTCGTGGAAGTCGAAGACCCGGCAGACGTTGGGGTGTGTCACCGCCCGTGCCAGCTGCACCTCCCGCCGGAGCCGCTCCAGGAGCTCGGGGAGCGCGGTGGAGGAGGCCCGGACGGTCTTCAGGGCAACCGTGGCGTGGAGCCGCACATCCCGGGCCTCGTACACCTCGCCCATCCCGCCCCGGCCGACGAGCCGGACGAGCTTGAAGCGCTCGAGGAGGAGGTCCCCCTCGCGGAGGGCGGCGTGCGAGTCCGGCGACCCGGAACGCGGGAGGGTGTCGTCGAGCGCCTCGGTCTGCCGGTCGCGGTCGGTCATCCCGCCCCCCGACCGCCGATGGTAGCTCAGCCCGCCTTCTTGCTCATCGCCAGCGGGACGCGGAACACCTCCAGCACCTGGGCCACGTCCACCGGCTTGGCGAGGCAGGCCACCGCCCCGGCCTTGAGCGACTGCTCGACCATCTCCGGCGTGTGGCGGCCGGTCATGGTGATGAGCCGCACCGCCTCGAGGTTCTTGCGCGCCTTGATGCGCCGGCACACCTCGAAGCCGTCCACCTCCGGCATGTTCAGGTCGATGAGCAGGCCATGCGGCTTGAGCTCGGTGACGAGCAGGAGCGCCTCCACCCCGGAGGTGGTGGTGGTCAGCTCCACCTGGCTCCCGTGGGCCTTGAAGGCGCGCTTCAGGGCGTCGAGCACCGGCTTCTCATCGTCCACGGCCAGGAGCCGGACCGCCGAGCTGCCCAGCTCCTCGGGAACGGGCATCTGGTGGGCGATGAGAAAGGAGCGGAGGTCGCCCCCGCGCACGCGGCGGTGACCACCCGGGGTCCGGAAGGCGATGAGGATTCCCCGGTCGATCCACTTGCTGACCGTGGAGGGGTCTACCTGGAGCAACCGGCTGATGTCATGGGTCGTGTAGAGCGTGTCCGTCATGGCCTCGACCCGTCCTGAAACCTGGACTGCGCGGGCATCCTGCCCCCAAGCCCTGGGGCAGGGAAGGCGAATTTCTGCTTTTCCCTGGCCTGGGCGTGGTCGGCCCGGACCCGGGGCTCACGCCTCCGCGCCGAGCGCCCGGCGGATGGCCCGCACCTCTTTCAGCGTGGCCTCGAACATCGCCGGATCCAGCGAGCAAGGTCCGTCGCAGGGCGCGCTGTCCGGAGATTCGTGCACCTCGGTGAAGAGGGCGTCGACGCCGGCCGCCACCGCCGCCCGGGCGAGGACCGGAACCAGCCGCCGCTCGCCCCCGGAAGCGGTGCCCGCCGCCGAGGGAAGCTGCACCGAGTGCGTGGCGTCGAAGCACACGGTGAGGCCCGCCTCGCGCATCTGGTGCAGGCCCCGCATGTCGACCACCAGGTTGTGGTAGCCGAAGCTCGCCCCGCGCTCGGTGACCAGGACGTTGGCGTTCCCCGCCTCGATGGCCTTCCGCGCCGCCTGGACCATGTCCAGCGGGGCGACGAACTGGCCCTTCTTCAGATTGACGCCGCGCCCGGATCGCGCCACGGCCACCACCAGGTCCGTCTGGCGGCAGAGGAAGGCCGGTACCTGGAGCACGTCCACCACCTCGGCCGCCGGGCCCACCTGCGCCACCTCGTGCACGTCGGTGAGCACCGGCACCCTCACCTCCTGCCGGACCTTCCCCAGGACCCGGAGGCCCTCCACCATCCCCGGGCCCCGGAAGGAGGCCCCGCTCGTCCGGTTGGCCTTGTCGAAGCTGCACTTGAAGATGAAGGGGAAGCCGAGCCGGCCGGCGATGGCGGACAGGAGGCGGGCGTGGCGCAGGGCGTGCTCCTCGGACTCGATGACGTCCGGTCCGGCGATGACCAGGAGGGGCTGCCCCGGGCCGACGGCATGGCCGCCGAGGCGGATCATCTCCGCGCGCCGTCCCGGTGATCGAGCGCCGCGCGGACGAAGCCGGAAAAGAGCGGGTGCGGGGCGAAGGGCTTGCTCTTGAACTCCGGATGGAACTGGCAGCCGACGAAGTATGGATGGTCGGGCAGCTCGACCATCTCCACCAGGTTGAGCTCCGGGTTGTGTCCGCTCACGCTCAGCCCGGCCTCGGTCAGCCGCGCCCGGTAGAGGTTGTTCACCTCGTAGCGATGGCGGTGGCGCTCGCTCACCTCGTCCTTCCCGTAGAGCTTGGCCGCCAGCGAGCCACTCTTCAGCACGCAGCGGTAGGCGCCGAGCCGCATCGTGCCGCCCTTGTCCTGAACGTTGAGCTGGCTCTCCATGAGCGAGATGACCGGATGGGGTGTCCGCTCGTCGAACTCGAGGGAGTTCGCCCCCTGGAGCCCGAGCACGTGGCGGGCGAACTCCACCACCGCCATCTGCAACCCGAGGCAGATGCCGAAGAAGGGGACCTTCTTCTCCCGCGCCCAGCGGATGGCGTCGATCTTCCCTTCCGTCCCGCGCACGCCGAACCCCCCGGGGACGAGCAGGGCGTGCACGCCGGGGAGGAGGTTGGCCGCGCCCTTGGCCTCCACCTCCTGGCTGTCGAGGTAGATGAGCTCCACCCGGCAGTCGGCGGCGATGCCTCCGTGCTGGAGGGCCTCGTTCAGGCTCTTGTAGCTCTCCTTGAGGTCGGTGTACTTGCCGACGATGGCGATGCGGACCTCGCCGCGCGCCGGCCGGTAGACCTTTTCCAGGATTTTCTCCCAGCGCTCCAGCCGCGGGGCGCGGGACCAGATGTTGAGGATCTCCGAGAGCCGCTCGTCGATGCCCTGGCGGTGGAGCTCGATGGGGAGCTCGTAGATGCTCTTCACGTCCGGGCTGGTGAACACCCCGGCTGGATCGACGTTGCAGAACATGGCGATCTTGGCCCGCATCTCGGCCGGGACCTCGCGGTCGGTGCGGCAGACCAGGACGTCGGGCTGGATGCCGATCTCCCGGAGCTTCATCACCGAGTGCTGGGTGGGCTTGGTCTTCACCTCGCCGGCGGCGGCGATGTAGGGCAGGAGCGTGAGGTGGACGTAGGTGGCGTTCTGCGGCCCGACGTCGTAGCGCATCTGGCGGACGGCCTCGAGGAAGGGGAGGGACTCGATGTCGCCCACCGTCCCGCCCACCTCGACGATGATCGCGTCGTGGCCCTCGGCGGCGGCCAGGATGTTGGCCTTGATCTCGTCGGTGATGTGGGGAATGACCTGCACCGTCTTCCCCAGGTACTCGCCCCGGCGCTCCTTCTGGATGACCGAGTTGTAGACCCGCCCGGTGGTGAAGTTGTTCAGCCGGCTCATGTGGGCCGAGGTGAAACGCTCGTAGTGACCGAGGTCGAGGTCGGTCTCCGCCCCGTCGTCGGTGACGTAGACCTCGCCGTGCTGGAAGGGGCTCATCGTCCCCGGGTCGACGTTGATGTACGGGTCGAGCTTGCAGAGGGTGATGTCCAGCCCGCGGTTCTCGAGCAGGGCGGCGATGGAGGCGGAGGCCAGCCCTTTGCCCAGGGAGCTCACCACGCCGCCCGTCACGAAGATGAACTTGGTCTTCTTGGAGCGCATGGGGAATCCTGAATGCCGTAGAAGGCACGCCCGGGTCAATGACGCCCCTCGCGTCTCTCACCAGAGCCTGACGTCCGTTCGAACCCGGGCGGAGTCGGACGGTGACGGCGGACGGCGCGGGTCAGACCCCCCGCTTTCGCGCGGCGAGCTCGGCCTCCGCCCGCGCCAGATCCGCCGGCGTGTCCACGCCGATGCTGGCCGCCTCGGTGCGCAGGCAGCGGATGCGGATGCCGTGCTCCAGGGCGCGGAGCTGCTCCAGCGACTCGGCCAGCTCGAGCGTGCCCGGGGGGAGCTGGGCCAGCCGGAGCAGGGTGGGCCGGCGGTAGCCATAGAGGCCGACGTGGGCGAAGCGGGCCACCCGCCCGCCGCCCCGGTCGAAGGGGATGTCCATCCGGCTGAAGTAGAGGGCGTCGCCCCGGGCATCGGGAACCACCTTGACCACGTGCGGGCTGAGGCGCTCGGCCGGGTCCTCGAGCGGGCGGACCAGGGTGGCCATCTCCACCCGCACGTCGGCGAAGGCCTCGACCAGGAGGCGGAGAGCGTCGGGGTGCACCAGCGGCTCGTCGCCCTGGAGGTTGACCACCACCTCCGGTGCCTCGGGAGGAAGCCGCGCGGCCACCTCGGCCACGCGATCCGTGCCGGATCGGTGCGCGGGCGAGGTGCGCTCCACCTCTCCCCCGAAGCCGGCCACCGCCTCGGCGATGCGGTCGTCGTCGGTGGCCACCAGCACCCGCTCGAAGGCGCGGGAGGCCCGGGCCGCCTCCACCACGTGCTGGATGAGCGGGCGCCCGGCCAGAGGAGCCAGCGGCTTGCCGGGAAAGCGGGTCGAGCCCCACCGCGCGGGGATGATGGCCAGGGCCCGCACCGCCACGTCGACGTCGAGGGGCATCGTTCCCGCGCAGGGTAGCATTCCCGCGGCCCGTGCCAGCCCCCCGGGGAGTCTCCTATGGTGCGAGCCGTGCCCGGGCGACCCGAGGTCGGCGTCGAGGTGAGGGAGGCGTCCGGCGGCGCGGTGCTGGCGCTGTCCGGGGCGCTCGACGTGCAGAGCGCGGCGGCGGCGCGCCGGACCATCGCCTCCCGCCTGGGGACCGGCACCTTCACCCGGGTGGAGGTCGACGCCAGCGGCATCGAGCACGGCGATGCCTCGGGCATGGTCATCCTCTACGAGCTCGCCCAGGGGCGCTTCACCCCCGGCGTCCGGGCCGTCGTGCGCGGGCTCCGGCCGGAGCTGGAGAAGCTCCTCGCCGCCTTCCCCCCTCCGGCCATGGCCGAGGGGGCGCGCGACCGGCCCAGGCCGCTCTCCGTCCCGGTCGAGGTGGGACGGGCCACCCTCGGCCTTCGCCGGGACGTGGTCGAGGTGGTCCGATTCCTCGGCCAGATGACGCTGGCCATGGGCGGCATCGTGCGCCGCCCGCGCGGGCTCAGAGTCGGCGAGCTGGCCCGGGTCTTCGAGAAGGCCGGCGCCAACGCCTTCGGAATCGTCTCCCTGATCAGCCTCCTCACCGGGCTGATCATCGCCTTCGAGGCGGCGCAGCCGCTGAAGCAGTTCGGGGCGCAGATCTACATCGCCAACATGATCGGCCTGGTCATGGTGCGCGAGCTGGGTCCGATCATGACGGCCATCGTCTTCGCCGGCCGGTCCGGCTCGGCCTTCGCCGCCGAGCTGGGGACGATGAAGGTCAACGAGGAGCTCGACGCCCTGCGGACGATGGGCCTCGACCCGGCGCGCTTCCTGGTCGTGCAGCGCGTGCTGGCCGGCACCCTGGCCATGCCGCTCCTGACCGCCTACTCCATGGCCATGGGCATCCTCGGCGGGGTGATCGTCACCCGTCTGATGGGATTCCCGCTGCCGCTCATCTGGCAGCAGCTCTCCGGTGCGCTCGGTCTGAGAGACATCCTCTTCGGCCTGACCAAGGCGGTGGTCTTCGGAACGGTGGTCGCCGGGCTGGGGTGCTACCAGGGGGTCCACACCCGCCAGGGTCCGAGCGCGGTGGGCAACTCGGCCACCCGGGCGGTGGTGGCCAGCATCCTGATGATCATCGTCGTCGATGCCGTGTTCTCGGTCATCGCCTACCTCCTCCACGTATGAGCGCGCCCGCGGGAGCACCGGCCATCGTCGTGGAGGACCTGACCATCGGCTACGGCGAGCGCATCGTGCAGCAGTCCCTGCGTTTCGAGGTCCGCCGGGGGGAGGTGTTCGTCATCCTCGGGGGCTCGGGGTGCGGGAAGAGCACCCTCCTCAAGGTGATGATCGGCCTCGCCCCGCCGCTCGGGGGGCGCGTCCTCTTCGACGGGGTGGACATGGTCACCGCCCAGGGGGCCGAGCGGCTCGCCCTCTTGCGCAAGTTCGGGGTCATGTACCAGAGCGGGGCGCTCTTCGGCTCGATGAACCTCCTGGAGAACGTCCGTCTCCCGCTCGACGAGTTCACCCGGCTGGAGATCGAGGAGCGCCACCTGGTGGCCCTGACCAAGCTCAACCAGGTCGGACTGCTGGAGGCCGCCCGGCGCATGCCCGCCGAGCTCTCCGGGGGGATGCAGAAGCGCGCCGGCATCGCCC
>Ga0187780_10003377_pt1 | contig 12056 bp, 8 predicted proteins | sample 1015_Q2_SP10_20__FD_132429 | JGI IMG/M metagenome (GOLD analysis project Ga0187780, IMG submission 132429) | Tropical peat soil microbial communities from peatlands in Department of Meta, Colombia - 1015_Q2_SP10_20_MG | ecosystem: Environmental > Terrestrial > Soil > Wetlands > Peat | place...
GGCCGCTCAAGCGGATCCGCTGTCCGTCGGCGATGCCCGCGGGCACCTCCACCTCGAGGTCGCGCTTGGCCTGCCTGCGCCCGCGCCCGCGACACTCCTTGCACGGCTGCTTGGCGACGCGACCGTCGCCGTGGCAAGCGTCGCAGACGACGGTCCGCATCATCTGCCCGAAAGGCGTGCGTGTGACCGCCTGCAGCTGCCCGGCGCCGCCGCAGCGCTCGCATGTCTCGATCGGCGTGCCCGGCTCGGCGCCGTTGCCGTGACAGTGCTCGCAGCGCTCGATAGCGTCGTAGGCGACCTGCGTGGTGGCGCCGCTGGCGGCTTCGCGCAGATCGATCTCGATCGCGACCGCCACGTCCCCGCCCCCTGCGGCCGCGCGGGCGCCGGCGGGACCGCCGCCGAAGAACGCGTTGAAGAGGTCGGCGATCGAGCCGAAACTGTCGAAGTTGGGCGCATAGCCGCCGGAGCGCAGTCCCTCGTGCCCGTAGCGGTCATATGTTGCCCGACGCTCGGGATCAGAAAGGATCTCGTTGGCCTCCGCGGCCTCCTTGAACTTCTCCTCCGCGTCGGGGTCGTGGGCGTTGACGTCGGGGTGAAGCTCCATCGCCAGCTGGCGAAAGGCCTTCTTGATCTCCTGCTCGCTGGCGTCACGCCGGACGCCCAGCACCTCGTAGGGGTCGCGCGGCATATGTGCTGTCAGTTCTCGCGGTAAGCGTCTTCGACGAAGCGCGAGAGCTCGTGCGCCGCCTCGCGCACGGTCGCGATCGCGCCGGCGTAGTCCATGCGCACCGGCCCGATCAAGGAGACCGTGCCGAGCTTGCGTTGTGGCATGCCGTAGCCGGTCGCGACGAGCGCGAGCGAGTGCATCGCCGGCAGCTCGTTCTCGTGCCCGATGCGCACGTACACACCTGGCTCGGATAGCGCAGCGCGCAGCACGCGCAGCAGCGCCACGCGCCGCTCGAGTAGATCGATCAGCTCGTTGACCTGCCTTGTGTCCTCGATCTGGCCGGCCTCGAACAGGCGCGCGGTGCCGTCGACGAACAACGCGTGCTCCCCTTCGGACGCGAGCTCGCCGAACGCCAGCTCGAAGTGCGCGAGGAACGCGCGCTCGGTCGCGGACAGGCTCGGGTCCACGAGACGCGCGTGGAGCATGCGCGCGCCAAGACCCATGCCCACGAGGCGCTCGTTCAAGTACTCCGCAGCCCACGCCACGAGCCCGGGGTCGACCGCGCGCTCGAACGTGCCGAACAGCTTCGACACGTTGCCGGTCGAGGTGATGATCACGATCAACACGACCTGCGGCTGCAGCGCGATCACCTCGACGTGGCGGATGCTCGCGCCGTTCATAGACGGCGCCGAGACAACAGCCAGCAAGTTGGTCATCTGCGAAAGCGTCTCGCTGGTCGCGCGCATCGCCTCCTCGAGCTCGCTGCGCATCAGCGACAGCTCGAGGCGACGCACTGGCACGTGCGCGGCGTGCTCGGGGCTGAGCAGTCGATCGACCACGTAGCGGTGACCCGCGTCAGTCGGCACGCGCCCCGCTGAGACGTGCGGGTGGGAGAGCAGCCCGTACTCCTCGAGCAGAGCGAACTCGTTGCGCACGGTCGAAGGCCCGCAGTCCAGCTGTGTGTCCGCCGCGATCGAGCGCGAGGCCACCGGCTGGCCGGTACGCAGGTAGTCGTCCACGACCCTGCAGAGAATGCTCTCCTGGCGGGGTGTCAGCATCGGATTTGATTGTAGGCGCCGCTGGGACGCCGGCGTGAAGCTGGAGCGCTATAGCGCGAGCTCGGCCTCGGCATTGCGGATGATCTGCTTGCCCGACTGCTCGGCGACCGTGTCGACGAGTGCGCGACCATCGTCGCGCTCGCGCACCGTGCCGGTCACGACGACCTCCTGCTCGGGCACGCCCATGCCGCGAAACTGCACCGACAGGCGCTGGAGGTGCTCGGGGCCGCCCGCCGCCTCGGTCTGCGCGCGCGCTACCTGCGCCATCGTCCACAGCCCATGCAGGATGCGCCCCGGCAGGCCGACCGCGCGGGCGAACTCCTCATCGATGTGAATCGGGTTGTAGTCGCCCGACGCGCCCGCGTAACGCACGGTCAGGTACTTGTCGGGGGTGATCCGCAGCTCAGGGATCTGGTCGCCGGCGTTCAGCTCTGCCTGTGCCATCGCAATCACACTCCTCGGACGATGTTCGTCCACGTGCCGCGGCAGACCTGCTCGCCGCGCTGGTTGGTGGAGATCGACTCGAACACGTAGTAGCCGCGTCCGTCCGCTTCGGAGATGTCCTTCACGCTCGCCGTCGTCGTGATCTCATCTCCAGCGACCACAGGCGGACCCCATACGAACTCCTGCCCACCGTGGACCATCATCGCGAAGTTCAGCTCGATCTCGGGGTCGAAGATCGGCGGCCCCACCGACGGCGCGCTGTAGACGACCGCGAACATCGGCGGCGCGACCACGTCGGCATAGCCCGCATCGCGGGCGGCCTGCACGTCGAGGTGCACGGGGTTGGTCTCACCAACAGCCCGTGCGTACTCCTTGATCTTCTCTCGACCCACCGCGTACAGCACGGGCTCGTAGGTCTTACCGATGGCTTTCGTGTTGACTGGCATCGCTGAGGGCTCCTCGCGGGGCGGGTGGGGATCGCTGTGCGGCGCGCCAGTTTAGAACGTCTTTCAAAATGAGGGTGTGACCGGGGAGTTGAAAGAGGTTCTTAAACACAAAAAGGCCCCCAGGGGCCTTCCTGTGTGCGGGTGATGCTGGCGACTAAAAGAGATCGTCCTCATCGAGGCTCGCGCCCACGCCCACGCCCACCAGCTCGCCGGCCCCGTTACTGGCCGCCTCGCCACCGCCTGGCTCATCGCCGCTCAAGCGCGAACGCTCGCCCGGGCTGTCGAGGAACTGCACGATGTCAGCGACGATGCTCACCGCCTGGCGGCGTTCCTGCTCAGCGGTCTCCCACTCTCGCCACTCGAGTCGACCATCGACCGCGACCCGGCTGCCGCGGTCGAGATAGCGACTGACGTTTTCAGCCGGCGCGCCGTAGACGCTGACGTCGAAGTAGTTGGGGCGCTCGACGTACTCACCATCTGAGTCCTTGCGCGTCGAGTTGCAGGCGATGCGCAGGCCGCAGACGGACGTCCCCGACGGCAACGCGCGCAACTCGGGGGCGCGTGTCAGGCGCCCTACGAGAACCACACGATTCACGGAGAAAGACGACATATGTAGGCCTCCATAACTAGATGTTGACCCCCCACAGCCCAAGCTACGCAGCTCCGGGGACGGTACTCTCGGCCGCGCCTGTCTCGACCGCTGTCGCGGGGCCCTCAGGGTCTGCGAGCGCATCGAGCCCCAGGACCGCGATGCATGCCTCGCCCCGTGCTGTCTCGATCGCGCGCGCGAGCGGACGCTGAACATGCTCGGCGGCTAGGTAGATCGTGCCGGCGGTGCAGCGGCAGCGTGCCCACGCCCGGCAGATCTCGACCAGCCGCTGCGGTGCCTTGACCGTCAGCTCAACCTCGACGGCGACCGGCAGCCCCGCAAGCGGGTGGCGCGGCCACAGCACCAGGTCGGGACGATGCAGTACAGCGTTGCCGGCGCCGCGGCCGAGATCGGCGCTCGCGAGTGCGCGGCCGGCTTCGCGCTCCCGCAGGCGCAGCTCGCGCTCGCCCATGATGCTGTGGTCCGGATAGACCCGCTCCAATACGGTGGCCGCGCTTGCGCAGGCGATCGCGTGCGGGGCGCCGCCGACGCTCACGCGACACGGCTCCAGGCCGCGCTCGCCGCTGGCGCGCAGACCGGCGCGCGTAGCCGTGTACAGCGCAGGCGCATCGGCGAGCAGCCGATGGCGCTTGATCAGGCCGGCGCGCTCTGCAGCCGCCAGACGGGCACGCGCGGAGGCGCTCGTCCAGCCTGCGTGTCGTGCGACGGCATCGACGGTGACCGCGCCCAGCCCGGCCGTCCAGCGCAGGATCTCCTGCAGCTCGCGCGTGGGTGTGTTGTGCTTCTTGACCATCGGTCCTCCTTGTTGTCGTTGAGAGTTCGCTTTTCAGCGCGAGGAGCTCGGCGAGAACATGCGCGTGATCTGCACGCGTCCCGCATCGCCAAGCACCAGCACGGCAGCCCACCCGCGCGCCAAGCGAGTGACGCGATCGGGGTCGAGCACCGCTTCCCGAGTCCGCACGCGGGTGGTCCTGCCCTCGCTGTGGTGCGAGGTCCTCCACGTTCCCTTGGCGCCGGCCAAGCCTGCGATCAGCTCGGCGGAGTTGGGGACCACCTGTCGATGCGCGATCAGGACGGAGAGGTTGCCGAGCACCTGCTCGAGTAGCCGCTCACGCCCCGGCAGCCTCAGGTCTGAGAGCTCCTGGGTACCCAGCAGCAGGCTGACCCCGGCCGAGCGAGCGCGGCCGAACAGCCTCACCACCTGGTCGGCCGCGAGCGCCGAGAACTCGTCGAGCACGAGCAGCGTTGGCGCCGGCGCACCCTGCAGTGACGCCACCACCGTCTGCAGGTCCTGCACGATCGCCGCACCGAGCATCTCGCTCAGCAGCGGCCGGCTGTCGGATTCCAGGTTGAAGTACGCGACCGCCCGCGTGCGGGCGACATCGAGCAGGTCGAGCCGTGCCGCGCCATCCGTGCGCGGATCTAGCCACTGCCCAACGTCGGACTCCGCCAGAATCGCCAGCCGGTCGCGCACTCCCGCCAGCTCTGCGTGCTGGCGCGTGGACAGAGAATCGAGGTAGGCGAAGGTGGCCCGGGCGTCGTCTTCGGGCAGACTCCGCGCCAGCACCTCCAGCTGAGCCGGGTCGAGATGCTCAACGAGCGCCTGCAGGCTGACCTCGGACCCCGCGCAACGCAGCGCACGCACAGCGTGCCCGAGATAGCGCTGTGCCTGGCGCAGGTAGTGGGGCTCAGTGAAGCGCTCGCCGGCGAGCGCCTTGTCGGCGATCTCGCTCGCACCTCCCCGCGCGTATGGGTTGTAGACACAATCGCCGCCAGGGCTCCACTCGTAGAACTGCCGGCCGGCCGTCAGCGCGGCATGTTGCAGCCGCTCGCGCATACCCGCGTCGCCCTTCGGGTCGACCACGATCGCAGCCATCCCGCGTGCGATTGCCTGCAGCGCGATCGAGGTCTGAGTGACCGTCTTGCCCGAGCCGGTCGCGCCGACGACGAGCGTGTGCGCTGCGCCGCCGCGGCCGCCGAATGGGATCGACACCGGGCGCCCGCTCTCGTCCACACCGAGCCTCAACTCATCGCCCAGCCGGCCGCGAGTGGCACTGAGGCGCCCCTGGGCGCGCGTGGCAGCTGTGCGTGTGAGCGCGCGCAGCAGTTCGAGCGGCCGCAGTCGGCGGGCGGCAACTTCGGCGAGGTCCACGCCGGCGTCCATGTCTTCGCGATGCCAGCGGCGGCCACGCAGGCTCGCGAACGCGCCCGCGACGGCGAGCGTCGAGGCCGAGCCAGCGAACTCGCTTCTCGCCACGACCACGAGCGCGAGCACACACGCCGCCCAGCTCCAGTGCAGGTGCATGCGCCGCATCGACCTCGCAGCGATCGCCCCGAGCACGAGGCCGAGCACCACATGTGCGCTCGTTCCCAACAGCCAGTGAAGCAACTGCTCTGCGGTCTCCTGAGGAGTGACCGCTTCTTCTGGAAATGCGTCGGAGGGCATTGCCCACTCCCTTCTCGGACCGGCCACACGGCAGGTCCGCTCGCGCCGGCGTCGAGGCCGGCCATGGTGGAGGGCTCGCGGACAGGGCCGATGCCGAGTCGGGCGAGCCTTAACGAGCGATGGCGGGCCTCAAGGACCCGCCATCGCGGTTGCTACGTCTGTGCGCGTAAGCCTCTGTACGTCTGTGCGCGTAAGCCTCTGCGCTCACGCCTCTGTGCGTACGCCTCTGTGTGCGTACTTCTGTGTGCGTACGTCTGTGTGCGGAGAGCCGCTGTGGCTCGCCCGGCGCGCCGTTCAGATCAGCCGGTAGCCAACGCCCCTCACGCTGATCACCCATCTGCGGGGTTCGTCGGGGGCCAGCTTGCGCCTCAGCCTGCTCGCGTGGCTGTCGACCGTTCGCGTCAGTCCGCCGGAGCGGTAGGCCCAGACGGCCCGCAGGAGCTCGCTCTTGGGACACACCCGCTGCGGTTCGCGAGCAAGGTGCACGAGCAGCTCGAACTCCATACGGCGAAGCTCAACCTGACGGCGCTCGACGGTGACCTCGTGCGCGCCCGTGTCGATCATCAGGGAGCCGACTTCGATCAGTCGCAGCCGGCCGTGCGGCGTCTCACTGCGCCGCAGGATCGCCCGCAGCCGGGCGCGCAGCTCGAGATAGTCCGGGCGCGACACGAAGTCATCAGCGCCGGCTTCAAACGCGCGCAGCAGGTCCAGCTCGCTTGCGCGCGCTCCCACGACGATCGCCGGCAACGTGCGCTCCCAGAGCGTCGTGGCGTGTGTTCCGCCGCGTATCTCGCGCAGCAGCTCGAGTGCGCCGTGCGGCGAGTCGAGACATCCGAGCACCGCGAGCTTCGGCGCCCGCGACGCGGCGAGGATCCGGGCATGCTCAGCGCTCCGCGCGAGGTCCACGCTGAAGCCGTCCGCGACCAGCTGGTCGGTGATTTTCCGACCCAGCTGTCTGTCGGCCTCGACTATGAGAATCGGCCCCGCTGGATCACCGTGCATCAGAGCTCCGCCTCACGCGGGCTGATGCCGAGGCCACAACGCGCGATCAAAGCGAGCACGTCGCTGTGAATCCATGGCGTGGGGATGCTCTGCCCTCCCTCCGGGAGCAGGCCGATACGACGAGCAAGCCAGCTCGTCTCGCCGCTCTCGTTGCCACGGCGGTCACGCTTGACCCTGCCGCAGCGCAGCGCGATCTCGCTCATGTTCAGCTCCCCTTGCTCGACTGCGACCAGCACGAGTTCGCGCAGGCGCCGGTTGAGCACGATCGGACTGTCGAGCACGCGTGCGAGCTCGGCGCGCAGCACAGCCATCGAGGCGCGCTCTTCGTGCTCGGACGCGGCCAGCGCCTGGCCCGTGAGCGCACGCAGCGGTTCATAGCGCTGCAGCGAGGCGACCGCCTCGCGCAGGCTCACGATCTCGTGAACATCCGTGCTCGACCGCGAGTCGCGTCGGCACCAGCGCAACTCGGGTATCGACATGCCGCTGTTGACGAGCTCGAGGCTGTAACGGCGGGCCCGCTCGTCGAGTAGCTGAGTGTCGTTCGGTCGCACCAATGCGTCCGGCTCGTCCTCCCACCGGTCAGTGAACGGCACGACGTGCGCGTCCTCGGGTCGCAGCGGCCGACAGCGCCCCCCGCGTGCGGCATAGCGTAGGTAGCTGTCGCAGACGAGAGCGGCGTTGTCGGCCGGCTCGTCAGCTGCGAGATGGGCAACCAGCCGGGGGTCCGCGAGTGTCGAGCAGTCGCGGTCGATCACCAGCGTGCTGCCAGCGGCTGCCTTGCGCGCGATCACCTCGCGCAGACGGCCGTGTCCATCGGTGTAGCGCCCCAGCAGCCGTTGCTCGCGACGCGACGGCTCCCGCTGCAGACGACTGTGCGCCCGACGCTGTCGAAAGCCGGTTTGACGGACTGAGCTGCTGCGCGCTGGGGTGGACGTTGACGAAGCGGGTGGGGTCATTGCTGTCTCCTGCCGGTCTGGTCGCTTTCTCCGCCGACGTTCAGCGGGCGGGTCGTGCGGCGGGCTTGTAGGCGCCGCGTAAGCGATCGTCAAGCTGGCTCGAGTCAGCGGCGAGCCGCTCCAGGAGAGCGCGAGAACCCCTATAGGGGTTCTCGAAGAGCGTGTTCGGCAGGGTGCGGCGCAGGCGAACTTGGCGCAAATGCGCTCACCGGCACTGGGCGGCGATCAGCTCTGATCGGCTGCAGCGAAGGCGGCATACTCGCCCGCTGGTCAGCCAAGCGGGTTGGCTGGAGCGGATATTGATGTGGGTCGGCCGATGGCCGAAACTGCTCAGGGCAAGAAGAAGAGTAAGAGGGATAGGACACTAGCCCGTGATCGCGAGATGTCCGCGGCGGCTGCTCTCTCGCGCGTGTCGAACAGCGAAGGCGCTTCCAGACGACCGCCCGATTCTTGGCTCTGCGCCTAGCGACTGCGCGCCCTTGTAGCTGCAGTCCGGCGGCAATCCGCGGCGGGGGCGACGCCGTGACACGCGTGCTGCGTCGTAGGGCAACTGCACGCGTTGTGCGGGTGACTGCGTGTTTGCGGTACGCGACTGCATGGGCGCTCGCGCGCCAGCGAGCTGTTACGCACCAGCGACCTCAACGCCGTCTGGGATTTGGCGAGCCTCCACGCAGGCCGCTCCCGCCCGCGGATCCCCAAGCGCAGCTGTAGTACGCACCGCCGGCGGCAGGCGCGGGATCCCGTAGGCGCACAGAAGGCCCTCATGCGCGTCGCGCTCGGCGGCGAACAGCACCTGCCTCCTGCCCGGATACTCCCAGTCGTGGGGATACTCGCCCGCATAGGCACGGCAGGCACGCAACACCGCGTCGGCGGACCGCGCGCATTCGCGCGCACGAGCTCGGTCCCTGCACACGAACACCACCACTGGCACCGCTTGCAGGCGCCGGCCGTAGCGCCGGGTATGCAGCGACCACCCGGCCAGGAAGTGGTCGTAGCGCTCGAGCTTGCGCACGAATGCGCCAGAGGCCTGCCGGTCGTCAAGCTCGACGATCACGTCGACGCCGCGACCGGCGCTCGCCTCGATCTCGACGATCGCATCTGGGCGCACGGTCTCGAATCGCTCGACCTCGATTCTTGCGCCGGCAGCCTCGCTGCGCAGGAAGTCGTGCGGACTGCGTCCGCCTGGCAGCTGTAGTTCTCGAGCTGCGAGCGCGACGCGCCCCTCGCCATCCGCGCGCGTCGGCGGAGCGAGCACCGCGTCGCGCGCGCCACGCAAAACACAGCGCTGCCTGCCGAGCGCAGCGCAAAGCGCGAGCGCCCAGCCGGCAACGTGAATGTCGTGTCGCGCCTGGCGCAGCGCCGCCCCGCGCGCGTCCAGCGGCGCTCGCGTCAGTCCGGGGCTCGCGGTTTGCCGTTCGTCCCCGGCGCCGGTGCGGCCGTGGTCAGCCAGCACATGCAGCCCTGAGTAAGTGATCGCATAGCACATGGGAATGCCGCCGCCATCGCGACGGTGAAACTGTGAGCGCTCGACCAGACCAGCATCGGACAGACGCTTCAGGCGCCGCTGTGTGGTCGTCGCGGCGCGCGCTGGGTTGAAGTGGCGGTGGAGCTGGCTGCTGAGCACATGTCGCATCGCCGCGATCAGCGCGAGCAACTCCACGTCGAGCGAATCGGGCTCGAGCGCGCGCGGAGAGGCGACCTGGTTGGCGGGACGAACGCTATGCGCCCCATCGAGTTCCGCGAGCTCGCTGTAGCTCGCGGCGGGAACAGCCGCGGGGTAGGCGGGGGTGGGCGATGTCTCGGCGCCGACCGAGACTGCCTCAACGGGGACGACGGGCGTTGACTCGGCCGTACGTTGTTGCGGCGACGCGGCGACCGGCGCCGTCACATCTCCGTCCTCGCACTTGTCCGCGCGTCGCTCCCAGTGCGGTTGACGTAGATCGCTTCGATGCCTTCCACCCCGTTCGTGCTGGCGGGACGCATGCTGGGCTAGACGCTCGCGGTCGACCGTCAGCGGAATGGTCTGTGCGATGAACGGCGCTTGGCGTCCATCGGGTGTCACCCAACTGGCGACCGCGTGGTGCTTGGGCAGATGCAGTCGCACATCGGGGCGCCCGAGCGCTGACAGTCGTTCCGTGTTCGGGCGAACGCTGTCGGTGAACTCGGCCATCGTCAACGTGGCGGCCTGGCGGGCATCGCGCACGGAGGCGGTCGCGAAATACACGCGATGGGCGAACAGCGCGTCCAGCTGATCGCGCACCTCCCGCTCAACCCACTGGGCGTCGGTCTGCCAGCAGGCGACCGTCTCCAGGCCGGCAGAGCGCTTGAGCGCCATCGTCTCCGCGAACCCTCGGTTGATGACCATCGGCGCCTCGTCGACCTTCAACGCCACGGCGACCCTGTGCTCGGCTGGGACGAGATCCTGTTGTCGCGCGAGCGACGCGTCGAGCATCCCGACGAGCAGCTGCATCAACACCGAGGTGTTGCCCGCCCCCATAGCCCCGAGCGCGCCCTTCACAACCAACACCTCCTGGTTGGCGATCACACGGTCGAAGTCAACCCTCAGTGAGTCGTTGAGCAGAACACGCTTGATCGACGGCGAGTTGAGCAGCCTCGCGAGCTTGTTGACCGGGGCGTCAAGCTTGGCGGTAGTCGTCGCGCGAGAGTCCGCCAGTTGGGCGCTCAGCTCATCCGTGAAGAAATCAGAGATCTCCTTCAGCTCTGGCAGCGCGCGTACCCGAGAGCCGACCGCTCGTCGGTAGGCATAGCCGTCCTCTCCGACGGAGAGCAGCCGCGCCGCGTCCCAGAGCGTCGACTCACGGTCGTAGGCCAACACAGCGATGATCGCGTTGCGCAGGTAGCGGTCCGACGAGGCTCGTATGTCTGCATCGGTAAAGAGCGTCTTCAATGCCGCGACGACGTAGTCTGCGATCACGTCCGCGGGCGCGTCTACGGCTAGCGGGTTGAAGCCGCAGGTGGGGTTCGCGAAGTCCAGCAGCGTGCACGTGCGCTCGACCGGCACCACACTCAGCGCAGCGTCGGCGGCATCGCCCTTCGGGTCCAGCACGATCACCGCACAACGCTCTCGCTGCAGGTCCTCGGCGATGGTGGCCACGAGAAAGCTCGACTTGCCCTGCTCGACGGTTCCCGGCACCGCGACGTTCTGCCGCCGCAACGGAACATGGATTGACACCGGTCCAAGTGCGTCCCGCAGGCTGCCGAGGCCGCTCTCGGGCCTGCGGATCGCGGGCGGCGCCGGGGCGAGCGGCAGACCACCCCGCGCGAAGGGCACCGTCAGGTAGTCGACAGAGGGCAGTTGCCACAGACGCGCGAGCTCGGTCGCGGCGAGCACGCTCTTACGTGGGGAAGGCAAGGGATTGCCCTCTCCGCGTGAGACACGTTGGCCGTAGAGCCCGAGGATGCCGTGGCGTACTGCCGTGCCGCGCTCGACGAGCCGGTTCTCGGCGCCTTCGACACGTAGCTCGGATGCGATCTGCTCGCAGACCGCGCGACGCGGGGCGATCACGCGGATGTCGACGAAGAACAGCGGCCTGTGCTGAAGCTCGAGCCCACCGCGTAGCTCTGCATCATCGACCATGGAGCGGTCCCGCATCACGACGTGCTCCCTGCGCGCGCGGGAGAGATGCGCCTCGTGGCGCTTGTAGACGTGCTTGGCGAAGGCCTCGAAAAGCGCTGGCGTTGGCGTCAGCGCGATCTGCACACACGCGCGCTCGCCGCATGCGCCCATCACCGTCAACAGTCGATCGATTGGCTGCTCGCTCTCGGCTCGGCGCGCCAGCCCGTCCGCGGTCTGCAGACGCTTGATGAACTCGGCGTGCTTCTTCAGCCGCAACACCGTCGGCGCAGCGCTGACCAGCCGAAGCTCGGGCGACTCTCCGAGCTCGCGCAGCCTGCAGTTTGGGTAGGCGGCCTGCAGCGAGCTCTCTATGGCGCGCTCTTGACCTGCCGGGCACGTGATCGCCAGCCAGGCGGCCGCCCCTCGGGCTTCGGCACCCACATGGTGAACCTCCAGCGACAGCGATTGCTGCCCGCATAGCAACCGCCGCCACCAGCGTTGCAACAGGCGCTTGTGCAGAGATGCGAACATCGTGACCAGCGCCTCATCGCCTGCGTGATCGAGGCGGTAGGTCTCCACACGTAGGCGCACGTAGGTGCGCTTACGCCGAGCGCGCACCCGGATGACCGTGAGCAGGGCCACAACCCAGACGACGAGGGCGATGAGCAGCCGCGCGGGCGCCAGCCCAGGCAGCGGCGCCCAGCGCCAGAGACTGCTGGCAAGCCGACCGATCGTGCCCTCCAGCGCCGGGACAGCAGTGGTGAGTAGGCCAGCGTGCGCGTGTCCCCTCAGCACCGCTCCCGGTCCGCCTTCCAGAGACCACGCGACCAGCGCGACGGCGAGGAGGACC
>Ga0187780_10003379_pt1 | contig 12054 bp, 9 predicted proteins | sample 1015_Q2_SP10_20__FD_132429 | JGI IMG/M metagenome (GOLD analysis project Ga0187780, IMG submission 132429) | Tropical peat soil microbial communities from peatlands in Department of Meta, Colombia - 1015_Q2_SP10_20_MG | ecosystem: Environmental > Terrestrial > Soil > Wetlands > Peat | place...
GAAAGGTACTGCCCGGTGAGGCTGGCGCTGTTCTGCATCACCTCGTACGGCGTGCCTTCGGCGATCACCTTGCCGCCATGCCTGCCGGCGCCCGGCCCCATGTCGACCAGGTGGTCGGCGGCGCGGATCGCGTCCTCGTCGTGCTCGACCACCAGCACCGTGTTGCCGAGATCGCGAAGCCGGGTCAGCGTCTTGAGTAGCCTGTCGTTGTCGCGCTGGTGCAGTCCGATCGACGGCTCGTCGAGAACGTAGAGTACGCCTGTCAATCCCGAGCCGATCTGCGAGGCGAGCCGGATGCGCTGGCTTTCGCCACCGGACAACGTGCCCGAGGTACGGCTAAGAGTGAGGTATGACAGACCGACATTGTCGAGAAAACCCAACCGCTCGTTGATTTCCTTGAGAATGCGCGCGGCGATTTCGCGCTGCTTCGCCGTCAGCTTGGGAGCGAGCTCGCTAAACCATTTTACTGCCTCGCCGATGGCGAACTCGGTCACCTGGCTGACGTTCAGGCCGCCGATCTTGACCGCGAGCGCCTCGGGCTTGAGTCGGGCGCCATCGCAGGCCGCGCACTTGGCTTCGCTCTGGAAGCGCTCCAACTCCTCGCGCACCCAGGAGGAATCGGTTTCCTTCCAGCGCCGGTCGAGGTTGGGAAGCACGCCCTCGAAGGGCTTGGTCGTCTGGTATTGGCGGATGCCGTCATCGTAACGCATGGCGATCGATTCGCCGTTGCTGCCCTTCAGGATGACGTCCCGCACCTTCTTCGGCAGGTCGCGCCACGGCGTCGACATCTTGACCTTGAAATGACGGGCGATGCTTTCGAGCGTCTGCAGGTAGTACTGCCCGGAGGAATCGGCCCAAGGCGCCACGGCTCCCTCGGCGAGCGACAGCCGGTCATCGGGGACCGCCATGTCGGGATCGAAGAACATCCTGACACCGAGACCGTCGCAGACGGGACAGGCGCCCTGCGGGGCGTTGAACGAGAACAGTCGCGGTTCGATCTCCTCGATTGTGAAACCGGAGACCGGGCAGGCAAAGCGCGAGGAAAAGACCGTCCGCTCTCCGGTGTCGGCGTTCTCGGCGACGGCCAGGCCTTCGGCAAGATTGAGTGCGGTCTCGATCGAATCAGCCAGCCGGTTGCCAAGGTCGGGCTTCACCACGAGGCGATCGACCACGACGTCGATGTCGTGCTTGTACTTCTTGTCGAGCGCCGGCGCTTCGGCGATTTCATGGAGCTTGCCGTCGATCTTGACCCGCTGAAAGCCCTTCTTCTGCAATTCCTGCAAGTCCTTTCGGTACTCGCCCTTGCGGCCACGCACTATGGGCGCCATCAGGTACAGGCGCGTGCCCTCCGGCATGGCCTTTACCCGATCGACCATTTGCGACACGGTCTGGCTCTCGATCGGTAGACCGGTCGCAGGCGAGTAGGGCACGCCGACGCGGGCGAAGAGCAGGCGAAGGTAGTCGTATACTTCGGTGACGGTGCCGACGGTCGAACGCGGATTGCGGGAGGTCGTTTTCTGTTCGATCGAAATCGCAGGCGAGAGCCCTTCGATCGAATCGACGTCCGGCTTCTGCATCAGCTCGAGGAATTGGCGCGCATAGGCCGACAGGCTTTCGACATAGCGCCGCTGGCCCTCGGCATAAATGGTGTCGAAGGCGAGCGACGACTTACCGGAGCCCGAAAGACCGGTGATCACCACGAGGCGATCGCGCGGCAGGTCTAGATCGACGTTCTTCAGATTGTGCTCGCGCGCGCCCCGGATCGAAATGAAGCGGTGGGGCTCGGCGGCAGCAAGGCGGGGTTTGGCCATCGGGTGGGCGAGAATAGGCTATGCTGGACATCGCCGCATATGGCTATCCACAAGCCCTTATGCCAGCGCGATATTTGCCGCTTGCAACCCAAAATCGGTAGTTGCCCACACCGGCCCTGGGCTAGGTTGGCTCCCGTGAGGTAGGTGCCGCGTCCCGCGGCACCGGGAAAGCGAAGGAGGCCCCCATGGCGGGCAGTGTGAACAAGGTCATCCTGGTCGGAAATCTCGGCCGCGACCCTGAAGTGAGGTCGATGCAGGATGGCAGATCCATGGTAAACATGTCGGTCGCCACGTCGGATACGTGGCGCGATCGCCAGAGCGGAGAACGCAAGGAGCGCACCGAATGGCACCGCGTGGTGATCTTCAACGAAAAGCTGGCGGAAGTGGCCCAAAAGTACGTACGCAAGGGCTCCAAGGTCTACGTCGAGGGCCAGCTCTCCACCCGCAAATGGACTGATCAGAGCGGACAGGAACGCTACACGACCGAGGTCGTAGTCCCGCGCTTCGGCGGTGCCCTTACCATGCTCGATGGCCGCGGCGGCGCGAGCGGCGGCGAAGGCGGCGGCGGAGCGGAAGACGAAGCGGGAGGATCGCCAAGCGGCGGCCGTCCGGCGGCGCGCGGCGGCAAAGCCGAACTCGACGACGATATCCCCTTCTAGGTCAAAAGGCCCAGAGCGCGCAGCTCGGCCGCTGTCTGAGCGGCCGAGCGGTGAAGGATCGCCGCCATGCCAATGGCGCGTGCGCCTTCGACATTGGCGTCGATGTCGTCAATAAATACTGCCTCGGCCGGTTCGAAACCGCCGGTCCGACAGGCAAGCTCGTAAATCGCCGGATCCGGCTTGGAGCAGCCAACGAGGCCGGATACGACGTAGTCGCAAAACAGGCCAAGGAACGGATGCATCCGTCTTGCCGGCCCCCTGAACCAGGGGTCAAGGAAACCAGGTGCGTTCGACACAAGGAGGAGGCGCGTTCCGGCCGCGTGCAGACGTTCGACCAGCGAGACCATCGCCGGAAACGCATGCTCGTTCATCTCGTCGAAGCGGTCGTAGAACGCGGCGATCAGCGCATCCCTTCCAGGATGCAGCGCTTGCAACCGCCGCGTCGCCTCGATCGGATCGCCACCATGATCCTGCGCCTGGTGCCATTCGCGGGTCGTCACAGTCGCGAGAAACAACTCCATCTCCGCTGACTCCGAAATGAGCTTGCGGTAGAGGTGGCGCGGGTCCCAGTCAACGAGGACGCCGCCGAAGTCAAAAACCGCGGTCGAGAGCCGGCGAGGAGCCATTTTCGGGATCGATTCCGTGCCGCTTTCCAGAGCTTTCCAACGGCTAATTTACTGAATAAAATCATACAGTTAAAGACTGGATTGCGATCCGTTTTTTGTTGGTCTTCGCGGTGCGGTTTGGTAGGGTGCAAAACCGCGCCGTCGATGCCCCGACGGGGCCGCAAAAACGAGCAAAAAACCAGGTTCTTCGTGAGCGACGATACGACCCTTCCGCCGGCGCCGCCCCCCGACGCGCCACCACCACCGCCGCCGCACGACATCGCGCCGATAACGATCGAAGAGGAGATGCGCCGCTCCTACCTCGATTACGCCATGAGCGTGATCGTGGCGCGCGCATTGCCCGACGCGCGCGACGGGCTGAAGCCGGTTCAGCGCCGCATCCTCTTCACGATGAAGGAGAACGGCTACGATTCGACGCACGGCTTCCGTAAGTCGGCGCGCATCGTCGGTGACGTGATGGGCAAATATCACCCGCACGGCGACAACGCGATTTACGACGCCATGGTACGCATGGCGCAGGACTTTTCCATGCGCCTGCCGCTCATCTCTGGTCAGGGCAATTTCGGCTCGATGGACGGCGACCCGCCCGCGGCAATGCGCTACACCGAGGCGCGCCTGGCAAGCGCCGCCGAGTCGCTTCTTGCCGACTACGACAAGGACACGGTCGAGTTCCAGCCGAACTATGACGAGACTGAGCGCGAGCCGACCGTTCTGCCGGCGGCGTTTCCCAATCTGTTAGCCAACGGCGCTGGCGGCATCGCCGTCGGCATGGCGACCAACATCCCGCCGCACAATCTTGGCGAACTGATCGATGCCTGCTGCGCCTTGATCGACAATCCCGAGCTTTCCGTCCAGCAACTGATGGAGTACGTGCCCGGGCCGGATTTCCCGACCGGAGCCACTATCCTCGGCCGCAACGGTATCCGGGCCGCCTTCGAACTCGGCCGGGGTTCGCTGGTCATGCGGGCGCGCACCAAGATCGAAGAGAACCGCGGCGGGCGCGAATCGATCGTCGTCACGGAAATCCCCTATCAGGAGAACAAGGCCCGCCTGCACGAACGCATCGCCGAGGTGGTTCGCGACCGCAAAGTCGAAGGGATCGCCGAGATCAGGGACGAAAGCGATCGGGATGGCGTGCGCCTCGTGATCGAGCTCAAGCGCGAGGCGATGACCGACATCGTGCTCAACCAGCTCTACCGATACACGCCGTTGCAGACCACGTTTGGCGTCAATGCCCTGGCGCTCGACGGCGGCCGGCCGAAGCTGATGAGCCTCAAGGAGCTGCTCGAGGCCTTCATCCGCTTCCGCGCTGAAGTCATTACGCGCCGCACCAAATTCGAACTGAACCACGCACGAGATCGTGCCCACGTGCTGGTTGGCCTCGCCATCGCCGTGGCCAACATCGACGAGGTGATCGAATTGATCCGCCGTGCGCCGGACCCGGCAGTGGCGCGCGAGCGCCTGATGGCCAAGGCATGGCCTGCATCGGACGTCGCGCCGCTGATTGCACTGATCGCCGAACCAGGCCGCGAAGTTTCCAGCGAAGGCACCTACCGGCTTTCGGATGCTCAGGCTCGCGCCATCCTCGAGCTGCGCCTGCAGCGCCTGACCGGACTTGAGCGCGACAAGATCGCCGAGGAACTGGGCGAGGTTGCGAAACAGATCGAAGGGTATCTCGAGCTGCTGGGCGATCGCGACAAGCTCTTCGCGTTGATGCGCAAGGAATTGCTCGAAATCAAGGAGCAGTTCGCCACGCCGCGCCGTACACAGATCCTGGAGAACGAGTTCGAGCAGGACATCGAGGATCTGATCCAGCGTGAGGACATGGTCGTCACGGTGACGCACGGCGGCTACGTCAAGCGCGTTCCGGTGTCGGCCTACCGCGCGCAACGCCGGGGCGGCAAGGGCCGCGCGGGAATGGCAACCCGCGAGGACGATTTCGTGTCCTCTGTGTTCGTGGCCAACACGCATACGCCTGTCCTGTTCTTTTCGAGCCGAGGCATTGTCTACAAGCTGAAGGTCTGGCGGCTGCCGCTGGGCGCTCCGCAGGCGCGCGGCAAGGCCTTCGTGAACCTCCTGCCGCTGGGCGAGGGCGAAACAATATCGGCGGTGATGCCGATGCCGGAAGACGAGTCGAGTTGGTCATCGCTCAACGTCATGTTCGCGACGGCGCGCGGCGGCGTACGTCGCAACGAACTCAGCGACTTCGTGAACGTTCACCAGACCGGCAAGATCGCCATGAAGTTCGAGGGTGACGATTCGGGCGACCGGCTGATCGGCGTCAGCGTCTGCACCGAAGATCAGGACGTGCTGCTGGCCACGCGCCAGGGCCGCGCCATGCGCTTTCCCGTTTCGGCGGTGCGCGTCTTTCAAAGCCGCAACTCTACCGGCGTGCGCGGCATCGCCCTGGCTGAAGGCGACCACGTCATTTCGATGTCGCTGGTCGATAGCGGCAAAGGCATTACGACGGAGGAGCGTGAGGCCTATCTTCGCCAGTCGCGCGCGCTGCGCCAGGCAGAGAGCGCGACTGAGGCGGGCGAGGACGAGCCTTTCACGGGCGAGGAGGCAGCGCCGGTCGCCGCGCTTGCACAGGAACGCTTCGCCGAGTTGAACGCCAAGGAGGAGTTCGTGCTCACTGTGGCTTCCACGGGCTTCGGCAAGCGCAGCTCGGCCTACGAATATCGGATGACCGGCCGCGGCGGCAAGGGAGTCGAGCTGATGAGCCTCGCTAAGGGCGGCGAGGTCGTGGCCGCCTTCCCGGTGCTTGATAACGACCAGATCATGCTGGTGACGGACGCCGGCACGTTGATCCGCTGCCCGGTGAACGAGATTCGTATTGCGGGGCGGGCAACGCGGGGCGTGCGCATCGTCAATGTCAGCGAGGGCGAACGCGTCGTTTCAGCGATTCGTATCGGCGAAGATGACGCGGGGAACGGCAACGGCAATGGCGAGAACGGCCATTCCGAAACAAACGGTGGATAACGGCCGTCGGTGCCGCTAGGACTGCGCGGCCGTGACCGGTACACCTGTAGCGGCGAGCAAGGGGGAGATATGGCCGTAGAGCGCACCGGAGTCTACCCGGGCACGTTCGATCCGGTGACCAGCGGGCACTTGGAAATCATTCGGCGCTCGCTGAGGCTTGTTGACCAGTTGGTGATTGGCCCGGCCATAAACATCGGCAAGGGCCCGCTGTTTTCGCTCCAGGAACGGATCGATATCATAAATGAGGACCTCGCCGAATTTCCGCAAGCCGAGAAAAAGCGGGTGAAGGTGGTACCGTTCGAAGGACTGTTGATTCACTTTGCGCGAGAGGTCGGTGCATCCGTGATCATCCGCGGCTTGCGCGCAGTCTCCGACTTCGAATACGAAATACAGATGGCGAACATGAACGCCCGGATGGAGCCGGCGATAGAGACCATCTTTCTGATGGCGTCTGACCGGCACCAGTTCATTGCCTCCTCTCTGGTCAAAGACATCGCGCGGATGGGCGGCGACACCTCGCAATTCGTGTCGCAAAGGGTCTACGAAAGGCTGAAAGGAAAGTTTTCGGCGCCCTGAGGCCACGGTTTGCCGCCTTGAGCGATCCGTTGACCCTGGGGCCGGTACATTTTATACGGGCGCCGCGCGGGGTTTCGACCTGCGGCGCAATATCGGAGCGAGCCCGTAGCTCAGCGGTAGAGCATCTGACTTTTAATCAGGTGGTCGTAGGTTCGATCCCTACCGGGCTCACCACCGGCCCCAAACTGGAGAAGCGCGGCTGATGCCGTCGGTGAATGTTGTCAACGGCAAGCAGATCGTGGTCGAGGAGCTCGGCCCGACGCAGCGCGTGGCGCGATTCATCGTCAAGCCGTTCATGCAGACTTGGCACCACCGGGACGTCATCGTGGCGATCCTGCGAAGAGAGGTGCGCGAGCGCTTCAAGGGTTCCGCTGCTGGCTGGATGTGGGCCGTGATCGCTCCGCTGCTTGCCATCACCGTCTACTCGTTTGTCTTTTCGACCAAGCTGGAATTCAAGCTGGCTGCAGGGACAGCCAGTCCGAAGGTCGCCTATGCGCTGTTCATTTTCAGCGGCATCGTCATCTTCAATTTCTTTTCCGAAATGGCATTCCGGGCGCCTATGCTGCTTCACGAGTATTCGAATTTCATCAAACAGACTATTTTTCCGAGCGACATGCTCGCCGTGATTTCGACGATGCGGGCGACCGCCTACACTTCGATTTCACTGGCGGTGATGCTTGCCTTTCAGCTGGCCGTCACGGGTTCCCTGCCATGGACCGTGGTGCTCATCCCGCTGGCGATCATTCCGTACATAGCTTTCCTGATGGGCATGTCGTGGTTTCTTTGCGCTATCGGCGCGTTCACGCGTGACGCGGGCTACCTGATGATCAATGTCGTGCCGCTCTTCATGTTCCTGACACCCATCTTCTTCCCGCAAGGTGCCATTCCCGCGCCGTACGATATCCTGATCTATGCCAATGCGCTCACCGGCTATTTAGAGGTCCTGCGCGACTTTGCATTGTGGGGAAAGTTGCCCCATCCCGGCGTTTACGGCTGGACCCTCTTCACGTCGATGTCGACATTCTACTTCGGCTACTGGTTCTTTGACAGGTATCGGAATGTCATCGTCGACGTCATCTGAGGTCGTCGTCTGGACCAGAAACATTGGCAAGGCCTATCAGCTCTACGCGCGTCGCGGCGATTGGCTGAAGCAGGTAATGTTCGGCTGGTGGAAGTCGTACTTCAAGCCGTTCTGGGTGCTGCGTAGTATCGATCTCGAGGTGCGGCGCGGCGAGAGCATCGGTCTGCTCGGCCGCAACGGTTGCGGCAAGTCCACGCTCTTGCAGGTGATTTGCGGCATGACGCTGCCGAGCCACGGCGAACTCAAGGTGACGGGGCGCATCGCGCCTGTTCTGGCGCTCGGCTCCACCTTCGACCTCGAACTGTCGGGCCGCGAAAACGTGCTGCTCGGCGGGGCTGTGCTCGGTCTCAAGCGGGCCGAGGTACTGCGCAAGTTCGACAGTATCGCCGAGTTCGCCGGCATCGGCGACTACATGGAGCAGCCGGTCAAGCACTATTCGATGGGCATGAGAACGCGGCTGGCATTTGCCATCTGCGCGCACGTCGAGGCCGAAATACTGGTGGTGGATGAGGCGCTGGCGGTCGGTGACGCCGCCTTTCAGCAAAAATGCATAGATTGGATCGACAGTTTTCGAAGGACCGGGACATTGCTTTTCGTGTCGCACTCGATGGCGGAGGTTCGTCGGCTGTGCACGCGCGCCATTTGGATCGACGACGGCCGCATTCGCGAGCAAGGCGAGCCCAACCACGTTATTCGTGCCTATCACCGAGCCTTGTTGATGGAAAAGGACGATGCTCAGCGCTTCGCGGCGGGGGCCTAGGGGAACATGGAGCCGGCAACCCTGATCTGGCTGGGTGCGGGCTGGTGGGGTGCAAGTTCGGCCATCCACTGGGCGACGGCAACGCTGGCACGCAATCCGCGGCGATCGGCCGCGAACGAGCGCGTGACCCCCCTCACTGCCGGCGACTTCAGCATCGTCGCACCGATGAACGGCTCAAGCGACGCCTCTCCGCATTATATTCGCGCGCTCATCGAACTCTCGCGCGCTGGTGCGCAGGTTCTGATCTGCGTTGCCGACGAAGATGACGGGGCCTTGGCGTCAACTCGGGCCCAATGGCCAGATGCGCCCGTGCTGGTGGGCAGTGACCGGACTTTCAATCCCAAAATGAACAACGTGCGCAAGGGACTGGAGGCCGCCAGCCGACAGATCGTGACCCTTTGCGATGCGGGCATCACGCTTGAGGCGGACGAGCTGTGTCGCGCGGCCGCTCCGCTGTCGGCGAGTATCGGGCTTGTATTGGCGCTCAAAGCGGCCGAACAGCCTGCCAACTTCGCCGCCGAAATGGAGCGGGCCTACATCGTTACCCATCAGGCGAGGTTTCTGTTCGCGGCCGACCGCTTGGGCATGGCCGTCGCGTCGGGAGGTGTCACTCTCCTGACACGTCAGACGCTGCAAAAAATCGGCAACTGGCGCGGGTTCAACCGGTGGATCGCCGACGACTATTCGGTGACAAGATCCGTGCGCGAACAGGGCCTCGCGACCAGGCTCGGCGGATTCATGGTTCGAATGCCGCTCGGACATCGCGCGTGGCCCGACGTTTGGCGGCGACAGGTTCGTTGGGCGAGGACAAGATTGCGCCTTCCGGTTTGGCCATTGGTTCTGTGGGAGCCGACGATTGGCTGGGTAATATCGGGCGTGGCGGGGATCGTGGCGCTTGCCGGAATGGGCGCAGGGTGGGACACCTTGGCCGTCGGGCTTTTTGTGCACACGGTGATGTGGCTCGGCGGGGAAAAATGGTTCATGTCGGGCCGCGGACTGCCGTTCGGACCGCGTGCCGCCCTAGCATCGTTGGCGCGAGAAGCCCTGGCGCCGGCGCTCATGTTGAGTGCCTTGAGCAGCCGCACCATCGATTGGCGCGGCACGGACTTGGCCGGACAATGGCGCAAAACGGGCGTGCAGCAGGCGGGGGCCCGTGCGGACGGGGATGGGACTTCGGGGAATGCCGTATGAATGACGTGGACGGCGCACGAGACATCATCCGGGTGATGCTGCCTGAGTCCGTCGACTCGACGACCGCATCGGCAGTTGAAAAGTCGATGGCGGACGCATTGCACGAGGGCGCTCGCGCGATCGTCGACGGCAGCGCCGTGACCTACATGAGCGCAGCAGGCGTGCGAGCACTGGCGATCATCCTGCATCGGGCCGAGCAACTGCAGGCGCGCGTCGTATTTTGCCGTTTCAGCGGGCCTGCGGCCGATTGTCTGACGGTGAGTGGATTTTTCGAATTGTTCGACGTTGCCAATTCGGTCGAGGACGCGGTCGATCGGCTGCGCCCTAAGCTGTCGGCAGAGCCCGCCGACCGCTTGCACCCGCGCCGCACGGCAGGTTAATTAATTGCTCGAACAGGCTGGGGCGAGAACATGGGACGGCAGACAATAGCTCGCAAGAACCAACCGTTCCGTACGGAGATGTGATTTTGCCAATCGGGACCTGGCTGCGCGTCAACACGCGACCCTCTGCCATTGTCCTCGTCCTGGGGATCGCTGCCGCCGGGTGCCAGGTGATTCCGGGCGACGGTCCCTACATGAACGACGCCAGTTCGCGGAGCACCGAGGCGCTGCCGTTCGATGTCATCGATCTCACGCCGACGACGGTCGTTGCTTATCGGCCTATCGCGACATTCGACGAGGCTTCTTCGACGGCACCGCGGCCGGGCGTCGGGCATATCGTCGTTGCCGCCGGGGACGTGTTGAAGGTACGGATTTTCGAGCCTTACGAAGGCAGCATATTCCCGACGATCCAGAAGCCCGGTGCCGACCTCGGCTCTCAGCGCGTCGCCGATGACGGCACGATCGACATCCCCTATGTCGGCACCGTCCAGGTCCTGGGCCTGGATCTCAGCCAGATCGAACAACGGATCGCCGCCCAGCTTATCTCCAACGGCAAGGGCCAGGAACCGCAGGTCATCGTCGAGTACGCTGGCGACCGGAGCCACACAATCATGGTGTCGGGCGAGGTCAAGAGCCCTGGCACGCTGTCGGTCCTCGATGGCATTCGCACCATCGTCGACGCCATCAACCGATGCGGGGGGCCGGTCGGCACAGCCAGTCAGCTGCAGGTCGTTCTGCGGCGCAACGGACAGATCGTCCTGCAGGCGCAATATTCTGACCTGTTGGGCGGTCGGGACAGGGGTGTGGAAAAGGGTGACGAAATCGTGGTGCGGCCCAATTCAAGGATATTCACAGTGTTGGGCGCGGTCCTGAAATCGGGCAACGTTGAGCTGTCCAAGCCCAATTTGACGCTCTTGGAGGCGCTGGGTCAGGTGGGTGGCCTGTCTGACGATAGGGCCAATAAAACCGGCGTTTTTGTGTTTCGCATGGGGGATGTACAATTTAACCCGACCGCTCGGGCGCGTGTTTTTCGGCTGGACCTGAACCAGCCGGTATCTATCTTTGTCGCCCAGCAATTCGGCGTTCAGGCCCGCGACGTGGTGTACGTCACAAACGCACCACTATATGAATATAATAAGGTTCTCACCGCAATATATCGTACATTCTCCATTGTGGGGGTGGCGAAAGGTACCGTACTTCCGACAACCACTTTCTGAGCGGTGAAACCGCTTTGACGGGCATACAAGAACGAACTGGGATGGCGCGAGAGCAGAAATTCAAATGGGGTGCGACCGGCGTGGCGGCTTTGTTCGTCGTCGCGGCGCTGGTGCTGTGGATTGCCCCGAGCCGGCAAACAAGCAGCGCCCAGGACGCGGTACAGACGGAAGGCCCCTTGATCTCGAGGGGCTATACCGACGCTCCACTGGGTACTGTGGTCGTCGCCGGCAATCCGGATGGTGGCGGTGTGTTGGCCGAGTTGCGCGTTGCCAATGGACAGAAGGTCAAGCGCGACGAAGTGCTTGCCGTGTTGTCCAACTATCCCATAGACGACGTTCGAGTTCGCACCACAGAGGCGGAGCTCGAAAAACTCAAGGTCAAGCGCCAGGGCATGGTGTCCGGCTATCGCACAGCGGAAATAGCCGAGCAGGAAGCGGTGGTGAGGGGAAAGACCGAGGAGTTCAAGCTCAAGACCCTTGAGATGCAGCGCTCGGGCAAACCGCCCGACATGAAGCAGCTCGAACTCAACATCTCCGAGCAGGATCTCGAGAAGGCCAAGGCAAAGCTTCGCGTCTTGAAGGAAACCCTCGAGAACGATCTCGCGCAGAATGCGACCGACATCACGATCACGACGGCAGATCTCGACAAGGAGCGCACGACCCGAGAACAGGCGCTGGTTCGCTCGCCGCTCAACGGCGTCGTCGTCCAGATTTTCACCCACCAGGGCGAGCGTGTGTCGAGCAGCGGCATCGTCAAGATCGTCGATATGA
>Ga0187780_10003381_pt1 | contig 12052 bp, 8 predicted proteins | sample 1015_Q2_SP10_20__FD_132429 | JGI IMG/M metagenome (GOLD analysis project Ga0187780, IMG submission 132429) | Tropical peat soil microbial communities from peatlands in Department of Meta, Colombia - 1015_Q2_SP10_20_MG | ecosystem: Environmental > Terrestrial > Soil > Wetlands > Peat | place...
CTGCCCAACATGCGGTTTGAGGAGATTCGCAGCGGGAGATTCTGGTTCTCGAGCCGAGCGACGGTGACACCGGTGAGACGAGACTGCTGCCGACTCGATTTCGTGGCGGCGTGGAATCTGCCGCTGCCGATTTCCGTGTTCCGCGCGTTTGCGAAGGTGTTCTTGCGGCAGGATCAGGAGACCATGATTCAGCAGGCGGAGGGCTTGAAGTTCAATCCGCGGCTGATGCTGATTGATGACGCGGACCGTCCCGCGAAATGGTATTTCGCATTGAAACAGAACTTGATCGAGTCTCGCCAAACGGGCAAGCCCATGGCGCATCCGATGGATGGGCCGTTGACGCTGCATTGGAATAGCTAACGGGCAGCAAGGGATTCCACTTAGCGCATCGACAATAGATCGAAATCCACGAAGACTTGGTCTCCCTCAGGAGGGCAGATTTCGATCCTGGCGGATTCCGACGTAAAGGCGCTTGAAGGAAATTCGATGCGCACCGTAGCGCCCGTCAAGATACAGCCATTCTCAGAGCAAAGGAAGTGAGGCTGGCCCGCCAGATTGTCCGTGGTGATTTCTTCTTTCCCGTCGAAGAAACGAAATTTGACTTGTCGCCAAAAGCTGGAAGGACGGAGTTGAATGCCGATGGGAGAATCGGAACGCGTTCCGGTTGGTTTAGTAAGGAAGGCGCCGTAACTCCGAGTGAGCTGAATTTCAACTCGGATACTGACCATTTCCTCGTCGGCCCGATGATCGATCTGAGCCTGCTGGGCGCTGTAATTCGACTGTCGACTGAAGTATTCGACGAGAATTGCGAAAGGCGTAAGGAAGGTGATGGAAGAAATGTAGGGCCCGGCGGACGGAGGCGGCAAGCGCTTGGTGTATTTGTCGAAGAAGCGAGCCACTGTTTCATCGTGGCGCTGGCCCAGGAAATAGGCTTCACGCACGGCGGTGTCGGACAACGGAGTATCAAACGCAGCGGACGGAGAAGGAACAGCAAGTGGGATCGCAAGGAGACAAGCGAGGAAGCGGAGCCTGGTGGGAGACATAGGTTCCTCCGGGGGAACGCTCCTGCTCATGAGACGCGTGGGCATTATAGTCCGGTTTCGGGAGGGGGCGTGGGAGGGCCGAGGAAAAGTCAGCATGCAGCCTCTAGTGGTCTAATGCCGGCTGGGGGCAGCAGAGCGAGGCCATGGGTTTGTGGGCCGTAGCCCTTGCCGATGGCGAAAGTAGAGGGGATGGCTGCTTCGACGGAGCGGCGTGAAGGACCAAAGGGTTGCGCCGTCACTCGAAGCTTCGATTGACCAATAACCAATACGCGCATGCATTCATTTTGATTGTTGCGAGCGCGCCGACTCCGGGCCAGCATTTTTGTAGGAGCCAATCTCAAAGCAAGGAGTCCGTTTGGTATGAAACTTCCGCAGCGCCAGGTCGTTGTTTGGGTAAGTCTCATTGTGCTGACGATTTGCTCCGGCCTTCCCGCGAACTGCCAAACCGTAACCGCACTGGTGGGAAGCGGGTCAAATCTCCCCACGCCGCTGTACACCTACTGGATCGAAGAATATAACAAGCTCGACCCGACAGTGCAGGTGCGTTATCTCAGCACCGGAACGGTGAAGGGCATAGACGACATCTCGCGTGGGATCGGAGATTTCGCGGCCGGCGAGATCCCGATGAACGACGAACAGTTGAAGGCGGCGGGCAATCCTGTGCTGCAAATCCCCACGGTGCTGGTCGCCATCGTCCCCATTTATCACCTTCCGGGCGTGAAAGGCAGCCTTCGGTTTTCGGGGCCCGTGCTGGCGGAAATCTTCCTCGGGGACATCAAGACCTGGGACGACCCAAGGATCAAGGAAATCAACGCGGGACAGACTTTGCCCCATCTGGACATTGCCGTAGTCCATCGAACGGATGGAAAGGGCTCCAACTATATTTTCAGCGATTATCTTTCGAAGGCGAGCCAGAAGTGGCGGACCCAGATTGGCAAGACTGCTTCGCCAAATTGGCCCGTGGGGGTGGGCGCGAGTCGCGGCGAGGACATGATCGAGAAGGTGAAAAGCAGTCCAGGAACGATCGGCTACATTGAACTGGGCTTCGTGCAGAACGACACGAACATGGGCGTAGGCTTGGTCGAGAACAGCGCCAGGAAATTTATCAGCGCCACCGCAGGGAGCATCGCGGCGGCTTACCATGCCCTGGAAAAGTCGATTCCAGCGGATTTCCGCGTTTCGCTGAACAACGCTCCGGGCAACGACTCATATCCGATTATCAGTTTCACTTGGCTTTACGTGCCGGTAAGAACGAACGCTCCCGCCCGATCCAAAGCGATGGAAAATTTCCTCGAGTGGGCCCTCACCGTGGGCCAGCAAAGCGCAGAGAAACACGGATATACTCCGTTGCCTGCATCGCTTGCCCCTAAGGTATTGACCAAAGTGCACTCGTTGAATTGAGTGCATGCGCGGATCGGTTGCACCCTGCGATGTCACGTTGAGCTTGCAGCTGTCTTCTTACCCGGAGCAGGGATCATTTCCCCTGTAGCACCGCTGGTTGCGGTCGCCGGGACCTTTCTTGCGCTTTTCCTGATCCTGCACGCTTCTCAGGAGCTCCGTTTTTCTGATAAATAGGGAGCTTGCACTTTAGCCAAGCCATCCTCCTGTTTTTTGCCGCTGCGATTGCCGGCACGTTGAACGCAGTAGCGGGCGGAGGCACGTTTGTCTCGTTTCCCGCCCTGCTGTTCACGCGAGTGCCTGCCGTGGCGGCCAACGCGACGAACACGGTTGCTTTGTGGCCGGGTTTGACCGCCAGCACCGTTGCTTACCTGAAACGGCTGAGTGCGCCACGGCGCATGTTGCTCCCGCTGGTGGTGACCAGCGTCGCCGGAGGGTGGGCCGGTGCATTGCTGCTTCTCAAGACGCCGCAACGCACTTTCCTGCATCTCGTGCCTTGGCTTTTGCTAGGCGGCACCTTGTTATTCGCTTTCGGGAATAAGCTCCGTGCCATTGCGGGTCGCGCCGCGATCGTTGATGACCTCCGGCAATTGACATGGCGTGCCATTGTGGTGACTTCCGCCTTCGAACTCCTGGTCGGCATTTACGGGGGATATTTCGGTGCGGGAATAGGGTTCGTGACGCTCGGAATGTTGGCGGCGCTGGGGATGCGCGACATTCTGGCCATGGGCGCGATCCGAACCTTGCTGGCCGCCGCAATTAATGTGGCTGCGGTCATCACTTTCATTTGGGCCGGCGCGGTGCTGTGGCCGCAGTGCGTCGTGATGATCGCGGGGGCTCTCACAGGTGGATGGTTCGGAGCGCACTATGCGCAGAAGGCCGATCCTGGCAAGATGCGGCTGCTGGTCATCGGTGTAGGACTGGTGATGAGCGGCTACTTCTTTGTGACCATTCGATGACCAGGTGGAATGGATCTATCCGTCTTGATAACGGCAGTATCAGCGAGTGCATGCCTGCCGCTTCACACCCTGCGGATTTGTTCTTGCTGAGGATCTGGGCTTTGCCTGGCGCAAGCACACCGGCGCGTAGGAATTAAATGCGGCGCTGGATCTTGGGGAAGTCGAGCCAGACTTTGATGCCGCAGAAGTGGGAGCCTTCGGTGCAGATGGGCGTGGTGATTCCGGCGCGAAGGTGGCAGGGCGGGCCGATATAGCGCGAAAGCTCGGGATGCACTTCGCGGAGTTGGGCAATTTCGTCCATGGAGGCGTTATAAATTTCTTCCTGCGCGTTGAAACAGGTGCGCATGGTCCACTTGTGGAGGAGATGAAGGAGGGAACCGGTCTCGACCAGGCGAATGGATTTGGCGTTGGGAAGAAGATAGAGAGCGACTTCCGCAGGAACGCCGCGATCGAGGAGCTGATTCTTTGCGGACCAGGCCTCGGTCATGGCGCGTTCGTACACTTCCCCGGCACGCGAGTTTTCCTTCACCAACATGGGAGTGACGTAATCGGGCTGGCGCGTGTCGGCTAGGGTGAGGAGCGGGCGCGAACCGGGAACCATGCGGTGGCGCTGGTCCTGGCTGTCGGCGGTGTGGCTGATTTTCTTGGCAAACGTGTAAGTGGCATGCTGGAGAGCGCGCATCATGGGGGCGTGGACACCGACATTGAGAGTTTCCAGGCGATAGAGATTGCGGGAGGGATTCAAGAGGCGGTCGATGGCTTCCCGATCCGGACACACTGACTCAGGGAGACCGAGGACAGCGCGGTAGGAGTCGGCCATCGCTCGTACGGCGCTGCGCGAATAATCAATCAGGCGCGAGGTTTTGCCTTCCAGTTTTGCGTCAAATTCGCGGATGAAGGCGTCCGCGTGCTGGTGCTTCGGAGCGATTTCCTTCCATTCCGGCAACTCTTCGAGAGGTGCAGTCCCAAAGCGATCGAAGAATTCAGGATCAAGCTGGCGAACCTGCGCGACCATTTCTTGGACAATGGCGCGGGCCTCGCTGGGCGTGTCTGAAGCGGAACACATACGCCAGAGGCGATGGAGCACGATGCCGGAGAGGGTGTGAACCATCGTGGTGAATGCAGCGACGGGAAGGACGTAGCGGGCAATTTCGATGGCGCGTTTTTCCGCGGACCGCTCGATTTTTTGAATGCGCTTCGGGTGAGACATCGGCCCAATGTGCCAAATGTCATTGAGAATGTTGCGCGTATCGGAGACGAGAAGAACGGCGAGCTCGCGATAGTAACCCCAGGCACGGGCGATCGCAGTTTCATAAATGGCACGGGAAGTCTCGTCAAAAAACAGCGAGACATGAGGAACGTAGGCCTGCACGCGGTCCATGCGCACGTAACGCTGGCTTTGCTGCTCGGAATTGTAGAAAGGATGAGCGTGAAGGAAAGACCACACGAACTGGCGGCTCACATTTTCCAGGCCGAACTCGAAGTGCGCGTGCTGGTAGACGGTGTGATGGCCGCTATAAAATGTGGCAGCGCCGACATTCAGGCGCTGTTTGTCGGTGATTTCGTCGGGATTGATCAGGCGGGGGGAGTAACAAGTGCGCGCGGCCGCAATCGCCGAATCAAAGGGATGCGAAAAAGCGTTGCGGAGGGTGACGCGCGGAGAAGCCGTCTCGACGGCATCCGGCGACGGAGCGCCATCAAACATGCGGGATTGTGTAGCCACGCTGAGCAATGATTTTACACGGACTCCGCGCAGCGAACAAAAAAAGCGCAAACGGATCGTGCGCCATCTGTGCGGGAATTCCGGCCAAGCATGAATTAGGCTTGTGATTTCGAAGTTCTGGGTCTACAGTCCTGAATTGAAGAGATTTCATCAGGGGTGTTGCCGGACGGAATGGGTCAGGCAAACAAAGTAAGCGGCAGGGCATCCCAATTTCATAGTTTTCAGGTGGGTCCTATGATACGGAAAGGCTCTTTCCTTTTTTTGTTCGTAGTGTGGCTTCTTTTCGTTTCTCCCGCAGTCTTCGCACAATCCGGGTCATTCAGCGGGACAGTAACCGACAGCACGGGCGGAATGGTACCCAAGGCCAAGATCACGGCCACCAACGTCTCCACGGGCATATTTCGTGAAACGGAGACCGACGAATCGGGCACTTACCGAATCACGAATTTGAGTCCCGGGGTCTACGACGTACGCATCGAGCACGCGGGCTTTCAGAGTGTGCTGTTCTCTCACATCAGCCTGAGCGTGGATGAGGTGCTGACGCTGGACACGAAACTGGCAGTGAGCGGCGTGAAAGAAAGCACCGTCGTGACCAGCGATGCCGTGGCGCCCGTAAACCTGAATGACGCACAGATCGGGAGCCTGGTGAACTCCCGGCAAATGTCCGATCTGCCGCTTATCTTGCGGGACCCGTATCAGTTGATTCTGCTTTCTCCGGGCGCGACCCAAAGCAATACGTTGTTCGGTGGATTTTCCGTGAACGGATCCCGTGAGCGGAGCAACAATTTTCTGCTCGACGGATCGGACAACAACGATCCCGACATGGGGACGGGAGTTGGAGGGCGCGGTCTGAGTTTCCTTAATCCCGAGACCACTCAGGAATTCCGCGTCATCACCAACAGCTATTTGCCCGAATTTGGACGGAATTCCGGAGCCATCATCGACATCGTCAGCAAGCAGGGGACTAACGAATTCCACTCGGGCATCTACTGGTTTGGGAGATACACGGCCCTTTCGGCGAAGGACTTCTTCGCGCAGGACCGCAGCGACAACCCGTTCGTGCGCAACCAGTTCGGCTATTCCATCTCCGGGCCGATCCAGAAGAATCAAACCTTCTTTTTCGTGAACCAGGAACTCGAGCGCTTCAGCACGACGATTCTGAACGAGAGCATAGTTCCGACAGCGGCATTCAAAACCGGCATATTTACCTATCAAGGCCAGCCGGTTGACGTGTCGACGCCGGGAAGCGCATTTACCGGTACAGGGAACAATGCCACGCCGCTTGGTCTCGATCCCACGATGCAGCAGATTCTGGCGCTGTATCCCAGCCCTAATGGCCAAATCCTCGATGGCGCTCGCGGGATTCTTCACTTTCCGAGCCATTCCCTGGCGAATGGAAACAACGTCACCGGGCGCATCGATCACGATTTCCGTGGCGGCGGGATCATCTCGGTGCGCTACACCTACAACCAGTACTCAGACACGAATTACCAGCACAAGGATTTCCTGTCCGGATTGGGTGGAGTCTCGACCGATCAGCACAATCACAACATTTCGCTGACACTGACCTCCACGATCAAGAACACCATCACCAACGAAGTCCATGGTGGAGGAAACCGGCTGGAGTTTCCGCTGACGTGCACGGGAGTGAGCACGTTCGACAGCTTTTACCCGATCAAGGACGCCGAAGGGCGCGGGTTCGACTACACGATGGGGAACGGGGCCATCGCGGGATTTGGGTGCACATTACTGGGTGACAGCAACGGTTCCACGCGAGCTGCGGGAACCTACACTGCAGGCGACAATCTCTCCTGGGTCATGGGGCGACACACGGTGAAGTTCGGAGCGGAATACCGGGTGAGTTATTCGAACAGCTCGGACAATTACGTGGACCGGACGCTGCTAGATTCCGGAGTGTTCTCCAACTTCGGGATTCCTGCGGTTGCCGGGACGGCGTTCGACCAGGATCCCACATTACAGAATCTGGCGTGGACGCTGCTCGGAGGAACAGACCTGCAGACGCAAGCACAATTCTTCAACACTGCAGGAGCGCGGACCCCGACGGATTTGCGAGGTTTCCGCGCGGAAGAATATGCAGGATTCGGGCAAGACTCCTACAAACTTGCGTCCAACGTCACGTTCACGTACGGGGTGCGCTATGAGTTTTTTGGCGTGCCGGTGGAAGTAAACCACGAATTGTCCACGCTGACGGTTTCGCCGGACGGCACAGGGCCGTTCACGTTCACTCGCGTGGGGAACGGGGCGGGCGAAGTACCTCTGTACCAAACCAATTGGAACGGAGTCGAACCGCGCGTGGCGGCGGCATGGGATCCCTTCAAGAACGGCAAGAGTTCCGTCCGCGCCGGTTACGGAATCTACCATGACAGGATATTCGGGCAACTGATCAGCCAGTTGCGGGCAGATCCGCCGTACCAGATGCTGGAAACGATACCGTGTGCGGGCTTTTTCATTCCACCTCCGGCGGGACCGCAACTGCAGCTTTGCACCCTGTCCGCGCAAACACCACCCACGTTTACGCCGACGTCGACGGTGGCCAGTTGTCAACTCGGGCAAGGCTTTTGCTCCCCCTTTCTGACGTATCTGATTGACCCGAAACTCAAGACGCCCTATACGCAGACGTGGAACTTGGGAATCCAACGCGAGATCCGGCCGACCCTGCTTTTCGAAATGAATTATGTTGGGTCAAAGGGAACGCACTTGCTGCGACTGGTGGACGGCAATCCGCCCCAACCGCAACTGGTGTCGGCGCTCGAAGCGCTCTGCCAGCCGACAAATCCACAAAACATCTTCGGGTGCACACAGCAGAGCTTGCAATTCAGCACTCTGTGGCTAGGGGCGGAGGAGATCAATCCGGCAACGCAACTCCCGCTATTGCCCTTCGATGCGACGAACAACAATGCCCTCTATCCCGCAGAGGTTTATAAGAGTATTGCCACTTCGACGTATCAAGCGTTGCAGGTGAATCTGACAAAACGGATGTCGCATGGACTTGCGGTGCAAGGCGCGTACACCTACTCTCACTCCATTGACAACGCTTCCGACCCGCTGGTGCCGGGGTCGAACAACGAGGCGTTTCCCCGCAATTCTCTCAATCTGAGGCCGGAGCGCGGGAATTCCGATTTCGACGTGCGCCACCGCTTCGTGCTCAATTACACCTGGCAATTGCCTGTGGGGAACGGCGCGAAAACCCTAAACGAGGGAACGGCGGGGTGGCTGTTGGCGAATTGGGCCGTGTCCGGAATAAGCACCTTCTCCGGCGGATTGCCATACGACGTCTTCACGAACGTCGATACCGAGCACACCGGATTCGCGGCACGGCCCTTCTACAATCCGAGCGCGGTGGCGACTCCCAGCAGCAATCCGCGAACGCAAACCGGTCCGTCACTGGCCTACTTCTCGGTTCCGGCTTTTGGGTTGCCGGGGAACATAGGGCGCAACGTATTCCGCGGCCCGGGCATAGACAATACGGACCTAGTGCTCACCAAGCGGTTCGGAATTCACGAGCGCACTCATCTCGATCTGCGCTTTGAGTTCTACAACCTGTTCAACCGGGTGCAGTTCAACCAGCCGGATCCTTATATCTTCGACCTACAAGGGTTTGGCCACTCCACGCAGGAAGTGGTAAGACCCGACGGAACGACAGGTGCACGGCAGGTCCAGGTGGGACTGAAGCTGTCGTTCTGAGGGTGGTATTGCGCGATGCGGCGCCTGACGATGGGCCCGGCCAAAGAAGGAGAGCAAGATCCGGTCTGAAGGAGGGACTGCAGCCGGTTCCTGGCGAGACGTACTCGCGTTATCCTTAGTCAACCATGAAGGAGGGAACAAGCCGGTGTCGCGCAAACAGGCCACTGGTTTGTTCGCACTACCTCCTCAGCCGCAACTGTGATAAATCACACCTAATTCGAAGAGCAGCTCAGGTCACGTCCTATCCCTGAACTGAGGTGAAGGAGGAACAGTGAAGAGTCGGCTTGAATCTCGTACTGTTACGGAGAGTTCGGTCTCGCGGCGAAAGTTCTTGAAGCAAACGGCGGCAGCGACGATGGGTCTTTGCATCGTTCCGCGGCGGGTGCTCGGCGGCCCGGGTTATGTTCCCCCGAGCGATAAAATCAACATTGCTTTCATTGGCGTAGGAGCACAGGGCCTGCGCGTCATGCTTCACTTTCTGCGCGAGCCCGACGTGCAGGGCGTTGCGGTCTGCGATGTCGTCAAGTCCGCCGACAATTATCCGCAATGGGACACGCACGAGTTTTGCAAGCACGTGCAGACACTGCTCGGAGTTGACAGCGGCTGGGACTGGCTCAGTCCCGACCAGCCCATTCAATTGACACATACTCTCCGCGTCACCGGAGGCGTGGCAGGCCGAGAGCCGTGCCAGAAAATTGTGGATGCCTACAATGGCACTCAGAACCGCTCGGGAGTGTCCAAAGGCTGCGCGGCATACAACGACTTTCGCGAACTGCTCGAGAAACAAAAGGACCTCGACGCGGTAGTTGTGGGCACGACAGACAATCTGCACGCAGCGGTATCGGCCGCGGCGATGAAAAAGCACAAACATGTCTTCTGCCAGAAGCCTTTGACGCACACGATCTACGAAGCACGGCGCATTGCGGAGATCGCCCGTGAGACGGGTGTAGCGACGCAGATTGCCGTAGGCAACCAGGCTTCCGAGGATACGCGCGTACTGTGCGAATGGATTTGGGACGGCGCCATCGGCCCGGTGCGCGAAGTGCACAATTGGTCGAGCAGGCCGTACTGGCCCCAAGGTGTGGAACGCCCCAAAGAAGCCGAGCCGGTTCCGGAGGGCTTGGATTGGAACTTGTGGCTTGGACCAGCGCCCGAACGCCCCTTCCATCACGCGTACGTTCCATTTTCCTGGCGCGGGTGGACGGACTTTGGTTGCGGCGCTTTAGGAGATATGGGCTGCTACAGTTTCGACACCATTTTCCGGGTCTTGAAACTGGAAGCGCCTGTTAGCGTGGAAGCGAGTTCCACGGATCGTTACGATGAAACCTACCCGATGGCTTCGATCATCCATTTCAACTTCGGTGCTCGCGGCGACATGCCCCCGGTGAAATTCACCTGGTACGACGGCGGATTGAAGCCACCGAGACCGGAAGAACTGGAAGACCTCAATATCCCTGCAGGGGGTGAAGACGACGCCAACGAAGGCCTTCTCTTCATTGGTGACCGCGGCAAGATTCTCTGCCGGTTCAGCGGCGGGCATCCGCAAATCATTCCCGAAGCGAAAATGAAGAGCTACAACCAGCCGCCCAAGACGCTGCCGAGGTCACCCGGCAACGAGCGGGAATGGCTCGATGCCTGCAAGGGCGGCAAGGTGAAGCCCGGGGGGAATTTTGAGTTTTCGGGCATGGTGACGGAGACGTTGCTTTTGGGCAATGCCGCCATTTGCACGGGCCAGAGACTCAATTGGGATCGCTCCAACATGAAAGTTAGTTCTGATGCTGCGCAGAAGTACATCCGCCCGGAACGTCGGAGCGGATGGGAACTCTAGGAGGCTTCCATGTATTCGATTTCGAGAAGGGAATTTGTAAAGACCGCGGCGACGTCCGCGGCTGCAGCAGGCTTTCTTTCCGCCAGTGCGTTTGAACTGCATGCGAACCCACTGGGTCTGCCCATCGGCTGCCAGACATGGCCCGTGCGGGCGATGATCGCCAAGGATTTTCCCGGCACCATCAAAGTTCTCGCCGATGCCGGATTTCAGGCCGTCGAGTTGTGCTCGCCGATCGGTTACGCTGATTCCGGCTTTGCCGGCCTCGCCAAATACAAGGGAAGTGAGCTGAAGAAAATCTTGAGCGATGCCGGCGTTTCCTGTGTGAGTTCCCACTTCGGCATAGACGAACTCCGGAAGAATCAGGAAGCCAGCATTGTCTGGGCGAAAGACGTTGGCTTGACGCAGATGATTGTGCCAAGCCTAGGCGGGCCAAAGAACCCAACAATGGACGACGTGAAGCGAGCCGCAGAAGAATACAACAAAATGGGCGAGAAATCGGCCAAGGCGGGCATCCAGCAGGGCCTGCACAACGAGGATTTCGAGCTCACCGTGGTAAACGGCAAACGCACGTACGATTTGTTGTTGGAATTGCTGGATCCGAACTTGGTCAAGTTCCAGTTCCAGGTTTCAACTATCAGCAGTGGCTATGACGCTGCAGAGTATCTCACAAAGTATCCCGGGCGCTTCTTCTCCATGCACGTGCAAGGCTGGTCGTCCGAAACCAAGAAGATCATGCCGGTCGGACAAGACAGCCTGGATTGGAAGAAAATCTTCACTGCGGCGAAGACATGTGGCGTGAAAAACTACTTCGTTGAAATGAACCTGGAAATGATGAAAGCCAGCGTTCCCTTCCTCCGCAGTTTGCAGGTTTGATAACGCGACTGGAGCATTTGTGCGGCGGCGTTAGTCTGTTCGGCCTCCGGCAAAAGGCGCTGGATTCTGGCGCTATTTAATAATGACTGGCCTAAGAGGTGTTGCCGGTCGCATATAAGGACTCGGCTTGCCGAAAAAGAAACGGACCGGAAAAGACCGGTCCGCGTCGAGAACGAGACGGAATCTGGAAATTACTTCTTGCCAGCGGCTGCAGGGACGTTCGCGTACTTTTTCTGAAAGCGCTCCACACGACCGGCCGTATCAACGAGCTTCTGCTTGCCGGTAAAGTACGGATGGCAACTCGAGCAGATTTCCACGCGGAGCATATTGCCCTTGATGGTTGACCGCGTTTGGAAAGTATGACCGCAAGCGCAGTGAACGGTCACGGGGTGGTAGTCGGGATGGATACCGGATTTCATTATTCTCCATTCTATCGTGGCCGGTCTGCACGGCACCCAGAGGTAGCGCGGGACTACAGCCGCGTCGCTAGGTCACGAAGCAAACCTTAATTATAGGGCAATTC
>Ga0187780_10003382_pt1 | contig 12051 bp, 13 predicted proteins | sample 1015_Q2_SP10_20__FD_132429 | JGI IMG/M metagenome (GOLD analysis project Ga0187780, IMG submission 132429) | Tropical peat soil microbial communities from peatlands in Department of Meta, Colombia - 1015_Q2_SP10_20_MG | ecosystem: Environmental > Terrestrial > Soil > Wetlands > Peat | place...
TGCACGAGCGGATGCTGGTCATGGAGTACGCGGACGCGATCGTCCGGCAGCACGAGCGGTTCTTCCTGGCCCGGGTCCAGGCGGCGCGGCGCGAACTGGGCGAGGTGGCGGCGATGCATGCCTCGGACGGGATCGCGGCCTGGCGCTGGTGGACGCTGGCCGAGATGGACTCGACCGGGGAGGTCATCTGGCCTCCGGGGCTCGCGGGCCTGATCAGGAACCTGCTCGGCTAGCCTGGTCGTGTGGCCCGGCGCGAAGCATGCCTCGTCGATGTCTATGACACCCTGCTGAGCTGCGACTTCGCGGCACACCAGACCGAGCTCCCGGAGCTGGCCGGGGTCAGCCAGGAGGCCTTTTCCGAGGGATACAGCCAGGTCGGGGCCGCGCTCGGCCTCGGCCAGCTGACCAAGGCCGAGGGGTTCGGACGGATCCTGGCCGCGTGCGGCGTGGAGGCCCGGCCCGGCCTGGTCCGGGCGCTGGTGGACAAGGACCGGGAACTGCTCCTGGCCTCGGCCCGCCTGTACGACGATGCCCTCCCGTTCCTCGAGGCGCTGAGGGCGGGTGGCATCCGGATCGCGGTCGTCAGCAACTGCTCCGAGCACACGCGCGACCTGCTGGAGGAGGTCGGCGTGGCCGCGCTCGCCGACACCCTGGTCCTTTCCTGCGAGGTCGGCGCCGCGAAACCGGCGCCGGAGATCTTCACCTGCGCGCTGGACCGGCTCGGCGTGACCGCTCCGAGCGCGCTGTTCGTGGACGACCAGGCGTCATTCTGCGCGGGCGGCGCCGCCCTGGGCATCGGCGCGGTGCAGATCGTCCGAGGCGAGCCCGACGGGACCGGGCTGGCGACAGGTACCGCGGTGGTTCGGTCGCTGCCGGAAGTCCAGGCCATGCTCTGGGCGTGAGGCCGACCGGGAAGGGGGGCCCCGACTCAGAGCGTCGGCGCGAGCCCGAAGGCCGGGAACAGGTCCGCGTTGAACGTGGTGATCTCCGCGATGGTGCCTGCTTCGATCCGCATGACATCGAACTTGAACGCGCGGAGCTCGTGGTCGCCCGGCCGGCGCAGGTAGCTCGCGGCGGCCGGCATCCGGTTGGCGCCCACCGGGAGCAGCCGCCATTCGCCCATCACAGCCGCCTCGGCCATGAGTGGCCTGATCGCATCCGCCCCGTCGAAGCACCATGGGCTAGGCGGCATGGTGATCCGGATGTCCCGCGCCGCGATCGCGACGGCGGCCTCGGCGTCGAGTCGTTCGTGTGCCTGGATGAACTGCTCGAGCAGCCTGCGCTCTTCGGCGGTCGGCTCGTGAGCCGACCACTCGGCGCGTCGGGGCGGCAGATGCGACTGCATGGTGGCCCGGGCGCGCTGCAGGGCGCTGTTGGCCGCGGCGACGCTGGTGCCGAGCGCGGAAGCGGTCTCGCTGGCCGGCCAGCCGAGCACGTCGCGGGCGATCAGCGCCGCCCGTTGCCTGGGCGGCAGGACCTGCAGGGCGGCGAGGAACGCCAGTGAGATCGTCTCTCGCTGGATGGCGACCGCCTCGGGCTGGTCGTCGCTCGGCGCGGCCTGGTCGAGCAGCAGGTCCGGGTACGGCTGGATCCACGGCACCTCGGCGAGCGAGCGCATCCCGGCTGTGCGCCGCGAGCTACGTCGCAGCATGTCCAGGCACACGTTGGTCGCGATGCGATACAGCCAGGCCCGGAACTGCGAGCTGCCCTGAAAGCCCGACCGGCCGCGCCAGGCGTTCAAGAACGTCTCCTGTACCGCATCCTCGGCCTCGTCGAAGGAGGCGAGCATCCGGTAGCAGTGCACGTGTAGCTCACGCCGGTGGCGCTGGGCAAGGGCGGCGAACGCAGGCTCGTCGCCCGCGATCGCCGCGCTCACGATCTCGTCGGTACTCGGCGGGGTGCTCATGTCAGCCCTGGCCGCGGTTCACCTCTTGCAGCACCCAGAGGTTGCCGTCCGGGTCGGCGAAGTCGGCGAACGACTCGTAGTTGCTGCGCTGCGGGTGCGGTCCGTCGACCCATGTCCCGGACTCCAGGTGCCGTACCTCGCTGACGGCGACGCCGCGCTCGGCCAGCTCGGCCCGGGCGGCCATGATGTCGGATACCACCAGGTGCAGGCCCTGCGCCGAGCCCGGCGCGGCCGAGGTGATCCCGGTACCGAATCCGATCGCGCACTCCGAGCCGGGCGGGACGACCTGCACGACCCGCTTCCCCTCGCCGATCGGGGTATCGACGATCGGCACGAAACCGGCCCGCTCGAGGTAGAAGTCCTTCGCGCGGTCCACGTCCGAGACGGGGATGAGTACCAGTTCCAGCCTGTAGTCCATGTCAGAGCCCTCCTATGCGGTACCGGCCGGTCGCCGATCCTAATCGTGAAACGGAACTCGACGGTCAAAGTCATCGGTGCCGCGATGAGTGCAGGTCAGATGCTGAACTGCTGACGCCGGTCGGGCGGGACCAGATCCCTGTACGCGGGATGTTCGGTGATCCACCTGCGTACGAACGGGCAGTAGGGCAGCACCGACAGGTGCCGTTCCCTGGCCGAATCGAGGCCGGTCTTGATGAGGTGTCCGCCGATACCCTGCCCGCGGAACCGGCGATCGGTCTCGGTGTGGGTGAACGCGATGACGCCGTTCTTCAGGTGGTACTGGGCGAACCCGGCGAGCTCGCCGTCCGCTCTGATCTCCAACCGCTCCTGGTCCGGATTGTCGGTGACCTGCAGATCCATGACACCTCCCGGGGGCCGTCGGGACATCCGCGCCTCAGGATAGTCACCGCTGGCTGTCCGCCGGAGCCAGAGTGGGGGCCACGGCGCCACAGGCAGCCCAGAGCAGCATCGCGTTCAGGTCGGTGAGGAACGCCGCCACCAGCACCGGCCGACGGCGGATGAACCGCAGGCCTTCCGCGGTTGCGCGCCGCCGGGATCCGGCCGGGCCTGCGGACTCGGGACGCATGGCGGGCAGCCGCGCGACGGCGTACATCGACGCCAGGAAGCTGACGCGTCGATGGCGTAGCAGGTGCGCAGGCCCCACGGACCGGGCTGAAGTCGGGCAGGATCCGAATCAGCCGGCCTCTCCCGTGGGAAGGCGAGGGGACCCGGAACCGGGCGCACCGGGGTCATCACCCGCGATGGCGCTCAGGGCCGCGCGCCGCGCCGCCACGGGCGGCGAATCATAAGGTCGTGCGGACGAAGTACAGGGCCTCGCGGGCCAGCGGCAACCAGGCCAGATCGGATTCGGGGTCCAGGCTGAGCCACTCCTTCATCGGAGTGCCCTTGTTGGCGTCGAACCGGTCGCCGTGCCCGGCGGCCACCAGTTCATCGACGCGCTGCCGCGGCAGCTTGACCACGAGCCGGTCGCGGACGAGCATCGCGAAGATCTTCCGGCGGAAGCGCAGGGCGCTGCGGCCGAAGCCGCTGTCGGCCTGCGGCGGTAGCACCCCGTCGAGGGCGACGAACTCATCGACCAGGTCTTCGTAGCGGTGCTCCGGCGTCATGCCCGGTCAGCTCACCTCCGTGGCATACACGACGATGTTGCTCAGGTAGTGGCCGGTAGCGTAGTCGAAGGCTCCGCCGCAGGTGATGAGGCGCAGCTCGGGATCGGGGGTAGGGCCGTACACGGCCTGGGTGGGGAAGCGGTCTTTCAGGTAGGTCTGGACCGAGGTCACCCGGAACTCGACCAGCGTGCCGTCCGCTCGCTTGACGTAGACCTTGTCGCCCGACTTCAGCTCGGCCAGCCGGTAGAACACACCGGGACCGGTGAGCGAGTCGATGTGACCCACGATGATGGCCGAGCCGATCGCCCCCGGCCTCGGGCTGCCCGTGTACCAGCCCGCCACGGCGGTCGAGGACGGCACCGCAAGCGCGCCGCTGGCGGTCAGGCCCAGGGTGATCAGCTGGGTGCTCACGCCGATCAGCGGGATGGTCAGCGAGACCGGGCGGGAGACGGGGCGCGTATCCGCCGGCTGCGGCGGGGCCACGATCGGGCCGGTCGGCGCGGGCAGGGCCGCGACCGCGGCCGCCGGGCGCACCGGCTGGGCGGGGTGCCGCGTCAGCAAAAGGCCTGCCGTCCCGCCGGCGATAACGATCAGGCCGGCCGCGAGCGAGAGCATCGCGGCCGGCCTGCGGATCGGCATGAGCTAGATCCCGGTGCGCAGCTGACGGCGCGGCCGCAGCCCGCCGCGGCGCATCCCCAGCCCACCGGTCAGGGCGAGCAGCGCTCCGGCTCCGATGACCGCGAGCCACGGTACCGGCGAACCAGGACCGCGCGGCGCCATACCGCCGAATCCGGTCGAGACTCCCCCGGTCGGCGGCTTGCCGCTGCCCGACGCATCCTCCAGGCTGACCACTTCGAGACCACTGGCTCCGTCGAGAACCACCAGCGTGTGAACGGTGCCGGCGGCGAGGGTGACGCTCGACGTCGCGGTGGTAGATCCCGCGGTCACGGTGACGGTGTCGGTGCCGGGCAGCACGGCCTGGTACGAACTCACGGAACCGAACTTCAGGTTGTTCGCGAGCACCGTTGAGCCGAAGGTCACCGTGACCACCTGCTGTTTCAGTGAGGCCTGGATGACCCGCGCCAGGGCCTGTCCGGCCGGCGTGACCAGGGTGTCTTCCAGGACCTGGAGCCGCAGGCCTGATTCGGGTCCCATCCCCGCCACCGTATAGGCGTGGCCGACCACGATGGTCACGCTGGTGGACAGGACGGGCGGGCTCGTCGGGGACGCGCCTGTGGCGCGCATGGCCACGCTGTAGTCGCCCGCGGCGACCGGCTCATAGGGCGAGACCGTGCCGTAGGCGACATGGTGCAGCACGACCTTCGCATTGGAATTGCCGGCTGAGTACAGGTACACGTCGACGGCGGGCGTGTTCGGGGACAGGTGAGCAAGCCTGATCCAGCCCGTGCCGGTGGTAGCGGAGGATGCGAACGCGGTCGCGGCGGGAATGCCCAGCAGCAGGGCTGACGCGGCCAGCAGGATGAGAATTCGTCTGGTTATTTTCGCAAGCTTCATGTGGACCCCTCCCTTACACCCGTTTGCTGGCGGTTAAGGACCGCTCATTCCCATCCACCCCGGGGCGTCGTACTGTACGGTGATGACCGACTGACCGCCGGCGCTCTGGGCTTCGCCGACTTGCGAGGGTTTGTACTGAGATCGCTGAGCGGCCAGAAACGCCTGAATCGCCGACAGGCCAGCGGGGGCGGCGGCACCAAGTTCAGCGCCGCGCAGCGGGACCGCCGCACCCGGCGACGAGTCATCGAAGGTTACCAAGCGCACCGGCATTTCGCCCGCAAGTGCCGAGAGCGTTATAAGCAGGCGCGGATCCACGTTACCAGCCAGGAGTTCGATGCGGGCGCTGCCCGAGGCCTGGACCCGCTTGTTGGTCAGAAGCTGTTCGCCCCAGCTGATCCGGGCGGCGCGGTCGGCGGCGAGCGAGTTGTTGAAGGCGGCGGTGCCGTCTGGCGCGTTGTAAAGGATCTGAATCCGCTCCGGGCCGGTCCCGAATTGGGCCAAGAGCAGCGGCGCGTAGACCGAGGCCAGGCGAGAGCCGAACTGGTTCCGCACCGCGGGCGTCGCGACCACAATCCTCGCGCCCAGCGGATCCTGCGTGGTGGTGTTCATGTCGAGCATGTCGCCCGGCGATACCCCGGCCGCCTGCAGGGCGGAACACATCAGGGTGTCACATTCGATGTCCGTGCCTGGTAGCACCTGACTCGCGATCCAGGCTGCCGCTTGCTGCCGGTTCGCCGCCGCGATCTGCAGCTGACCCGACTGACTCGACGTCGTGCTCTGGGCGGCATCGCTGGGCCGTGCGGTCGGAGCCTGGGGTCCCTCCCGGGTGAAAGCCAGCGTTACCAGCGCGCCCAGGGCCATGGCCGCGACGGCGCTCAGTACGAGCACTCCGCGCTGCCGCCGGGAGGTCGGTCTCTTACCTGCCCCGCCGTGTCGTTGCAGCCACAGCCGGAAGGTCGTTGCCGCGACCGCCGGCCACGACGGGTCGAGGCGGCGGCTGTATTGCTGCTGGCCCATATTCGCACCCCCACAACCCCGCTCCCCAGCGGGGCTGGCTACCAAAACCGTTCGATCATACGCTGTCCTCCGATTTCACCCAATACAATCATTTATTGTCGGGTATGTCGTGAAGTTCGCGATTATGAACTCACGCGACCACGGTACGCTTTTCGCCCGATAAGCGGGGCGGCCACAGATCACAACCTGGCCGTGATGTGCGGGCGCAACCGGCCGGATGTTCGGTCAATGGACCATAAGGGTCCCATAGAGGCCCTCGTTCGGGCCATTGCGGCTAGCCGAAGTACCGGGCAGAAGCATCTTCTTGGGCTAGGCGGCGCAGCGCCACCACAACGCGCTCGTGTAGCACCATACCCACGAGGGCGGATTCGGCGAGCACGACCGGCGCCCCGGCCGGGCGGCCCGAGCGCGTACGTCATGGCATCGAGGTTCGAGCTGACCTCAGCCTGGCGGTCTCCGGCCTTCTTGACTCAGGCAGTTCGGGCGTGGCGGCAGGCGCGGCGCTCCCCGGGCGTTTTCGGAGTCACGCTGCGCGCCCAGCCGCTGCGGCGGACCTACCGGACCCTGTCCGCCTGGACCGAGGGTCGCGCCGGGACATCGAGACCGAGGATCTCGACCGACCGCTCCCGCATTTCCACCTTGCGTACCTTTCCGGTCACCGTCATGGGGAACTCGTCGACGATGAGCACGTACCTGGGGATCTTGAAATGTGCCAGCTGCCCGGAACAGAAGGCCCTGAGGTCCTCCGCGGTCAGCGCCTTGGCACCCGGACGCAGGCGGATCCAGGCCATGAGCTCCTCGCCGTACACGGCATCCGGAACGCCGATGACCTGGGCGTCCAGGATGTCGGGGTGGGTATAGAGGAACTCCTCGATCTCCCGTGGGTAGACGTTCTCGCCGCCCCGGATCACCATGTCCTTGATCCGCCCGGTGATGGCCAGGTAGCCGTCGGAGTCCATGACGGCAAGGTCGCCGGTGTGCATCCATCGCGCGGCGTCGATGGCCTCGGCCGTCTTGTCTGGCTGTTCCCAGTAGCCGAGCATCACCGAATATCCCCGGGTGCATAGCTCACCGGGCGTACCCCGCGGCACGGTCTGGCCGGAATCCGGGTCGAGGACCTTGATCTCCAGGTGCGGCCCGACCCGGCCGACGGTGGACACCCGGCGGTCTACCGAGTCGTCGCGGCGGGTTTGCGTGGACACCGGCGAGGTCTCCGTCATGCCGTAGCAGATGGACACCTCGCGCATCGACATCTGCGACATGACCTGCTTCATCACCTCGACCGGGCACGGCGAGCCCGCCATGATGCCGGTACGCAGGCTGGAAAGGTCGTAATCGGCGAACCCGGGTGCGGACAGCTCGGCGATGAACATGGTCGGCACCCCGTACAGGGAGGTACAGCGTTCCGCCTGCACGGCTTCCAGGGTCGCGACTGGGTCGAAACTGGGCGCCGGGATGACCATGCACGCGCCGTGGCTGGTCGCGGCGAGATTGCCCATGACCATGCCGAAGCAATGGTAGAACGGCACCGGAATGCAGATCCGGTCTGCTTCTGTGTAGTTGCATAGCTCGCCGACGAAGAACCCGTTGTTGAGGATGTTGTGGTGTGACAGCGTCGCGCCCTTGGGGAAACCGGTGGTGCCCGAGGTGTACTGGATGTTGATGGGCTCGTCGGTGTCCAGCTGAATGCGCTCCAGCGCGGAACGGTCCTGACCGTGCCCGATTTCCAGCAGCGCCTGCCAATCGGGGCTGCCGATCAGCACGACGTGGGCCAGCCCCGGGCAGCGGGGTCGTACCTCGGCAATCATCGCGGCGTAGTCGGAGGTCTTGAGCTTCACCGCCGCGACGAGCAGCTTGGTCCCCGACTGATTCAGCACGAACTCGAGTTCGCGGGTGCGGTAAGCCGGGTTGATGTTGACCAAGATCGCGCCGATCTTGGCCGTCGCGTACTGGGTGAGCGTCCATTCCGCGCAGTTCGGGGCCCAGATGCCGACCCGGTCCCCTTTTGCGATGCCCATTTCCAGCAGCCCGAGTGCGAGCGCGTCGACGTCCGCTGCGAGCTGGGCATAGGTCCAGCGCCGTGCGGTGCTCGGGTCCGACCGGTCGACTAGTGCCTCCCGGTCAGCGAACGCCAGGACCGTGGCGTCGAAGTTGCCGCCGATCGTGTCGCCTAGCAGCGGCGTCGCGGATTCTCCTGACGAGTAGCTCAGCGCTCGAGACATGCCCGCTTACCTCCCAGCGTGGTTTTACCCGGGCATTCCGGCCACAGTCCAGCATGGCACGGTTTGCCGGTCATCTTTTTGCGCGAGTCGACATCGAGCACTCATCGTGGCGGCGGATAATGGGGTTAGATATGGGCGGGTCCCGGCCATAAAGGCCGCGACTGGGGAGGGTAGGAATATGCAACTCCGGCAACTTGACGTCCCGGTGGACGGAGGAGATCTGCGCGTACTCCTGTGGGGCACCGGCAGGCGCGTGGCGGTGGCCGTGCACGGGATCACTGCCTCCGGCATGTCGTGGCAGGCGGTCGCGCGGCAGATGCCGCCCAGCTGGACGCTCGCCGCTCCTGACCTGCGCGGCCGTGGCCGCAGCAGCCGCCTCCCCGGCCCGTACGGGCTGGAACAGCACGCCGCCGACGTGACGGCCGTACTGCGGCATTTCGGGGGGCGGCCGGTGCTCGCCGGACACTCGATGGGCACATTCGTCGCGCTGCTCGCTTACGACGCGCACCCGAACCTGGCGCGGCGGCTTGTCCTGGTCGACGGCGGCCTGCCGCTGATTTTCCCTGACGGCATTGATCCGGAAGCGGCGATCGAAACCTCGCTGGCTCCGGCGCTGGCCCGGCTGCGGCAGACCTTTCCTGACGTCGAGGCGTACCTGGACTTCTGGCGGGCGCACCCGGCGCTGGCCGATGACTGGACCGCCGACGTCGGGGCGTACTGCCGTTACGACCTGACCGGTGAACCTGACCGCCTGCGGTCATGCGTGCTGGAGGACGCGGTCCGCGCGGACAACCGCGACCAAGTGGTGGGTAAGCCATTCGCGGACGCGCTTGGCCGCCTGACCAAGCCGACGCCGCTGCTGACCGCGCCAGCGGGCTTTTTCGGTGTACCGCCGGGGCTGTATACGCCCGAATATGTCGCGGAGTGGCAGGAGCGGGTCCCGCAGCTTCGGCCGCAGCTGGTGCCGGACACGAACCACTACACGATCTTGTTCAGCAAGCGCGGCGCGGCCGCAGTGGCCCGGGCGATAACTACCACCGCGGTATAGCGCGATCCGGCCACGGGCACGGACCGGCCGCTCCGCGATATAGGGCACCATGGACTCGTGACCCAGCTCGCGGAGACGAGAACCTCCGGATCGTTCGGGATACTCGCCGGCCTCGTCGCCTCCGGGGACGCCGCGATCCTGAGCGGGGCAGGGTTGTCCACCGAGTCCGGCATCCCTGACTACCGCGGACCGACCGGCCTGGCCCGGCGGGCTAATCCGATGACGTACCAGACCTTTACCGGGAGTGCCGCCGCCAGGCGCAGGTACTGGGCGCGAAGCCACCTCGGCTGGCGGCACATCGCCAGGGCCCGGCCCAACCATGGCCATCATGCCGTGGCCCAACTGGACCGCCGCGGACTGCTGGCCGGGATCATCACCCAGAACGTGGACGGCCTGCACCAGGCCGCGGGGGCGTCCGGGGTGACCGAGCTGCACGGCAGTCTGCACCGGGTCAGCTGCCTGTCATGCGGCCAGCGGACGTCCCGCACCGACCTGCACCGGCGGCTAGCAGCCGCCAATCCCGGCTGGGACAGCGAATCGACGGCCCTGATCAACCCGGACGGAGATGCCGTGCTCGGTGACGACGTGACGGAGGAGTTCCAGGTCGTGGGCTGCGCGTCGTGTCACGGCGTGCTCAAGCCGGATGTGGTGTTCTTCGGCGAGAACGTGCCGCCGCAGCGGGTCGGGGCCTGCTACGCGCTGGTCGAGCGGGCCAGCTCACTGATCGTCCTCGGTTCCTCGCTGACCGTCATGTCGGGATTCCGCTACGTGCGGCACGCGGCCGGGCGGCAGTTGCCCGTGGTGATCGTCAACCAGGGATCCACCCGCGGCGACCAACACGCCCTCGCGACCCTTGACGCTCCCCTCGGCCAGGTCCTGACCGCGCTGGTCGCCGCGATCGAGGAACGGCGATGACTCCTTCCGGGGACGACACCTGTCTCACGGGAAACCACGCGGTCATACCGGCTCCGGTGCGGTTCGACATCGGCGGAGGGCGCGGGCTCGCGTTGCGGCCGGGCACGCCGGTCAGGTACGCCGATACCAGCCTGGCGCCGATCGTGGAGCGGTTCTGCTCGCAGGTCACCCGACGCACGGGGTTGCCCCTCGCGCCGATGGCCAGCCGCCCGGTACCAGATGAGCTGTCCGTCAGGATCGAGCTTGCGGCCGGAGACGAATTGGGAGCGCTTCCCGCGCCGATAGGCATCTCGCCGACGGGCGCCGACCCGGCCGATGAGCGGCACTCGCTGATCATCGGCGGAGATCAGGTCGTCGTCCACGCGGTAGAGCCCGTCGGCGTGGCCCGTGGCCTGACCACGCTGATCCAGCTGCTGGCCGCGACGCCGTCCGGCACCGCCGCGCAGATCTGTTTGCCGGGCGCGCGGATTCTCGACGGGCCGAGGTACGCCTGGCGCGGTCTGTCGCTCGACGTGGCCCGCACGTGGCTCACCGTCGAGGAGATCCGGCGGGTGATCGACCTGCTCGAGCTGTACAAGCTCAACGTGCTGCACCTGCACCTGACCGACGACCAAAGCTGGCGGCTCCCGGTGGGCCGGCCGGCCGGCAGATCTGAGCTCGACGCCGCCTTTTATAGCGACGAAGACCTCCGCGCGCTGGCCGTCTACGCCGAGGACCGGTTCGTCACGATCGTTCCCGAGGTGGACACACCCGGGCACGCCTCCGCGCTCATGCGACTGCACCCGGAACTGAACACCGGCCGCAACCAGGTCGAGTACGAGCTCCCGCCCGGCCACAAGCGCCACGCCGTGTGGCTCGACCCCGAGTTGCCAGCGACCTTCGAGCTGATCGAGCAGGTGCTGGCGGGCATGGCCGCGATCTTCCCGAGCCGGTACCTTCACATCGGCGGGGACGAGCCCTACGGGATGCCCCACGACCTGTACGCGTCATACGTCCAGCGGGTGCGCCGTCTGGTCCGTTCGCTCGGCAGGCGCCCGCTGGGCTGGCAGGAGTCGGCGCGGGCCGGCCTGGAGCCGGGCGACATCATCCAGTACTGGCTCAGCGACATCGCGCTGGCGGCGTCGTTGCCACCGCAGGTCCGAGCGCAGATGAACGCGGCCCTGGACCTGTCGCGCCGCGACGTGGAGACCGCAGTGACGGCTTCGGTGCCAGTGATCGCCTCACCGCTGAGCCACTGCTACCTCGATGTCCCCTACGCCGAGGCGTCGGCCGAGGCCGCCCAGGCAGACAGGCAAGGCCGCGTCGGCCTGCGGCTCTACGCGCCGAGGACCGTTGCCGAGTCGTTCGACTGGGAGCCGGCTGAAGCGCTCGGGCCGGGCCGGGCAGCCCAAGTCGCGGGGGTCGAAGCCGCGATCTGGGCCGAGACTATCTCCGACGTCGGCGACCTGGCCTTCCTGCTGCTGCCGCGGCTGGCGGGCGTCGCGCACAAGGCCTGGAGCGGGCCGCAGTTCGGCAGCTGGGCCGATCACCGTGAGCGCCTCGCCCGGCACGGTCGGCTGTGGGCCCAGGACGACCTCGGCTACTTCCGCACCTGCACCGTGGACTGGGTCTGATCGGGGCGTCGTCAGCCGAGGGCTCGGGGGTGGGACGACGCATAGACCTCGCGCAGCCTGTCCACCGTGATCAGGGTGTAGACCTGGGTGGTCGCGACTGACGCGTGGCCCAGCAGTTCCTGGACCACCCGGATGTCGGCGCCGCCGTCCAGCATGTGCGTGGCGAATGAGTGCCGCAGGGTGTGCGGTGATACATCGGCTACCCCGGCGCGCGCGGCCGCGGCGCGCA
>Ga0187780_10003383_pt1 | contig 12047 bp, 12 predicted proteins | sample 1015_Q2_SP10_20__FD_132429 | JGI IMG/M metagenome (GOLD analysis project Ga0187780, IMG submission 132429) | Tropical peat soil microbial communities from peatlands in Department of Meta, Colombia - 1015_Q2_SP10_20_MG | ecosystem: Environmental > Terrestrial > Soil > Wetlands > Peat | place...
CTCGCCGGCCATTTCGTCGACGTGCGCGAGCTCGAGGCGGTCGCTCCATGAAGCCGTTTCGCAGCGTCACCGGCCGGGTCGCCGTGCTCGACCGCCCGGACGTCGACACCGACCAGATCATCCCCAAACAATTCCTCAAGCGGGTGGAGAGAACGGGGTACGGGGAGTTCGCGTTCTTCGACTGGCGCTACGACGAGAGCGGCGCTCCCCGACCCGACTTCGAGCTGAACCGGCCCGAGTTCGCGGACGCGAAGGTGCTGCTCGCGGGGCGCAACTTCGGCTGCGGCTCGTCGCGCGAGCACGCCGCCTGGGCGCTCCAGGACTACGGCTTCGACGTCGTCGTCGCCTCGTCGTTCGGCGACATCTTCCGCTCGAACGCCTCGAAGATCGGCATGGTCGTCGTGGAGCTGCCCGAGCACGAGGTGAAGGCGCTGATGGAGGCGGTCGACCTCGACAAGGGCTCGGACGTCACGGTCGACCTCGAGGTCCGCGAGATCGTCGCGCCCGACGGCCGCAGGGTCGGCTTCGAGTTCGACGAGACGACGCGCCACCGGCTGCTCGAGGGGCTCGACGACATCGCGCTCACGCTCCAGCACGAGGACGCGATCACGGCCTACGAGGCCGCGCGGGCACCCGCGTGAGCCACGTCGCCGTTCTCCCCGGCGACGGGATCGGGCCGGAGGTCGCAGCCGAGGCGATCCGCGTCCTCGATGCGCTCGGAATCGAGCACTCGGAGCACCCGTTCGGCGGGCGCGCGATCCTCGAGCTGGGGACGCCGCTCCCCGACGAGACGCTCGCCGCGTGCCGAGCGGCGGACGCCGTCCTGCTCGCGGCGGTCGGGCTACCCGAGCTGGAGGGCCAGCCGGTCCGCCCGGAGCAGGGGCTGCTCCGGCTGCGCAAGGAGCTCGGCGTCTACGCCAACCTCCGGCCGGCGCGCGCCGAGGGGATCGACCTGGTGATCGTCCGGGAGCTCGTCGGCGGCCTCTACTTCGGCGCGAAGGGGACGCGGGACGACGGCACGTGGTTCGACACCTGCGAGTACTCGCGGCCCGAGGTCGAGCGGATCGCGCGGCGCGCGTTCGAGCTCGCCCGTGCGCGCGGCGGCGAGCTCGTCTCGGTCGACAAGGTGAACGTGCTCCACACCTCGCGACTCTGGCGGGACGTCGTCATGGAGCTCGGCGCCGAGGCGTACCCGGACGTCCCGCTCTCGCACGCGCTCGTCGACAGCTTCGCGATGACGATCGTGCAGGCGCCCGAGACGATCGACGTCGTGCTGACCGAGAACACCTTCGGCGACATCCTCTCGGACGTCGCCGCGGCCGTGACCGGCGGGCTCGGGCTCGCAGCATCCGCCTCGCTCGGGGACGAAGGGCCGGGACTGTTCGAGCCGGTCCACGGCTCCGCGCCACAGATCGCGGGACAGGGGATCGCGAATCCCGCGGCGATGCTGCGCTCGACCGCGCTCCTCCTCCGGCACGGGCTCGACCGCCCCGCCGACGCAGCCGCGCTCGAAGCCGCAGTCGAGAACGCACTCCGGACGGCGCCGACCACCGATCTCGGCGGCACGGCAACGACCCGCGAGCTCGGCGATGCGGTCTTGCAAGCCCTCGACCGTTCGCCTACCCTCTGACGACCATGCGGGACGCGACGACCTCCTTCTTCGGCTTCGCGTTCTTCGGCTTCGCCTTTACGGGCTAGCCGGCGCCTCCGCTCCACCGCCTCGCGCCGGCTAGCTGAGATCCCCGGCGGATCCAACGACCGAAAGGCCGCCTGCATGACCCCGAACGAGCTGACAGTCGCCTATCCCGGACGCGAGGGCGCCCACAGCGCCGCCGCGTGCGACCGCCTCTTCCCGGCCGCGCGGCTCGTGCCGCTGCCGTCGTTCGCGGAGGTCGTCCGCGCGGTCTCCGAGGGCAGGGTCCCGTACGGCGTGCTGCCGATCGAGAGCTCCCTCGTCGGCCCGGTCGCCGAGACGCTCGACCTCCTCTACGGCTCGCCGCTCTCGATCGTCGCCGAGGCCGTGCTTCCGATCCGGCACTGCCTCGTCGCGACCCAGGTCGTCCCGCTGGAGCAGATCCGCGAGATCCACTCCCACCCTGTCGCGCTCGACCAGTGCCGCCGGCTGCTCTCGTCGATGCCGTGGGCGACCGCCGTCGCCGCGGGCACGACGGGTGACGCCGCCGCGCACGTCGCCGGAGTCGCCGATCCGCACGTCGCCGCGATCGCGAGCCCGCGGGCGGCCGCGATGCACGGGTTGACGGTGCTCTCGGACAACGTCGGCGACCACCCCGAGGCGTACACGCGCTTCGTCTCGGTCGCGCCCTACACCCGTCTCGACCGCCGCGCCGGGGAGTGGCGGACGGCGTTCTCCTTCGTCACCGACCATCGCCCAGGCGCCCTGCACCACGCCCTCGGGCCGCTCGCACGGCACGAGATCGACCTCTGCCTGCTCGTCTCGCGCCCGATCCCGCACGAGCCGTGGCGCTACCGCTTCGACGCCATTCTCGCCGGGCACCCGCTCGACCCGGAGGTCGGCGCGACCCTCGCGGAGCTGCGCGAGGAGACCGTCGAGCTGCGCGTCTTCGGCTCGTATCGCGCAGACCACGAGCCGGAGCTTCTAAGCTCGGCCGCGTGACGGTCGTCCTCTGCGACGTCGGGCCGCGAGACGGCCTCCAGAACGAGCCGGAGACGCTCGCACCCGCTCTCCGCGGAGAGCTCGCGACACGCCTCGCGGCGACCGGCCTGCCCAGGGTCGAGGCGGCGAGCTTCGTCCGCGACGACCTCGTGCCCCAGATGGCCGGCGCCGAAGAGGTCGTGGCGGCGCTCGGCGAGTCCGACGGCGTCGTCTTCGCCGGGCTCGTCCTCAACGAGAGAGGCTACGAGCGGTTGCGGGAAACGGCGCTCCGCGAGGTGCACGTCTCGTTCGCCGCGAGCGAGACGTTCCAGCAGCGCAACGCGGGCGGCTCCGTCGAGCAAGGAACGGCGGGCGCAGCCGGCGTCGTCGGAGCGGCTCATGCGGACGGGCGCCGGGCGTCGGTGACGATCTCCACTGCCTTCGGCTGCCCGTTCGAGGGCGAGGTCGATCCCGGTCGCGTGCTCGAGCTCGCTGCGCGCATGGCCGAGGCCGGCGCGGACGAGATCCTGCTCGCCGACACGATCGGCGTCGCGGTGCCGACTCAGGTGAGCGAGCTCGTCTCGGACGTGCGGACGGCCGGTCCCCTTGTCGGGGTGCATCTCCACGACACGCGCAATACGGCGATCGCCTGCGCATGGGCCGCGGTCGAGGCCGGCGCCGTCATCCTCGACGGCTCGATCGGCGGCATCGGCGGTTGTCCCTTCGCGCCGCGCTCCAGCGGCAACGTCGCGACGGAGGATCTCGTCTACCTGCTCGAGCGCGAGGGCGTCGGCACCGGCGTCGACCTCGACGGGCTCATCCGCGTGGCCGAGTGGCTCGAGGGCGTGCTCGGCCGGCCGCTGCCCGGGCGCGTCTACCGAGCCGGTGGCTTTCCCGCCTGATCAGGCCGCTTCGGCGGCCGCGGCGTGCTGCTCGAGCGACGGCAGGTACTGGCGCCACGTCTCCGGAACGCGCGCCGCCGCGAGCCGGATGAACAGCACCGGCGCCGGGGCGCGCGGTTGGCGAGGGAGGGACATCGCCGCCTCTTCGAGCGTCCGGTCTCCCTTGCGGAGGTTGCACGGCGCGCACGCGGTGACGACGTTCTCCCACACCGAGTCGCCGCCGCGCGAGCGCGGCACGACGTGGTCGAGCGTCAACCGGCCGCCCGACGTCCCGCAGTAGACGCAACGCCAGCCGTCGCGCGCGAACAGCGCCCGACGCGAGATCCGCCGCTTGACCGCTTGCGGCACGCGGACGTACTGCAGCAGCCGGATCACGTGCGGCCAGACGAACGCTCCGGCGGCCGAGCGAAGAGGGCGGTCGTGGCTCTCGACGATCTCCGCCTTCCCCTTCCAGACGAGGACGTGCGCCCGGCGGACCGAGCACACGTTGAGCGGCTCGTAGCTTGCGTTCAGGACGAGGACCTGGTGCACGCGCGGTCAGCGTACCAGCGTCGCTGTGGACAACGCGTCACGGTTTCGTGCGGGTGGCCGTCACGTGACGGGCACCCGGGTCAGCGAGCCATCGCCCGCTCGACCGCCTGCTGCTCCTCCGGCGAGAGCGCGACCGACGCCTTGCCCCGGTCGAGGTCCTTCACGTAGATCCGCGCGTAGTCGCGCCCCTGGATCGCGGTGACGACGGTGCCCGTCCGCGTGGAGTCGAGGAAGGCGAACGACGCCGACTGCTGGCCGCCCGTGTCCTCGTAGGCGTCGTAGCGCACGACCGACGTGTTCATCACGGCGCCGTCCATCCGGCGATCGACGCGGGAGAGCCCGGCCGCCACCTCGCCGACCGCGTTGTGCAGATCGTCGATCCTGCCCTGGAGCGAGACCGCGAAGTCGACGAGGTCGCGCTGCTCGCCGCCCAGGAGCGCCGTCTGGGCCGCCCGGAGTCGAGTGAGACGCCTCCATGCCGTCACGCCGAGGAGGAGCGACGCGACGGCCACGGCGCCCGCAGCGATCGCGACGACGAGCGCGGCGCTCATCGAAGGCTCAGGCCAGCGAGACGATGATCGGGTACTGAGCGCTGTTGTTGGAGATGTTCGTCTCGCCCTTCACGGGCTTCACGTCCACCTTGACCGAGGTCTTGCTACCGATCGGAATCGTCGGGAAGTCCTTGAACGTGACGGTCTTGGTCTCACCCGGGTCGATCACGGGAATCGTCGCCGTCTTCACGATCGAGGTCGGCGAGGCCGGGATCGTCAGCGTCACCTGGATCTGCACCTCCTGCGACGAGCCGCCGTCGTGCACGGCGGCGACGAACGCGAGATCCGTCGACGACTTGATCGTCGTCTCGGCCGAGCCGAGCACCTGACCGGACGGCTCGACCTTCACGTCGACGAGGTTCGTGCCGTGCAGCCCGCTCGGCGTCCCACCCGTCGACGCGCCGTGGACGCGCTGCGAGACGAGCGTCAGCGAGCGAGCGGTGAAGAGGTCGGGGTTCGTGACGAAGACGGAGCTCGGGACGAGCACGCCCGACACGCTCCGCGTCTTGAGCTCCTCCTCCGCCGGCGCCTTGAAGAGGTCGCTCCAGATCACGTCGCTCGCGAGCAGGCGCTGCGCCTGGGCGGCGAGCAGTGTTCCCGCGGCGACCGCGTTGCTCGACGCAGCCGTCGCCTGGAACGCCCTGCGCAGTCCCTGCATGCCGCTCACCCGGAACTGGAGCGCCTCGACCGCGTGCTCGTGCTCGGCCAGGACGGGCCCGGGCGGATGGAGCTTCTCCGCCTGGGCGACGTTCTGCTGTTCCTGCTGGACGAGGCCGGCGAGGCCCGACACCACGTCCGACTGCTTCTTGCCGGGGGTCGTGAGGAGGGTCGCGAGCTCGCCGCCGACGTTCGCCGACGCGGCCCCGACCGTTCCGATCGAGTGCATGTAGGACTGATACGCGCCCCGCTGGTGGTCGTTCGAGCACCCCTGCGCCCAGAGGACGAGGAGCACGACGAGCAGGATCGCGAATGCGATCAGGCCGACGAGACGGACGAGCGGCGTCAAGCCCGAGCCGCGCAGCGACGGCCTTCTGATGCCGCCGCCCCGACCCCCGGCACCGCCCCGTCCGCCGGGCCGCCGCTCGGGCGCGCGAGGGTCGCGCGTCTGCGTCTCACGGGTCTCGCCCTCGTCGAAGAAGTCGAAGTCGAGGATGTCGTCGTCGTGCGTGCTCATGCGGCGCCCTCACTCTGAGGTGCAGGCACTTTACGGCAAGCGCCTGTCGGCTGTTGCGGGGCCGGAGGACGTTCCGCCGCAGCGGCGAAGAGACGCTGACCGTGTCGTCGACCGCATTCGCCCTCCCGCAACGGGAGCTCGTTCTCGACCGGTACAGGCCGCTTCGGCCGCTGGGACACGGCGGGTCGGGATCCGTGTGGCTCGCCCGGGACGAGCGGACGGGCCTCGACGTCGCGCTGAAGATCGTTCCCCGGGAGGGGAAGCGCGCGCCACGAGCAGCACGCGAGGTGGAGGCCGCCTCTCGCCTGCGCCACGAGCGCTGCGTCCGCTCCTACGACTTCGGCGGCGACGACGGCCATGTCTACATCGCCTACGAGTACGTCCCCGGGCGAACGCTGCGCGACGCCCTGCGCAACGGCGCCGTCACCGACAGGGACGCGGTCGAGATCGCCGCCCAGGTCCTGGACGGACTCGCGCACGCGCACGCCCGCGGGATCGTCCACCGCGACGTCAAGCCGTCGAACGTGCTCGTCGAGGACGATCGGCGCATCTCGATCAAGCTGCTCGACTTCGGGCTCGCGCAGTTCGACGAGGCCGACACGCTCACCGCCGTCGGGGACGTCCCGGGAACGCTCGCCTACATCTCTCCCGAGCGGCTCCACGGCGCCGAGGCGAGCGCCGCGAGCGACATCTGGTCGGTCGGCGTCATGCTCTGGGAGGCCCTGGCGAGCCAGCATCCGTTCTGGGGCGTGCCGTTGCCGCAAGTGGCCGCGACCATCGAGGCGGGCGCACCTCCCCTGGCGCACGAGCGCCCCGACCTGTCCAAGCGGCTGCTCGCCGTCATCGAGAGCGCGCTGGAGGTGGAGCCCTCCCGCCGCCCGCGCGCCGCGGTCCTCGCCGCCGAGCTGCGCGAGGCGCTGAACGCGCCTCGCCGCGAGAAGCGCCCACGCCAGGCGACGCCGCGACGCCGACCGCGGCTTCGACTCCGCCCGAAGCCCGAGGCCGTTCCGGTTGCGCTCGAGGCGCGCGTGCTCCCGGCCGCGCTCGCCGCCGTCACCGCGGGGATCGGCGGCTCGCTGCTGCCGTTCTGGACACCCGGCCTGCTCGCGCTGCTCGTGATCGGCGCCGCCCTCGCGACGGTGTGGATACCGCGGCTCGGTCTGGGTCTCGCGCTCCTCGCTCCCCTGTTCCCGATCGGGAACCTGTCGGCCGGTGCCGCCACCGCCTACGGCGTCGCGGCGCTCGCCCTGCTCGTGCTCGGCTGGCGCGATGCGCGCGCCGGCCTCGCTTTCGTCGCGGCGTCGTTCCTCGTCCCCTTCGGCGGCGTCGCGCTCGTCCCGCTCGCAGTCCAGCCGGCTCGGGGAGTCCTTCGGCGCGCGATCCACGCGGCGCTCGCCGTGTTCACAGCGGCGCTCGTCGTCGGGCTGCGGGGCGGCGACCTTCCGCTCACCCGCTCACACGTCGGCGATCTCGGGATCACCGGCTCCGACCACGCCGGCACCGTCGCGCAGGCGCTGCTGACGACGCTCCGCGACAACCAGGCGATCGTCTCGACGGCCGTCGTGGTCGCGCTCTCGGCCGCATCCCTTCCGTTCGCCCGGCGCCGCGGCCGACTCGGAGTCGCGTGCCTCTGCCTCGGACAGGCCGCGTCCGTCCTCCTTGCGGCGCGGTCGCTGGCCCCGACGCCGATCGTGCTCGGCTCGTGGCTGCTCTGCGGCCTGCTCGTCCTCCGGACCGGCCGCACTCCAGAACAGCAAGCGGTGCCGGTTACACCTGCTGGCTAAACTCGGCGCGGAGTAGGCCCCGCCCCCCGCCATGAGCGTCCTACGGAGCATCGAAAGCAAGATCGAAGGCCTCTTCGAGGGTGTGTTCGGACGGGCGTTCCGGACGCACGTCCAGCCGGTCGAGCTCGCACGCAAGCTCGCGAAGGAGATGGACGAGCACCGTTCCGTCTCGGTGTCTCGGGTCTACGTGCCGAACGAGTACACCGTCTATCTCTCGCCTGGTGACCGCGAGCAGTTCTCGTCGTACGAGGGCTCGCTCGTCGGCGAGCTCCAGGAGTACCTCTCCGAGCACGCGCGCCGGGAGGGCTATGCGCTGCTCACGCCGCCACGCGTGCTGTTGGAGACGGACGACGATCTCGCGATCGGCGAGTTCGGGATCGCGACCGCGGTCTCCCAGCCGGCTGCCGGAGCTCCTGTCATTCCGACGCCCCCGCTCGCCCCGCCGGCGCCGGCGCTGCCCGTCGCGCCGTCCGTCGAGCCCTCCGTGACGATGGTCTACAAGGCCCGCGAGCCCGCCGCAGACGAGGCGGAGGCGGAGCCGCCGCCGGTCGAGCGCGAGGTGGTCTCCCTCACGGTCGACGGCCGCGTGCACCCGATCACGTCCCGAACCGTCGTGATCGGCCGCTCGCGCGAATGCGACGTGAGGCTGGCCGACTCGAACGTCTCGCGCCGCCACGCCGAGCTCCGACAGGACGGCGCCACCTACTGGCTGATCGACCTCGGCTCGACGAACGGCACCGAGCTGAACGGCAAGCGCGTCGAGCGCGAGAAGCTCGCAGACGGCGACACGATCACGCTCGGCTCCAGCGAGCTCGTCTTCAGCCGCTCGCTGCCGTGACCGGCTCGGTCGCGGTCGACACCGCGCTCCTCGCGCTCAAGATCGGCTTCCTCGTGCTCCTCTATCTCTTCATCTGGATGATCGTGCGCAGCGCGACGCGCGACGTGCGCACCGCACCGCAGGAGAGCATCGTGATCGGCGCCGCCCAGGCCGCCGAGCTGCGGGCGCAGCAGCTGAAGGAGCTCCCGCCCGCTCGGCTCACGGTCGTCGAGAGCCCGGCGCTCGCGACAGGGAGGCTGCTGGTGCTCCGCGAGCCGCTCACGGTCGGGCGGGCGCCCGAGTGCGGCCTGAAGCTGGAGCGGGACGAGTTCGTCTCGAGCCGGCACGCCCGCCTGACTCCGTCCGAGGCAGGCCTGTTCGTCGAGGACCTCTCGTCGACGAACGGCACGTTCGTGAACGACGCCCAGGTGACGACGTCGCGCCTCCTCCAGGCGGGCGACGTGATCACGATCGGCGAGACGAAGCTGAGGGTGGAAGCGTGAGGATCGGTCGCTCGGCAACGGTGTCCGACACCGGGCGGAGGCGCCTCCACAACGAGGACGCGTTCGTCTGCCAGCCGCCGCTGTTCGCGATCGCCGACGGCATGGGCGGTGCGCAGGCGGGAGAGATCGCATCCCGGCTCGCGACGAACGCGCTCGAGCAGCACGGCGGAGCCACGGGCGAGGATGCCGTCGCCCACCTCGTCCAGGCCGCGAACGCGAGCGTCTACCGCCACGCGGCCGCCGACCCGGCAGCCGCGGGAATGGGCACGACGACGACGGTGCTGCTCGTCGACGCGGCCGCCGGGACCATCGCCGTCGGCCACGTCGGCGACTCGCGCGCCTACAGGATCCGCGGCGAGCAGCTCGAGCAGCTGACGCGCGACCACTCGCTCGTGCAGGAGCTCGTCGACAGCGGCCGGCTCACACCGGACGAGGCGATCGGCCACCCTCACCGCTCGGTGATCACCCGCGCGGTCGGCACCGAGCCGAGCGTCGACGTCGACACGTTCACGGTCGAGCTCGCGGTCGGCGATCTCTACCTCCTCTGCTCCGACGGCCTGACGGACATGGTCGGCGACGACGTGATCCTCGCTCGCGCGCTCGCAGCCGGTCGCGAGCCGGAGGTCGTCGCGCGGGCGCTCGTCGACGAGGCGAACCGGGCCGGCGGCGACGACAACATCACGGTGATCGCCTTCGAGATCGAAGCCGGCGAGCCGCCGGCGGCACCCGAGGCGCCACCCGTGCTCGCGCCCGACGCGCCGACCGCGGAGAACGCGGCTGCGGAGCAGCCGACCGGGCAGACGGCCGCGGCAGGACGCGTCCGGAGGCACGGCGCCGGTGCCGGCGGGCGCGCCTTCGCGCTCGCGGCGATCGTGCTCGCGCTCGCCGCCGCCGCGCTGCTGATCTGGTGGAGCCTCGGCAGGTGAGCTCGAGGAACCGCGAGCTCGCGAACCTCGTCCTCGTCGCGATCGTCGGCGGCGCGGCGTACGCGAGCGCCTGGATCGGCCGGCACGACCTCGTCTCGGCACGGGCCGCCATCGGCGTCGCGATCGTCGCGTTCGTCTACCTCGCCGCACACGTCGTGACGCGCTTCACCGCACCGCTCGCGGATCCCACGCTTCTCCCGCTCGCCGCGCTCCTCACGGCGATGGGCCTGACGATCAACTACCGGCTCGATCCGGCGGACGGGCGCCGTCAGGCGATCTGGGTCGCGATCGGCGTCGTCGTCCTTGCCGCGACCCTCGTCCTGCTGCGCTTCGACTACCGCGTGCTCGAGCAGTACAAGTACCTGTTCGGGATCTCGGCGATCGTGCTGCTCCTGCTGCCGTCCGTGCCCCATCTCGGCCAGCGGGTCAACGGCGTCAGGCTCTGGATCCGCGTCGGCAGCTACCAGTTCCAGCCCGGCGAGCTGGCGAAGCTCTTCCTCGTCCTCTTCCTCGCGGGCTACCTCCGCGACAAGCGGGAGGCGCTCGCGCAGGGCCGGCTCAAGGACTTCGGACCGCTGCTCGCGATCTGGGGCGCCGCCATGCTCGTGATCGTCGAGACGAACGATCTCGGCAGCGCGCTCCTCAACTTCGGGATCTTCGTCGCCATGCTCTACGTCGCGACGGACCGGCTCTCGTACGTCGTGGCCGGGCTCGTGCTCTTCCTCGGCGGTGCGGCCGTCCTCTACAAGGCCCTCGCGCGCGTCCAGGAGCGGGTGACGATCTGGCTCCACCCGTGGACGAACGTGAAGGTCTACTGCCCGATCAACGGGACGTTCGACTACCGGCAGAACTGCCAGTCGTACCAGCTCGTGAAGAGCCTCTACTCGATCGCGAACGGGGGCTACGGCGGCACGGGGATCTCCCGCGGGACGTTCACCACGGTCGACGGGACGCAGCTGATCCCGTACCTGAACACCGACTTCGTCTACTCGGCGCTCGCACAGGAGCTCGGGCTGATCGGCGCCGCCGCGCTCCTCCTCGTCTTCATGGTCTTCGTCGCGCGGGGAATGCGGATCGCGCTGATCGCCCAGGACGGCTTCTCGAAGCTGCTCGTGGCCGGCCTGACGTTCGGGCTCGCGCTGCAGACGTTCATCATCGTCGGCGGCGTCCTGCGCGTCGTGCCGCTCACCGGGATCACGCTGCCGTTCGTCTCCTACGGCGGTTCGAGCATCCTCGCCAACTTCGTCTCGCTCGCGCTGCTCCTCCTGGTCTCGCAGCGTGCTCAGGCAGCGGCCAGGGCGGGATGAACAGGCAGATCATCAGGCTTTCGGGCATCGCGATGCTGCTGCTCGCGGTACTGGTCGGCGCGACGACCTACTGGCAGACCTGGGCGAAGGGCGCGCTCGCGGAGCGCCAGGACAACGCGATCCAGCGGGTCGCGCAGTTCACGATCGAGCGCGGCGCGATCCGCGCCGACGGGAAGCTCCTCGCCGCGAATCGCACGCAGGAGCTCGACGGGCGCACGCTCTACTTCCGCCGCTACCCGCACGGGCCGCTCACGGCCCACGTCGTCGGCTACTCGACGGCGTCGCGGGCGCGCACCGGCCTCGAGAGCTCCCTGAACGACTTCCTGACCGCGTCGAACGAACGCCTGTCGACGATCGTCGACAACTCGCTCGACCAGTTGCGCGGCCGGCCGATCGAGGGGAACAACGTCCAGCTCACGCTCGACCTGAACGCACAGCAGGTCGCACTCGACGCGCTCGGCACGAAGTGCGGGGCGGTGGTCGCGCTCGACCCGCGAACCGGCGCCGTGAAGGTGCTCGTCTCGGCTCCGAGCTTCGATCCGAACCTCGTCGAGAAGGACTACGCCGCGATCGGCAAGATCACCGCCGACTGCTCGCCCGCCGCACCGCTGATCGACCGGGCGACTGCCGGTCTCTACCCACCGGGTTCGACGTTCAAGGTCGTCACCGCGGCCGCCGCGCTCGAGTCGAAGAAGTTCACGCCGGACTCGGTCTTCGAGGATCCCGGCTACTGCGTCGAGTACGGCAAGCAGGTGCACAACTTCGCCGACCAGAACGGCCCGGAGGTGTTCGGCCGGATCATCCTCTCCGACGGGTTCATCCACTCCGTCAACTCGGTGTTCTGCAACATCGGCAAGGCGCTCGGCGCGAAGGTGATCCTGAACCAGGCGAAGCGCTTCGGCTTCTACTCGACCCCGCCGCTCGAGACGCCGTCCGAC
>Ga0187780_10003384_pt1 | contig 12047 bp, 11 predicted proteins | sample 1015_Q2_SP10_20__FD_132429 | JGI IMG/M metagenome (GOLD analysis project Ga0187780, IMG submission 132429) | Tropical peat soil microbial communities from peatlands in Department of Meta, Colombia - 1015_Q2_SP10_20_MG | ecosystem: Environmental > Terrestrial > Soil > Wetlands > Peat | place...
GAGACATGATGCGCGAACCTGTGGGGAGCTTCCGCGTCGACATCGAGGTCGAGAACCCGTCGCGTCGGGGAGAGCGGCGCACCATCCGGTCCGTGCTGGTGGATACGGGAGCGGAATTGTCCTGGGTTCCCGCCCAGGTCCTGGAGTCTCTGGGCGTCGAGCGGTTGGAGCGGCGCCGCTTTCGCCACGCCGATGGCTCCGTCTTGGAGCGCTGGATCGGCCCCGCGTTTCTTCATGTCGCCGGAAACCGGACCACGGACGACGTCATCTTCGGCGAGTCCGCGGACCTGGTACTGCTCGGCGCCCGGAGTCTCGAGGGGCTCAATTTCCGCGTTGAGCCCGTGACCAAACGGCTCGTGGATGCCGGGCCGATGCCCGCGGCGTAACGCAACGGCAAGGCAACTCGCACCGGTCGCACGCGGTGGGTAACTTCCCTGCTCACCTCGGGAGGACGTCCCATGCCCCAGCACACGAAGGACCATCACGCGCCGCCGTCGTCACGCCCCGCGACCGAAACCCGGTTTGAGGCGCCGCGCCTGTACCCGACGAAGAACGACCTGTCCCAGGCGTCGCGCAGCGATGCGGTGCGCCTCCTCAACCAGCGCCTCGCGGAAGCGATCGACCTGCAGGCGCAGTGCAAACAAGCTCATTGGAATGTGAAGGGCCCATCCTTCATCGCCCTGCACGAGCTGTTCGACGAGATCTACGCCGCCGTCGCCGAGTACGTGGACCTGCTCGCCGAGCGCGTCGTGCAGCTCGGCGGAATCGCCGAGGGCACGGTCGAAGTCGCGGCGGGCCGCTCGAGCTTACCCGATTATCCCCTCGGCCTGGCGACGGGGGGCGAGCACGTGGCCGCGCTCTCGGACGCCCTCGCGGCGTTCGGACGGGCGGTCCGGGTCGGCATTGACGAGATGACCGACCTCCAAGACGCGGACAGCGCGGACATCCTGACCGAAATCTCCCGCGGCATCGACAAGTGGCTCTGGTTCGTCGAAGCCCACCAGCAATCGGCCTGACCCATGGCGACGGGCGACGAGCGGCGCGCCGCGGCGGAGGTGACGGCGCGATTGCAGCGTCGCGGCGTCTCCGTCACGGGCGCCGACGATGCGGAAGGCCTCGACGACCTGCTCACGGCGGTCGAGCGGTTCGAAGCCGCGGTCGAAGCGCACGGTGGAGATCTGATGGTGGACGATCTCAAGAGCGCGGCCCCCGACGACCCGCACTTCGTCCTGCCGCGCCGCAAGCATGACGAGGCGATCCGGGCGTACATCGCCCGGATCGATGCCGCGACCACCCACCTGCGGCGCCACCAGCGACGCGCGGACTGATCTGACGCCGTGACGGGCGTCCTCGGGATCCATCACGTCACGGCGATCGCGAGCGATCCCCAGCGCAATCTCGATTTCTACGCGGGAGTGCTCGGCCTGCGTCTCGTCAAGCGCACCGTGAACTTCGACGACCCCGAGACCTATCACTTCTACTTCGGTGACGGCGTCGGCACCCCCGGCAGCATCATGACGTTCTTCCCCTGGCCGGGCGCGCGACGCGGTCGCCAGGGGGCGGGCCAGGTGGCCGTGACCGCCTTCGCCATCCGGCCGCGCGCCATCGGATTCTGGCTCGAACGGCTCGTGCATCACGGGGTCACGCACGAGCGACCGATCAAACGTGGCGCCGGTGCCGACGCCGAGCAGGTGATTTCGCTCAAGGATCCCGACGGACTGATCCTCGAGCTGGTCGCGCACCACGGCGCCGAGGCGCGGCCGGCGTGGGACGCGGCCCCCGGTATCTCCCGCGACGATGCGATTCACGGTTTCCACAGCGTCACCCTCTGGGTGGATGCGGGGGACGAGACCGAGCGCGTGCTCGTGGAGACGTTGGGGTTTCGTAAGGTGCACGAGGGCGAGAGCACGCGTCGCTACGTGGCAGGGGACGGCGGGCCCGGCCGCATCGTCGACCTGCGCGCGATCGGGGGATTCCCGGGCGGGGCGGGGGGCGCGGGCACGGTGCACCACGTGGCGTGGCGGGTGGCGCACGACTCCGCGCAGCTCGAGTTGCGCGAGCGGGTCGTCGCCGCGGGCTTGAACGCCACCCCCGTCATCGACCGCAACTACTTCCATTCCGTCTACTTCCGCGAGCCGGGCGGCGTGCTCTTCGAACTCGCCACCGATCCGCCGGGCTTCGCGATCGACGAGCCGGTCGAGCATCTCGGTGAGCGTCTTCAGCTGCCGCCGCAGTACGAGCCGCTCCGTGCCGACATCGAGGCGGTGCTGCCTCCCATTCATCTGCCCGCGGCGTCGGCCGCGGCGACGGTGTTCGCCACCGCTTCGGGCCCGGAGGATGTGAGCGGGGACGCGCTCGGCTTCGCGCACCGCTACCTCCCGCCCAGCGCCGGCGCGGAGCTGGCGAGCAGTACGACGTTGCTGTTGCTGCACGGCACCGGGGGTGACGAGGAAGACCTGATCCCGCTCGGGCGCAAGCTGCTTCCGGGCGCCGGCGTGCTGAGCCCGCGGGGGAAGGTGCTCGAGCGGGGCGCGCCCCGCTTCTTTCGGCGGATCGCCGAGGGCGTCTTCGATCAGGAGGACCTGGCCCGGCGCACCGACGAGCTGGCGGACTTCATCGTATCGGCCACGCAGACCTATCGGCTCGATCCTGGCAGGATCATCGCGGTCGGGTTCTCGAACGGTGCCAACATCGCGGCGAGCCTGCTGCTCCGTCGCCCGGGGGTGCTGCGCGGGGCCGTGCTGTTGAGCCCGATCGCGCCGTTCGAGCCGGCGGGGTCTCCGAATCTCACCGGCACCGCGATCTTCATCGGGGCCGGCCGGTCGGACGCTATCGCGCCGCCGGCGCAGGCCGAGCGTCTCGCGGAGATCTTTCGTTCCGCGGGCGCGCATACGACGCTGCACTGGGAGCCAGGCGGACACATGGTGACGCAGAGCGAGGTCGAGGCCGCGCGACGGTGGATCGCACAGCAGGCGTAGCCCACGTGGCAGAGCGGGACCCGGGCCTGCCGCCGCTCCTCCTCGCGTTCACCGTGACGACGGGGATGATCGACGCCGTCAGCGTGCTCGGGCTGGGTCGCGTGTTCACGGCGAACATGACCGGGAACATCGTCTTCCTCGGGTTCGCGCTCGCCGGTGTCGCAGAATTTTCCGCGCGCCGCTCGCTCGCGGCCCTGGGAACATTCATCGTCGGCGCGGTGGTAGGAGGGTCGCTCGGTGTGCGGCTCGATGCGAACCGGCGGCGCTGGCTGCTCGTGGTGGCGGTGATCGAGGCGGCGATCCTCTCAGCGGCCGCGCTCGCGGCGGGGGGCTACGACAGCGCGCGCCTCGCCCCGGTCGAGCGTCTGTCCGCGCTGATCGGCCTCACCGCGTTCGCGATGGGGATCCGGAACGCCACCGCGCGCCGGCTCGCGGTTCCCGATCTGACGACCACCGTTCTGACCCTCACGTTGACGGGACTCGGCGCGGATTCGTCGCTCGCGGGCGGAACGAATCCGCGGTGGCGGCGCCGGGTGGCGTCGGTGGCCGCCATGCTGCTCGGCGCCATCATCGGCGCCTTCCTCGTCAGGTCGGTCGGCCTCGTGTGGCCGCTCGCCCTGATCGGCGCGATCACGCTGGTCGCGACCCTCGCCTACGTGCTCGGGCCAAGCGCCGCCCGGTCGTAACGCCCGCTCACCCCTCCGTGGGCATGTGCAGGTACATCGACTGCACGCCGACCCGCCCCGGCCCGGTGAAGCGGTTCCAGACGAGCTGTCCCGTCCCCGCAAAGAGCCCCGCCGCGAGCTTCTGGAAGCGGGCGTTCATCTGCACCGAGCGGTCCTTATAGACCCACCCTCCCGGCTCGATGTCGATCTCCTCGCCCGGCCCGAGCGTCACCTCGAAAACGTTCCCGTACCCGTGCAGCCACACGATCCCTTCGTGATGGCGGCAGTGAAACGTGTCGATGAAGAACCCGGTCCCGCCGAACAGGATGTTGGCGACGCCTTTCACGCGGTTGAAGCTGTAGTCGACATTCTCCGTGGCGGCGAGAAACTGGTGCTCGCGCACGTCGAGCTCCTGCCCCGCCTTGAGGTGCATGCCGAACACGTGCCCGGCGCCATCGCGGCTGAAGGCGATGTGCCCCGCGTTCTCGGTCTGGGTCATGAAGATCGGCATCCCCGAGATGACGCGCTTGAAGGCGCCCTGCAGGGGCTTGATGCCGATTTCGACTCCAGAATGCTTCCACAGGAGGATGTGATGCTCGAAGTACACGTTGACGGCGTGCAGCTCGACGTGCAGGACGGGCACGAGCTCGCCTTCGACGTGATAGGTCACGCCCGCGTACGTCTCGTCCCGCGCGGCGGTCGGTAACAGCACCGGTACGGCCATGCAGCCTCCTCGAGGTGGGGGATCGCGCGCCCCAGGATAGATTGCTCGGGGAGTCACGGCAATGGTCCCTCGGAAGGGAAGGAGCGAGGATGGAGCAGAAGAGCTTCCTCATGCCCGCGCGGAAGCGGATCGCGCTCATCGCGCACGACAACCAGAAGACCGATCTCCTGGAGTGGGCCCGCTACAACCGCGACACCCTGCGCCAGCACGATCTGTTCGCCACGGGAACGACGGGGGGCCTGTTGAGCGCCGAGCTGGGCTTGCAGATCACGCGGTTCCTGAGCGGCCCGCTCGGCGGCGATCAGCAGGTCGGCGCGGCCATCGTCGAGGGCCGGATCGACTTCGCCATCTTCTTCTGGGATCCGCTCGAGCCCCATCCTCACGACGTGGACGTGAAGGCGCTGCTGCGGATCGCGGCGGTTTACAACATTCCCATCGCCTGCAATCGCTCGAGTGCCGACTTCATGCTCTCGTCGCCCCTGATGGGGCGCGAGTATCCCCGGCTCGTGAACGCGTACGAGAGCCGGTTCCGGGTGAGCGATTGATGGGATTCTTCAGGCAGAGTTCACGCCGGCTCCATGGGTGAAGGGCGTTCTTCAGTGTGGACCATCATTCTGGAGAGGTACCCATGGCCGCCTTTACGCATCTCAACGAATCGAGCCTCGATCGCGCGCTGCGGATCGTGTTCGGAATCATCCTCCTGTTCTTTGGCTGGGGGATCGTCGTGGGCATGTTGGGCTTGATCGTCAAGCTCATCGGGATCGTGCTGCTGGTGACGGGCGCAATCGGTTGGTGCCCCGCGTACGCGTTGCTCGGGATTTCAACCCGGCATCCGACGCCGCCCGCCGCGCCCGCAGGCTCAGCGCACTGAGTCAGCGCTTGGCTGTCGGCGGGGTGGCGTTCGGTAGCTGGCCGTTCGGCGTGAGCTGATTGACGATCGCCGGGAGAATGCCTGCGAGCTTCTGGCTAAGGGCATTCGGATCGAGATTCAGGCGCGCGGCAATGGCCTTCACCTTGTCATTGCCGAGCGCCTGCTGGATTTGCTCGGCGGTGATCGTCTTGTTCGGCCCGTTGCTCACCCACGATTGCACGATTTGGCCGAGACCAGCGTTCTGAAATTGCTGCACGAGACCGGAGAGCCCGCCGGGTCCCGTGTGCACGAGGTTCATCACTTCCTGCTGCAGCCCCGCATGATCGCCGGCGTACTGCTGCACCGCCGACATCGCCTCCTGCTTCAGCGCGTCGAGAAGTCCCATCGGTTCCCCCCGGAAGGTGTTCAGCCGGTAACCTACTGTCTGTCGGGTCAACCGCCAGCAATCGCCTTCGCGCCCACCATCACGGCGCACATCCCGCCCCGCTGCGCCACGTTCACCACTGCGTCCTGAGACGCGCGCGCCACGAGCCCGACGCCGTAGCGGGTGGGCGCGAAGCCCATCACGACGTTGAACGGGTCCACCCGGAGCGCGCCCGACTGGTCGAGCACGTGAAACGACTTGACCGGCATCGGCGCCGCCTGTTGCACCACCCACCGTTCCTCGTCCGCCAACGCCCGATCCAGCGCGCGGTCCCATTCGCCCTGGACGGCCGTCCGCCCGACGACGACCCCCTCGCCTCCATACGCCCGATTCGGCTTGAGGACGAGCGCCTCGCGCGCTCGCCGCGCGTACTCGAGCAGGTCCACCTGGCTCCCGCTGGGGGAGGAGGTGCGGCGATCCGAGACGACCCGCGTCCACAGGACGTGGCGCCGCACGATCTGGCGCTCTTCCACCGTCAAGAACCGCTCGGCCAGCTCCGGGTCGGTGAATACCTCGAAGCAGCTCTTCTGATCGAGCTCCGCGCTGATCGATGAGACCACGCGGTTCTGCCGCAGCAACGCGCGCATCGGCGCGACGTCGACGCCCTCCGCCTGCAGATCCATGAGATCGAGTACGCTCGCGTCCCGGTACGCGAGATCCACGCGTGTGTCGCCGTAGTACACGTCATCGCCCACCAATCGCAGCTCGCTCGCGTCGGCGTGCAGCACCGACATGCCGTACTCGTCACGGTAGTAAGCGGCGACGGCGTCGGGCTCGTCCGGCCCGTCCTCTGCGTACTTGGGGTCGACGAGCACGATCTGGCTCTGGCGCGGCCCAATCGTCTGCAGGTGCTCGAGCATCTCCTGCAGCAGCAGCTCCCGGAGGTCGGGTGTGAACTGGAGCCTGATGCTCGGGTCCTGGGCTAGAAGCGCGGGCACGACGAGCTCCGCGAGAATCACCATCGCCGTCGGCCCCATGTGCAGCCCGCCGATCCCGCTCAAATTCGGCTCGAGAAACTTGATCGAGTCCTGCCACTGCGCCGTCGCGTAGTCCACCACGGCGTCGAGGCGGCCGAACACGGGATTCGCCTCCCGGTGGCGTGGCGTCCAGCACTCGCGCAGCCACTCCTCTTCGGTCGGCGTCAGCTGAAGAATCTCCCGCACCCGCGGGACCTCGAAATAGAGGTCGGGGAGCCGCTTGAGGCAGTTGAGGAGCGTCGCCGAGATGTAATGCGAATAGCCGAGCTGGTCGGGACGGAGCGTGACGGGGCAGGGGAGCAGACGGACCGTTTCGTGGATGCCGTCACGCTGATAGGCGAGGTGCCGCTGCTTCGCCGCACGCTCGATCGCGCGGATCAACGCTACCATGTCGCCCGCGGGCACGCGATCGAGGGCGCGCTGCACGCGGTTCGCCAGCCGCTGCCCCCCGAGACCGACTTCTTCCGCGGGCGTAAGCATGCCCCTACCAGCCGTGGTGGCGCGCGAGTGAGGAAGCCATCTTTGGGGGCGTATTATACGACCGCGACTGACCGGAGCAAACTTTCGAGGCCGTGACCCGACCGTGAAGCCGGAGCAAGCCTACACAGAGCTGGTGCGCCTCTCCCGCGAGGAGTCCCTGCTGTCCTCCTGTCTCGACCTGCTCGAATGGGACGAAGAGGTCAGCATGCCGCGGGGCGGCGTCGAGCATCGCGCCGAGCAGATGGCGCTACTCGCGGGGCTGGTCCACGATCGGGGCACCGATCCGCGCTACGAAGAGCTGCTCAGTACCGTGGAGGCGTCGTCCCTGGTCAGCGACGGCGACAGCCCGGAGGCGGTCAACGTCCGGGAGTTGCGCCGCGGTTTCGATCGCGAGCGCCGCATGCCCAGGCGACTGGTCGAAGAATCTGCCCGCGTCACGGCGCGGGCGTCGCAAGCCTGGGCCGACGCCCGCGACCGCAACGACTTCAAGACCTTCGCCCCGTGGCTCGATCGGGTCTTTGCCGTGGCGCGCGAAGAAGCCGATGCGGTCGGCTACATCGGCGAGCGGTACCAGGCCTTCCTCGACGACCATGAGCCGGGCATGACCGTTCCCGAGCTCGAGGCCCTGTTCGCGCGGCTCGAAGCGGCACTGGTGCCCCTCGTGAACGCGGTGCGCGTCGCGCGCCCACCGGTCGCCCAGGACGTGCTGGCCCGCGAGTTTCCGCTCGATCGCCAGCAATCCCTGGCCCGCGAGGTCGCCGGGGCACTCGGCTTCGACCTCGAGGGCGGGCGCCTCGACACGGGCCAGCACCCGTTTTGCACGGTCATCGGCCCCGGCGACCTGCGTATCGCGCTGCGCTATTACGCGCGCGACTTCGCGCGCGGATTCTTCGCTCTGCTGCACGAGACCGGACACGCCCTGTACGATCAGGGACTCGACCCGGCTCACTATGGGACGCCGATGGGCGACGCGGCCTCGCCCGCTCTGCACGAGTCGCAATCGCGCATGTGGGAGAATCTCGTGGGACGGAGTCCGGGGTTCTGGCGGCACTTCTATCCTCGGTTGCAGCGGGTCTTCCCCGAGTCGCTCCACGACACGCCGATGGAGCAGTTCCGCGCGTTGGTGAATCGCGTCGTCCCGGGCGTCATCCGCGCGCAGGCCGACGAGGTGACCTACGATCTGCACGTGATGATCCGCTTCGAGCTCGAGCGGGGGCTCCTCGCGGGCGACCTCCGCGGCGCCGAGGTCCCGGGCGCCTGGGCCGAGCTGTATCGTAAGCGGTTGGGCGTGGTGCCGGAAAACGATCGCGACGGCTGTCTTCAGGACGGACACTGGGCGGAGGGGTTCATCGGGTACTTCCCGACCTACACGCTCGGCAACGTCTACGCGGCACAGCTCTTCGCCACCGCCGAGCAGGCTATCGGTCCGCTGAACGATGCGTTCGCCGCGGGGGATTTCCGGTCGCTCGGCCGCTGGCTATGCGAGCACGTCTACCGCCACGGGCGGCGCTTCACGCCCGCAGCCATGATCGAGCGGGTCACCGGTCGGGCGCCGGATCCGGCGGCGCTGATCGCGAGTCTCACGGACCGCTATCGCAACGGCGCCTGACGCCGTCACCACCTGTCCACCTTCACGTCGGCGAGCACGCTCTCCACGTCGTTGAACTTGATCGCCTGAGGCTCCGTAGGGAGCAGCGGGCTCGCGTACTCGCCGGTGCCGCCGTGGGCGTCGATGCGGAAATGCGCGAAGTGATTGCTCCCGAGATCTGCCGAGATGAGCACCGGCATATGGAAGTCGGCGGGCACCCCGTCGGCGTTCACCTGCAGCCGCACGATGTACTGGCCCGCGCTCACTCCCTGCGCTTTCCAGAGGACGTGATAGCTCGGGATCCCGGTCGCTCGCAGCCATTCGTCGAAGAACCAGTCCATGGACGCGCCCATGTGCCGCTCGACGATGGTCTGGAAGTCGGCGGTCGTGGCGGTTCCGCCGCGGAAGGTCGTGTAGTAGTCCCGCATCATCTCGCTGAAGCGGTCTTCCTTCATCGTGCGCAGGTCGAGCATCAGAACCCGCAGCATGTGGAAGACCCAGGCGCCCTTTTCGTAGATCATGACGTCGTAGCCGTTCGGGGCGTCGAGTGTCGCGGCACGGTACCCGACGAGGATCGGCCCGGCCCCGGACTGCGCCTCCTTGATGTCTTTGCGGTACTGCTCGAGAAAGCTGAAGTACTCGTTGTTGTGCTTGCGCTCGGATTGCAGGTACCAGAGCGCTGAGAACGAGGCGAGTCCCTCCGACAGCCACGCCTCGCGATACGACCCCGGCCGCACGCCGATGCCCCACCATTGATGCGCCATTTCGTGAGCTCGGAACCACTCGTCGAACCCATCGAACGACGTGTTCTGAAAGGTGGACCAGGCGAGGTCCACCATCCCGGGAAACGACACCCCTTCGCCGTAGGGGATCTCTGTGACGTAGAAGTGGTTGTCGAGGCAGTCGCCGAAGAGGTGCGTGAACAGCTTCCAGCTGTTGGTGACGTCGGCGGCGACGTTCTCCCGCATGTTGCGCTGCTCGGGGATGACGACGCCCTCCGCCAGTGCGGCGTGCGCCAGGTCGTTGTGTCCCTTCTCGGAGATGAACACGTCGAGCGGCGGCGCGCCGGGGAGCTGGGTGTGCCAGCTCTCGAACAGGCCGAGGTTGAACGTCGCCTGGTCGCTGGGTCGGCGCGTCACCCAGCGGGTGGTCAGGACCTTCCCGTCCACGCTCGAGTCCGTACGCTCACCGACGCTCGCGATGGGATACCAGCTCGGCGAGTGAAAGGTGATGTCGAAGTTGGCGAATGTGGTTCCCTGCGCATTCACGGGGAACCAGGCCGCGAGCGGATTGATGAAGAACCAGTTGCCGTAGCGGTCGACAAGGGGGCCGTGATAGAACACCGTGAGCGCGAGTGAGTCCTCGGGCCCGAGCCCCTGCCTGGCCTTCACCCAGAGCTCATCGTCGTCTTTGGCTCGGAAGGGCATCGCGGGAGCGCCTCCCTCCCAGTGGGCCGAATCCACGATGAGACGCGGATCGAGGTAGAAGTCGAGCCAGGGGCCGATCGGCTCGGCGGCCTTGAGCGTCAGCGTGACCCGCGCCACGAAGTCGAGGCCGGCGCTGAAGGTCGGCGTGAGCCGCACGTCCATCCGATAGAAGGGGACCGTGAGCCGCTCCCGGCGAATCCACGCCGCCGCTGTTCCGGGTAGCGGCTGCGCCAGGGGGGATTGCGTGACGAGCGTCCAGTTCGCCCCCACCTTCGACTTGCGCGCGGGGCGCGAGAGCTGCACCGCGTCGGCGTCGCTGGGATCGACGCGGAACAAGAGTGGACCGTTCGACGCGGTTTCGATGCGAGCGAGAAAGAGCCCCGTGGCAGCGCCGTTCAGGAATGGCTCGAGCAGGTCGCCGTCGTAGGACCCTTCGTTGTCCCCCTTGAGCGAGCTCGTCAGCTGGTCGACGTGCTCGATCGCCTTGTCGGGCACCGGAGCGGCTTCGAACGTCAGGTGATCGAGCGCGTCCATGGTGCTGTCCGCGAAGATCATCACGACGTCGGAGCAGGAGACGTCGAGTGTGCTCGCCCCGGCGAACCGCCTCAGCTCCTCCTGTTCGGCTTTGTTCGTTGGCGCTAACGAGAAGCGTCCGTCACCGTAGAAGACGGCGCCGATCGTCCGGCCGCCGACAGGCGTCAGCAGATAGATCCTTCCCGATGCGAGGGTCAGTCGACCGGCGTCTCTCTGCAGCACCAGGTTGCTTACGACCGCGGACTTACTGACAAGTGGGGTGACGCCCAGGATCTCGTGATACCGGTCGAGGAAGGCGGTCGCGACGACGGGTGAGGCCGGACTCGCCGTCTGGCAGAGCAGCCCGCCAGGACGAGCCGCCAGGGCGAGGAGGAGAACCGCGGTCGCGCGCATGGGAACTCATCGAGAAGCTGCCGCTCCCTGTGCGGGGCTGCAAGTCTCGTTGCCGCGCGGGGACTACGGTCGTTTAGGTGCGGATGACTCCCGGGAACCGCGCGGCGTCCGCCGCGAATCCCGGGAAAATTGCCGCGAGGTCACGGGCCCCGAGGTGTCGGGCGAGCACCTCCGCGAACAGGTCCCGGAAGTCGGTCGTGACGGAGACGTCACGCCCCTCGAAGCGCTGCGTGGGATCGAGCCCCGGCCACCTGCCGAGCACCTTCCCGCCGGCGACCTGACCCCCGAGCACCAGCATCGCCGTCGCTCGGCCGTGATCCGTGCCCGCGGTGCCGTTCTCCGCCACCGTGCGGCCGAATTCGGACATCGTGAGAATCACGATGTCGCGCATCCTTTCTCCCAGGTCGGTCGCGAACGCATCGAGCGCCTGGCCGAAGTCGGCGAGGCGGAGCGCCAGCTGGCCTTCGCTCGCCCCCTGGTTCACGTGCGTATCCCAGCCGGTCACGTCCGCGAACGCGATCCGCACGCCCACACGAGACTTGATCAGCTGCGCGATCTCGAGCAGCGCGTGTCCGAAGGGGCCGCGCGGATATTGTACGCCGGGAGCAGGGTCGTACTGCGTCGGATTTGCCTGTTGCAGCTGGTGTACTGCGGCGAATGCCTCTTCGGACGACGCGGCGACGACGCCGGTCGTTTGCCCGGCATAGAGGCGCTCGAAGGCTCGCGTCAGGCGGTCGCGCACAGGGGCGGCCTTGCCGAGTCCGAACGCTTGCAGGTTGTGGATCGCGAGCGCCGGGGCCGCGCCGGCGAGGATGCGCGGCAGCTGCGGCCCAAACGCCACCGCGTGGAACGCCGTGGCCTCGTGCTCGCGGTCGTGCTGGCAGTAGCGATTCAACCACCCGTCCGCGGTCGCTTTCACACCCGGCGTCCCTGACTCCATGTAGTCCTGGGCGTCGAAGTGGCTGCGCGTGGGGTCCGGCGATCCC
>Ga0187780_10003385_pt1 | contig 12045 bp, 9 predicted proteins | sample 1015_Q2_SP10_20__FD_132429 | JGI IMG/M metagenome (GOLD analysis project Ga0187780, IMG submission 132429) | Tropical peat soil microbial communities from peatlands in Department of Meta, Colombia - 1015_Q2_SP10_20_MG | ecosystem: Environmental > Terrestrial > Soil > Wetlands > Peat | place...
CTTGAACTCTTGAACCTTCAACTCTTGAATGTGCTTCATGCTTCTGTCGCAAACTCCCCGCGCCTTCCCGCGCTCACCAACTCCATCCATTTCGGATACGTCTTCTTGAAATCCGCGATGATCTCCTCGTACGGCACGTCCGCGTAATTTCCCCGCTCCCGCACATACTCCATGTGCCTCCGCCCTTCCTTGTCGTACTCATGAAAGAGCGAATCGTGCCGCCCGTCAAATTCCAGAGGATGCACGCCAAATCGCTGGCACAGGCTAAGATTAAACGCAGGTGTCGCCTTGACCCAGCGGCCGTCCAGATATAACTCCGTAAAGCTGTGCCAGATGAATATGTCGCCTCCAATCAACTCGATAAGCTTTTTTGTGGACAGATGATTGCGCACGTCCGCGAAAGACACTCGCGCGGGAATGCCCAGCGATCGCGCCCCTGCAGCCACCAGCGCCGCCTTCGGAATACAAAATCCTCTTGTTGCGCGGAGGCAATCGCTGGCCCGGAAGTAGTGCTTCTCTTCGCCTGCATAGTAAGGGTCGTAAAGGATTTCTTCGCGCACCGCGTAGTACAGTTTCACCGCCCGCGAAACGTCATCTTGCGCGCCGGCCGTCACCCGTCGCGCAAACTCCCGCACCTCCGCGTGGCCGCTGTCTATAAACTCTCCCGCCACTCTATACTTTTCCAGGTCCATCAAATCACCATTAGCAAGGCCACACGGCCCATAAGAAACTCCCGCGCCGCTTCGTTTCTGCCGAAGATTTAGCCTACCCTCAGAGACACGCAAATTCCCAACGCTTTTTTCTGCGCCCGCTGTGTCCTCCGTGTAAACCCTCGTCTGTCCACTTTCTTGCATTCGGGTATAAAATCAAGATGAAGCCTATGACCGATCAGCCCCCATCGGACCGCTTCAAGACGGATATGCCGCAGATTCCTGGCGTGCCCACGCCTAGCCCGCGCGCTACCGGCAGCAATCCCGCCGTCAAACTCGTGATCGGACTTCTTGCCGTGCTCCTCATTATTTTTGTCGGAGCGCGCTGGGCTCTCCGCTCGAAGCAGACCCAGCCGAAAGTCGCCGAAGAACAGCCACAGATCGAAGTCCCTTCCCCTGCCCCCGATCCCAGCACTCTGCTTCCGCACGCAACCGAAACGAACCCCGGCATTGCGCAGGTTGCAGAAATGTCCAAGCCCTGGGCCTCGAAAGAGTTTTACATTCGCAACAAGCTCACTGGCGAAAACATCCCCTCACTGCTCATTCGTTTGCCCATCGGCTCTGCCTCTCAAGCCAGCGGCTACTGGGCCTTTGCTGTCAATTCGCCTTACGGAAATTGCAAGCTGGAATACATCACCGATCTCGAAAAATTGAAAAAGGATTATGGTTTTCCCGCGCCGAAACATCCCATGGTTGGCAACCCCTGCAGCCGCACAGTTTTCGATCCGCTAAAAACTTCCACTCTTCCCGGTAGTGATGTTTGGGTGCGCGGCGCCATCGCGCAGGGCTCGGATTTGCGCCCGCCTCTCGGCGTTGAAATCCAAATTCAGGGCAAGGACATTCTCGCCATCCGCACGGAATAATCGCTGCAACCTCATCCATGGTGCTCGCTTGTATCAGCGCCACTATTTTCTGGTCCCACGCCCGCGCGTAAGAGATGAGGAGCGCGCGCAGGAATCTCATCTCGCCACTCGCTTGTACGCATACCTGAATCTAAATCAGCTAAACCCTCCAAAAGTATCGAATTTTAGATTCCTCTCCGGGTCAATTTGGCCTGTAAGTCATAGAAAAAGCTAAGCATAGAAAAAACAAAGCATTGGCGCATGACCTGCTTTTGCTCCCGCCAAATCGGAACCAGGTCCATTCCGCACTAACGTAAGTCGCGGCTTGGCTCTGGCTCCGAAGTGGCTCGTGAAATTGGTTCACTCGAATGAGGGGGGAAGATGAATAGTTCCATGAGAGCCGCCGCAATGCGCGGCGGTCGCTACCAAGCGTCGCCATTCATTGGCTGGAGTTGCACTCCGAAGAAAATTGCGGCGCTCATTTGTATTCTGTTGTTAGGGGCGGTGCTGCTGCCCCAGTTCGCCAGAGCGCAGCGCCTTGACGGTACTCTTCGTGTCACGGTTTCTGACAAGAGCGGCGCAGGAATCGTGGATGCCAAGGTCACCGTGACGAACGAAGCCACCAACGTCGCAGTTACGGCCACAGCCTCCAGCGCTGGGACCTACGTTTTTCCAAACCTGTTGGTCGGTACCTACACGGTCACAGTAGAAAAGGAGGGCTTCAAGAAATCCGTAAATAAGGGTGTGCAGGTCGAGTCGAACCAGGTTGCCGAATTTGCTGCCGCGCTCGAAGTCGGCGACGCCACGGCCGTTGTGGAAGTCACCGCAGGCGCCGAATTGGTCAAGACCGAGTCCTCGGAACTTGGGACCTCTTTTACCCAGCAAGTTGTTCAAGATCTTCCCGTGAACACACTCGGCGGCGATGTTAAAGAATTTGCGGTCTTCGCTCCCGGCACGACGACCCAGGAAGGCGGCGTGCTCGGTTCCGGCGGCTCCATCGGCGGCACGCGTCCTCGCTTCAACGGGTTTTCGATTGACGGCGTCGATGATAACCGCGTCGACGTAAACGGTCCCACGCAACCGGTCATTCAAGAATCTGTCGCCGAGTTCACCCTCCTCACCAACCAATTCAGCGCGGAATACGGCCACTCCTCCGGCGGCCAGTTCAACATCGTCACCAAGTCCGGCACGAACAGTTGGCATGGCGCTGGCTGGGAGTTCAACCGCAATCGCGATTTTAACGCTGCCACGAACCAGGAGAAGCAAAGCAATAAGGGCCTGTCCGATATCAAGAACCGCTTTGACTACGACCGCCTCGGCGCCAGCGCCGGCGGCCCGATTCTCAAGGACAAGTTCTTTATTTACGGAGCGTACGAATTCCAGAATGAAGGTTTGGGCTCGCAGGGCGCTACCGTCACCATGCCAACCGCGAATGGAATGTCACAGCTCCTCGCATTGAATCCGGACTCGGCTGTGACAACGATTCTCAAGGAATTCCCGGTGGCCGCAACAAAAACGGGAACAACCAACGTCACCTTCAACGGCAGCACTACCGCCATTGACATTGGTCAGTTTGCCGGTGTTGCTCCCAGCTACTCCCGGCAACACGATTTTATCGTCAACGGCGACCTCAACCTTGGAACACACCAGCTCCGTGGCCGTGTTCTTTACGATAGATTTCGTGCGCCCCAGGTAAATCCGATTCAACCGCAGAGCCAGTTTACGGGCTCGAACGAGTCCGACGCGCGCAAGTACATTTTCACCGACGCTTGGACAATCAGTAGTCGCGTCATCAACGACTTTCGCGCTTCCTTTTCGCGGCTCAACGGACCGAACATCCTTCCACCAAGTCAGTTTGCGAATTTCCCCAATGTCGAAATCGATGCCTTCGGCAGCAACGTCGGTCCCTACAGCCTTGTTCCTCAAGGCTACGTGCAGAACATCTACCAGCTTGTCGACAATGTGAGCTACATCCGTGGCAAGCACACCTTCAAGTTTGGCATCGAGGGACGCAACTATATCACCGAGACGAACGATCTTCCTCGCGCCCGCGGCGAGTGGGATTATGCCTCTCTCAACTCTTTCATCAACGACTTGGTTCCCGACGGCGCCAACGGTGCGCTGCGCGGTGCAGGATCAGGAAGCTCGGCGGACAACAATCCGGCCGCCTACTGGTTCGTGCAAGACGATTGGAAGCTCACCCCTCGTCTGACGCTCAATCTGGGTCTCCGCTACGAGTGGTCGGGCGTCCCCCGCGACGAAGGCAAGCAGGCCCTCAACTCTATCGCCAACGACCCGGCTGTCGGCTTGATCTTTCGTAAGCCGAAATCCGATACCAACAACTTTGGCCCTCACATCGGCTTCGCCTGGGATCCCACCGGCCGCGGCAAATGGTCCATCCGCGGAGGCGGCCAGATTTCTTACGATGTGATTCCAAACAACTTTGCCATCAACAGTCTTCCTCCAGAGTTGCAGTCCGAGCAGAACCCGACTCTTACCTGCGGCCTGAGCAACGCTCCGGCCTGGTGCGCAACCGGCAAGGGTTTCCTCCAGGGTGGAGGCCTTCTCCAGGTAAATGTCCCGCCAACAACAACTGCGGCGGCCCGCGCGGCTACGCAAGCCTTAATTGTCGACATGGTGGATCCGAAGGTGATCACCTGGTCGCTCGGCGTGCAGCACGAATTGTTTAAGGACTCGAGCATCGAAGTTCGTTACGTGGGTACCCGTAGCCTGGAGCTGCCCGTCCAGAAGCGTCTCAATTCTGCCTCGGCTTTCGACCCGAACGTCCCCGGTGGCGGCATTGCGCCGATGCCAACCTACTTGACTGCGACAGCGGTTCCCACGGCCGTCGTGGCGCCCGCGAGCACCCTCCTGGATTTTGACAACTTCCTGTCGAACAACCTGTTCAGGCCCTACGCCGCCGACGGATTTCTCGGCAATTTGACTACCGATCCGCCTCTGGGAGCGGGCATATATCACGCCGGTTCAGTCGATTTCATGCACCGCTTCGCAAAAGGGCTCTATTTCCGCGCGAACTATACGTATTCGAAAAACATCGACAACTCCACCAATGAACTGTTCAGCAGCTACGTCAATCCGAGGCGCGCGCAAGATGGTTATGACTTTGCCGCGGAGCGTGGTCGCTCGGCCCTCGACCTGCCTCAGAAATTTGCCGTAACCTGGGTCTATGATTTCCCCAACGTCCATTCCGATAACCGCTTCGTTCGTGGCTTGGCCCACAATTGGGAGTGGAGCGGCACGTACCTGGCGCAATCCGGCCAGCCCGTCACTCCGCTCTCCGGTGCGGATGCCAATGCCAACGGCGACGTGGCAGGCGACCGGACAGTTTTTAACCCCAAGGGCGTGGGTCTGACCGGTACCGTTGTCAACGCAGTTTGCAATGCCGGCTCTGGCGGGGCCACGACCATCGTGGGTATCGACCCCACGACCGGCAACTGGGACTGCGGCTCCGAGAACGACGCCAATATTGTCGGGTACGTCGTCGCCCCAGCCGCGGTGGGCATCGATGCCGGCACGATCAATCCGAACGCCCGATTCGTCCAGGCGCAAGTTGGAGCAAAGGCGAATGTCGGCCGGAATACGGTGAGTTCGCCAGGGCTGAACATCTGGAACATGTCCCTGTTTAAGACCATGAAGTTCACGGAACGCGCCTCACTGCAGTTCCGCTTCCAGACCTACGATACGTTCAACCATCGCAGCTTTAGCATTGGGCTTCCCACCAACAACGGCGCAATCGACCAAAACACCAACAGCAATCCACTGAACACCGGCTATATCTTCGTGACCTCGCCGACGTTCCTGAATAAGTTCGCTTTCGACGGCGGCAGCAGGACCATGGAGCTGGGTCTGCGGTTTAGCTGGTAAATCTGAAAATAGCGCAGTCGCAGCAAAAGCGAGGGAGCATCGCACCTCCCTCGCTTTTGCTTTTGTATGCGAGCACGCGTCACCGTTTATCCGCCTTGACAAGCGGCGTCAGCACAGATAAACCTCTTCCCTGCCATGAACAAACCTCAACCTTCTCGACGCGAATTCCTCAAAACCTCTGCCGCCGGTTCCCTTCTGGGGATAACGCCGCTGGCGCGGGCCAAGGCCGGCGAAGAAGCCGACTCTTTGCCCGAAGCTTTTGCGAATCTCAAACCGCTCGGCTCCCGGGTCCATCCCATTACCGCCGACGAATATCGCGCGCGGCTTCAGCACGCTCAAAAACTGATGACGGACGCCTCGCCCAAGTGCGACGCCCTGTTCGTGGCCCCGGGAACTTCCCTCTACTACTTCACCGGCATCCGCTGGGGAATGAGCGAGCGCTTGCTGGCGCTCGTGCTGCCCCGCACCGGCGGTCCCATCGTCGTTGTTCCCGCCTTTGAAGAAGGCCGCATGCGCGAGAAGCTGCAATTCCCTGCCGAAGTTCGTGTCTGGCAAGAGGACCAAAGCCCGACAAAAATCGCTGCCGCGGCTCTCGTAGATCGCGGAATGCGAACCGGCCGCATCGGCGTCGAAGAAACCGCGCCCTTCACTTTCTACGATCACCTTCGCGCGGCTGCGCCCGGATTCGAATGCGTCTCGGCCGATCCGATTACGATTGCTTGCCGCGGCCACAAATCCGACCACGAACTCGAATTGATGCGGCTCGCTTGCGAAGCCACCTTTGACGTGTTCCGCGCAGTTTTCGCATCGGTGAAGGAAGGAATGACGCAGGAAGATATCGGCAAGCTGGTTGAGGGCGGTTTTTCAAAAATGGGACTTCGCGGCGGTGCGCTCGTGCTTCTTGGCGCTTCCGCTGCTCTGCCTCACGGAACCATCAAGCTGCAAAAACTGAAAGAAGGCGACGTCATCTTGATTGACGGCGGCACCGGCGTCGAGGGCTATGCATCCGACGTAACTCGCACATCAATCTTCGGCAAACCTTCGGAAAAAGTTGCGCGCGCGTTCGAAATCGTGCGCAAAGCGCAAGACGCCGCGCTCGATGCGGCGCGCTCGGGGCGGCTCTCGGGCACTGTCGATGACGCGGCCCGCAAAGTCATCACCGATGCAGGCTATGGCCCTGATTATAAATTCTTCACGCATCGCCTGGGACACGGCATCGGTTTGGACGGCCACGAGCATCCTTACCTCGTCCGCGCCAGCAAAACCGTGCTCGAGCCGGGCATGACCTTTTCGAATGAGCCGGGAATCTACATCCCTGGTGAATTTGGCTTGCGCTGCGAAGACGACATGGTGATTACCGCGGATGGCCCCGCGCATTTGTTGACGCCAGGCTTCGCCGTTTCTCTCGAAAAGCCCTTCGGTTAATTCCTCGCCCGAAGTCCTTCACAGAACTCGACGACTCGCTCTTCCGCCCAGAAGCGCTCGGCCCCGGAATGCTTCGAGATAAATCCGCAGTGGCCGCCTTGTTCCGGCGCAACAAACTGAATCGCGGGATTTTCGCTGATCTTCGTTCTTAAGAAGGACGCGTAGGGAACGAAGGGATCATCCTGCGCGGTAATCATCAAGCATGGCACGCGAATCTGCGCCGCCACCCGCTTGGCTCCTACGCTTTCGTAATAATCTTGCGCGTCGCGATACCCGAAGTGCGGCGCGATGATGTGATCGTCGAAATTGCGCACGGAGCGAATCGGCGGCAAACCGTTGGTCGTGTAGAGCTGCGGAAACAACTCCTGCTTGCGCGCGTACCGCGACATCAACCCGGACACAAAGTGCCGCTGATACGGGTAATTGTCCCAGCGTTCCAGCGCATCCGCGCACGCCCCAAGATCGATCGCGGGACATACGGCGCACACTCCCCTTAACGCCCGCGGCACAGACGCGCCGTACTCACCAGCCAGTTTCGTGACCAGATTTCCTCCCATCGAGTAGCCCACGAAGAAAATCTGCTCGAAGCCATCGCCATTGGAAAGCTCATCGAAAATCGCGCGATAATCTCCGCTCATCCCGGAGTTGTATAACGTAGGGGTGAGCGCTTCCGTGCCCCCGCAGTTCCGCTGATTCAAGCGCACCACGTGAAAGCCGCGCTGAAAAGCCTTTTCCGTGATGCCGCGCACGTAATTCGAATTGCTATCCCCCTCGAGCCCGTGAACAATCGCGATGACAGGAGCGTCTTGTCTTTTTCCTGGCTGCCAGTGGCAGACGCCGAGCAGCCGCGAATCCGCATCGACTTGAAACAAACGCTTCTCTTCAGGTGGAATCTCGAATCGCCTCGGCAAAAACGCCGCCGCAATGGTCATCGCATGGCCATTCTTCAGCAGCGAATGCGCCTCGAATTGCGGAATAGCGTTGTTCATTTCAGAAAATCGCCCAATCGAGAATACCAGACAATCCTGGGCTTAACTTGACCGCAAGTAGCGGTGCCTCTAGAATGGGAGATTCACCGTGATGGATTTTTTCGATCTGATGAATTCTATTACCAGCCCGGCGGGCACCCGCTGGGCTGCGCTGCTTTATGGGCCCAGTTTGCGGCCAAACATCCTTTGGAAGTGAGGCGGGAATGAACGAAGTTCTAATCACAGAAGGTCTTACTTTTGACGACGTGCTGCTCGAACCGGGCCGCTCGTCCGTGCTGCCGACGGAAGTCGACACCGCAACCAATTTCACGCGCAAGCTTCCGCTGAACATTCCGCTCGCGTCGGCGGCCATGGACACCGTGACCGAATCGCGCCTGGCCATCGCCATCTCGCGGCAGGGCGGCATTGGCATCATCCATCGCAGCATGCCCGTTGAAAAACAGGCCGAAGAAGTGGACCGGGTGAAGCGCTCGGAAAGCGGAATGATCGTCGACCCAGTGACGATCTCGCCGGACATCACGATACGGCAGGCGCTGGAAATCATGAACAAATACAAAATTTCAGGCCTGCCGGTGACGCGCGGCTCGCGGCTAACCGGAATTTTGACGAACCGTGATTTGCGCTTCGAGAAAAATCATTCCCAATTGGTTAGTTCGGTGATGACCAAGGAAAACCTGGTCACCGTGCCTGTGGGCACGACACTTGATGAAGCAGAACGCATCCTGCAAAAGCATCGCATTGAAAAGCTGTTGGTCGTGGACCAGGACTTCAATTTGAAAGGTCTCATCACGGTCAAGGACATCCAAAAAAAGCTGGAGTATCCGCGCGCCGCGAAAGACGAGCACGGCCGCCTGCGTGTTGGCGCGGCCATTGGGGCTACGGGCGATTTTCTCGAGCGCGCCGTGGAACTTTCCAAAGCCAAGGTCGACGCGCTCGCCATCGACACCGCGCACGGCCACTCCCTGCGCGTGATCGAAGCGATTAAGGCCGTGCGCCAGCGCTTGCCGGAAATGCAACTGGTCGCGGGAAACGTGGCCACCTTTGAAGGCGCGCGCGAACTGATTTCCCTCGGCATCGACGGCCTGAAAGTCGGCATCGGCCCGGGCTCGATTTGCACCACGCGCGTCGTCACCGGCGCCGGCGTCCCGCAACTGACCGCCATCATGGAAGCCGCCAAAGCCGCGAAAGGCACCGACGTCGCGATTATCGCCGACGGCGGAATCAAATATTCCGGCGACATCGCGAAAGCGCTGGCCGCGGGCGCATCGTGCGTCATGATTGGCAGCCTCTTCGCCGGCACCGAAGAGTCGCCCGGCGAAACGATTCTCTATCAAGGCCGCACCTTCAAGTCCTACCGCGGCATGGGCTCGACCGGCGCGATGGAAGCGGGCTCCGCGGACCGTTACGCGCAGGAAGGCGCCGAACGCGGCAAATCCGTACCCGAAGGCGTCGAGGGCCGCGTTCCCTACAAGGGCCAGCTCAGCGCGCTGACCGACCAGCTCGTCGGCGGACTCAGGAGCGGCATGGGTTACGTCGGAGCGGCAACGCTCAAAGAATTTCGCGAGAAGAGCCGCTTCATCCGCATCACCGCGGCGGGCCTGCGCGAGAGCCACGTGCACGACGTCGTCATCACCAAGGAAGCGCCGAACTACCGCATGGAATAGCTGTAGCTCAGGCCTTTAGGCCTGAGGAATTCGCGTTCACGAAGCGACAAATTCAGTTGCTGGAAGTCATTCAATAAACGGAACAAACACCGAATCCAAGGAGCGAATCCCCGTGGCGGAATCCCAGCCGTGGCGCAACCCGCGCCCCGCACGCAATCTGGCAGAAATGAAAGCCAACACTCCCATGCCGCGCCCGCTCGCGTGGCTGTCCGCGTGGTGGCCGGCCATTGTGTGGGCGGGCGTCATTTTCCTGATGTCGACAGACACGTTTTCCGCCGAACACACTGGAACCGTGATCGAACCGGTACTGCGCTGGCTCCGGCCGTCGCTCACCGAAGAGCGGATTAACGCCATTCATTACTTCATCCGGAAGTGCGCGCATTTCGGCGAATATTTTATTTTTTGCGTGCTCATTTATCGCGGCGTGCGCGGCAAGCGCACCGGCTGGCGTTGGACCTGGGGATTCGAGGCATGGTTCTTAGCCGCGGCGTATTCCGCGCTGGATGAAATTCACCAGGCGTTCGTGGTCAGCCGGACCGCGTCGGTTTACGACTCGCTGCTCGATTCCTCCGGCGCGTTGGTCGCAATGGCGGTGCTGTGGCTTTGGTTCCGTTTGCGCCGCTCTGCCAATCCGTCTCCCGCCGTTTCCCCCGATCCCGCTTCCTGACAACTTCGTCGAAGGTCTTGCCGGCTCTTGTCCTTGCGGGTACCCCACACGCCGGTTTTGCGTGTGGGGATTTTCCGTTGTGTTTGTTTGTAGCGGCAGCGTCTCGCCGGCTCTTGTCTTTGTAGGGGCACGACATGTCGTGCCCGTTCTTCCTCTTCAGCTAGCCCGTTTTCACCGAATTTCCTCCCCGCCCGCGATACAAAAAATGCACTGCTAAAAACATCGCCGCAATCACCGGAAACACCAAGTGACTCGCTTCCGGCCCAAGCTTCCCTCCCGTAAGCCAATCTGCGCCATGAAACGTAGCGGTCAGCAAGCGGTCAGGCGCAAGTTGTCCGCCATTCGGCCCGGAGTACACAAAAATCGCCGCAAAATCGAACGCGGCGTGAAACCCGATCGCGAATCGCAAATCGCCCGTGCGCCGCAACGTCAGGCAGAGAAGCAAGGCGATCAAGCCGGTCGAGGCCCAGTCCGGCCAGCGCTCGAACGGTTTTGTGAAGTAGTGCAGCGCGCCGAACAGAAACGAAATCAGAAACGCGGCGGGCCAGAAGCCCATGCCCTGCGTCAGGATGAATTGCGGGTAGCCGCGAAAGAAGTATTCCTCGGCAAAGCCGATCGCCAGCGAAGCCAGCAGCCATAGCACCGTGGCGCGCGCGAGCGCCGCGCCGTGCAGCGCCAGAGAACCGAACGAGTATCCGCCCGCGAGGAAAATCAGCAGAATCAGCAGCGAGCACCCGGCGAATCCAAAGAGAGCGCCTTCCAGAATCGGCGGCCAAACGCGTTCTTTCCCGGCAAGCCGTAGTCGGTCAGCTTGCGGTGCTCCCAGCGCGCCATGATCCAGGTCGCCGCCACGATGGCGACAAACGAAAGGGTGTCCGCGCCGAGAAAAGAGGGCGCGTTCAGGCCCTCCGGCACGCGCAGCCCACGCGCTTTCAGGACGAGCAGCGCGATTTGCTGAAGCCCCGCTTGCAAGCCGATGGTGATGCCGACAAAAATCAGCAGCCGCCACCCCGACCGCAGTCCCATTGGCCCAACGAAAATGGCCTTGATGATTCGCATCGCGGCTCCTCCGCACCTCGCTACCATACCGTACAAAACGCCTGACTGACCATGACAGGACGAACCTCTGCGCCCGTGCAGACTGAGCGCCGCAGGCGCGCCAAAGCTTAGCCCAGCGCGTAAGCGCTGGGGCCCTTGAAAATTCGAGGGGATGACGTGGGCGGGCCACTTTGTTGGGCATCACAGACTCAACTTGCGGCCGACGGGTACGATCTCCCGCAGAGGTTTTCTCCCATGAAGTCCCTTCCACGTGTGCGTCTGCTTGCTTTGAGTCTCGCGTGTTTTGCTCCTCTTTTTGACCAACCCGCCCTGGCGCAGTCCGCTGGCGGGTGGATCACTCAATTCTTTTCTCCTCCATGATCCGCCAAACGATGACAGGTCAATCACCGTGTCAACTGGCCGGAACGAAAAATACGCGGGTGCCCCTCCCTTTCGGTTTTGGTTTTTGAAAGGGTGGGTTATTCTCCTCTGTTGGTCGCGGTAGCCTGCCACTACCAAGCTCGCAAAAACGTTCGTGGGGACTTAGAGGTCTTGGCCGATGAATCACTGAATTCCTCGCGTTTCATGTCGAACTACTACACAGAGAACCTCGCTGCCGGACGCCTACGCGCTTGCTATGATCTTGCGCCTCCCAGAGTCCAGGCCTACCTCGAAGCCGAAATCGATTACCTTCTCCATAAGGCATCCCCTTCTATGATTGTGCTCGAACTGGGTTGCGGATATGGAAGAGTCCTGCGCCGCCTCATTCCCCATGTGCGCGAGGCGATCGGAATCGACACTTCCTTTCCTAGCCTGCGTATGGCC